>Ga0209972_10000177_pt1 | contig 63569 bp, 55 predicted proteins | sample NOAtaG_7_FD_187302 | JGI IMG/M metagenome (GOLD analysis project Ga0209972, IMG submission 187302) | Freshwater lake microbial communities from Lake Erie, under a cyanobacterial bloom - NOAA_Erie_Diel1S_2200h metaG (SPAdes) (version 2) | ecosystem: Environmental > Aquatic > Freshwater > Lake ... | reverse complement strand
AGAATATCCATCGCATCCATAGCTATTTGACCCCGTTTGGTATGCATAAAGTAGTAGGTTAACCCTGATGTACTTGCCACATGCAACCACATCAGTTTTCCTTTGACCCGCATCCCTGTTTCGTCATGCTTGGATTCTTTGTTGGTTGGTCTTGGGTTGGTTGGTTCTTTATCGCTCTAGCCTCTTTTGCAATAGTCATTTGGAGTAGCTAGGAATTTCAACCTAAAGACCTTACTGTAGCCCGATCGCCGATCTCATAGAGTGCGTTAATGAAATGTAACGCCCCTAGTTGTTTTGAATCAAATCGGATACCTTAGCGAACAGGAAATTTATTGGTGTTGCGGCAATCTGGGGGCGATCAGTAGATGATAAAATTCCGCAATGATCGACAACATCTGTAAATTCTTAGCCGAAACCTTCCCCAGCGACTTTGCCAGATGGCTGTTAGGAGAAGCCATAACCCTAACCAAAATCGAGCCATCGGAACTTTTAGCCGAACCAATTCGGGCTGATTCCGTAATATTTCTCCAGTCAGCCGAAATCATTCTGCATATAGAATTTCAAACAGAGCCGAACAAAAATATTCCCTTTCGCATGGCAGATTACCGACTGCGGCTGTATCGTAAATTTCCAGAAAGAGAGATACATCAAGTTGTTATTTATCTCAGCCCCAGCCAATCCCCTCTAGTCCATGAAACGACATTTAACATTGGCAAACTAAATCATGAATTCAACGTCATCAGACTATGGGAGCAGCCCACAGAAATATTTCAGCAATATCACGGGCTATTTCCGTTTGCCCCCCTCTCACAAACCAACAACCCCGAAGAAACCCTGAGGCAAGTAGCCAAACAAATTGAACAAATTACCGATAACCAATTACGAGTCAACGTTGCCGCATCCACCGCTATAATATCAGGTATAGCCCTAAATAAAGAAATCATCCAAAGACTTTTGAGGAGCGAAATCATGAAAGAATCAGTGATTTATCAAGAAATCCTACTAGAAGGTAAAGCTGAAGGTAAAGCTGAGGGTATTGCTGAAGGCATCGCTAAGGGCAAAGCTGAGACGGCGAGCCAGATTGCACTAAACATGATGCGTTCCAATATATCTATGGAATTAATTGCTCAATTTACAGGACTAAGCCTCAAAGAAGTGCAAAAGTTACAAAAAGTTTCTGCTCAAAAATTGAAGACACCAAAATCATCCAAACCAAAGCGATCGCCAAAGCCTTAATTTATGGATGGTTAGCGCGATCGCCTATCTTGTAGGGTGCGTTAATGAAAAGTAACGCACCTAATGTTTGAATAAAATCGAATACTTTAGCGAATAGGAAATTTGCTGATGAGGGGCTAATCTGTGGGCGATCATTATCGAATTTGGGTGAGTAATTGGCATTAAATTATTATAATTTTAGTCATTAATCATGAAATTCTTGAATGATTTTCTTGATTTCTAATGATGTTACATTGTCCTCATCAGACTTCGAGTAAATCAAAACACATAAAATATTCTCAGAGATTTTAATATAGTAAATCAACCTATAGCCACCACTTTTACCTTTCTGAATATCACTATTTTTAATGCGAACTTTAAATACTGGATGTCCATTACTTTGAACTTGATCGCCAACTAAGTCACCACTTTGGAGTTGATCTAAAACTGGTTGAATATCTAATTTAATCTGTCTATAGCGTTTTGCCAAATCTCGAACTTGACGCTTAAAAACATCCGTAAACTGAATCTTCAGTTTAGGATTATCGCTAGACATCAATCCCATTCCAAAGTTCAGAAATATCGTGAACTCTACCTGCTTTAACATCTTCTAAAGACTGACGCAGATCTTCTAAGATTTTTTCTTTAGGATCCTCATAGTCTTCTGCTAATTCATCAACATCTGTTTGTATTTCTAGCTGTACTGAAGCATGTTTAGCTCTAATAAACAAAAGAAAGTCTAGAACTTCGCCTAAAAGATAATCTGAAGTCTGATCAATTTCTTGGATTAACGCCTGTCTAACATTTATTTGTGTAGAAGTCTCTGTAGTTAACATGGCTTAACCTCAGTTCAAAATTACATATAAAGCTAACATACTTAGGAATATAGCGCGATCGCCGATCTTGTAGGTTTTCTTACCTTAGCGAGCAGGAAATTTATTGGTGATGGTGCGATCTCTCTGGAGTGCTTACACCTATTATAAAATTCAGTATCCCTTACTTTTTAAAAGCATTACGGAAAGTATTTGCCGCTTCTAATCGGGAAGTTTTTGCCATTGTGACACAGCGAGTCAATAACTCTATATCTAAACTTGCAAGCTCTGGAATCTCGCTCTGAGAAATTACTTCATAGGTGCGATCGCGTAAACGATAGAGACTAAATACGCCATCTTGCCAAAACCATACTTCAGGAATCTCTAAAGCTTGATAACGTTGTAACTTCTTAGGACTGCCACTAGTAAAGATAACTTCGATTACTAAGTCAGGAGTGGGCTTTGATGTTCCAAAACAGTAAGATTCATCTAGTTCAACCGAAATTTCCCCTTCGCGCTGTTGAGTCATGGAACCCGTTGGCTCAAACTCGATATTATTTTCTATACAGAATATGCTTAGTAGAACACAAATAAATCGGCTGACTGTTTCGTGAGCACGTCCTGGCATAATGATTTCAATAGTTTCTTGATAATAAAAAAGTCGTACCCCCGTAGAATTGGCAAAACCCGCTTGGATGAGCTTAAACTGCTCCCAAGTGATACCCGAATAGATAAGGTGTTGATCGTGATCTTGTTCGCTAGATGTAGTGGGACGAATTAGGGCTTGGGTCATAGTGACACCTCAAAGATTGACGTAAAGCCGAAATGTTTTGGGGTAATGCTAAGGTCTCGTACTGAAGGCGATACCTTAGCATTTAGTATATAGCGCTTTTTAATCAAGCGAGATACAAAGGATTGTTTTTCCGCCTTCGGCGGAAAAACAATCCCGTACTTCATCTTAAGCACTGTTGTGGAAGGAGCGTAAACAGCCGCCAAGTGGCGGTTACTTTTACCCATATTTTTATTGATAAAATCAACTGAATCACCATTCGCATTTAGGATTACAGATATGAGTATTCAAGGCTCTCAACAACAGAATACTGATAATGAAGACTTTTATGCGAATCTACCTGTGCTTGAAAATTTTGTAGATATTACTCATAGTGAAAATTTTTATGCAGTTCCTAAAGACTGGGCTGTAATTATTACCGATATTGCCGACTCCACAAAAGCGATCGAGGCAGGGAGATATAAGGATGTCAATCTTTTAGGAGCTTGTTCTATCATTGTCATTTTGAATTTAGTTGGTGAACTAGAAATTCCATTTGTATTTGGTGGTGATGGAGCATCGATTTTGATCCCATCAAAGTTTATTGAAGGTGCAGAGCAAGCATTGTTAGCAGTTCAAAAACTAGCTGATGAAGAATTTCACCTTACCTTACGTGCTAGTGTTGTCCCAATGGAGGCAATTACTTCAAACTATGAAATCAAGATTGCCAAACTCTATATTTCTGAAAACTATAACCAAGCCATTTTAAGGGGAGGTGGCATTAGCTACGCTACTCAATTAGTTAAAGACAAAGCTATCACAGATTTCTATAGTCCTAAACCAGAGAAATCCGCGATCGCGGATTTCTCTGGTTTAGAATGCCGATGGCAAGATATCCCTACTCGCCATGAAGAAATCTTAAGTTTAATTGTGCAAGTGACCGCACCCAGCCAGACCCAAATCGATAATCTCTATCGTGAAGTAATTAATCAGATCGATCGCATCTATGGTAAAGACACGGAATGCCATCCCGTCGTAACCAGGAATCTGCAACTTGCTTTTCGATGCAAAAATTTATTATCAGAAACGCGAGTTTTTACAGCTTCTCAGAGTTGGTTACAAAAAAAATTATATCTATTGAAGCTACGCATGATCAACCTGTTAGGACTATTTCTAATGACCTTTGATATCAAAATAGGAAACTTTAATTGGGGTAATTACAAGCAGATTGTCTCGGAAGCCACGGACTTCAAAAAGTTTGATGATGTATTGCGGATGGTGATTTCTGGTAGGGCTAAACAACGTCAAAAATTAACTGATTATTTAGAGAAAAAATTCCAAGAGGGACATTTAGTATATGGCTTTCATGTATCTGATCGCGCATTGATGACTTGTTTAGTTTTTGAGCGTAATGGCCGGCAAGTGCATTTTGTGGATGGTGCTGATGGTGGCTATGCCTTAGCCGCTAAGCAGATGAAGGAACTGATGAAAAGTTAGATTTTATTAAAAGTGTTGCAGGTTAGCATTTTTAATAAAAATCTAACTTTTGCAATATCTCAAAGTACAGTGAGAAATCGCATTGCAAGGTACGCTAATAGATAGTGTCTATAGCAAAAGGAAACCTCCCGTGCTTTTATCCAAAGGCTTTGAAGTAGAAATATATACCTCTACACCAACGGGGGATGTGATTGGCTTTAGTGATCGCATCGTGGCAAATCTGCATGGGTTTGTGCGCGAACCCGATAGCCGCAATGTTGAATACATCACTCCACCTTTTCTCAAATATGAACCATTACTAATGGCTTTGGTAGAACCACGCCAAAAACTACGCAGCTATTTGCGATCGCTAGGTGATTATACCTTGATGCCCGGAAGTACTTTGGCTCTGGGGGGAACCGATCATTTTTATCGCTCCGATCCTAATAATCCCTATCACACCTATATTGAGCAGACCTATGGTACGGATGTAGTCACTGCAAGTATTCATATTAATGTTGGGATTCCTGATTTAGAGCTATTAATTGCTGCCTGTCGCCTGATTCGTCTTGAAGCACCTCTGTATCTAGCGCTCAGTGCTGCTTCGCCTTTTCTCAATGGTCAGGCAACTGGTTTTCATTCTTCCCGTTGGCAAATGTTTCCCAAAACACCAAAGGAGGTTCCCCTATTTTGTGATCATCTTCATTTTGTGGAATGGACAGAACAGCAATTGCAATTGGGAACGATGCAAAATGTGCGCCATCTCTGGTCATCGGTGCGCCCCAATGGTGACAATCGCCCCTATAATCTCAATCGATTGGAATTAAGAGTTTGCGATCTGGTGATTGATCCTGTGGCTCTCTTAGCAATAACTTCACTTTTAGAAATGCGCCTCACTCAATTCCTGGAATCAGGAATTGGTTCATCTCTCGATCCACTTGCGCCTAATGCTAGTAAATTTACGCCGAGTGAACTTGCGAAAATAGCTGATCGCAATGAAGTCGCCGCCGCTACTAATAGTCTTGATGCAGTGTTAACTCATTGGCAGACAGGGGAAGAGATTACGGCTCGGGAATGGATTTCTAAGCTCTATGAAGAATTACGATCGCGAGCAAAAGATTCGGGTGTCTGGTGTTTCCTCTCGCCCTTGCGGAAAATCCTTGAACAGGGCAATGAAGCCCAACGTTGGCTAGTGGCTTATCATAACGGGCTTAGTCCTCGTCAAATCATGACCGATGCGATCGCCAGTTCTGAAAAGATGGATAATGAACTAGCAGAAGCTCTATTGTTAACATAAACATTATTGCTACCCCGATTATGACACTTCTGTTTCAAAGTTGACATGCTTATATATAGCAGTTGTGGCGATCGCTAAATTAACAGATTGCAGAGAAATTGTCTCATCGCGCTCATAGGCAGCAAAGATCCAGCGATCGCCTTCTTTATAAAAATGCTCTACATAGATGCGATCTTGAGCAATCAGTAGATATTCTTGGAAACTAGGAATAGTCCGAAAAGCTGCGAATTTACCACTTCGATCATAATTTGCGGTTGATGGGGATAAAACTTCGGCAATCAAAATCGGGTTAACTAAAGTATCCTTGCGACCTTCTTGATATGAAAAAGGTTCAGCAATGACCATTACATCAGTGTATGTCGCAATACGTTGAGCAGGAATCCAGAGACGTTGATCCGTTACAAAGACCCTATAAGGGTCAGGCAAAGATATATGCAGGAACGATAATAAGTTGACAACAAGAGTGTTATGGGTTGGCGTACCACCAGTCATTTCAACAATTTCTCCGTCAATATATTCATTTCTGGTTTCAGCAATAATTTCGCGCTCAAAGTATTCCGTAAGCGAATATTTTTTTGTTAGTGTCAGCATGGCTTTCTATCCAAAATAATGTTTGTGGTGGTGAAAATGGCGGTATGTCTTAACTATGAGAAAACTAGAGGCTTAGGAATTGCGCTGATTAGCTTTTGGGTATATTCCTGTTGAGGATTGGTATAGATTGATTCGGCGGTATCTAGCTCAACGATCGCACCTTTGTTCATCACCATAATGCGATCGCTCATAAATTTGACTACACCAAGATCATGGGAAATGAAAATATAAGTTAAACCAAACTCTGCTTGCAGTTCCTTTAATAAGTTGAGAACCTGCGCCTGTACGGAAACATCAAGGGCGGAAACAGGTTCATCGGCGACGATTAATTTTGGATTGAGGGCTAAGGCTCTAGCAATACAAATGCGTTGGCGTTGTCCACCTGAAAATTCATGAGGATATCGGCGCATGGCACTTGCAGTCAAGCCCACTCTTTCTAATAAATAGGCTACCCTTTCTTTTCTGGCTTCGGCTTTGCGATAGCGTTGAAAGCGTTCTTGATGATTGTGGACGATCAATGGCTCAGCGATCGCATCACCAATGGACATTCTTGGATTGAGCGAACCGTAGGGATCTTGGAAAACCACCTGCAAATCACAGCGTAAATTTTGGAGAGACTCACCTTTAAGCCTAGAGATTTCCTGACCTTCAAACTTAATGGAACCCATCACAGAATTAGTTAAGCCTAAAATTGCCCGTCCTGTCGTCGTTTTCCCGCAGCCAGACTCACCCACCAGTCCAAGGGTTTCCCCTGGATAGACATCAAAGCTAATATTATTGACAGCGACGAGATACCGTTTTTTGAAGCCTAAAATACTCCGAATGGGGAATTCGATCCTCAGATTTTGCACAGCCAGCAATGGTTCTTGCTTTTGGAGTTCATTCAAACGCGCCGATATTTCTTCGGGTGGTATAACTTCTAAATATCGAGGATCGGAGGGTTCTTTCTCAACGATGACACCATTTTGTACTTCCATAAAGTCGCTGACTGTCGGTAACAAACGCAACTGGCGATCGGGTTGAGGACGGCAAGCGATCAAGCCCTTGGTATAGGGATGTTTAGGACTTTGGAAAATAGATTGTGTATCCCCTGATTCCACAATTTCCCCTTGGTTCATGACGATCGCGCGATCGGCAATCTCTGCCAAAATCCCTAAATCATGGGTAATAAAAATCATCGACATCTGTCGCGATCGTTGAATTTCCTTAAGCAGTTTCAGAATCGCCGCCTGTACTGTCACATCCAAAGCTGTAGTTGGTTCGTCGGCAATAATTAACTGAGGATTGCAGGAAATCGCCATCGCAATCATCACCCGTTGCAATTGTCCGCCCGAAAGCTCATGGGGATAGCGTTCGATTAATTGCTCAGGATTGGGTAATTGCACCTCATTAAATAACTGGATCGTGCGAGTCTCTGCTTCTTCCTTAGAAACTTTCTGATGCATTTGAATCGCTTCGATGACCTGATAGCCGCAGGTAAATAGAGGATTGAGCGAGGTCATGGGTTCCTGAAATACCATCGCCATGCGATCGCCTCGATATTGCAGCATTTTTTGTGGTGACACGCGCACTAGATCTACGGGCTGGCTACCCTTGGGACGAAATAGCACCTGCCCGTTGGTGATTTTGCCTGATTCTCCTAGCAATCCCATAATTGCCAAAGCTGTTGCCGATTTGCCAGAGCCAGATTCGCCAACGATGCCAAGGGTTTGACCTTGGACAAGATCGAAGGAAACATTTTTGACGGCATGGACGAGGCTATCATCGCCACGGAAGCTAACTTGCAAGTTGCATACCGAAAGCAATAAATCTGTAGTCTGGGTCGGGGCTTGGTCAGAATCTGGAGATGGTGACATAGATTATGAATTAGCAGCAGAATTAATCATTATTATAGGAGGGTGATTCGCAATAGGAGATAATTTGCCCGCTATGCGGGCAAATTATCTCCTATTATTTTAGAAAAAGTAAGTAAATATGCGTCTTCCCTATTCCCAACTTCCTATTCCCGATCTCAGTAAAGCCGCTTTTATTGCCAATGATGCGGTGGTGGTTGGCGATGTGCATCTTAGCGATCGCGTGAATATTTGGTACAAAGTCGTCATTAGAGCCGATGTCAACCGTATGGATATTGGCTACTGCACCAATATTCAAGACGGCACAATCATCCACGGCGATCCCGACAAACCATTAGTGATCGGTGATTATGTCACCATTGGACATCGAGCCGTAATTCACTGTTCCGAAATAGGGAGAGGTTGCTTAATTGGCATGGGGGCAATTCTGCTTGAAGGGGTGAAAATTGGCGCAGGTAGCATTGTCGGTGCGGGAGCGGTAGTGACTAAGGATGTGCCTGCGGGTGTGGTGGTGGCAGGTGTTCCCGCTAAAGTTATGCGCGAACTTTCAGAAGCGGAACAACAAGATGCGATCGCCCATGCCGAAAATTATTACCAGTTAGCGCTGTTGCACAAAGCAAATGTATATAGTTAAAGATCGAAGAGGTTAAGTAGCACTGCTACTTATTCTCTTCGATCTTTAACTTATTTTTCTGTGTAAGGTAACGAGGAGTGGTGCAAAATAATCCGTAGCTTACCGTTATCATCCTTAAAGAACTGCCAAGTCTTATCTACTGTAGTGGTCTTTCCATTTTTATCGGTGATAAGCACATTTCCCATTGTCGTCGCTGTATTACCAGAAATAAAGATTGATGCATTCTTGATTTCTACTTTTCTCCAGCCATTCAACGCAAAACCTTTATCCATTGGGAAAGCAGGATCATCTCCTACAAAGTATGCCAAGGCTCCTGCACGGGTAGTTCGGAATGTCTGTGGAGCCGTAGTAAGTGTTGGCTTGAAAAGAACAGTACCAAATTGATAACCGTAGGCTTCGTCAATCACTTTTCCTGCCAAGGATTTTGCCTCTTGCAAACCCTTTGTCTCGTATGTTTTGGAAATAGCCACCAATGCTTCTCCCCAAGCTTTTTGAGCAGCTAAGACTTCGCTCTCGGTAATCGCTCTACTGACAACAGATGTCTTCGCACTTGAAGGAGCAAACCTAGTAGTGTCTGCGACTGATGTTTGGACAATAAATAGAGCACCTGAAAGAACTGTAGCTACAGTAAAGAATGTTGAAATGCCATTTTTTAAAAGTTTCATAGGTAAATTTTTTGATTTTTAATTTTTTTTTGTTATCTTATCCTAAGTACAGGACAAAAATTTAAAAATAGAACGCCAAAACACCCTGAAACCGTTACTAGGCAAAGCTTTTGGATCTATTAAGTCAAATCCTTGCTGGGAGCGCGTTTCAAGTTTTTTGTCCTGTACTTAGTATCTTATCATAAATTGGAGATCTAAATTGATTGAGAAAATGACGTTATACCAAATCACAAAAGAGATGCAACAGATAGAGGATCCAGTATGGAATCTCTACCGACAAGAGAAGCAATTACAGATTTAGACATTTCGGAGAGACGATTCTTGACTAAAAGCCGCAACTCATCCATATTTTTGGGTAAAGAAAATCTCAACCCTTGCTTCAAATGTAGCCAAACCCGCTCAATCGGGTTTAATTCTGGAGAATGAGCAGGCTGAAATATCAAAATGATATTGTGAGGTAATCGTAAACGCTTAGCCCGATGACAACCAGCCTGATCAACTTGCATGATAATTAAGATATCTGCAAATTTCTTTGAAACAAGGTCAAGAAATATTTGAAAACAGTCAGTGTTGAGATGACTAAATTCATAGAAAAAGCTTTCTCCCGTCGCAGGTTCGGCGATACCGTATAACCATGTAGCCTGAAACTGCCACTGGACTTTTGCCTTGGGTTTGACCCCACGAGCCGTTATTTTACGACCACTGATGGTTTTCAGACCAATCCTTGTTTCGTCTTGACAAAAGAAACGGACTTTTCCCGTTAATCCCAACACAGTCACGACATACCAAGCCACCATGGCTAGGTTATCCGAGAGTTTTTTATAGTCCTCGCATTGCCCTTGGCTTTGATTAGCACTATAGGGACGGGCTACCTTTGGTTTTGCCTTCATTCGGTAATGCACCAAGTCATGCACATTTCTATAGGTACTACTGTGCTACGGTTTCTCCCGATTAGTTGAGCGGCGGCTTGTACTGTTCCAACTTGCTTGCTTTTCAATAAGTACAATACTTGCACTCGTTCTTTGTCTGAGCCTGTTTTCTGCCGTCCTAGCATCTCTTTTAGTTTTGCTTTGCTTTCACTTATTTCTAATCTATATACCCCTGCCATTTTTCTCCTCTTTCTCCTTTTTTTCTTATATCATCTGTTGCCTCTTCTTTGTGTTTTGGTATTACCATTTTCTCAATCAATAAAAAAGAAGCGCCGCAATACGGCGTTTCTTTTTTTGAAATTTTAGCTTTAGACTTTAGCAAGTTGCTTGCTCTTAATTACTTCTGCCGCACACATCCTACCCGATAGCGTTGCTCCTTCCATACTATCGATATAGTCCTGCATTGTGTAGCTACCTGCAAGGAAGAAATTCTTCACGGGAGTTGCCTGCTCGGGACGGAAGGGATCTTTACCAGGTGCTTCACGATAGAGAGACTGGGCGAGTTTGACCACACTTGACCAAATGACATTCAACTTATTAGAAGATGGGAAAATCTGATGCACTTGAGCAATCATCTTCTCGACGATCACTTCATTGCTGAGCTTAATGTAATCATCCGCAGGCGTAATTACTAACTGCAAGAGAGAACCTTCGCCTTCTTTGTAATAATCAGTGGGACTGGTAATCGCCAAATCTGCAAAGGTAGAGAAATCGACTTTCACAGCATAGAGCAGATTATCAATATCCGTAACCCAACCATCAAAGCGTAGTTGCACCGTAATGACTGGCACAGCATCAAGCTTATAGATATTGTCAAACTGTGACCATACTCGCCATTTTTCAGGAATAATCCGCTTCACCCCTGGAATATCCGTGGCACAAATATAGACATCAGCAGTAACAATTTCTTCGCCATCTTCTTTACCGACAATTAAGCCCGTGACACGAGTATCTTTGCCTTCTCCTTCAAAGAGAACTTCACGCACACCACGACGCAAATGGAATTTTCCGCCCTTAGATTCGATATGCTTAACAATGGGTTGATGTAGAAATACGTCGGGGGAACCTTCGAGCATTCTCAAAATGGAAGCCTCGGTGCGGGATGCAAAGAATTGGAAGATGGTGAGCATGCATCTTGCGGAAATATTTTCGCAGTCGATGAAACCTAAACCGTAGGCGATCGCATCCCACATACTATCGAGACTTGCCTGTGAGCCACCCATCGAGATAAACCAATCCTTGAAGCTGATGTTGTCAAGGGCTCGGATCTCCTTCATTGCACCAACGTGATCGATCAAGCCACGAATTAAGGGACTACGGGCTAGGGCGATCGCATTTTGAATCTTGTCTTGAATAGGTAATTGTCCAGTAGTTACAAAAGCTTTCAGTCCATGAAAAGGTGCACCACCAAAGTTACGAAAATCTAAGGCTGCTTGTCGTCCACCAGGATTAACAAAAATATGTGTATGTTCCTTGAGTCGGAGATGTTCAAAAGCCCCCGTTTTTTTCATTAAGGCGAAGAGGTTATAATAGCAGCCAAAAAATACATGCAAGCCCATCTCGATATGGTTGCCATCTTTGTCTAGCCAACTGCTGACCTTGCCGCCGACAAAGGGACGGGATTCAAAAAGTTCTACTTCATAGCCCTGCTCACTGAGTTCTACGGCAGTGCTCATACCTGCTAAGCCTGCACCAATAATCGCTGCTTTCATGTTTTGTTATGCTCGACCCTTACCGTCGTTATCTTGTAATAAATGTTCTTAATATATTGTGACATAATCCCCCGTATAGAAAACGGGGGATCGTAGTTTCAAGCAGCAACAACGACCTGAATCGAAAAATTTGTGTAGCCCCTTCCTTCCTTCTATGACGGCTTTATAGCGGTTTTCATTTTGCCTACGGCAAAATGAAAACTCAAAACTCTTAATGGGACTGATTTTTTGTTTTCAAATGAGTACACACTCATTTGAAAACCGCTATATATTGGCTATGTTATTTCACAGAATAGATACTATAATGTGAGCATGACACAAAAAGCCTTCAAGTAACGATTCTAGACAACTTCTGAGTAGGAAACTTTGCTGAGGAAGATAATGGGTTGAGATCGCTTAGTTTATAACCGCACCTTAGCCGCAAGGAATGAAGAATGGTATGAACGACAAGAGTGAAATAGAGTGAAATATCTCAGATCTCCTCAGCTCTTACGACATAATTTGAAACGAGATTTGAGAGAGGGTTTGCATTGCCAACCCTCTCTCAAATCTCAAAAGTAAAAGTCTTGCTTACCAAGGCTTTTACTTTTGAGATTTTAAAATTTGCCAGCTTAACCCGAACTAATGTTAACTTATGTCAAAGTTGGGAATCTGAAATCATCTGGTTAGGGAACCTAACGCTACTTGGAAGCAATTCATCTAATCTATTCAAACGAAAAACCATGAAAGTTGATGTATATAAACTTCCTCAAAACAGCCCAGATGATCTTACAGCACTCAAAGCCGCGATCGCATCTGGCGAAATTAATCCTAAAGATATTGTAGCAATTTTGGGTAAAACTGAAGGGAATGGCTGTGTTAATGACTTCACGAGAGGCTTTGCTGTTCAAACCCTAAAAAATTATCTCTCTAATTTTGTGGGTCAAGAACAATCTGAGTCCATCGTCTATGTGATGTCTGGGGGAACCGAAGGAGTCTTAAGCCCCCATTTAACAATTTTCACGAGTCAGCCTTCTCAACCCAATATGCCAACAAGGATGGCTTTGACTTTGGGCGTGATTCATACTCGTGATTTTACTTCTGCGGAAATCGGTTCCTTAACAATGGTAAAGGAAGTGGCTCTAGCTGTTAATGAAGCGATCGCATCCGCAGGAATGGCTAAAGCTGATGTGCATTTTGTACAGATTAAATGTCCATTAGTCACCAGTCGTGATCGCCTACTCGAAGATTCTCACTCTATGAACAAATCTGTAAGTAGCTATCAGTCAATGGGTTACTCACGGGGAGCCTCAGCGCTAGGTGTTGCTGTTGCCTTAGATGAAGTTAAATTAGCTGCTCTCAGTTCAGAAGATATCTGCCAAAATTATGCTTTATACTCCACTGTCGCTTCCACTTCCGCAGGTGTAGAGCTACGCAATTGTGAGATTTTAGTATTGGGCAATGCTCCAACATCAACTAGTAATTTTGTCATTGGTCATAGCGTCATGCAAAATGCTCTGGACGCTCAAGCTGTAATTAAGGCGATCGCTTCAACAGGGCAAACCAGCGATCGGATTGTAAATATATTTGTCAAAGCTGAAGCTGATCCATCGGGAGAAATTTTGGGAAGGAGACATACAATGATGGATGATTCGGATATTAACCATACAAGAATGGCTAGGGCTGTAGTTGCGGCAGTAGTAGCATCGATTGTCCAAGATCCAATGGTCTACGTATCGGGGGGGAGTGAACATCAAGGACCATCAGGCGGTGGACCTGTTGCGGTAATCGCCCGTGTAGACTAATCTCAATTTTCAAAGTGATATTGCTATTTTGAAAATCTCAAAAACTTAGAGACTATTTGAGAAGTTCCTATTTAGCAAAGTTTTCTGCTTTTATTCTTCCTAATCTATTACCAAATCGGATTGCGGAACGTTTCGAGTATGAATATCATAATCAGGCTGGCAAATGGTATCGCGCTTATGGCAGTGAAAATTGAGAATTTGCCGAAAATGGCTTGATGATGCGATGCTTCGCTAGTATTAATGGTTTTGCAATTCAAGAAAGCGATCACAAATTTTGCTGGGAGCGCAATTAACTTAGCTCAAAAAAGACTGCGATCGCAGTCTTTTTTGAGTAAGAGTTTTAGTACGGAGAGAGGGAGATTCGAACTCCCGTTAGGTGTGACCCTAAATCTGATTTCGAGTCAGACGCATTCAACCACTCTGCCATCTCTCCAAAATATGCTTTTTTTGCTTTTTGAGTTAACAAAGCAGTTGGTAATATATCACAGTATATGTACTTTGGAAATCCCCAGATCTGAGTTTTATAGCAATTAGTGAAGTATTTGTTTGCTTACCAGCCTTCGATGGTGAAAAAAAACTCTATACCTTGCTTGCTTGAACAGTGCATTACTGATGAGTGGCAGCGCTTCGCGCCGCCACTCATCTTTTGGGTTTTAAAATGACCTAAACTGTAGTGCTAATCTCGATTAGAGGTGTTAATGCTCCATTTTGGATTTGTCCATTCGTGCTAAGTTCGCTGTGACATAGATATAGGCGATCGCCTACACGATCTAGTAAATCCTTGATTAACCTTTGTAAGCGTTGTATATCTGCTTGATTTTGATGTTCGACAGTCCATTTTTCCCCATTCCAACCCTTGAGAAATAGTGGTGCACCGAAGAGAGAAGCGGCTCCACCCTGTAGCCACAGTTCAGAACTCGCATCAAGCCAAAATTGCCACCGATGCGAAAGTCTCGCCATACGGTACTGGAAGATTGTCGCTAGTACAACGCAATTATCAGGCGGATTAGGAGAATAGGGATTTGCAGTGACAGTACCTTGGCGAATTAACTGAATAAAATTTTCGAGAATCAATGAATCTTCTTGATCAAGACGATATCCTAGCTGCCAGTAGTATTGAGCAGTTTCGATGAGGGATTGGAGACTTGCCATATGCTCATAGTTGAGTTTACGGGGTTTGAGAAAAGCTTGAATGGCGCGATCAATGAATAGCAGTGGCGCATCCTTAGGAGATTGCTGTTCTATCCATTGGCGCAACTGTTCATAGGCTTGGGTAGCTGCATAGCCGAGGCGATTCCATTGATTATAGGTTTCGGCAGCAAGTAGATAGGGAGTTTCTGGGTGGGGCGCAAAACAATAGTCAGCAATCATGCCTGCACGGACAGGATCGATCGCCTCCGTAAGGACAACCAACATCTCCGCAATGTGATCGCGGCTGACTAGTTTACCGAGATTGGGATAAACCAAGGTAATTAAAGTGAGAAGCGATCGTACATGTGCTGAGTACGATAGTGGACGTTGTTCATTAAGTGGCAGAATATTAATCTCTTTTTTACGGAGGATTTCAGCGATCGCATATTTAGCAATGTTATCTAGACCAGGAGCAATAATGGCAATATCACTAGCTTTAACCTCACCCGAAGCGATCGCCTCGGCAATGGTTTCAGCAACATTGCGAAATAATTTGGCACGGGAGACAGACTCAATTGAATGAACCACGGCATAGGGTTCGATAAATTGCAAAATTGGTTCATTGATAATGGTTAAAACTGACTCGGAGATTTCTGTCCCTAGGGTGTCTTGAGCAGGGGAAAGTTTGACAACTTCACAATCGGACTTGATTTCTTGCCAATATTCAGGATCGGCTCCTAGTCCTAACCTCGCAGACCCATGAGGATTAAAGGTAAAAATTCCTTGTGCCTTGTATTTGAGTAGAAACTTACATAAATCACAGGCGATCGCAGGCATCTCATCGGCGCGATCAATCATTACATAGGTAAATCGCTGCTTGAGTTGACGTTGATATTGAGGATTAGTTAATAAATGATGGATAAATAGATCGGCAATGATCCCATAGGTCAATAAACCTCGCTCCCAACAATATCTTCGCCATTCATGAAGTGCTTCACCAATTTCTTGCCACTGATCTAATATTTCCGTAGTCTCAATTAAATTAGTCTCAATACCCGCATTCAAAATCTTTGGGATTTCACGGAGATCATGACCGCCATTGGCTCCCAATAGAAACAAATCGAGCAACCTTCGCACAAGTCTGTCGCGTCCTATCCCCTCCATTTGCAAAGTTCCCATGTCTAAGCGACCTTTCCAAACCTGAGCAGCTAATTCCTGCTCATTCTCCACCCTTAACAACAGTGGAAATTGCGATTTAAAATTGAGATTCTTTACTAATAATGTCCAAAAGAGCCGCACCTCGTCCCGAAAGAAACTTAGAGGTGTTGCCGCCATAACGGGATATTGTCCACGAGTTGCACGAATGAGGCGATCGCTGAGATTTTGTCTTTGTTGGGAATCAACTGCTAAGACTAAGACTTTTTGAGAAGCAGCTTGAGGATTAGCCTGTTGAGCAAAGTTTGCTTCCGCCCAATCACAAAACTTCTGAATCATGTATTCAGTTTTGCCGCTACGACTACCGCCTTCAATCCACAAATTAGTCATGATCCCTTTTAGAATAGAATTGTGCGAAGCACAACTCTATTCTAAGCATTTTTATGTGGCGATCGCATTTAGCTCGAACTTTATATCATCACCGCAATCAGCCTGAGGCTAAGTTTTTACAACTGGCAACGGTGGGGCTAGATCAGCGTCCACATAACCGCACTGTGGTATTTCGCGGGTTTCTCGAAAATGGCGATCACTTACAAACTCCTCTACATGACTGTCTCAAATTTGTCACGGATCGGCGTAGTCAAAAACCTGCTCAAATAAACGCTAATCCTTGGGCAGAGGTAAGTTGGTATTTTACAAAAACGCGATCACAATTTCGGATTTTGGGGAAATTACAGTTAATTGATCATGCATGCCCCAATCAAGAACTGCAAGTCGCTCGAATCGAGACATGGCAAGCCCTATCTGATCCTGCCAGAGTTCAATTTTCATGGCCGACTCCTAGAGAAGCAAGGGTTCATTTCCAAAAAACTGAGCCACCAAATGCCGAATTGCCACTCGATTCTTTTTGTTTGCTATTACTAGAACCGATAGAAGTTGATCGTTTAGAGTTACGAGGTAATCCCCAAAATCGCTGGATCTATCTACGCGATGATCATGGCAATTGGATAGAAAAAGAAGTTAACCCTTAATAGTAGTCTAATAGTAGTCGCCATGCGAAACGCGGCGACTACTATTAGAAATCGCCATAGTCAACCTGCAAGCAAGTTAAGCCCAAATCTCGCCATAGTCTCACCACTTGGTCGCGATCGTCCAGCACAAAAGCGACATTGTATTTATCCATAATAAATTCATCATAGATTTCCTTCTTGATAATACTATCCTTTCGCAAATCACCCGACTTTCGCATATAGATAGCATCAAAAGAGATATTGTGCTTTTCAAGCCATGCTAAGGTTTGAGTCTTAAATTTATCCTCGCGACCTGATACAAATAAAATCACTTTGCCTGATTTACTGAGAATAGAGCGCACTGGTTCATTCACCATGTCTCCCTCACAGTTTGCCGCATCATAGGGACTGCGATCGCCAATCAAAGCCAGAGTCCCATCTAAATCACAAATAATTGCCTCGGGTAGCTCAGGATTGTAGTCTGGCTTGGGTGATCGTGGTGGGGCTATAAATTGTTTATACATATCACGAATCACCTTCTCTCCAACCGAGTTCATCCTCTTTAAATCTCGCTCAATGCAAGTTTCTAGCGGTACATGGCGAAAATCCACTATTTCCAAAACTGCTAAACCATTGATTAATTTGCGAATTCTAGCTTCATGTTTAGGAGCAAGATGCGTATTATCGACAATGACATGTTTACCATTCTCCAGAGCCGCTTTAATAATTGCGTCTTGGATATCCAGAACAAACTTCTCATTTCCTTTAGAGAAATAGGAATTGTCTAGCATCGCTCTCAATTCATCCTTATTGACTCTCTTAATAATATTGGGAGATTTATTAACTTTTTCCTTTGCCCATGTAGATTTACCCGAAGCAGGAAGCCCAATTGTAAAATAGACTGTCAGCATATTAAGGTTACTCTATTTATTTTTAATTAACATCAGTTTCCCTCCATTTGCGCCGCACTTTGCTCGGCACAAATGTCACTATCGAACTCAAGTTTAATTATCATCATCTGTAAAAGGCTTCTCATGGGCGGGTTTGATCGTTCGCCAAATGTAATCACTATAATCTTTGCCATCAAGCATCGAGAACAAAATTGTATGATTTTGGCAAGCTAAGAAATGTTTCGCCGTCTCCTTGCGATCGTGGCGATCTACTATAGATACAATTCTCTCAAAATCTTCCTTAGCCTGATCCTCAATCTGTTGATACTGACCTAAGAGCATAGCTTTCGTTTCCTTTACCCAATCATAAAATTCATCAGGGACATGCTCTAAAATATCTTCAAATGGAATTTGATCGCGCAACATTTCCCAAATTACCTTACTTGTTACCTGTGTAAGCACTCGATGTAACTTCACATAATCCGCAAACTTAAATTTTAGCCGTAATCCACTTTCAAAGCGAATCACAAAGCCTTCTTGATTTTGTTCATTAAGCTTAGTGATTGACTCTAAGTCTTTTAAACCATCATATTTTTTGGCAATTGGGAAACCTAAATGCTGGAAGTCCTCAATAGCATATTCACGCCCTGAGGCAGTTTCTATGACAGCTAACAGCACTAAAGCTTCGTAATCACCATAATCAACTACAATCCGATTAGCAGGATAAATAATCTCAAATAAATATGTAAGAGAGCGATCTAATAAGGAAATTGCGTCTGCATAAAGACAATAGAGTATTTGATTAGCTTTAATAGCCTGATCAGAATTAAAGCTACCTCTAGAGGCAATATAGGGCTGATCTTGATACCAATAAAGAATCCCTAATGATCCATCTAATTTCTCATAGACTTCAAAAGGTTCTGCGGGCAAAGATGCTTGGTGTTCTTGTAAATTAAAAAATTTGATTAAAGGTCGAGCAGTAATCACACCATGATGATCTAAAATTAAGCCACGACATTGCATGGTTTCAGGTGTCCATAGATGATCGTACTGTGCCTTGGCTGTGTAGTTATAGATAAATAGCTCACCACTAGAATGTGGACGCTTGGTGATATATCCTTCTAAAATTAATTGATCAATTCTCTCCAAGTTGGTTGCATTCATTTGATGTCCTTTAGTTAGTATTTTTCTTATCATAGCGATAGTACAACAATGGTATTAATATCAATACGACTTGTACAAAATAACGCACCGTAATCCCAATTAATGAATTGCTATAGCAGTCCTAAATGAGATGAGAGTTACTTCGACTTCGTTCAGTCATCAATAATCCGATATAGGACTTACGCAAACCGAACGAATTTATTAGGCTTGAGGTAGATGTGGTGCGGGCGAAGCCCGCACCACATCTACCCAATACGTAAGTCCTATTTTAGTTACATAAGTTGGAGTTACGTGGAAGTTTCTAAGACCCTCACCCCTAGCCCCTCTCCCATTAAGGGAGAGGGGAACAAGAAATTAGTCTAGATCCCCCTCTCCCATCAAGGGAGAGGGGGCAGGGGGGTGAGGGTGATATTTGTTCCACGTAACATCAGTTACATAAGTTGGAGTTACACTTCACTGAATTGGTATGATCTAAGGCAAATAAATCAAACTGAGGAAAATTTAGAATTATGTCTGTGACAAAAACATCAAAGGCTCTAAGAGTTCTCATTGTTGAAGATGATCCATTAATCCAACTCGGTTTAGAGCAATCCCTATCTCAACAACCCCATGTAACGTTAATTGGTATCGCTGAAGATGGCTATATCGGCGTAAAAATGGCTCAGGAATTAAATCCCGATATTATTGTGATGGATATAGGTTTGCCAAGACTGGATGGAATTTCGGCAACTCAGAAAATCAAAACGATTTTACCTAATGTGCACATTGTGATGCTTAGCTCCCATACAGATGATATAGAAATCATCGCGGCGCTTTCCAGTGGGGCTGATGCATACTGTGTCAAAGGCACAAGCACTGAGAGCCTACTAGCGGCTTTTTCTGTAGCTAAGGATGGGGCAACCTACCTTGATCCGCAAATTGCACGTAAAGTTATGGATCACCTCAAACCTCCTATCCAAATTGACAACACTTCGCATCTATCTCAAAGGGAATTAGAAGTCCTGAAATTAATTGTTGAAGGCAAAAGTAACCCTGAAATTGCCAAACTGCTTTACCTCAGCCCAAATACGATTAAAACTCATGTCCGTAGCATTATGAATAAATTATCGGTGGATGATCGCGTTCAGGCGGCAGTAATTGCTTTGCGATCGGGATTAGTCAATTAATGTAAATTCTTGATCATGTCCCTGTAATAGGTTTTTTGGGAAGCTAGGTTTTGTATCGACAATCGCTAACGAGATATATAATAGGCAGTAAATTAAGCTTATAAACACTGTGGCGCATACCTTTTTAGTTCAACCTGGTAAATGGACTCTCGAAGGCAACTGGATAGATCGAGACTCAATGCCTACTGAAGTCAAAGGTAGAACTTTAGTAGGTTGGTCTAAGGATAATTATTGGTTTACGATGGTCACAAAATTGACTTTTCCCAATAGCGATCGCGACGAGTTAACTATGGCGTACAAAGGACGAATTGACACTGATGAGCGTCAATTTACCTATGTTGTGGATGATAGTTATCTGGGGAAAGTGGAAGGTGAGGGTATCATCGGACCCGATTCAATTATTCAGCGCTATTGGGTCATAGGTGATAAAAAAATGCGAACAGGTTTTCAAACTTTGTATCGTCGCGAGAATAATACCTATTTCTTAGCAGGTGGTATCATTGCTGGACAAAATCTAGAGAGCACTATTGAAGCAATCTTGACTCGTCATCCTGACTTTTAATAAAAAGGCATCTCTAGGGCATTTTTTTATTAAGAGTCGGCAAGACTTTAAGAGATGGTTTGCATAGCAAACCATCTCTTAAAGCTATAAATCAAAAGCCTTGCATAGCAAGGCTTTTGATTTATAGCTAAAAACTTACAAGATTAACTTGAACTGGCTGTGGCTTTGATTTATTGCTTTGAACTAGCGGGAACTAACGTTTTTTAATTCGCTCGACAGAATATCGATCGCTTTGGCAAATTGTGGGTCAGCAACTGTACCAACAAGATCGCGATTCTTGTTCAATTTTTCGAGATCCTCTTTAGTCAACTCAACTACACGATCAGGCACAATACCCATGTGGTTAATATCGCGTCCATTGGGTGTGTAGTACTTCGCGATTGTCACCGCCATCCCTGAACCATCGGTCAAGGAATGAACTGACTGTACTAGCCCTTTACCAAAGGTTTTTGTACCAACAATGATAGCCCGTTTGTTATCTTGCAAAGCACCAGATAGGATTTCACTAGCACTTGCAGAGCCACCATCTACTATTACCACTAGAGGCTTATTGGTTAGAGATTGACGATTTGCGGTCAATCTTTCACTCTCGCCCTTGCGGTCAATAGTGGAAACGATGGTGGCGTTATCGAGCCACATTCTGGCAATCTCAGCACTGGAATAAAGTAACCCACCAGGGTTAGATCGTAAATCGAGTACAAAGCCAACTGCACCCTTGCTAACGTGATCTTGGATTGCCTTACGCATATCGCTAGCTGCATTAGCATTAAACTGGCGCAAGCTGATATAGCCAACCTTACCAATATTGGTATCGCGCAACTCTGCCTTGACTGGATGAATTTCAATCTTAGCGCGTTCTAATTCGACATCAAATTGTCGCTCGCCACGCTTAATACCTAACTTAACCTTTGTCCCAGCAGGACCACGAATGAGGGCTACAGCTTGGTTGATATCCATACCATCTGTAGATTTACCCGCGATCGCTGTAATAATGTCCTTGGTTAAAAGCCCAGCACGAGCTGCGGGTGAGTCCTCAATCGGAGCAACTACTGTTAGTTGTTTGGTGGCATCATCCATGCCTAATTGAATACCAACTCCTGTGAGTTCCCCCGACGTATCAATTTGCATACTCTTGAATTGCTCAGGATCCATAAAGCGAGTATAGGGATCATCAAGCAACTTAAGCATTTCTCGAACTGATCGATATGCCTCAGCCTTGGATGCATAATCACGATTTTCGACATACTGTCGTCTAACTTGTCGCCAGTCTACTTTGTTAAAGGAGCCATCGACATATTCCCGATTGATAAGCTGCCAAGCTTCGTCAACAATTTCTTTGGGGCTATCCCGAAATGCGGCGATGCTAGGATTGGCTAGCTGAAAACCAACAACTGCGACCGCAGCCGCTAATGCTGCTGTTGTACCAAGTACAAGTCCGCCTTTTGCCATGTCAACTTCCTGAAAGGTGATGTAAGTGAGGAATGCGAGATTTATAAGTACATCAACTCTAGCACAGGAGTTTTTAAGCGTGTGATGAAATTAGTAAAACCTAATAAATTCGTTCTGATTACGATCTCAAACACCAGATTTTGCCTCTTCTAAGTCATGAATGTAGCTTCTAATACAAATTGGTGTCTTACAAATTGGTGAAATCATTCTTGAGTAACTTCTCTATGGTAACCATATAAAATAAGTAATGAATGAGTGCCATTAGTTGTTCGCTTTCAGTGATGGAGTGCTCTTGAAAATGGTGCTTACCCATCCCATGTCACCTTATCGTAATTACAAGAAAACTTTGTGAAAGGATAGAGTCTGTGATCAAAAAATTTTTGCTGAGTGCGTTGCTAGTATTATGGTTAGTGAGTTTACCTTTTACAGGTCAAACTTGGGCACAAGCAACTACTTCTCCTACAACTAGCCCAACATCAACTACTTCCCCTAGTCCTACTTCTAGCGCCTCACCCACTGCATCACCTAGCGCCGCACCGACATTGGCTCCTACAAGTGGTGATGTTGTAACTTTAACAAAGGATCAAAAGGCTGCCCTAGACAAGCTGCTAGCCCCTGCACCTCCTGCTTCGCCAATCAGTTCAGGCGATACCGCTTTTATGTTGGTAGCGGCAGCTCTAGTGTTATTGATGACTCCTGGTCTTGCCTTTTTCTATGGTGGTCTGGTCAGAACCCGCAACGTACTGAACACAATGATGATGAGCCTATTGCTCATGGCAGTTGTCGGCGTCACTTGGGTTTTATGGGGATATAGCTTAGCCTTTGATGTAACTGCTGAAGTATCTAAGGGGACTTTTGGACAAGGGCTAGAAAAGTTTATTGGTGGACTTGATTGGGTATTTCTCAACGGAGTTAAATTTGATGCTCCCGATCCTATTGGCTATGCAGGTACGATCCCCCATGCAATATTCATGGTTTACCAGATGATGTTTGCAATCATCACACCAGCCCTAATCTCTGGTGCGATCGTTGAACGGATGAGCTTCAAGGCTTATTTCTGGTTTATTCTGCTTTGGTCAACTTTAGTCTACTCACCTCTCGCCCATATGGTCTGGGGACGTGGCTTTCTGCAAGAACTTGGAGCTTTAGACTTTGCTGGCGGAACGGTTGTTCATATCAGCTCTGGTGTTGCTGCCGTAGTGGCTGTTTTGGTAGTTGGTTCTCGTAAAGACTTTGCGACTAGACCACATACTCCCCACAATGTTCCATACGTGCTTTTAGGAATTGGACTACTGTGGTTTGGATGGTTTGGCTTTAATGCTGGTAGCGCTCTGGCAGCTGGACCGCTTGCTGCTGTTGCATTTGTGGCAACTACTGTTTCTACTTCAGCTGGTGGACTCACATGGCTATTAGTTGAATGGGTATTACGTGGTAAACCAACTGCTGTCGGTATTGCTAGCGGATTTTTAGCTGGACTAGTTGGTATTACTCCTGCTGCTGGTTTTGTAACTCCCATTGGTGCAATTTTAATTGGCTCAATTACATCTGTGTGCTGTTTTATTGCTGTGAGTTTGCGTGCCAAATTCAAGTTTGATGATTCCCTTGATACCTTCTCTGTGCATGGTGTTGGTGGAACTATTGGAGCAATGTTAACTGGTATATTTGCAACAAAAGCTGCTTTTGGTGGAGAAGCTAGTCTTGGACTTTTAGATGGCAATCCTGGTCTAATTTGGAAGCAGTTTGAAGGTGTTGCTTTTACCTATGTATTTGCGGCAGTTGGTACATTTGTTATCATGTTCATTCTCAAGTTATTTATGGATTTGAGAGTAGCCCATTCGATCGAAGAACAAGGTATCGACTTACCTATTCATGGTGAAGAGGGTTATGGTAACGAGTTTGGTTCTGGAGTATTCATCAGCCAAGGATCTTCTTCTGAAGGTTAACCTTACTTGCTAGTTACAGTTTCTAGGAAGTATATTTAAATACTTAACTTAAAGATGGGTGGCTATATCAGCCACCCATCTTTAGTTGTTGGGATATTAATTAATGTCAGTTCGGGTTAAGATGGCAAATAGTCTCTCAAAGCCCTTGTGTCTAGGATTGTAAAGTTGGCAAACCAGAACTGACGTTAATTTTTTGATTGTTTTTTATTATCAAAACTCAAGGCAGCATAGATAGAGATAAGTAATTATCTATGATTATAATTAGTTTTTTTCGTTGATCTCTTATGTCTGAAGAATGCACATACCAAAGTATTTTGTATAAGTCTATACAATATATAGGTGCTTAAATCTGATGTGATTGATTTCATTGATATTTGCATTGGCATGATTGCATTACTTCAACGAGGAGAACTATAAAGTGTTGGTTTATAAGTCAAATCATAAGAAGAGGCTCAGGAGTTCAGTCAACTGGACTGCTTGTGTACCTCTAGCAGCGATTATTGGTGTTTTTTGGATCTATGCAGCCACTGCTCAGACTACGGCTCCAACTGCTGCACCGACAATAGATGAAGTTAAAGCTAGTGTAAGTGCTCTCGATGCAACTCTAGACACCCTTTGGGTCGTCATTGCAGCATTTTTAGTATTTTTCATGAATGCTGGTTTTGCATTGGTCGAGTCTGGGTTTTGTCGCCGAAAGAATGCAGTTAATATTCTCACTAAGAACTTAGTTGTATTTGCGATCGCTACAATTGCTTATTGGGCGATTGGTTTTGCATTTATGTTTGGTAACGATGATGGCAATGCTTTCATTGGCTTGAAAGGATTCTTTATTTCTGGGGCTGATAATAGTCCTGCGATCGGTGATGCATATAAAGGAGACTTTGCTGCTCTTAACTGGACAAGTATCCCCCTAGAAGCCAAATTCCTATTCCAACTTGTATTTGCAGGAACCGCCGCAACGATCGTTTCAGGTGCTGTTGCTGAGCGAATTAAGTTTGTCGCATTTTTAATTTTTAGCTTTTTACTAGTAGGCGTTTCCTATGCAATCACAGGTCACTGGATCTGGGGTGGTGGCTGGGCTGCCAAAATGGGATTTTATGACTTTGCAGGGTCCACCGTTGTACATACTGTTGGGGGCTGGGGCGCTCTAGTCGGTGCGGCTTTACTTGGTCCTCGATTAGGTAGGTATGGAGCAGATGGAAAAGTAAGAGCGATCCCCGGTCACAATATGGGTTTAGCCACTCTAGGTTGCTTGATTCTGTGGTTAGGATGGTTTGGATTTAACCCAGGTTCAACGATGGATGCCAATGGTAAACTCATTGCTCATATTGCTCTGACAACAAACATGGCTGCTTCTACAGGTGGTATTGCAGCAATAATTGTTGCTTGGCTTTACTTAGGTAAACCAGATCTTTCAATGATTGTTAACGGAATCCTAGCTGGGTTAGTTGGTGTTACCGCATCATGTGCATTTGTTGATATTCCTAGCGCCGCAATAATTGGTGCTGTTGCAGGTGGGATTGTTGTTTTTGCGGTTGGATTTTTTGATTCTATCAAGATTGATGACCCTGTTGGGGCAACATCAGTTCACCTTGTTTGTGGAGCTTGGGGAACTTTAGCTTTAGGACTATTTAGCAAAGCAGGAGAGTTTGGCGCTGCTCCTGCTCCCAAAGCTGGATTATTCTTTGGTGGTGGCGCTGAGCAACTTTGGTATCAATTTGTTGGGTTTATTGCCGTTGGTGGCTTCACAGTTGTATTTAGCTTCATTGCTTGGTATGTAATTTCTCTTATTACAGGTGGTATTCGAGTATCTGAGGAAGAGGAAATTAAAGGTCTCGATATTTCCGAACATGCTATGGAGGCTTACCCTGGTTTTGGTAAGGAAAGTGAAAGTTAATTATTGACTTAGCTACTATTACAACTATTTAAAAAGACGATGCTTAGCATCGTCTTTTTTTTGGATTGCTTTTTGTAAACTTCATCCTAATTCCGATAGGATTATCGGGGTATAATGGTGGGGCAAAGAAAACTAAATTATATTAAGTCTCGATAGTTGAACCATGACAAATAATCTGATTAATACTGGTAAAGTATCAAAGGTTGAAGTCCTCAAGCAAAAAAGCAATTTTTTGAGAGGTCCTATCGACGTTGAGTTAAACGATGGCAATCCATTTTTTAGTCAAGATGGATTGCAAATCTTAAAATTTCATGGTTCTTATCAACAAAAAGATCGGGATTTAGAAAAGGCAAAGGCGAAGGGGGAAGAAGCTCAGTACAGCATGATGTTGAGGACTCGCAGCCCTGGGGGATTTATTCCTTGGCAGTTGTATGTCGCTTTGGATAAATTAAGCGATCGCTATGGCAATCACACTTTACGTGCCACGACCAGACAGGGCTTTCAGCTTCACGGCATTCTTAAAGAAAATCTCAAAACAGTGATCGTCGATATCACCAAGAATATGGGATCAACTGTGGGTGCTTGTGGTGACATTAACCGGAATGTGATGGCTCCACCTGCTCCTTTTAAAAATAAGCCTGAATATGACTATGCGCGGGAATATGCAGTTAGGCTTGCTGATCTTTTAGCACCACAAGCTGGAGCCTATTACGATATTTGGCTAGATGGTGAAGTTGCCGTAACTGCCACCGAAGCCCCAGAGGTCACTGAAGCAAGAAAGCGTCAAGGTGCAGGAACAGCAAAAACTAATATTAGTGAGATTGAGCCAATCTATGGCACACAGTATTTACCCCGCAAATTTAAAATTGCAATCGCGGTTGCTGGTGATAACTCCGTTGATCTCTATACCAATGATTTGTCATTAGTGGTAATTACCAATGCGGCTAATGAGTTAGAAGGATTTAATGTCTATGTTGGGGGCGGGTTAGGTCGCGCCCATAATAATGATGCGACGATTGTGCGGATTGCTGACAGTATTGGTTTTGTCCCTGTGGTGCAGGTTTACGATCTTGTGAAAGCGATTGTTGCGTTGCAGCGTGATTATGGCGATCGCCACAACCGTCGTCACTCCCGTTTTAAATATATTTTGGAAGAATGGGGTGTAGAAAAGTTCAAGCAAGTTTTGTTGGATTATTATCCAACAAAACTTGCAGATGCCCGTGAATTGCCTCCTTTCAAATATCAAGATTATCTGGGTTGGCATGAACAGGGTGATGGCAAGTATTTTGTTGGTGTATCCATTGAGAATGGTCGGGTACTTGATCGCAAAGGTTTACACCTTAAAACAGCTTTGCGCGAAATCAGCGAGAAATTCCACCATGATTTTGTCCTGACTCCTAATCAGAATTTACTAATTACCGAAATTGCTGCCGATGAGAAAGAAGAAATCCAGAAAATCCTCGATCGTTGCGGTATTTTAGCTCCTGACCAGATCGATACATTGGTGCGTTACTCGATGGCTTGTCCTGCTTTCCCCACCTGTGGATTAGCGATCGCGGAGTCAGAACGCGCTTTACCCGATATCTTGGCAAGAATTCGCAAATTGTTGGTGCGTTTAGGGTTGGAAGATGAAACCTTTGTTACTCGCATCACAGGTTGTCCCAATGGTTGCGCACGTCCCTACATGGCGGAACTTGCCTTTGTTGGTAGTGCTGTTGATGAATATCAGATTTGGTTAGGTGGTAGTTTTAACTCCACTCGTTTAGCTCAGCCCTATGTGCAACGTCTCCATATTAATAATCTAGAACAAGGTTTAGAACCTCTATTCTTCTATTTCAAGAAAGATCGCTTAGCAGGCGAAAGCTTTGGTGATTTTTGCGATCGCAAGAGCATTAACGACTTACAGCAGTTTGCAGAAACCTATGTGTCGGAACTTCCCGAAGAAAAAGCTAAAGGTAAGCGCCGCGATATTCGCCATCGGGTCACACTTTCCACCAAGTCCTTTGAGCTTCTCAAGAAAGCAGTTGAAGAGCAAGGTTCATCAATGAAGGATGTTGTGGAAGCGGCTCTGGAGAAATATTTAGCATAGGCTTCTAAAGATCTACTCTCTTAAGAGAAGATCTTTGATTGAGAGCAAAATGAATCAGGATACAGCTCCATTACTAGAAGCGGCGTGGCGATATCTCAATATCGATCACGCACCTTTTTATATGCCTGGACATAAACGTGGTCAAGGCATTGATCGTGAGTTTCGTAAGCTCTTGGGTGAAACGGTCTTTCGTTTAGATTTACCAGAATTACCGGAACTAGAAGAGGCGATTACGGAAGCGGAATTATTAGCGGCTGAGGCGTATGGTAGCGATCACGTATGGTTTCTCACCAATGGATCTACCTGTGGCATACAGGCGATGCTCTTGGCAACCTGTAAACAGGGCGACAAGATCCTGATTGGGCGCAATTGCCACAAGGCAGTGATCGCGGGATTAGTCCTTAATGGAGCGACCCCAATTTATTTACCCACGGACTATTTACCAGCATTTGATTTAGATTTGGGAGTTAGTCCAGCAACTCTAGAATTATTTCTCCAAAAGTATCCTGATGCTAAAGCGGTAATGATCGTGAGTCCTAATTATTTTGGAGTTTGCGGTGAAATCGAAAAACTAGTAGCGATCGCCCATGCTTTTAATGTTCCCCTACTAGTCGACGCAGCACATGGCGCTCATTTAGGCTTTCATCCTGACCTGCCAATCTCAGCATTGCAAGCAGGAGCCGATCTCGTAGTGCAATCAACACACAAGGTCGCAGGTAGCCTGACCCAATCTTCGTTACTACATTTACAAGGTGAACGCATTCAAGCGGAACAAGTGGATCGCGCCTTGCAGGTATTGCGATCCAGCAGTCCCAATCTCTTGCTGCTAATTTCCCTAGATGTGGCGCGGCGACAAATAGCAACCAATGGCAAAGATTTGTTAAGTGAGACTTTACGCTTAGCCAAAGAAGCGCGATCGCGCTTACAGCAAATTCCTCATTTGCGAACCTTTGACCAAATAGCAGTCCCTAGTCTTGAGCTTACTCGCTTAACAGTTTTAGTTGATCACTTAGGAATTACAGGCTTTGATGCAGATCTCTGGTTACATTCTCAATTAAATGTCATGGCAGAAATGCCTACACTGAATCAATTAGTATTCATCCTTAGCCTCGGTAATACCCAAGCAGATATTGATCGCTTAATTCTCGCGTTCCAACAAATTGCTCAAGATATTCATGAAAAACCAATCACCAATCATCAATCATCAATCACCTACTACCAATTACCAATCAACAATTACCAATCTCAACTTACTCCCCGTGAAGCTTATTTCGCTAAAAGAGAGCGTCTACCTCTAAAGCAAGCAATCGGCAGAATTAGCGCGGAGTCCCTCTGTCCCTATCCACCTGGAATTCCCCTAATTTGTATTGGCGAAGAAATTACTGCCGAAGTGGTGGAGATGTTGCAATGTATTTTGAGATCGGGCGGGATGATTAATGGTGCGAGTGATGACAGCTTAGAAACAATTCGGGTTGTCAAGTAGAATAAGCAGAGATTTTCGCACAACCAAATTCATGTCAGATCACACTTCAGCCCAAATTCTTCAAAATCGTCTGAGCTATCATGGTAGTAAGTTCTCTTTTCATACTGATCGCATCAAATTACCTAATGGCGCGATTGGTGAATATTCCTATATCAAACATCCTGGGGCAGGCATGGCGGTTCCTGTGACTGCTGATGGCAAGTTTGTCTTAGTCAAGCAATATCGATTTGCCATTCAGCGCTATTTATTAGAATTTCCTGCGGGAACTTTGGAAGTTGGTGAACATCATGATGTGACGATTAAGCGAGAAATTGAAGAAGAGACGGGTTACAGTGCTAGTAAATGGCAATATCTCGGTGGATTCTACATTTGTCCAGGCTATTCTGATGAGATTATCCATGCCTATCTAGCCCAAGATCTCACTAAATTGGCACACCCCCCTGCTCAAGATGAAGATGAAGAGATAGAAGTAGTCTTGCTCAGTCGGGAAGAAATCGCTAATTTATTGCGATCGCAAAGTGCTGACACTAGTCTCGATGCCAAGTCCATCACTGCATTTCATCTGGCTTTGCAAGCTTTACAAGACTAGGTGATCATAGCAAATTGTAGAAATTTGTTGACTTATCGCAGATGAGTTAACAAAGGTGAAATTCACTAAGCTGAAAAACTTTATATCTGATATTTTATATCTGGATATAAGTAGCTCAACTTAATTAAAACCCAAACCGAGAGTTTTGTTCCGCCCGCTATGCGGGCGGAACAAAACTCTCGGTTTTTAGTTTACTTATGTCTAGCTGCTTATAAAGTAGTCCTCAACAAAATATGAGTGGGTTCGACTTCGCTCAGCCAACGTTCATTTTTGCTGGCTGAGCGAAGCCGAAGCCAATAATTCTCACAACTGACTTAGGTCTGCAATATGGAACAGGGTAATTGCCCTGAAGAATTTGCTCTAATCGAGCTGTAGTATAAACAAGGACTCTAAGCGATCGCCTTTAGCATGAATCGTAAATTTTGGATTATTGCCCTCATTTCTTTCATTAACTCCCTGAGCTTTACGATTCTCATCCCTGTTCTGTATCAGTACGGTAGACAGTTCCAGTTAAATGATTTTGAGACGAGTTTACTATTTTCAATCTACGCGATCTCCCAATTCGTCTCCACGCCAGTCATCGGGAAACTTAGTGATCGATTTGGGCGCAAACCATTGTTAATTATCAGCTTAGCGGGTACAGTCATCGCTAATCTAATGGCAGGAAGCGCTACGACCGCCGCAGTATTATTTTTTGCAAGATTTCTAGATGGTATTACAGGGGGAAATGCCTCAGTTGCCCAAGCGGTCATTTCCGATGTCACTACCCCCGAAAATCGTGCTAAGGCTTTTGGGATTAATGGAGCTGCCTTTGGTTTAGGTTTTATTTTAGGTCCTGCGATTAGCTTGCTCGCGCAGAAAGTTGCCTTGAATACCCCCCTAGGAAAATCATTTGGTGCTTCGTTTTTAGTGTCAGGAGTGATTGCTGCGATCGCTTTATTTTTAACAATTTTCTTCTTACCAGAAACCACCACGACTAAAGCCCAAAAAGCTCAAAATATTTTTGACATCGGCTTAGAGAATCTGATCAATGGCTTATTGATGCCCAAAATCGGTATTTTATTGATTATTAATTTCTTAACGGGATTAACCTTCAATATCTTTACCTTTGCCTTCCAGCCCTACTTTCTCAATGTTCTCAAGCAAAACAGCGATGGGCTTGCCCTCATGTTTTTGCTGTTCGGTGTACTCGCGGTCATTATGCAAACAGTGGGGATTTCCCAGATGACTAGATATCTACAATTGGTACAAATCTTGTTTTTAGGACTACTGATCCGTAGTATCTCCTTTGTGCTCATGCCAATTTGGAAAGATATCAATTACTTTATTGCCGTTTGTATACTGTTCTCATTACTGAATTCAGTCGTTCAACCGATGATTAGCGCCTTAATTTCTCTTAATGCGCCTCCTGCAGAGCAAGGCTCTATGTTAGGTGTTAACTCTTCCTACCTTAGCATTTCCAATGGATTTGGACCAGTCATAGCAGGCTTAGTTATCAATCAGGAATATCCTGAATCTTACAGCTATCCCCTCTATTTAGCAGGTATTTGTACTTTCCTTGTCTTAGGTTTAGCCTTTATCAAACGCAAAGATTATGCAGTCAAAGGGGTGAGGTGAACCCTACCGAAAAAGTTCGGTTCTCCTTCTGTGCATAGCTTTGCAGCTATTTCATAATAAAACTGTGAACGAAAGGGAAGTACAAAATATCAACTAAATCCTAAACCTACTTCTAAATGTTCATAGTTGTTTTGAAATAGCTCAAGGTGATATTTATGTTAGTACGTTGGCAACCTTTACAAGAAATCGAAGAAGTTCGTCGTCAGTTTGATCGCATGTTCCGCGACATTACTAGCTTGGATCAAGAAGCCGCTAAAGGTTGGGTTCCCGCTAGTGAATTGCGCGATGATGGCGATCATTTGACCCTCAGACTCTCCATTCCTGATATCGAAGCTAAGGATCTCGATATTCAAGTAACCAAGGATTCGTTGACAATTGCTGGTGAACGTCACCTCGAACGCAAAGAAGAATCTCCTGAAAAAGGTTACTACTGGAGTGAAATCAGCTATGGTAAGTTCCGCCGTGTATTTGCACTGCCTGTAGCGATCGAAAATGAACAAGTTAAGGCTGAATACTCCAATGGTATTCTCACTCTAGCCTTGCCAAAAGCTAATGAAGTCAAAGCTTTTAAGGTCAATGTTACCACTGAGTTACCTGCCTCCTAATTGAATAACGCCAGTTTGGGTTAAATTGGCAAATTTTGAAATCTAAGAAGTAAAAGCCTTGCTTAGCAAGGCTTTTACTTCTTAGAGATGATTTGCTACGCAAACCATCTCTAAAAGCTCGTTTCAAATTATCCCGAACTCGCGTTAAAACTGAGAAGTGCTGCTTTGCAGCACTTCTCAGTTTTAACGCGAGTCTATTTCTTATATAAACTTTGTTGCTCTAGCAATACATTCAGCGATTGCCAACAGCGAACTGAGCAAATATCAGCAGTAATTGTATCAATTTGAAGCCACTGAATTCCCTTTTCCCCAATTTCTGGATCGGAACTGCTCAAAACACAAGATTGGCGATCGACAGAGCATAGATAAACAATATTTACATTATGGAGTTGTCTTCCTTGCATAAGCGGATCGGGAAAAAAACTATCAGTAACTGTTAAAAGCTGAATAATTTCAAAGGTAGTAATACCTGTTTCTTCTTCAATTTCCCGACGTAGTCCATCAAGAACTGGTTCTTGAGGCTCTAGTCCGCCACCTGGTAAGTCCCAACAGTCTACTTCGGGCAATGTCATTTGATGAATTAGCAATACCTCACCTGAATCCACAAATAAACCATTTACTGTTACTCTCAATCTAGTTTCTAAAGTCATTGTGTATAGTTCAATTTAATTAGAGACAACTTTTAGCGATCGCCACAAAGCTAAGTAAATCTTGAGTCTCCAGCCCCACAACCTTGGCGCGATCATCCCAGATTCTAAGCTTGACGGCATCTTTAGCATAGGGTTTAGCAATAAATGTTGCAGATTCCTTCTTAGAAAAAGTGCCACCCTGCAAAATCAAACTACTTTCAGAATTTTCGGAAAGACTGGCACGATAATTAGGATCGATCGCACAAAGATAGCGCTTCGCATCAACATGCAATCGGATCGGTTCGGTGACAGCATGTGAAAAGATTTGCTCTAAATATTTTGCTCCTTCTTTTTCATGGCGATCATCGATCGCCTGTTCAGTAGGATTTTCGCCAAGATCGTGCAGCAAATGCCCAATATCATGGAGAAGGCAAGCGGTAATTAGTTCGGGACTAGCTGCATGTTCCATAGCAAGAGTGGCACATTGCAACCCATGCTCTAACTGGGTAATTGGTTCGCCTCCATATTGGGCGTGACCTTTAGTTGCGAATATATCAAAGATTTCGTCAAGATTTAATCTCATGCCCTATTCCTAAAGTAACGCAGTAATATTTTCTTCGGCTAAGCCAAAGGATAGAGTCATTCCTGCTCCACTAAGCCCGTTAACGATGGTGACGTTGGCTTCAGGCTCAGCCATAAATTCGGTTTTGCCAGCAAGCTTTGCATAGACTCCATGCCACGTTTCCGCAATCTTGAGTTCTGGAAATTTGGCAAAGGTTTGTAAGTATTCGAGAACGTAGTTATTAATTTCTGCGCGATCGAAGGGATCGGGAGTCAATCCATATTCGTGGGAATCACCTAGAATTAATTCACCCAAACCATTTTGCGAAACCATGACATGAATTCCCCATTCAGGAAAATGTGGAGTTTCTATTTCAATCCTTTTCTTCAAAGCATCTAAGGTTTGGCAATGACTAAAAGAACTATAGTGAGTTAGTGTCAGCCCTGCATAGAGGGAAGGACCTAATCGCCAATTTGCAGGTTGGGACACAGTTCGCATCATTTGTAGCTTGACTTTAGTGATATTGCTCTCTGTATAGATTTCAGGATAAAGGGTTTCAAAATCTGCACCGCTACAAACAAAAATGCGATCGGCTGTCCAAGTCTCATTCCCCACTTGCAGATTAGGATGTGAGATCGCATTTACAACTTTGCCAAATTGAAATTCAATCGGATAATTTCTCGCTAAAAATGCTGGTAACTTTTGGATCACTTCCCTCGGATCGACGGTTACTTCCGTGCTACTCCATAGAGCGCCGAGCAAGCCCTTGGTAATCGCGGCTTCACTCTTTTGGGCGACGGCTTCAGCATTTAATAAAGCGATCGTGTTAACGCCTTCATTAGTAGCGATAAATTCTTCAAGTACGTCTAGTTCGTCCTGACGATAGGCGAGTAATAGAGAACCACTGGGATCATGATATAGTCCTGCTTTTTCGATAACTTCGAGCCAGATTTCTCTGGACTTTAGAGCGCGATCGCGTAATTTCCCTAAAGGCTGTCCGACTGGCCAGATCATACCAAAGTTGCGAATGGAAGCTCCCACAGCCCTTAAATTTCGCTCAAATACTGTAACTTGATAGCCGCGTTTAGCAGCAGCAAGGGCATGGGCTAGTCCGACAATCCCCGCACCTACGATCGCTATTTCTGTGTGTTTTTTATGATTTTTGTTGCTCATGATTGTATTACCTGACTTTGCTGGTTTAAGGATAGGCGGCGCAGAGCGCCGTCTATCCTTAACACTTTATAGACTAGCTAGTTTATTCTGAATTTCTGACAAGGATGAAACTAGTCCATCGTGAGCATAGGCAGCTAATTGCTCTTCAGTATGGGTTCCATTCGTGATACCAAAAGTATAAAGGCAGCTAGCGTTTTTCCCTGCGGCAAGATCGGAAGGAGTATCGCCAATACAAACTACTTGCTTGGGATCGTTGATTCCAAGTAAATACATTGCCTTTTGGATCATATAGGGGGCAGGGCGACCTTCTTGATTGTAAATCTCTGATGGAGTAATCGAAGATTGAATAAACGTATCTTCAGAACCAAGATGATTTGCATTTAATCCGCGATCCCATCCGAGTCGATTGAGAATGATATCGGTCACTTCCCGATAAAAACCAGTGTTTAGCGCGATTTTAATTTGTTGCGATCGCAACCAGTCAAATAGTTCCAAGCATCCGACCGTTGGTTCAACGGGTTGAGTACGGTAGTGGTTTTCTAAAATCTGTTTAAATTCGATAAAGGAAGTTTCTACATTGGAGGCGTAGTTAGGATCTGCTTTATCAATCTGCTCCGCCCATAGGGTTTGGAAAACTAATTTCTTAGAAATTCCCATCATGGCAATCACTCGATCAGTCGGAGCCTGTAATCCTGTATTCGCGGCTGCTTGCATAAAGCATTGTTCGACTTCGCGATCGTCTCTGACTGTGGTTCCAGCCATATCAAAAACAACTAGTTTAATTTTAGACATAAATTTTATTTTAGTAATGATAAATGTTACTTCTTCAGCCAAGTTTGGGTGCGTCTAGATAAACCTTGCGTCAACAGCCAATACAGAATTCGTACGCCAATGCTAGTTAAAACTAGGGCTGTAGACATCGCCGCCGCAGGAGCAACATCGCCAGCATCATCCATATTCACGATCGCTACCGCCGCTAAAGGCGCATTGGGGGGATACAAGAAGATGATTGCCGAGATAGTCACCATTGAGTTTACAAAAAAGTAGCTACCTAGTTCCAAAATCGCAGGAATCGTCAATGGAATTGTCACGCGCCAGAAGGTTTTGTAAAAGGGAACGCCCATCGAAGCGGAGACTGATTCAAACTCTGGGTCGATTTGTTTAAGAGCTGTACTCGCGGTCAGAAAGCCCACTGTATAGAAATGAACGATGTTGCAAATCACTAATAAAGCGATCGTGCCGTATAGTCCATTAAAAGGATTGACTAGTGCTAAATTTGTATAGGGAATATTCCACAAGGGTTTGTTAAAGAAAAAGACATAGGAAAGTCCCAATACTAGCCCTGGTAATGCTAGGGGAATTGTTGATAGGAAATAGTTAAAGGAACGCATCGCTTTAAATCCCTTTCCCTTTTCTACCAGATAAGCACCCAGAAAAACCGTGATCGTGCCAAATATAGACGTATATAGAGAAACTTGGATGCTATTCCAATAAGCATTAAGCCCGCCGCCGCCAACGGCATTAAAGTCATAATGCTTAGTAGTAAGTTCAAAGTTGTAGGGCCAGACCTTCACTAAAGAAGCGAGAATAATTGTGCCGAATACTAAGAGAATAAAACTGGCGATGATGCTGCAAAAGCCGAACATGAGCCAATCGAGATTGGGATTGAGACTTGGTTGAAATGGAACTGAGCGACTGCTGACTAAGGCACTTTGGCGACCTTGAAAAAGGCGATCCAGAATGTAGGCGATCGCTGTTGGCAAGAGTAGAAATACCCCAATGGTCGCTCCCATTGAGAAGTTTTGCTGACCGATGACTTGCTTATAAATGTCAGTTGCCAACACATTAAAGCTACCACCCACAACTTTCGGCACACCGAAATCTGTAAAGGCAAGGGTGAAGCACACAAAAATCGCGCTCATCAATCCATACTTGACGCTCGGTAAAGTCACCGTAAAAAATACGCGGTGGGCATGTGTTCGCAAAGCAGCAGCAGCTTCATAAAGACGGGCATCGGTAATATTCAGCGCCGTAATCATCAAAATTACGGCTTGTGGGAAGCAATAGAGAACTTCACCAATAATGATGCCATTTGCACCGTAAAGGTTAATATTCCAGCTTGGCAGTAATGATAAGAAACCAGTGGTAACTAATCCTTTATTCCCAAAAAGATAAACCAAGCCGATACTGTGAGCGAGGGGAGGGATAAATATTGGTAGTAATCCGAGAATCCGAAAAATCGGCTTGCCAAACATTGCTGTGCGAGTTAGGGCATAGGCATAGATAAAACCTAAAACTACGGAAATCGCTGAACTGAGGATCGCAATATAAAAAGTATTGAAAATCGAGACAGAAAGCGCTGGAGTCTGAAAATAACGAATGTAATTAGCTAGTCCGATCCATTGTCCTTCAGTATCCTGAAAGCTGCGGATCAACATCGGATAAAGCGGCAATAGCACACCAACTAAAAGCCAAAGTGTACTTAAAGCGATCGCTATCCTTAACATCCAATCTTCCTTCGTAGGAATTTGATGTACTTCTTTTTGGGGCTGAAACGGAAATATTTTGTTCTTAAATGGTGTTAGCGTCATAGATTTTCACTTATTTTCACTTAATCAAGAACGACTCGGAAAGATTTGCAATTCATTGGCGGGAAGTTGAATTTTTAAAGTAGTTCCTAAATTCAAGTCGATCTGTCTTGCCTTATAGATCGAAATCTCAATTATCATTGCGACCTTCGCATTGCCATCAGGTCTTAATGTCAGGTGATACACCGAACCGAGAAACTCAATACCTTCGATATCAGCCGAAATCACATTTGGCAAATTCTCGTTTTGTTCGCTCCCATCCAATATATGGATTGCTTCAGGACGAATAGCGATCGCGATTTGACTATTAATTTCTAAATCTTCAATCTTTGCTTCAAGAACGATATTGCCACAGCGCACCTGAGTGCTTGAAACCACTTCACCTGTCAACAGATTCGTCGCGCCGATAAAATTTGCCACAAAGGGGGTTTTGGGGCTTTGATAGACCACACGCGGCGTTCCCACCTGCGCGATGACACCTTTATCCATCACCACCACGCGATCGGACATAGTGAGCGCTTCCTCTTGATCGTGCGTGACCATTACCGTCGTCACGCCCAGACGCTTCTGTAATTGAGTAATCTCAACGCGCAACCGATTTCGCACCTTTGCATCCAAAGCCGAGAGTGGTTCATCTAAAAGCAACAAACTGGGCGAAAGCGCTAAAGCTCTGGCTAGAGCAATTCGCTGTTGCTGTCCGCCAGACATTTGTGAAGGATATTTTTGCCCGAATCCTTCTAAACCAACTGTTTCCAATAATTCTTTTACCCGTTGCTCGATTTGTCGCTTGGGCATAGGTGTATTTTCTAACCCATAGGCAATATTTTGTGTTGCCGTCAGATTTGGAAACAGTGCGTAAGACTGAAAGACAATCCCAAAATCTCTTTTTGCAGGCGGCAGCCGCGAGACATCTTTTCCGCCTTGAATTATGCGACCGCTACTTTGCTGTTCGAGTCCCGCAATAATTCGCAGCAATGTCGTTTTGCCGCAGCCACTAGGTCCTAATAAGCAGACAAATTCTCCAACGTAGACATTGAGATTGATACTGTTTAGCGCAGTAAATTGTCCGAAAGATTTACAGATATTCTCAATTTGTAGATAAGGCTGCCCCAAGTCTGGTTGATGCGTGGATGAGCCTGAAGAAGCTATTTGCCCATGATTAGGGGGACTAGCTTGATTAGCGATCGCCTCTGTCCCGTCTGGAAAATTTGTCATAGTAGTTATTTAGTAATAAATTCTGAAAGGTACGAGCAAATCTGAAATTGCCCATACCCTAAAAAAGTGCTAAGTAAGCCAGCAAAAGGAATCCGTAAATTTCCAAGATCCCCGATCCCCGACTTTTTCTATGCAATTAAAGGTAATTTGCAAATTCGTCAAAAAAGTCGGGGATCTCAACTGAGCTTATTAGGTTTTACTTCTTCTTCGCTTCAGACTTAGAATCGTAACGCTTTGTCCATTCTGCCAAAATTGCATCGCGATTAGCAGCCGCCCATTTGAAGTCATTCTTGGGAAATAACTGCTTGATCGGATCTTCAGGGAAACCAGCAGGAACAGGTACGTCTGTCTTCACCGCAGTTATGGGGAAGTTCTTAGCGTACTTCTTAGAAATTTCTGGAGAAATCGCCCAATCCAAGAAGGTCTTAGCCGCAGGATTGATATTCGCTTTCTTGATCAAAGCATTGGCTTCAATATCCCAACCCGAACCTTCTTTAGGGAATACAGGCTGAATTGGTTCACCGCCATTTTTCTGCTTCACAGCGCGATAGCCGAAGGAAATCCCGATCGCATATTCACCAGAACCAGCAAGTTTGCAAGGCTTAGAACCAGAGTGAACGTATTGAGCGATATTTTCATGAAGTGCATCAAGATATTTCCAACCTTCAGCTTCTCCCATCATTTGTAGGATCGCGGATACAGATAGGAATCCAGTCCCCGAAGATGCAGGATTAGACATGACGATCTGACCCTTATATTCAGGCTTGATCAGATCTGCCCAAGATGTTGGAATTTGCAGGTTCTTCTTACCAACTTCTACAGTATTAACGCAGAAAGCAGATTCCCAAACATCTATACCAACCCATTTAGGAGGATTTTCACTATCTCTAAACTGTGGTTGAACTGCTTCTAGACCTTTAGGAGCATAGGGTTCGAGCATTCCTTGCTTTTCAGCAATGAGCAAGCTAGAGGCAGCCAATCCCCAAACTACATCAGCAGTTGGATTATCTTTTTCAGCAAGCAATTTAGCAGTTACGACCCCCGTAGAGTCCCGCACTTTATTCACTTTAATATCTGGATATGTTTTCTGAAACAAAGGCAAATATTCAGACAATTGGTCGTCTTCTAAAGCAGTATAAATTGTGATGCTACCAGTAGCAGGCTTGGCTGCTTCGGTAGAAGTTGCTGTCGATTTTGCAGTAGTTGCAACTTCAGGCTTTTTTTCTGGAGTTTGGGTTTGGACACAAGCCGTTACAGCTACAGTTACCAGAAACGCTGATAGTAAGCTTAGGGCGAATTTCAGCCACTTTTTTTTGCTAAGTTTGTTGATAAGCATAATTAATAATTACCTACTTTATAAAACTCGTTAGCTGAGCAAGAATCACATTTATTGGCTTAAGTATTGGCTTAAGTATTGGCTTAAGAACTAAAAGAGAACTGCAAGTGCAGTTCTCTTTTAGTTCTTAACTATTCCAACTGATATCGCTGTGATCGCAGATAATTGTTGAATAACTGTCACGAGACAAAAGGTATAGAGCATATACATCTTTGGAAACATCTCATTCGTTAAACCAACAGACATGATCACTTACATCTTTTCTAAATAAGTATTAAAGACAGAAGCATCTTTTACAAATAAAAGGCAGCATATTCTTCTCGTACTTGGAGACATCATACGTTTATGCAAGCCTTGATAGTTTAACTTTGAGTTAAACTTAGTTTATGGTTTTGGTTAAAATGAGAATTCGTATTTTAGGGTAAGAACAAAGATCAAGATTGGAACGGATTGTGGACTTTAGTGTTTCTAATCACAAAACTTGAATTGCTATAATTTAGGGGGATTGATAAGAATGGCAGAATTTTAGAGATAGGATCTTTGACTCAAAGAGATGTTCGTCATTGCCTCTTGAAAATTAACAATTTTGGCATATTTATATATCTTGATGTATCTGTCATTCCATAGCTACTCTTTTTGGCTATGCTAGATTGACTATCAACATAACTTTATCGAGGTTTATAAGTTTTGATTTCAACGACACCATCAAGCTTTGTTGCCTCTGATTTTCCTGCTATTTGTGGCAATGAAGAATTAATTCAACGCACAGTACAGGATGATGCACCTGTATTTCTAAATAGCAATCTAAATAGCAATAACCTAAAACTAGAAGAGATTACTTCCGCTTTTGCCTGTGCCTTGCATATGCACCAACCGACTATTCCCGCAGGTATGAATGGGGCTTTAATTAGCAATCTTCAGCATATGTTCGAGCATCAAGGTGAAGGCGACAATCACAACGCTGGGGTATTTGCTTGGTGCTATAGTCGCATGGGTGATTTCATTCCCCAACTTGTCGCGCAGGGCAGCAATCCTCGGATAATGCTGGACTATTCAGGAAACCTGCTCTGGGGTTTGCAGCAGATGCAACGCCATGACGTTTTAGATAATCTCAAACGCATTACTTGCGATCGCCAATATCAGCCCTATGTGGAATGGCTCGGTACAATGTGGAGTCATGCCGTGATTCCCTCGACACCGATTCCTGATATCAAACTGCATATTCAAGCATGGCAAAGTCATTTTGCTTCTATTTTCGGAATTGATGCTCTCAAGCGAGTGAAAGGATTTTCGCCGCCAGAGATGCATCTTCCCAATCATCCTGATACACTCTACGAATATATTAAAGCACTTAAGGAATGCGGCTATCGCTGGTTGATGGTACAAGAGCATTCCGTAGAACGCTGTGATGGTTCAGGTTTAACTCAAGAGCAGAAATATGTACCGAATCGCTTGATTGCAAAGAACTCTCTGGGTGAATCGATTAGTATCACAGTTCTGATTAAAACCCAAGGTTCTGATACCAAATTGGTCGCGCAAATGCAGCCCTATCACGAAGCCAAAAGTCGAGGCAAACAGCAACTTGGGAATATTTCCATTCCCTCTTTAGTCACTCAGATTGCCGATGGTGAGAATGGTGGTGTGATGATGAATGAATTCCCCCGCGATTATCCTTTGGTATGGGATCATCTGAAAAATAATGGTCGTGGTACTGTGGGTGTTGTTGGTCTAAATGGTACTGAATATCTAGAAATGATCGAGGCAGCAGGTGTGAGTCCCCTTGACTATCCGCCAATTCAAGCAGTGCAGCAGCATAAGGTCTGGCAAAAGGTCGAGCAAATCGGCGATCGCCAAAATCTGAATACAGCTATGGTCGAGCAAGCCATTAGTGAACTCAAAGCCAGTGATCATCAATTCCATATGGACGGGGCATCATGGACAAATAGTTTAAGTTGGATAAATGGCTACGAAAATGTCTTAGAACCGATGAATCAACTCAGTGCAAAGTTCCATGCAAAATATGATTCACTGATCGCTCAAGACCCTTCGATTACTAAGCGATCAGACTATCAGCAAGCCTTACTTTATAACCTGCTTGTTCAAACCAGTTGCTTCCGTTATTGGGGACAGGGCACATGGACAGACTACGCCCGTGAACTCTATCGACAAGGAGATCAAAGTTAAAAATGTGGTAGTACTAAATTGCTAAGGAAGAGCTGTGCTTCGCACATCCTTCCTTACTACAATCAATCCTTTCCTTATTAAAACCACAAAAAAGCCACTTAGTGGCTTTTTTGTGGTTTTAATAACTGATGTTACGTGGAACAAGACAATAATATGAGTTTTGCTCGCATTCTCCTGCGGGAGAAAGAGTTAGGACATAAGGGTTCCACTTAACATCATGTTTTAAGTAAGCACAAAGCTCTGTGAGAACTGTTTAAGCACCATAAATTTTTTCTTTAACCCAAATACTTAAAGGATAAATATAATTGTCACTCCATTCACCAAAGATCATGACAGGATGTCCACCACTTAAAGCTAAAGTTGCCCATCCACGCTCAAACCTTGGGTTGATTGCTAATAGATGATTGGCATGATCGCGAATGAACCATTTGCCATCATTATGAACTGGGATGACCTGCTGAAGGGTGAGGGGAAATCTTTCTAACCAAGGATTTTTAACTAGGGCGCTACTGTAAGAGGCGATCGCTAAATCAATAGTTTCATATCCGACAATCTCGCGTACGGATACAAATGATGACGAGTTCTGTCTAGATTTAATAATTGCACGAAGCGGATAGGCACTCTCGAAAAATGCAAGTTCTGCTTCTAAAGAAGTTCCTAAACCAAAACTCAACTCAAAGGCTTGATTGCCATGGGCAAATTGTAGTAATAGGGCATACCGATTACTACGTTTCCCCCAGAGCCAAGTCCGACTCATCTGCAGACGTTCCTCTGTTTCTATTTGCTGTCCGATGACTAGCCAGAGATCCTGCTGGAGGTATGGAGACAAAGTTGAAGAATTTTCCTGAGTAGTAATTAATTCTGACTGGTTTTGCGTCCAGCCGATTTGATTGCGAATATCAGCTTGATTGGGTAAGGGAAGAGACTCTAGATGCTGAAAACCTTCCAAAAGTAAATGTAACTTGCCTAATTTTGCTAATAGTCGCGATTCCCAACCTGTACCCGAATTAATGATACTGGGAATCTCCCGCAACTGTCTGGCTAAACTCGGTGCTTGGGCATCAACCATCCGCGCCGCAGGCTGTTCCCAAAACTGATAAGACTCTGTGCGAACTGAAGTTAACCCCTGACGGATTAAGTCATTGAGCCACATTTGCAGATCCTGAACTCCTGCTGTGACCTTATGGAGTCTGGCGCTAGCACGTTTGGCTTGAGCCTCTGGATTGATCGCTTTTTCAGGTTGATTTAGTTTTTGCTTTTGTTTCTCTTCCCGTTTCGTCCGTGATGCGATCCAATCAGTTACCCAATCAGGTGGGGTTCCCTCAGTTAAAACTGTGGGTTGGCTGACCATCAAAAACAATAATCCCAACCCATGCTTACAAGGGAATTTGCGGCTAGGACAACTACAACGAAATGCAGGCTCAGACAAGTCAACCTGTGTGCGATAGGGATCTTTCCCACTACCTTTGCATTCACCCCAAATTATCTGTTGTTCCTTGCCCAAATTGCTCCATTTATTTAATGTCGCTAAGCCTATACCATTCTTTTCTGAGGCAGGATCGGGGGCTAGAGATATCACCCGATCTGCTGTCCAATCGGCTATTCCTAGAGGAGGAGAATCATGATTTGTTTCGACCATTTTCTTCTGATGGAAATTGAATTATGAGTTATGTAAAACTATGCTTCTGATTTCGCAAGTTGCATTGTGTCCAGCCATTCGATTAGGCTATCAAGCTGCTTATCATGCGAAAGTGTGCCCAATCCGCGCACGGTGACATTACCTTTGCTATAGACAAAGCGCGATCGCAAATGGCTAGGGAGATGCTCATGGAGTAATTTCCATGCAGGTTCTTCCATCTTTGATTCGAGGACAACGTGCTGTTTACCTTCAGGTTTGATACGCGAGAAGCCAATCCGTTTGGCAATCAGTTTCAATTCCATCACTTTAACCAGTTGCATCGCTGGTGCAGGTACTTTGCCATAGCAATCATTCCATTCTTCTATGATTTGGGCGAGTTCGCGGCGTGAAGTCACGGAAGATACGGATCGGTAGGCGCTCATCTTGCGATCTCCATCGGGGATATATTCCGCAGGAATAAAGGCGGTAATCGGTAGATCTACCTGCGTATCATCGACTTCAGGGATTTCCGAGCCACGTATTTCCGCGATCGCTTCCTGGAGCATTTCCATATAGAGATCAAAGCCAATTGTGTTAATTTGTCCAGATTGTTCCGCACCGAGGAGATTGCCGACACCTCTAATTTCCATATCACGCATCGCTAACTGATAGCCTGAGCCAAGATGGGTAAATTCTTGAATTGCCTTGAGACGTTTCCGAGCCACATCGGTGAGTTCGCCCTTTTCTTGATAAAAGAGCCATGCATGGGCTTGGATGCCTGCCCGACCGACACGACCACGCAACTGATAAAGCTGAGCAAGTCCAAAGCGTTGGGCATCTTCGATAATGATGGTATTTACCCTTGGAATGTCTAAGCCTGATTCGATAATCGTGGTACAGATCATCATGTCCGCTTCGCCACTACTAAAGCTAAGCATGGTTGACTCTAGCTCTGATTCGGGCATCTGGCCGTGGGCGATCGCCATGCGTACCGATGGCAACATTTCATGGACTTTCGCTGCAACTTCATCAATATCATCAATGCGTGATACTACATAGAAAATCTGCCCACCGCGATCGAGTTCTTGACGAATGGCAGCGCGAACTAATTCGAGGTTATAGCGGGATAAATGGGTTATGATCGATCGCCTCGATGGTGGTGGGGTCGTAATCAGACTCATTTCCCGCACGCCCGACATAGCCATATAGAGGGTTCTGGGAATTGGTGTTGCCGAGAGAGTCAGCACATCCACTTCCGTTTTCATAGTTTTAATTTTCTCTTTTTGTGCCACCCCGAAGCGTTGCTCTTCGTCAATGACAAGTAAACCCAAATCCTTAAATTCTGCATCCTTAGCTAAAAGCTGGTGCGTACCCACGACAATATCTAATTCACCTGTTTTCAGCTTGCGGATAATTTCTTTCTTTTCGGAAGTACTCTTAAAGCGGTTCAGTAGGGCTATATTCACGGGATAGGCAGCATAGCGCTCTTGGAGGCTGTGGTAATGCTGTTGCGCGAGAATTGTTGTAGGAACGAGTAGTGCCGCCTGTTTACCAGAAGTTACTGCTTTAAAGATCGTCCGAATCGCAACTTCTGTTTTCCCGAAACCAACATCACCACACACAAGGCGATCCATTGGTCGGGAACTTTCCATATCTAGCTTGACATCTTGAGTTGCCTTGAGTTGGTCAGGTGTGGGTTGATAGGGAAAAGAATCTTCCATTTCCTGTTGCCAAGGATTATCAGGCGGGAAAGCATAACCAGCCTGTTGCGATCGCTTGGCATAGAGTTCTAGCAAATCAAAGGCAATTTTCTTAATAGCTTTCTTTGCCTTGGTCGTGGTATTCGCCCAAGCCTTGCCCGTCATTTTATGCAGTTCAGGTTTTGCCTCATGCATTCCCCGATAGCGTGACAGAATCGACATCTGATCGACTACGACGCGCAATAATCCATCCGCATATTTAAGAACGAGATATTCGCGAGTTTCATTATTAACGGTCAACTTCTCTAATTTGATAAACTGCCCCACGCCATGATTTTTGTGGACGACGTAATCCCCTGGGGAGAGCTTATTTAAGTCAACCTGCTTAGAAGTTGCTCTGCGGCGCTTTCGCACATAATTGGGTGTACCAAGGGCATGCTGTCCAAAAAATTCGCGATCGCTAATGACGACAATACGATAAGTCGGCAACACAAACCCTTGAATCTCGGCAATACCTGAATATTTCAAAGCTACGGCTATTCGCAGGTTATGGGTTTTCTCGATCGCAGGATAATCTCGCACATTAGGGATAAATTGCGCTTGGCAGTCATGCTCTTGTAATAGGGCAACTGTGCGTGATGGTTGTGCCGAAATGAGAATAATTTTGTACTTCTGTTCACGATAGTCACGGATTGTCTGAGCAATCTTACCGAATTGGTGCGGAATCGCTGGCACAGGACGACTTGACATATTTATGCCACGATTTTCTTCGGCAAGTTCAAATAAATCAAGGCGATCGAATTTAGTGATTTCTGCTAAACATTCCGCAAAGGAGCGATGGAGTTTGCCCTCACCCCCAGCTCCTCTCCCATGGGGAGAGGGGTGTAAGAAAGCTGGGAAAAGTTCTTCGGCGGATTCGTACCAGCGATCGCAATGGGCTTGACATTGCTCTAATTCATCAATGACGATGATGCATTGCTCTGGCTTGGGTAAATAGTCTAAGAGCGAAGCGCTAGAAAGCGGATGGACAGCAAAGCCCTTGCTGCTAAATTCGTCTTCAGCATCTTGATCAGGAAATTCTAAACTACCTAAAATATGTCCGTAACTAATGGGAGTTAGTAAAACTGAAGGAATGCTATCTAAGGCTCGCTGCGTGGCAGGATCAAATTCGCGAATTCTCTCAATCTCATCACCGAACCAATCAATCCGCACAGGCATTTCGCTAGATACAGGGAAAATATCGATGATGTCCCCACGCCTTGCCCATTGCCCCTCAGTCTCAACGGTAGAAGCATTTTCGTAACCCATGATCGTGAGATTTTCGGCTAAATCCCGCAACTTGATCTCGGAACCAACTTCAAGTTGAGCACAATAGTCATTAAATTTTTGGGGGCTGGGTAAATGTTTTTGAAGAGCGCGATCGGTTGCCACGATCGCCATTTTTTTCTTTTCCCCTTCCAGTTGATCCCAATCCGCTAAATCCGCCAATACCTGCATCTGTCCCCAGATTACCTCTGACTCAGGCTGATATGGCTCATAGGGCAACATATCGGAATTGGGATAGTAATGCACCGTATGCCAGCCCATCGTCTCAAGCTGCACCGCCCAGCGTCCTGCCTCCTCAATTGTGGAGGTAATCACCAGCATTAATCTTTCTTGGCGCTGGCTCAGGGTTGAGCTAACTAAACCTTTGCTTACGCGCGATAAGCCTGAAAGCGTTAGTTGATGATTCCTCGCCAGTTTACTCTCTAGTTCATCAGTGAGTGGCGATCGGATTAATGAACGAATTACAGAGGGAAATGGCATGGAATAGGTAATTGATGGTTGAATTTAGATTTAGAGATGGCTAACAGTACTATTACCTAAGCCTAACAATAATTTTTAGGGAGGAGTGATATTAAGTCAAACATGAATTATCCAGCATGAACGCCTCGAAAAGTGCCAGATCATCCCCCAAAGAATAATCAAACACTATTACATATGAATAATCTATAATATAATGTTATTGACAATTTCTTGGTTTATTGCAATTAATTCTCACTTAAATAGTGTATAAGTATTTATTGAGGATTAAATTTGCGATCTATTCGCATTAAAGCTGATAACAAGGTCACTGCCTAAAATTTTGTATAGCTTTTTGAGAATTAATATCTTTATGTCTGAATTATACGTGTGACTAAATCTACCTTTTCATTTACTCGTATATTACTTTCTGGATTTGTTTTGGCATTAATAGCTGGTGGCTGTACAACGATCCCAGAGGCAACTAAACCTGAAGCTGTTAAAACTTCGTCATCTGCCGCGCCTCCCGCCGCCGAGCCAAAAGCAACTCCCTCTGCTACTCCTGATGCTGCCGACCCCAAGTCAGCGAAATCCAGCAAAATCAATATTAATACAGCTACCAATGCTGAGTTGGACAAGCTAGAGTTACCAGGCACTAAGCCTTCGTTATCCGAGCGAATTGAAGGTGGTAGACCATATAAACAAATTGATGATCTTGTAACCAAAAAGGCAATCTCTGCCGAAGAATTCAAATTAATTCAGAATCTAGTTACCACTGAAACCAAGTAGGGAAAGTATGGATTTTAGTAGCGCACTGCCAACCTTCTTAATCACCCTTAGAGAAGGTACAGAGGCAACTTTGGTTGTGGGGATCGTATTAGCTTATTTGATCCAAGCAAAACAATCTATCCTCCAGAAATGGGTCTATTTAGGAGCGGCAGCAGGTCTATTCATCAGCAGTATCATGGGCGCGATCGCTCAAAGTTTGATTGGTGGCTTTAGCGGTACGGTCTATTATTTGACGAAAGGTATTTTCTCGGTTGCGGCGATCGTGATGCTGAGTTGGATGTTGATTTGGATGACGCAGCAAGCCAAAACTATGCGCCATCAAGTTCAATCTAGTCTTGAAAAAGCCATCAGTTCAGTAGAAATTCGTAAAGCAGGTTGGGGGGTATTTACTCTCATCGCCGTGGCAGTTCTACGGGAAGGTGCGGAAACTGTTCTTTTTATCACAGGTACATTAACCCCTGACCCGACGCAATCAGGCTTAGCGCAATATGCACCAGCGATCGGTTGTTTTACAGGAATTATTGTAGCGATCGCGATCGGGCTTGCTATGTTTAAATTTGGTGTGAAACTGAATATTCGTGCTTTCTTTCAAGTTTTGGGAGTAATTCTCCTGTTGATTGTGTCAGGACTAGTAATTACTTCTCTTTCCGCTTTTGATCTGGCTAATACCGTTGATAAAGTCTTCAATCCCATAACTCAATCCTATGAGTTCCTCGATCCACCCCATCGTGTAGTTGAGTGGTTTACCCTCGGTTCTCAGATTACAGATACTTCATCAATCTTACCTGCTGATAAATTCCCTGGAATTATCTTCTCAACGCTATTTGGCTATTCTGATAAGTTATACACAAATCAGATTGTCAGTTATTGCATCTTCCTATCAACGATGGGAACTCTTTATTTCCGTTCCCTAGAAGGCAAAAAACTATTCCGCTAAAATCATCATTTCGTCATATCTAACCTTCCCTTGAGCGGCTGTAATTTACGTTGAGTTTAATACCAAGGTTTTTGGCAGTTCGCTTCAGCTACTTGTTAGAATTTCATCGTGAGCCACTCCAGCGAAATACTGGTTCGGAACCTATTTCTCCCCAATAGCCATTAAAACTAGAGAAATTCTCCGAAAAGGTCACTTCAAGATTCCCAGTTCCATATTTATCATTCCAAACACATCGCATAACAAGAACCTGCATTACTTGGCATTGAGACAATGTGCCGAATACCACTTTCCCTTGCTCATCCATCGTGTAGCTACCTTCTAAAGAGTCTTCTCTAGTTTTCCTAAATTCTGTTGTTCCAGATACTAAACTACCTGCACTCAAAATTCGACTTTGATAGTTTCCGAGAGCTTGATCTACCCAATCACTTGAAGACTGAGCACTTGCATTTAGACTGCATACAATAGTCAGGGAAAAGGAAGCAACTAAAGAGCTAAAAAATAATCTTGAGCTTTTCACGGATTTTTCCTTGAGATGATCTGTTATTCAACGTTTGTTCTGATCCAGTCTTAATCATCTAGGAAAGACTCATCCTAGATTTAACCTTCGTTACGACTAACAGACTAAAAAGAAGTCTAACTATGATATTAGACGAAAAAATTCTGTTTAACTATAACTATTTGATCTTGTGAAGTAAAAATTTCTAGATCGTCACCAATCACAATATTTGCTTGTGCCAATATCTCTGTGCTTAACCTGATGCCTTAGCTATTAACCAATTTTTGCACCTTGGCATACATAGATTTACAATCCAAGACTCTTTGCATACTCACAGTCAGCATTTGCGCCTTCAGCATCACCGATTTTTGCCTTTGCCATGCCGCGATTGAAATAGGCTGGAGCAGCATCGGGAGCTAACTCGATGACTTTGGTGTAATCCTCGATCGCACCCTTATAGTCCTTGATTTCTGAGCGATCGTAGGCGCGGTTGTAGTATGCCTCAGCATAATTGGGATCGATTGCGATCGCTTCGGTATAGTCAGCGATCGCCCCAGTATAGTCGCCATTTTCGGCACGTTGTATGCCGCGATCGTTGTAAGCTGCTGCTGAATTTAGGGTTTCCATAGTTGGTGATTGGTGATTGGTGATTGGCTGTTAGCTGTTAGCTGTTGTCTTTTAGCTTTTAGTGATGTGGAAGCAAATTTTTTCCTTTTCCCTTTTTCCTTTTCCCTTTTTCCTTGGACATTAAGGTGTCAAAATAACTTTACCGTAAGTTCAAATATGCTGATTGCTCTATGAATTCCAAGCTCAAACTACCGATGCCCAAGTTTTTGCAAACCCTGCAATCATGGTGGCTCAGCAGCCAAGCTAAATTTTTTCAAATAATTAGCCCATTGCAAGCATGGCGTGAAGGTAGTCGCTTGTTAAGTGCTAAGTTTTTGGGCGGCTTGCTAGTGGTGATGCTGGTGACTTTGCCCTTTTTGGAAAATGCTCAGACAGGGGTAATCTGTGCAGCAGTAGCGATCGCATGGTTATTACTATGGCTTAGCGATCGCCGCAACGAACAGGAGCAAACAGTACCGATTTGGACTGCCATACATACGCCTTTAATTAGCTACTGGGCGATCGCTTTAATTGCCACTTTGGTCTCACCCGTGCGGGTAGCGGCGGTCGATGGCATGGTCAAACTCACGCTATATATGCTTGCCTTTGTGTCGATGAGTCGGTTGATGCGTTTGGGATGGCGATCAATTTTCATTGGGGCATATTTAGGCTCGGCACTGATTGCCAGTGCCTATGGTGTGCAGCAATGGTATCTCGGCGCACCCGAACTCGCTACATGGACAGATCCTACTTCTGAGACCGCAGGCGTGACCCGTGTTTATAGTTTTTTGGGTAATCCTAATTTATTTGCAGGATACTTAATGCCAGCGTTACCTTTAGGCGCGATCGCTGCTATTCATTGGCGTGGTTGGGGCTTGAAGGCGTTAGGAATTATTACGGCAATTTTTGGGACATTTTGCATTACGCAAACCCAGAGTCGGGGCGGACTCATGGGCTTAGCGGCTGAGAGTTTTACGCTAGTATTGTTATTGGTGTATTGGTGGGGCAAGCGGTTGCCGAAGTGGACTTTTCCTACGGTCTTCGGCGGTATGGCTGGGGCAATCGCTCTAGGTACAATTCTCGTACCGACATTGCGTAAACGGGTATTTAGTATTTTCGGAACCGATGATAGTAGCAATGCATTCCGAGTCAATGTTTGGCAATCGGTTTTCAATATGATCAGAGCCAAGCCAATTTTAGGGATTGGACCAGGAAACAAAGCTTTTAATCAAATCTATCCGCTCTATCAGCGATCAGGCTATAGCGCCCTAGGGACTTATTCAGTGCCACTGGAAATCACTGTAGAAACGGGAATTATCGGCGTAATTTGCTATGGTTGGTTAGTGTTTACGGTTTTCCGCCAAGGCTTTCTGGGATTAAATCGCTTAAGAAGCGATCGCGAGTCGAGTGGTTTATGGATTATCGGGGCGATCGCCACTTTAGTGGGGATGCTCGTTCATGGTCTAGTTGATACAGTCTGGTATCGTCCACAAGTTCAGTTACTCTGGTGGTTAGCGATCGCCATTATCAGTAGTTTTTACATTAATCCTGTAGCTAAGCAGGAAGTAGAAATCGAAAATTAGGGAATGAAAGACAAGCTATTTGAAATGCTCATCCCCAAACGACCGTTATCACTTCAGGCAAAAAATCATAATTTACAAGCTTGGAAAGATTATGTGTATGGTCGCGCCAGAAACGATTGAGAAGGTGGGACTCCCTATGAAAATCAGGGCTTCGCCTAACCTTAGTGTATTTATGTGACGATTCTCCAGCCGATATAGATAATATAGTTAAACCTATACAAGATGCCTTGGTAGGAGTTGTATATGCTGATGATTCTCTTATTACGGATGTCGATAGCCATAGAAGATTTATTACAGATGGCATTGACCTAACAAATTTGCCAAGACTTTTAATCCGAGGTGCTGAGTCTGGCGAAGAATGTGTTTATGTAAGCGTTAGTTTGTCTGAAAATTTAGAGGTATACCTATGACTACGATAACTCAATCTTTACATGAACAGAAAATTCAGCACACTGCTCAACAATTACAAGAAAGCGGATATAGAGTTATTACTGAGCCATCGAAATCAGATTTACCGTTTGACCTAGGTAACTACGTTCCAGATTTAATTGCCACTAAAAATGATCAAGGTATAATTTTTGAGATTAAAACTAGTTGCAAACGTCTTTCTATTGATCGATTGCAAAACCTTGCAGAACAAATTGCATTCCATAATGGATGGCGGTTTGTATTAATCACTTTGGATGATGAGAGTGATTATGTTTTCCCATTAGAAGCAAAAGATTTTCCATATTTGCAAGATTTAGAATCTCGATTGTCAAAAGTAGATATTCTCATTCAATCATCACTTTTTGAGCCAGCTATTTTATTTCTTTGGAGCATTCTAGAGTTACTACTGCGTAGAAAAGCAGTAATAGAAAATATTCCCATCGAACGACTTCCTGCGAGTAATTTACTGGATCATCTTTATTCAAGGGGAGAAATGTCGATGGATCAGTTTGACGTTTTCAAGGATTTTTTAAAGCTGAGAAATCAGATTGCTCATGGGTTGATGATACCTATAAATTCGACATGCGATATGCTAACTCTAGCTCATCAAACAGTAAAAGCTTTAATAAGTGACTGGAAGTTAGAAGATTCTGCTAATTTAATTAACAAATAAAAAGAGAGGCGCTTTGCGCCTCTCTTTTTATTTGGAATATAAGCTCTGTAGAGTTGGAATAAAGGAAGGATAGGAAATTGCGGCGGATTCGGCACGGTTGATTGAGGTTTTGCCTTTGGCAACTAGCGCCGCGATCGCTAAACTCATCGCCACACGATGATCGTCATAGCTATCGACCTCAGTACCAGTCAGCGCTTTACCTCCGACAATTTCCATACCATCGGGACGCTCGGTTACATTTGCACCGAGTTTGGTTAATTCCTTCACCATTGCCACAATGCGATCGCTTTCCTTAACCCGCAGTTCTTCGGCATCCTCGATGATGGTTGTTCCTTCTGCACAGCTAGCAGCGATCGCTAAAATGGGAATCTCATCAATTAAACGCGGAATAACTGCACCACCGATGCGGCAAGCCTTGAGAGATGCCGAACGCACATGTAAATCAGCAACGGGTTCGCCTGTAACTTCGCGTTCATTTTCATAGGTAATGTCGGCTCCCATTTCCGCAAGAACCTCTAAAATTCCTGTACGAGTCGGATTAATTCCCACATTCTCAATTACTAAATCAGAGTTGGGAACAATTGATGCAGCGACTAGCCAAAAAGCGGCGGAACTAATATCTCCAGGGACGGTTACTTCTTGACCAACTAACTTTGCACCACCCTTAACTGAGACCGTATTGGTGTCAACATCGACACTAACATTCGCGCCAAAAGCAGCCAACATTCTTTCACTGTGATCACGCGATCGCTCTGGCTCAGTGATAATCGTTTCGCCATCGGTCATCAAACCTGCCAGCATGATGCAGGACTTGACCTGTGCCGAAGCAACGGGGGATTGATAGTGAATTGCTTTAAGATTTTGTCCTGAAATGGCGAGGGGCGCACGCGCTCCATTTTCTCTACCCCAAATACTAGCTCCCATTTGGCGCAAAGGATTGACGACTCGGGACATAGGGCGCGATCGCAATGAGGCATCACCTGTAACTGTAAAAAAGCGATCGGGATGGCTCGCTAAAATTCCTAACATTAACCGTAGCGTAGTGCCTGAATTGCCAGCATTGAGCACATCTACAGGTTCCTTGAGATTGCCTAGCCCGATCCCCTTGACGATCACTAAATCTGAATTTAGCTCAGATATTTCCGCACCCATCGCTGCAAAACAAGCGGCGGTACTGCGAGGATCTTCCCCTAGTAGTAAACCGTGAATTTGCGTTTCGCCTTCGGCTAGCGAGCCAAGCATCAACGCCCGATGTGAAATGGATTTATCCCCCGGGATCGTAATTCTGCCCCGTAACCCCTGAGGCAAATGGCTAGAGTCAATAGTTAGGATATGGTTGGGGTGCGTAGTTGCAAGGTCAATCATGTTAAAGTCAGTTAGCAATTACTATTAGATTACAGTGCTTTGCGCTCTCCGTAAAACATAGAGTTTTGTTGAAAGCGTTGCTAAATAACCCTTTCAAGAATAGTTGCTCATAGGAAGAAACCATGAATGCCACGCCCAATCCTGAAGATATTAATGCGATCGCGTCCGATAGCAGCACCGATAGCAATACCAATACCAACGCTGAAAGTGTTACGCCTCCCTCACCACCACAAAATTTAGGGACATTTCTCGATCGCTTATATGGGACATTATTTTTGCCCCAAGTCACCTTTGAGCAACTCAAAGCACATCCGTCATTTGTGCAAGCCGCGATCGTGATTGCTTTAGTTAATGCTTTGGAGACTATTCGCCTTGATCATTTATCGATTGTGAGAATTGTCGGCTCGGTGATTGGTGGCAGCATTGGCTGGGTATTTTTCACTTTTTTGTTGAAACAATTAGCTAATGTGTTTCAAAAAAATGTTGAGATGCTGGAGTTACTGACCCTCACAGGTTTTGCGAGCTTACCTTGGATATTCATGGCTCCTGCCCTCAGCTTGCCACCCCAATCCCGTTTTCTTGGCGCGATCGCTGTGATCATCTGGTTTATCGTCTGGCAGGTATGGAGCGCATCGGTAGCCCTCGGTATTAAAAGCTGGAAAACTTTGGCGATCATTCCTTTAGCGATCGCTGGTGGTGTTGTCGCCCTCATTTGGCTCGGCAACACGATCAATTTACTAGTGAGTATCAGCTTTTAGGCTAAAGCTAGCTGAGCAGCCTTAACCGTTTGTTCGTAATATTTTTGTAACTGCTTTGTAGCAGATTCCCATCCCCATTTTTCAGCTTCGTGACGGGCTGCAAAGCACATTGCTTCATGTCGATCATAAAACAGATTTTGAGTAGCTGTCACCAATCCATCGCGATCGCTTGGCTCAAATAAATAGCCATTAACGCCATTGGTCACAATATCAGGGATACCACCTGAGTTCGCGGCAACAACGGGACAACCTGCCGCCATTGCTTCCAATAGCACTAAGCCGAGGGTTTCGGTGCGAGATGGGAATAGAAAGGCATCGCTAGAAGCAAAGGCAGATGCAAGATCATCACCACGCAGATAACCGACAAAATGAGTATTTGTCCCTGCAAAGATTTTCTCTAGCTCCTGACGATAGGGACCATCACCGACAAGGGCAAGACGACAATTGGGAATAGCCTGTAATACGGGCAGGATCTGCTGAATCTCTTTCTCCGCAGACAGCCTACCTACATATAAAAATAAAGTATCTTCGGGATGTCCTTGGGTCAGCTGCGATCGCATTTCATCACTTTTAAATCTTGGATGAAACTGCTCCGTATCCACACCACGCTGCCACAGATCAAGGCGTTCCACTCCATGCGATCGTAACTCATCGATCATCACTGTAGAAGTACAGAGATTGAGCATCGCTTGATTGTGTGTATTCTTTACCAAATCCCACATCACACCTTCGAGAAAGCCTAAACCATAATGCTGCAAATATTGCGGCAAATGCGTATGGTAAGAAGCCATCAAGGGGTAATTCAGCTTTTTGGCATAATAGATGCCAGCCATTCCCAAAATTGCGGGATTGACGACATGGATTAGATTAGGCTGGAATTTTTCTAATGCATACCCAATCGATGGTCTTGGTAAAGCGAGTTTTAGTTCTGGATAGAGGGGAAAATCAAAAGCAGATACCCCATAAATCTGAGCACCGCAATATTCCGTAAGCCCTCCATCGGGCGAAAATATCAATACTTGATTACCAAACTTGACCAAATACTCAACGGTATATTTGAGGCGGGTGACGATGCCATCGATTTTAGGCAGAAATGTCTCGGTAAATATGGCGATACGCATAGTAGTTACACATGCTGGCTACAAAAAAAGCACCCATGGGGTGCTTTGTATTTTACTAGAAGTTAGAAATTGGATTTTTAGCCGTATCCTTGGCAACTTTTAGGTATTCCGTATTAACCCCAGATTCACGGGTGAGCGAAACCTTGCCTGTACGGGCAATTTCGCGAATGCCAAACTTGTTTAACATCTTTAGGATCGCAACCATCTTACCAGGATCACCCACTACCTCGATAGTTAAAAAATCATCAGCCACATCAACGATACGGGCACGGAAAATTTGCGAGATTTCAATAATTTCGGAACGCACATTCGGAGCAGCATTTACCTTCACAAGCATCAACTCACGCTCAACACAAGGAATATCGGTAAAGTCAAGAATAGTGATCACATTGATCAGTTTGTGCAACTGTTTAGTGATCTGCTCAATCGTGTGATCGTCGCCTGAGACAACCATCGTAATGCGCGTAAATCCATCTTGCTCAGCCGTCCCGACCGCAAGGCTCTCGATATTAAAACCTCGGCGGGCGAACAAGCTAGCAATACGGGTCAGTACACCTGCCTCATCTTGGACGACAACGGAGAGAGTATGTTTCATGGTGAAAAATTCGGCAAATAAACAGCACAGTAGACTATATTAATGACTTTAGTTACTTTATTGCGACTATCAAGCTACATATTACATAGCTTTTCTCAAGGTATTGTGTCGCAACGTCCTAGAATTTTTCCTGTATCTCCGCAAAAGTTGACTAGGACATAAACCCAAAATTAAAGTGGCAGCACAAAGTGCCGCCACTTTAATTTTGGGTTTTGACTTGTCCTATCTAAATCTTGCGTTGCAATACAAAAATCTAAGTTCATTGATGACATGAAGCACCATAAATGATCGGTAGTGCTAAATAAGTAAGGATGAACCCGCCCATCCTTACTTATTTAACGTCAGTTCGGGTTAAGCTGGCAAATTTTAAAAGCCCAAAAGTAAAAGCCTTGCTAAGCAAGGCTTTTACTTTTGGGCTTTGAGAGATGGTTTGCGTAGCAAACCATCTCTCAAAGCCCGTTTCAAATTATCCCGAACTAGCGTTATTTAGCACTACCAAGATCTAATGATCTTGTGGGAAAGTTTTTGCATGGTATCTGGAGCAAGAATTTCTGCAACTACGCTAAATTTTTGGAAATCGAGGCAATCAATAATGATTATGATTTGGCGATAACCCTGACTAAACTCTTCTTTGATAATTGAGTTCTGAGAAAGAAATAACTACCCGTGTACCAGACTCGCGAAATAGTTGCACATCACCTTCAAGCTGTTCTGTAAGTAGACATACTAACTGCCAGCCCAAACTCTCAGTTTGACGGAAATCAACCCCCTCTGGAAATCCTACCCCATTATCTGCCACCATGAGAATAATTTGATCTCTTTCATCATGACTGAGACTAACAAAAAGTTCACCAGAGCTATGTTCAGGAAAAGCATGTTCTAAAGCATTAGAAACTAGTTCGTTGATAATCAGTCCACACGGAGTTGCAGTTTCAATATTTAAGAAAATCGAAGCGACTTCACAATGTAAACGCACTCGCTCATGACTTAGGCTAAACGTTGAAAAAACCTGTTGAACAAGACTATGGAGATATTCGCCAAAATCAATTTTAGCTAAATCTGGGGAACGGTAGAGTTTTTCATGAATAAGTGCAATACTATTGATCCGCTTTTTGCTATCTTCAAGAATGCTGAGTAGTTTCGGGTCTTGCACTGACTCGCCTTGCCAATTCAACAGACTTCCAATAATCATGAGATTATTTTTGACTCGGTGATGGACTTCCTTAAGTAAAATTTCTTTTTCATGAACAGCATTTTGGAGTGAGGCTGTTTGAGCAGAAACTTCCTTTTCAAGACTGAAGGTTAACCTTCTCAACTGTAAATGGGTTCTGATTCTGGCGATAACCTCGCGATATTGAAAGGGTTTAGTAATATAGTCTACGGCTCCAAGATCAAAGCCCTTCATTTTGCTATCTAAATCATTTAAAGCGGTCATAAAGATAGTTGGGATTTGGCAAGTGCGAGGATTAATTTTGAGCTTTTGGCAGACAGTAAAGCCGTCCATATTGGGCATTTGAATATCTAGCAAAATTAGGTCTGGCAAGATCTGTTCCAATTGCTTTAATGCACGTTCGCCACTAGTAGCGATCGCCACATCATAACCTTCCGCATTTAGTGTCTCTGAAAGAACAACTAAATTGCTAGGTATATCATCTACTATGAGAATAAGTTCATGTGCATTCACTAATTTAGTACCTATTTTGAAGCTCATTCATTGATACAGCGCTCTGCGCTTACTTAAAATCCAGAAATACGGTAGTGCTGCAAAGTAATTTTTTTAGTAATTGTGTTGCAAGCGCTTCGCGCCTGCAACACAATTACATTGCAAAAGTATTTCTGTACTACTTAAAATCTCAATAGCTTATATAAAGCAGTCCTAAATCATTTGTAAATTTTGGGGTTTGTGGAAGCGTGCTCCTTCGGGGTATATTTCCACAAACCATTTAGGATTGCTATAAGTTAGTCTTAATCGATTAGCTCCAGAGCAACAAGTACACGATTTCGTCCTTCCACCTTGGCTCGATAAAGAGCATCATCAGCAGATTTGAGCAGAGTAGTTTCTGTGCAAGCGTGCTTTGGGAAAGTAGCTACACCAATCGATACAGTGATTTCCCCTAAGTAGCGATCTTGATAAATGGGATTGAGAGCTTGACATTCTGCGCGGATATGATTTGCAATCACTTCTGCTTGAATCTCGTCACAATTAGGAAGAAGAATGATCATCTCTTCGCCACCATAGCGACAGACGACATCAGAGGCTCGTACTAATCTTTTTAGTAGTGCTCCCACTTCTTTGAGGACATAATCTCCTGCATCATGTCCGAACGTATCATTAAATCGTTTAAAGAAGTCAATATCAAGCATCAGTAAACTGAAGCAACTACCTTGACGTATAGCTTTGAGGCACTCTTGATATAAAGACTCTTGGAAGTAGTGTCGATTATAGAGATTGGTAAGTGCATCCCTTGTACTTTGGTACGCTAGCACGTTATAATTCTGAGCTTTATGCAAAGCTAGTTTGATTGATGCATGAAGTTCTCTATAATTGAAAGGCTTGAGAATGTAACCATAGGCTCCAGATTTTTCAGCACGATCTAGTGTGTCCTCATCAGCATAGGCAGTGATATAGATAACAGGAATGCCAAATTTTTCATTAATTACTTGGGTTGTGTCAATACCGTCGCGATCGCCTTTAATGACTATATCCATGAGAACTAGATCAGGCGGATTCTTATCAATCACATTTAATGCGGCTTGACCCGATGAAACTATCGCTACAATTTGATACCCAATTTCCTTGAGTTTTTGGGATAAATCCCGAGCAATGAGTAACTCATCTTCTACAATCAAAATTTTTTGCTCAGTCATAACTAAAATCTCCATTGGTAATTGAGTTCTGAGAAAGAAATAACTACCCGTGTACCAGAATCGCGAAATAGCTGCACATCACCTTCAAGCTGTTCTGTAAGTAGACATACTAACTGCCAGCCCAAACTCTCAGTTTGACGGAAATCAACCCCCTCTGGAAATCCTACTCCATTATCTGCCACCATGAGAATAATTTGATCTCTTTCATCATGACTGAGACTAACAAAAAGTTCACCAGAGCTATGTTCAGGAAAAGCATGTTCTAAAGCATTAGAAACTAGTTCGTTGATAATCAGTCCACACGGAGTTGCAGTTTCAATATTTAAGAAAATCGAAGCGACTTCACAATGTAAACGCACTCGCTCATGACTTAGGCTAAACGTTGAAAAAACCTGTTGAACAAGACTATGGAGATATTCGCCAAAATCAATTTTAGCTAAATCTGGGGAACGGTAGAGTTTTTCATGAATAAGTGCAATACTATTGATCCGCTTTTTGCTATCTTCAAGAATGCTGAGTAGTTTCGGGTCTTGCACTGACTCGCCTTGCCAATTCAACAGACTTCCAATAATCATGAGATTATTTTTGACTCGGTGATGGACTTCCTTAAGTAAAATTTCTTTTTTGCGCTCTGCCATAGTACGTGCAGATTCTGCGATATTGCGTTGTCGCTCTAATCGATATCCTTCTATCAAGTTACTACAGGTAACTAAAAATGGCTGAAGATATTCTATTATTTCTTCGCTATATCCATTGGGACGATTGGCAATGCCCACCATCCCAATTAATTGGGAACCTTTATAGAAGGGTAATCCCAAGAAAGCGTTAAGCGGAGGATGTCCATCGGGAACCCCACCACGCCTAGGGTCGGTGCGAGGACTATTAGCAATTACAGGCTTTCCTGTCATGATTGTGGCTCCGAACAGGGTTTGCATATTCGTAAATTCCATACCAATTTCATAATTTTCTTCATAAAATTTTTGAGTGGTATCATCCCAAGAGATGTTAGTAATACTGTGCGTTTTGAGATAGGGGACACCTCGAATTTTCATCAAGCTATCCTCTATAAAGGCACTACCGTCTTTACGAAAGAGTACTTCGCCTATAAAACCATATTCACTATTAGTTAAATCCAACAAATTGCTTAACAGATCTTCAAAGATAGTCAAACGATCAGCAGCAGCAATAAATTGAGACTGTGCTTTACTAATGCAGGAAAGCAGATCATTGCTCCTTTTTAAGGAAACTTCGGCAAAGATCCGATTCGTGAGGTTTCTTACAATTATAGATATGCCTATTGACTGTCCTAGTTTGTCTCTTAAAGGAGATAAGGTCAGTGAAACATCCATTTCTGTAGCATTTTTATGAATTAAAATAGTATTGAAGCTCTCTAAACTTTGTCCGTGTTTAATTTTGGCTAATAATTGCAAATGCTCACTTTGATCGGGTGCAAAAAGTATAGAAATATTTTTAGCGATCGCTTCGTCTGAGGTATAGCCAAATATCTTTTCAGCAGCAAGATTCCAACTGTTGATCACACCATCTAAGGTCATTGTGATAATCGCATCACTCGAACATTCAACTGTAGCAGTAAGTAATTGCGAATTTTCTTGCTTGATTCTTAGCTCTAATTGACTGATGACAAGATTACTAAGGGCTTCTAGATGCCTTATCTGCTTCTGAGAAAGTGTTTTTGGTTCTAGATCAATGGTGCATAGGGTTCCTAAAACAAATCCATCAGATGTAACGAGGGGTGCACCCGCGTAAAAGCGTATTTTCGGTTCTTGAAGTACGAATGGATTATCAGCAAAGCGTATATCTTGAGTTGCATCTTCAACAATCAACATTTGTGAACTTGCAACTACATGAGCGCAAAAGGAAATATCTCGTGAAGTCTCTTCTACATCAATACCTACCCTTGCCTTAAACCACTGGCGATCGCGATCTACTAGAGAAATTAAGGCAATTGGTGTTTCACAAATGAATGATGCTAGTTGAGTTAATTCGTCAAATTCGCGTTCGGGGAGCGTATCTAAAACTTTGTAGCGTCTCAGAGCATTTAGACGTTTTGCTTCATTTTCTAAAATTTCAGGCTTCTGCATAGGACGCGGATTGAATCGTGATTTTAAGATTATAAGTAGCTCTGCGTGATTAAACTAAAAATTAGAGCATAATTTCCCCGATTAGTAAGCAAATTTTACTTCGATTGTTTAAGTAAGTTTACTTATGGATTGCTTTTTAGACTTGATCCTCATTCCTATGCTGTTTATGAGAAAAATCCTAATTTTAGGTGGTACGGGTGATGCTGTAAAGCTAGCCACTAAACTGGAAAGTATTCCTCAAATAGAAGTAATTAGCTCCCTCGCAGGACGGACTAAAAAGCCATCTGCGTTGGTTGGACAGGTTAGAATTGGCGGTTTTGGTGGTGCAGAAGGATTAGCGAACTACTTACGAGAGAATGCTATTGATTTTCTAATCGATGCGACCCATCCCTGTGCTGGACAAATTACGATAAACGGGGCGATCGCTGCTCAGATTGCTCAAATTCCTCATCTTATGCTCGTGCGTCCACAATGGGAAAAGATAGCTGGCGATTATTGGATTGAAGTAGAATCTGTGGAAGCTGCCGCTCAGTCAATTCCTGCATCTATACATCGCGTATTTATTACATCGGGTAGACAGCAACTAGAGCCATTTTTGCAGCGATCGCAAGTTTATCCAGCTACTTGGTATTTGATACGTTCCATTGACCCACCTGATATTGAGCTTCCTAATAGTCTTGTTTTACTGGATCGAGGTCCCTTTAGTTTAGAACAAGAACGCAAATTATTACGTGAATATCAAATTGAAGTGATCGTCAGTAAAAATAGTGGTGGTAAGGCAACCTATGCCAAGGTTACGGCGGCAAGGGAATTAGGAATTCCGATTGTAATGGTGCAACGTCCTCAGATGCCTGAAGGTGAGAAGGTGACGAGTATTGAAGAGGTAATATTATGGTTATCTTCTCAATTAGATAATAGATGCTAAGTAATATCCTAACGCCACAAAATATTGCGATCGCCCTACATAAAAATCAAATAGCGATCGCCTCTTCAATACCCAAAATATCGCGATCGCCACTCCCAAAAAATCAAACAGCGATCGCCACTCAATCATTAAATTGATTTTCCTGAATGATTTTCTTAAGTTCTTCAATGCTTAATAACGAAGAGGAGTGATGAATCATGGCATGACAATTAGGGCATATAGGACATAAATCTTTAATTGGATCAATTACATATTCCTCACCAACTTCAGAAATAGGCTTGAGATGATGAACATGAATAAATCCTTTTCCCAATTCTCCAAAAACTTTACTGAAATTAAATCCACAAATAGAGCAATCTAACCCATAATGTTTTATGCATTCCGCTCTCGCATGAGAATTTCTTTCATAGGCATTAACTAAAATTTGTTGTACTGTACCCTCTCGATAGATCTTTGCCTTTTTTATTTCATCAGGATATAAATTCAAAGGATTTGATGCATCTTTATGAGAACTCACCCAACCAAGAATCTCTAAAGCTTCTGCCACTTCAGGGTGCATTTGCCAAAAGAATTTATTACCCTCCTCATAACCTGTTGACCAGATAGACCACCATCTATATGTTCCTACTTCGCGTTGATCTGGTTCAAATCCTATAGCTTTACAGAAAATGCGCCCTAATCGACCATATAAAAGGTTAACTGTTCCTCGTCCACTCTTAATTTCAGCTAATACTGCTAATTCTGTAGCAGCAATTTTGCGATCAAGTGCATAATACTGCTGTTGTAGTAACCGTATTTGTGAATCACTAATTTGTGGCTTGATAGATTTTAACCCTGCAACATATTCAGAAGTTGAAGGTGTTTTACTAGGTTTGTAAATTTTAGCCATTATGAATAAATTTAAATTGAAAATTTAGAATTTCTGGCTCTTCTGGGTTCATGGGGATAAGCAAAGCTAATAGTATCCAAAAGCCTTTCTGAGCAAGAGTTATAGGCGTATCATGTCGCCAGCAATTGTATCGCACATATACCATTTCCCCCTCAAACC
>Ga0209972_10000172_pt1 | contig 63941 bp, 93 predicted proteins | sample NOAtaG_7_FD_187302 | JGI IMG/M metagenome (GOLD analysis project Ga0209972, IMG submission 187302) | Freshwater lake microbial communities from Lake Erie, under a cyanobacterial bloom - NOAA_Erie_Diel1S_2200h metaG (SPAdes) (version 2) | ecosystem: Environmental > Aquatic > Freshwater > Lake ... | reverse complement strand
GTCCTACGAAGCCGGTGAAGGGGAACCAACGGAAGATTTTGACAACGCCGATTTCGCCAAGGAAGTCTACGAATTTCTCTACTTCAATGAAGACGAAGATACCCGCGGCCGGCTTCAGGTTATAGCCCAAGGATAAAACCGAAGCGCTGCAAGATGCCACGATGTGGCTTGCCAATGAGTACCCGAGAATCTATCGGGACATCCGCGAACAATAATTTTTATAGCCAGAAGGGGATTGCCATGACTAAAACTAAATTTCTCTGCTATTGGGACAACTACGACGACAACCCGATTGTTGAATATCACCCGCTTGGATACTTCTCTGAGGAAGTAGGCTATAGGCCGGAAGATATTGCCATCATCGACGACATGATGCGCGGTGAATCATTGGACCTTTCGGACGGTATCGGACAGCGTCACTACGTACTACGCATAAACTAAAAGGGGATTGCCATGAATACAAACCGGTGGAATTTTGTTAACTCATTCAACGGCTACGTTGATTTTGAAAAAGAACTGCTTGCGATACCCGACGAGGGTCGAACGTCTGTCGACATCAGGCTGACGTTTAATACCGAATCGCGCACCTGCTACTATGTGATTGCCCTTCGCAACGATCACACATTCCCGACCATATGGGAGTGCGAACACGAGTTAACGTGGGAAGCCGGCCTTACCATGCTCGGCGACGAAGTAGGAATGTTAGAAGAACTGCTATCCTGCGCCGATGACTAACCAACGGATGTTCACAATCTACCTGCTTGAGGACGATGTCGGGCAGGTACGGATTGTGACTGACTACACCGGCGAGGGAGACCGCTGTCTTGCGCTCGGGGTTGAAATCATGCAATCGCTTGCCATGATTCAACCCCATACTGACGGCGGTTTATCGTTCGTAATGCCGAGCCGTACCGATGTCGAGCATTAGCTGCTGCAAGCTCTGGCTAAAAGCGAACAGCCCGACACGCTGGTGGTAGTCGTTCGCGTCCTCGCCCACCTTATCCGACATCCATGTCGGCCACCCTATGCTAGCGGCCGCGGCCTGTCCTGTGCCGCTAGCGTCATTGTCTGCCACCACCAAACCAGGCTCAAGGCCTTCGGCCACGCGCGCCATATTGCCGGCCGAAAAACAGACATGAATTGTGTACCTAGTTTTTAATTGTTTGAGCGCAGCGCGAATGCTTAAGGCCGTTGCGTATCCCTCGCAAACGATATTGATACCGCGGTTGTCAAACTTGAACACCGCTCCGGCCGTGCGCTGGCCGTATAGAAACTTCTTCGTGCCGTCTTCCCATATCTGCTGCAACCCCACCAAGCTACCGCCGCAGCGCATGGGTATGAGCAACACAGGCTTGCCCTCTATCTGCAACACGATACCCTGCTCATCGGGGAAACCCTTGCGCTCGAGGTACGCATGTCGCTGGTTACCGGACGAATTCAGCATGGCGACAGCCTTGCCTACCGCGGCGGTTGCAAGCTTCTTCCTCTGCTGCTCGGCCTTGGCTTGGTCAATGATGATGGCGCGCATGTCAAAGCTGGTAGTCCCCTCCGCTTTCCACAAGCTGACCACCGTGCTGAGTGCATGGTTCTGGCAAAAGCCGTGGGTCCCGAGATACTTCACCGCACCGTTGCGCTTTCGCGGATGGTCTTCGGTTGGATACCGTTGCCATACGCCGATCGGCGGCAGGTGGTCAATGATGATGCCGTGACTACGTGCAAATTGAATAAAGTCCATGCTCAGATTCTCCCCACCGAGCGCTTCCAGGCGCGTAGTTTTTTGTCGATAAACCGCATCGTTTCTAATGATGGTTCCTGTGGCCTGTTGTCTGCCAAGCTGCGCGGCCACACGCCAAACTTATCTCTGTACGTGTGCGCCGCCCTGCCTTTGCTCCAGCCTTCGTACTTGATCAGGTACTGCATCTGGTTCCAGAAGTCCTGCTTGCTCTCCCTCGGGGCAACGTCCACAAGCTCAACCATTTCACCCTGGACGGCGAATGTTTTGTTCTTACGCTCACGGACATGGCCGCAGTTGTAGCAAGTGTCAGAGTGTGGAACCCACAACGCTGCACACTTCGGGCATTTGCTCTCGGCCTTGACCTTGTCACTCGGTTCCTTCTTGGCCTTCTCTTTGCCCTCATCAAGCGCGTCAACGCCTTGCTCGAAGACCTCATCCCAATCGTCACGGAACCTCAGATAGTTGCCGCTGTGATCCAACCACACCGCGAACTCTTTACCCTCGTACCCGCGCATCACGCGCCCCATCTGCTGGATGTGCGACGATAAGCTCTTGCTGAACGGCCGCGCGGATACGCCTATCTGTACGTCCGGTACATCAAATCCCTTGGTCAATATGTCGGTCGCCACCAACCCCACGATCTTGGTGTCGGGCTTGCTGAAGTCCTCAATCACCTGTTTCTTCCACTCTTCATCGTCCTTGTAGCTGATGCAGATGAAGTTGTATCCCTCGGTCTGAAACTTTCTAGCCAGATGTGTGCCGTGATCCACGCCGGACGCAAAGACAATCGTCTTCACAGGCTTGCCAAAAATCTGATGCGTCTTGGCTATCCACTCGCTGACTACATCGCCGGTGATCTTCATCCCTCGAGTGCTGGCTTCCTGCTGACTCCATTCGCCGGCCACCTTCTTGGCTCCGGTCATGTCAATTTCCTTGGCAATGAACACGCGCAGCGGAACTAGTATCTTGTCGTCGACTAGCTGCTTGGTGGTCACGGTGCTGACCACGTTGTCATACACCTTGCCGAGTCCCTTGGTGAACGGCGTTGCCGTCAACCCGATGACACGCACTTCAGGATTGTTCTTGATGAACTCCATCGTTTGTTCACGGGTCTGGTGCGCTTCGTCCACGATCAACAGATTAAGACCGGGGAAACTACCGCGGCGCTCAAGTGTCTGCGCGCTGCACACCTGAATGTTTTCGTACGGGCGATAGCGCCAATGGCCTGCCTGCATTACGCCATGCTCTATCTTGTACTTCTCTAGTCTCTTGGATGTTTGATCGCACAGAACGATACGATCAAGAAGCATCGCGGCACGGTTGCCCTTCTGCTTGGTGGCGCGCATGAGTTCGATTGCCATCTCTGTCTTGCCTGCGCCTGTCGGAGCGTAGAGTATCTGCGCCCGCTTGCCCTGCGCGAATCCTTGGCGCAAAGCTTCTAACGTCTGCTCCTGATAGGAGCGGAGATTTAATGCCATGTTGTCCCCTTGTCTACCGGCACTAGCTCGCCGGCGTGAGCATGTGTAATTTTATACGTTCACCGATCCATTTCATCACAGGCACGGCCATTGAATTTCCTAATGCTTTGTACCGTGGGCCATCAGGAGAATCTATCGCTTTGCGCCAAGGGATGTTTGTGTAGTTGTCTGCGAATCCTTGCAGCCTTTCACATTCTATTGGTGTCAATCTACGCACGGCAGATGAATAAGCGACCGCATGTTTGTCACCCTTCGTTAACGTCGGCGCTGGCTCTCCTGGGAATCCAACACCAAAGCCGTTGCCCTTGCCGTCCTGCTTGTCACCGCGCTTGCCTGCGAATCGCGTGGCCTGATCATGAATCGGAATAGCTTCGATGATCGGTGTCTGCCCTTCATCTAACGTAGTGTTGATGCCCTTGTGCATACGCTGCGTCAGACAATTCGCTACGGTGTAGGGCTGCTGAACTATGTTGTGCATGGGGGTGCCTGCTCCGCGACTGCGACCAAGGCTTGCCTCAATTGTTCCGGCAACTTCTTTCCTCGCTTCTCTGCTCGGCGCAGGATTCCCTCGCAAGCTTTCTGGCTCAAATAAAACCGCTGCGGCACGTCGCCAGTCTCCAAGGTATCCGACAACGAACACACGACGGCGGCGCTGTGCCACTCCGAAGTACTGAGCGTCAAGCACTCGGTAGGCGAACCCATACCCGATGTCTGCCAACGCCCCGAGGAAGGAACCAAAGTCCCGTCCACCGTTTGAACTGAGGACACCCGGCACGTTTTCCCATACGCACCACTTGGGTCTAAACCTGTCAAGAATTCCGACATAGGTGAGTGCGAGGTTCCCTCTTGGGTCTTCGAGTCCGCGCCGGAGTCCGGCAACGGAAAAAGATTGGCAAGGGGTTCCGCCGACCAGAAGGTCAATTGGCTCAAGGTTCCACTCCTTGTACTTGGTCATGTCCCCATAGTTGCGGACATCAGGGTAGTGATGTGCAAGCACGGCCGATGGGAAAGCTTCGATCTCGGAGAACCCGACAGGCTGCCAACCCAACGAGTGCCACGCTACCGTCGCTGCTTCGATGCCCGAGCAGACAGACAGATACTTCATCCCTCAAGCTTCTTCAGCTTCTTCTGCAACATGGCAACCTGCTTCATCAGTTGTGCGTTCTCTGCCTGGAACTGATCACGGCTGCTCTTCACCGCCTTGAGTTCTATCTCCAGCACCCTGATGTGCGCGCGCAGTTCTTTGATGACAGACTCTGCCTTCTCTTTCTGTATGTCATCCGTACCCGCGGCGTAGGCCACCGTCAATCTGTCAGACAGTTCTTCATTCTCTTTCTGCAAACTATCTACCAACGCGGCCATCTCTTCACGACGGACTTCCTCCTCGCTGTACTCTGCGACAGGATCTTCCTTCGGCGCAACTTCTGCTTTGATGATCTTGCCATCGCGCTTGTAAATCGTTGTCTGCTTGGTGGCACCAAGGTCTTTACGCAAGGAAGAAACAAACGTGTTGCTGACACCACATTGCTTGGCGATCTCTCTGTCAGACCAGTCCTGCCACTCGACATCTTCAAGCATGGCCGTTACCGCCTTGCGCTTATCTGCCGCGGTGCGACGCAAGCCATGGTCAACGTTGGCCGAGAAAGAAAACAGGATGGCATCGCGCAACGTCCCTTCTCTGACATCGCACTTGATCCCCGGCGCGTTACATTTCTTGGCCGCAAAGTACCGGTGGAAACCGTCGGCTAGAAAATACTCGGCACCATCATGAAACACAGTAATAGCTGGAAACTTGGCGCCATCCTTCATGGCGTCCGCATACTCGGCGACAGTTGCCTCATCTATCTTCGCCCGGCTTTGTGTGCCAGCGTTGATGATGATCTTTTCTAAGTTGATATTCATTCGTCTAATCCCCAGAAGATTGCTAACAAGGACAACAGGCCAATCATGATTAACATGCCCATGCCCACCAAGACTCCCGAAAGAAACGGGATATGCAGCATCAAGTCGTACCAAGATTTCATATCAGCAGATACCTCCCAACTGGATTCGACAACGAGTAGTTATCGTCATCGCTCCTGCTCCACTGCGCGGCGTTTGCCAGGTTTGCAGACGGGCAAGAGAAGTTGTGCTTGGCTTCCACCATGGCCAAGTAGTTTTGAAGGATCGGGATGCAAGACTGCTTGCGCTGCGGCAAATGGTGGTAGCCGCCGGGCAACTGGTTGCTTCGATCCATGACATCCGGATCACGGGCTGTAATCATCTGCCCGATCATCGGATCGTCAGACAATATCACACGCCGCCGGCAATGCCTCTTCATCCAAGCCAGCTCCTTCAGGATGATGTGCGCTGGTGGCAGGATGGTCTCGGTCTGCAACTTATCCCCGCCCCGCAGGAACATCGTGCCAACGTCATCCTCGACCGCCCCTGTGCCAGCGTAGCTGCCGATGGCGTAGTAGATCTCGTTGTACCAACCGATCTTGCGGCGCGCCAGCTCCTGTGCCTGTGCCAGATCAGCATCGAAGAACCGCTTACGCATGAACTCAAACCGCATGATCGGCAGGCCACCGTTACAGAATTCAAATACGTCCTCGAAGATGTCCTCGAACGGCTCGTCGTACGCCCACCAGTTGCCAGACAGATCCACCTTCAGGCCGTAGCCATCCTGCTCTGCCGCCATCGAGGCCGCGACGATGTTCTCGACAACTGAGAAGAAGCCTGCGCTCGGCGGCTGGTAGCTGATGTAGCCGTGCATGACACCAGCACCGGGAGCAACCACGTCATCGGCCTGACCTTGGAGGATGTACCAATCGTCCTCCTCAATGTGCCAATGCCGGTTTGTCTGCTCGTATCCCAAGCAGCCGGCAATCTCCTGCGCGTACCAGAAGTGCCGTGGTAGTTCGGCCGGGATCATGTCGCGAATCTCATCCCAACCCAACACCCCCCAGTGGTGCAGACGCGCCCCTATGGCCGCGACACGCAGGTTGCCGGGGTACTTGTAGGCCATCTCGAATAACAGCGGCACACCGGCTTCTGGTGCGGTTCTGAGGCCTTGTGACATCAGGCCGACTAACTTCACGATGTCGGCGTGGAGATCCGGCGTTTCATCCGGCAGCCGGTAGCGGTTGAACTGGATCATTCGAGGTCTCCCAAATCTAATTCGGTGATTTCAGGATGCCGATAGATTTCAACGACCTGCTTCGCTCTGTTTACTGTGCTTGTGTAAGTCCCTTTGCCCCACATTTTGGATGCGTAGGCACCAGCGTTGGAACGCACCGTCTCGGAATCATGCGGTGGATACGGGATTTCTACCACCTCGTTGGGCTGCAAGGGGGTCAAGTACTTGAGTACGTAATCCTTCATAAAACCGTAAGGAACATCACCCTGCTGGTAATACCGCGGCTTCTTGTCTACGGGCTTTTCCTTTACCACCTCAAGCGTACCCCACTCGTTCCCGCCATAGATCACCTTGAACTGGACAAGACCTTTGCCCTGCAACTGAAGCAACCCTATAACGGCCGACTTCAGTATCTTGTGAAAGACTGCTTCCATGTTTCCCTCCTAGTTTGCAAGTATCCTGCGGGCGACCTCCTCGCTCGCATATTCAAAATCACGGCAAGCATGGCAGATCATCGCCGCCCGCTCCCGCTCCCGTTCCTTCGCCAACATAATCAACGCCCGTATCCTGTTGTACGTACCAATATCCACGTCCAGCAATCCGCAGCGCTCCAACATCTCACGTACTTCAGTGTTCATGACCCCTCCCTCTACGAATACAGCTCAAGGATAATGCAGCACATGGTTCCTGTCAACGCCCGTGTATTGCATGATCGCGTTTAGTTTCCCCATGGGTGATAGCCCCCCCTCCTTGCGGAGCACACTCGGGGTTATCCTCCCTGCCCAACTACTGATCTTGTCAGCAGCCTAGCAATCCCTGAAGGCAGCGATTATCTCGATGGAAGGTATGTCTCACCACTGGCCCTTCCCTCTTGTGCCATCCCTCACTGACAGGTGGCGTGGCTCGCAGGCGGGTGAAACCTCGGCCAGTGTTCTCTCTCCGGCAGCCCATGCAGGCTCACTGCTATCGCGGGAGGTGCGGTCTGCGGCGAGCGGCCATGAAAAAAGCCTCAAGGCTTGGCTCTCCGTGTGTGGGCACGCCCCCGAAGGGATGAGAACCAAAGCTTGAGGCTTCAGTTTTTGTCGCTGCCCACACAGTGACGCGCACAGTGTAGGACAGGATTTAATTTGATGCAAGTGGTGCTGAAAACCAGCCGCTTTCTCAGTGGCTGTGGTGCTGTCAGCCGCTCGACTGGCTTCCAGCTGCCGGCATTATACAAAAAAAGACCCCGGAAAGGGGAGTAACCGGGGTCAAGGCAGCGCCTGAGTCGCTGCTGTCGCCAACAGGGAGACATTCCAGGAGCGAAGGGGAGATCTACACGTGAAGGGGAGTAGAAGCCCACCGGAATGTCTGAGCAGACAATAGCACACCGTGTAAATATTTACAAAGTTATAGATTTGACACGACCTGTCAACGTTGACAGAAGCCTTTTTTGCAACACATGATTCCGGTATCAAATTGCCTGTTGACATGATCTAGATGTAGGTATACTATCGGCCTACATCTAGGGGAGATCACATGAGTTCAGTACACGCTGTAACGGAAGACATGCTCATCGCCATAAGGATCGCCAGCTTCTATCCAATCAGTAGTGACGCGCAGCAAGACATTGTAAAAGCTGTTGCTGCCGTAATGGAGGAGATGCGCAGGAAGCACAACTTCATTGTGTGGCGGGTATCACTTGAGTCAAAGGGGGAGAAATGAAACTTACCAACAAACATGGTCTGCCAGAGACCTTTATCAACGTCATTCAGCGGCCTACGTACAGCAGGGGTAGCTCTGAGATCAGCGTCACTGAGATCCTGTCGCCACCGCAGTTAGTGCAGCTACGCCGCCGTCATGCAGATGATATCGAAGTCGATGCGGCAGATCAGGTCTGGAGTCTGTTCGGCTCCGCAGTTCACAACATATTGCAGCATGGCAAGGACGAGCATCATATCGTGGAGGAACGCCTGTTCACCACGTTCGATAGCTGGAGAATCTCTGGTGCTATCGACTTGCAGACCTTCCAGTCTGACGGCTCTGTCGTTATCTCTGACTACAAAGTCACCTCTGCCTGGGCAGTCCAGCAGCAGAAGACCGAGTGGGTAGATCAGCTGAACCTGTATGCATGGCTAGTCGAGCGCGTGAAAGCGCATCCGGTTACTGGCCTACAGATCATCGGCATCGTTCGTGATTGGAGCCGCAGAGAAGCTGCCCTGAAGGATACCTACCCGCAGGCACCGATCGTCACGCTGGACATTCCGCTGTGGGATGCAGAGACACGCGAGCAGTTTGTCCGTGACCGACTGCGCCTGCACAACGAGGCTAACTTTGCGGCCGTCTCTGGCCAGATGCCAACCTGCACGTCAGAGGAAATGTGGGAGAAGCCAACCACCTTCGCCATCATGAAAGCCGGTGGCGTCCGTGCGAAGAAGGTCTGTGCCACGCAGGAAGAAGCAGATGCATTGATTAAGACTAAGTTCCCCGGCCACGAGGTCGAGGTTAGAGAGGGCGGCAGGACACGCTGTGAATCTTTCTGTCAGGTCGCTCCATTTTGTGAGCAGTACAAACTTTACCAACAGGAGAAATCATGAAATATCTGATCGCCATCTGGGCTATCGCTTCCGCATCCATGGCCTACGCCAGCTGCACTAGCCACACTTTCTGTGACAACCGCGGCTATTGCACTCTATGCACAACCTGCTGCTACGGCGGCTCATGCACAACCACTTGCAGCTAATCAGAGGACATAATGAAAAACATCGCCACAGCACTGGTGAAAGCGCAGCGGGAGTTTGGACCTGCGCTGAAGACCAGTACCAATCCACACTTCCGCAGCAAGTATGCTTCTCTTGATGCTTGTATCGAGGCCGTCCTTGACGCGTTGAACAACAATGGCATCTACCTGATGCAACTGACAGACGAGCATGATGGCGGCGTGAAGGTCAGCACCATCTTCCTGCATGAATCAGGCGAACAACTATCAGGCGGCAGTCTGTTCATGCCGGCCACCAAGCATGACGCACAGGGCTTTGGCAGCGCTTTGTCGTACGCTCGGAGATATAGTTTGATGGCCGCCTGCGGTATCGCGCCTGAAGACGACGATGGCAATCAAGCAGTAAAGAGTGCGCCTGTAGTGGCACCAAAGCCAGTAGCCAAGCCTGCAACTCCACCTGCACCACCTGCACCACCGAAGAAGATGGAAGGCCACGATCGTGAGTGGCAGCTGAAGGTATCTGCGGAGCCGGATACAGAGTGGGAAAACTGGTTGGCTGTTGTTGTTGAAGCGACTGTTACAGCGCTTGATTCAGCGTCCAACCTAGACGACATCATGAACATCTGGCGCACGAACGCCAACATCTACAAGCAGATTGAGATGCAAGATGCCGTCGCCTACAAGGAGTTGGTCGATACCTTCGGAACCTACAAGGGAGCATTCAAAGATGACAAATAAGTACCCCAACTCTGGCCGCTTGAATTACAGCAAGCGCAAGATCCATCCGAAGTCGCCTGATCTCTACGGCGACATCACCCTGGAGCGCAGCTACCTGCGTACGCTTTTGCAGGAAACGGAAGGTGATGACATCACGATCAAGCTGGACGCATGGCAGAACGATGGCCAGTACGGCACGTTCTTCCAGCTGAAGGTGAACACGTGGAAGAAGACCGAGACACTGGAGGCACCAAAGCCACCGGTGGTAGATGACAGTGACGTGCCATTCTGAGGATGCCATGAACGATCTTATCGATCACCTGATCAATGTTGCCAACCTGCGTAGCGATGCAGCCCTTGCGAAGATCATCGGCGTACACCCGCCTACGATCTCCAAGCTGCGGCATGGCCATGTAAACCTAACGCCGTCTGTCATCCTGAAGATCCACGAAGCTTTTGATATCCCGATCAAAGAGATCAAGCGGATAGCGAATGTCAGCTAAGTCTCCGACGCAGCGCAGCCTTGAGTATCTGCGGGAGCAGGGCTATCACTGTGAGGTGGTAGAGAAGTGGAACCCGTGGAAGCGTGTGCGTCAGGATCTGTGGGGCTGGTGTGACATCTTGGCTATCCGTCGGGATGAAGTGCTGGCCGTGCAGGTGACTGCGGCAGGCGTGTCATCAAGGATCAAGAAGATCCAGGAGTCCGACACTATCGCGCACGTCAGAGAAGCGGGCATCAGAGTAGAAGTACACGGCTGGACCAAGCGGGCTAACGGGAAGTACGTACTGAGAGTAGAGGACATAAGTTGAGAGATCCATTCATTATTGATGAGCCGACATGCATCTCCTTTTCTGGGGGTCGGACGTCTGCTTATCTGTTGTGGCGTGTCCTGCAATCAAACGGCGGCTTGCCTGAAGAAGCGATCGTCTGCTTTGCCAATACAGGCAAGGAGGAGGAAGCCACGCTGGAGTTTGTTCGGGACTGCGAGGTCAACTGGAACGTAAAGATCCATTGGCTGGAGTACCAGAACGAAAAGCCAAACTTCCGGGTGGTGGACTTTGCCACAGCCAGCAGGAATGGCGAACCGTTTGAGCAGCTGATCTTGAAGCGTAAGTATCTGCCCAATCCAGTTACCAGATTCTGCACGGCTATCTTGAAGATCCGCACGATCCACCGGTACCTGAAGCATCTTGGTTGGAAGCACAACGAAGACATGGATTGGCTGGGCATTCGTGCTGATGAGCAGCGCAGGGCGGCAAAGGTGGAACGCCGTCGGGCGCCGTTGGTGGCAGCGGGTATCACGGCAAAAGATGTGGGTGAGTTTTGGAAGAGCCAACCATTTGATCTGGGCTTGCCCAACATCAATGGCAAAACCATGCACGGCAACTGCGACCTGTGCTTCTTGAAAGGTGCCAAGCAGATTTTGAGTCTGGTGGCAGAGAAACCAGAGCGGGCGGTCTGGTGGGCAAAGATGGAAACGCTAGTGCAAACCAGCAACAAGACATTTGGTGATGGCGCTAGGTTTCGCAAGGATCGTCCGTCCTACGCAGAGATGCACAGATACGTGGACAAGCAGGTGGATATGTTCGACGACGAGTCGATTGATTGTTATTGCGGAGAGTAGATGGAGACTATTCAGTTTGAATCGGTCAAGGTTGGCATGAAGCAAGATAACAGCGGCTACATCCTGACTTTGCGTATCCATCCTGACGAGGTGCCGGAGGTCATCATGCGCGACTTTGTCGGCAGCAGATACATGACGGTGATGGTCAGGTTGAACGAAGAAGAACGCCCGATGAACCGCGAAGCAGAGCTAGCCAAGGACATGGTGCGGGTATCGGGGATGCTGTGCCGAGATCCCAAGTTCTGGGAGTTTCTCTCGGAGTCCGGGCAGATCATTGAGAAATCAGACAAGGAAGCGACAGAATGGTTAAAGACATACCTGAAGGTGGAAAGCCGCGCCGACATTGGAAAAAGCCAGCAGGCGACGGAAAAGATGCTGGGAATAAAGCAGGAGTTCGCCGCGTGGAGAAGTCGAAGCGACTGATCCCGTACTCGGTCTATCTGGATCCTGAGATACATGACGCGCTGAAAGAGAAGGCTCGCAACCGGCAGGCCAGCAAAATCGTGCGGGATGCAATCACCATGATCCTAGAAGGTGGCGATCAATTCTCTAGCGGCTACAAGCAGGCGCTGCGTGACGTGTCCAGTTTGATCCACAAGGATGATCTCGCCGGCTCAGTATCTGTGAACGACAGACGGATCTCTGACCACTTGATAGATCAGATAGAGAGCATGGCCAATGATTGACGGCAAACCAACCATCATGATCGGCACCCCTGCGTACGGCGGTGCGATGTTCATGGAGTACGTCGACAGTCTCGTGCGGAACATCAGCTTCTTGGAAAGCAAAGGGATCAAGACGCGCTGGCAGTTCATGAACAAAGAAGCGCTGATCACCCGTGCGCGTAATGAGATAGCCAGATACTTCTTGGATGAAACGCGGGATGACTATCTCATGTTCATCGACGCTGACATCTGGTTTCCGACCGACGGTATCTACCGGCTGCTCCAGCATGAGAAGGATGTGGTGTGCGGGATCTATCCCAAGAAGTTCATGTTCTGGGAACGCATCCGGCAGGCTGCGCTGCGCGGCGAAAAGGATATCGAGAAGTTCGGCTGCTCGTATGTACTGAATGCGGTGGACGATCAGGGTGATCCTGACGCAGTACCGCTCGGACCCGACGGCCTGGTAGAAGTACTGCACGGCGGCACAGGATTCATGATGATCCACAGGAACGTACTGAAAGCCATGCGCTTCAAGGTACCCACCTACCGCACGTCATTGATACAGGATAACGGACAGTTTCTCGCCCCACTCACGCGAGAGTTCTTCGGCACCAGCATCACAGAACTAGGATTGCTGTTGTCAGAGGACTACCACTTCTGCGAGTTGTGGAAGAAGGAGGGCGGTAAAATTTACGCAGACCCCACGATTGAGTTACGCCACGTAGGCCAGCACGTCTACGCAGGAGATCTCATGCGCGCGGGTCGCAACAACACATAGGAGGAAGCAATGTTAAGAGATGGACAATTCGTCAAAGAGCCACCGCCAAAGATTGGTAGTCACTACGTACCGCAGTTCTACCAGACGGTGCAAAACACCAGCCGGATCATCGAGCAGGAAAGCCGGTGGCAAGCGTTCTACCGCAAGAACATTTCCAGCTTTGATGTTGGCGCAATCATGGTGCTGATCTACGTGGTGCTGGCGGTCGCGATCACAGTTCTGCGTGAGCTGTTTCACTTCATCTTTGGATGACCCGCAAGTTATTTGAGATGGCAAACAAGGCGGCAGAAGATGAGGAACTGATCTACGCGCCTGACGCTGCGGCCATGTCTTGGATGCGCAAGTTCTCCAAGATGGTGGTCGTGGCAGAACGCGAACGCTGCGCCCGGCTATGTGAAGAGGCCGGGCATCAGGAGATGGCAGCAACGATAAGAAAGGGGGAGGAATGACAAGAGAAGACATTATCCGCATGGCGCGGGAGGCTGGGAAAGTGCGACCGGGTGTTGAGTACATGCCTCTTGAAGTTTTTGAACGCTTTGCTCACCTAGTCGCAGCGGCGGAACGCGAGGCTTGCGCGAAGGTGCTGGATGAGATGGCAGCTAAAGACACGTTGTCCAACTATTACAAGGTAGCTGCGCTGGCTATCCGCGAGAGAGGTGCGCCATGACTGACCGAGAACTAATGCAAGAGGCGCTGTATGCGTTGACATATGTGGGTGATGCTAAAGAAATTTACAGCGACACAATCAAATCCCTACGCGCCCGACTAGCGCAGCCTGAACGCGAATGGCAAGGGCTGACGGATGAGGATATTTTAGAAGAGTATAGGCAGTCATATGGAGATGACGGGAACTTGACTGACATTTATTTTGCCCATGCCATCGAAGCCAAGCTGAAGGAGAAGAACACATGACCAAAGAAGAAGCATGGCTCATGTGGATGAACGAATCCAAGCACTACGTTGAGTACGACTGGGATACGATCAAGAAGTCCTCGCATTGGGAATCGTTTTCGCGTGGTTGGGATGCGGCATCTGTCAATGTCAATGGCTGGGAAGACGCTTACAAGATGGGCATAGAGGCAGGGAAAGAAATGGAGAAGAACGAATGGCAAACCCTGACAGAGAATGAAATCAAACACCTTTGGTACGAAGCGTGTCAGACAAATCTTGAATTAACTTCACAACTTATTGTGCATTTGGCTAGAAACATCGAAAGTAAGCTGAAGGAGAAGAACCATGGCTAAGTTACCTTACACAATCACTATCTGCCCAGACGAGCCGAACCCTAAGCAGTTCACGGCATTGACCCCTGCTATCGTTCGAGCCTTGCGATATACAAACGATTTGACGATAGACCAGCGGCAACACGTTTATCCGTCAGCACCACAAGCAGTGACGCAAATAAATACACATAAGGAGAAGAACAGTGGATGACGAGGAACTACACCTACAGGCAGCGACCTATGCAACCAACCGCAAAAATGCCTACGTAGAAGGAATGAAAAGCGGCGAAGTAGACCACATGAGTGAAGAAGCATTGAACGGTAAGTGGCTTGCACACTACGAGGGCTACAGAGAAGGCTATTGGGTGGCAACGGGAGATGATCGATACACAACAGACCCAGCCAAGCTGAAGGAGAAAAACCATGCAATATAAAAAGGAACTCATACGCGAGCTACGCGATGTAGCAATCCTGTTCCATGCGAGTCAGGAGCTGCCGCACAAGCTGTTGGAAGTCCTTGATAAACACCTGCCCCATATCGGCGATGTGTGCTGTGAGCGTGGGTGCATTGAGTATCAGGAGAAGAGCGCTTGAAGGTCGCCGTCCACAACCACTACGAGTTCATCACCCGCAACGGTTTCCTGTTCAGGAACGAGAACAGCAACGTCGGTCACAACCTGCTACGCCCGTGGGTAGAGTTGTACAAGTTGTGCCAGGCCAACGGCATAGAACTCTACACGCTCGACCAGATTGATCCGGCAGAGCTGGACTTCGTGATCTACATGGACAGGCCGCAGGTAGAGCCTGAGATCGGCAACGCCAAGAAGGCGCTGATCTTGTACGAACCAGAGATGATCCTGCCGCACAACTGGGATCCGGCGTATCACGATCAGTTCGTGAAAGTCCTGACATGGGATGACCGGCTGGTCGGACGCGGCAACTACGTCAAGCACAACTTTACCGTTGACTGGGACAGCAGGCTGAACACCGAGATCCACAGATCGGAGTTCGAGCGCCGCAAGTTACTGACGCTGATGCAGACGGCCAAGAACAACCAGCACCCCAACAGCCTGTACCCCAAGCGGATAGAAGCCATCTTCTGGTTCCAGCAGAACGCCATGTTTGAGTTCGATCTCTACGGCAGAGGCTGGGATATCAAGACCTTCTTCTGCGCCAAGGGTACGACAGACAACAAGCTGGCTACGCTGCACAACTACAAGTTTGCTCTGACGTTTGAGAACTGCAACAACGCGGTCGGCTATATCAGCGAGAAGATCCTGGACGCCTTCATGGCTGGCATCGTGCCTGTGTACTGGGGCGCACCCAACATCCATGACCACATCCCGCGAGATTGTTTTATTGATATGACGGACTTCGGTAGCTGGGAGGAGTTGTACGGCTTCCTGCGCGGCGTGGACTACCCACGCTACTGCGAGTACTTGGCAAACATTGACGCGTTCATCCGGTCAGACAAGCAGTTCAGCAACAAGCACGAGATCAACCAGCTGTACCGACTGATTGAGGAGAACAAATGAAGGCACTGATCACGGGCGTGACCGGACAAGACGGTTCGTACCTTGCAGAGCTGTTATTGGAGAAAGGCTACGAGGTACACGGCATCAAGCGCCGCTGCTCCAACCTGAACACCGAGCGGGTGGATCATCTCTTTGCCAATCCCAACTTCCACCTGCACTACGGTGACATGACGGACGGCAGCAACCTTGCTCACTTGGTCAGGAAGATTGAACCTGATGAGGTGTACAACCTAGCAGCCCAGAGCCATGTGGCTGTCAGCTTTGAACAGCCTGAGTACACGGCCAACGCAGATGCGCTGGGTACGCTGCGCCTGCTGGAAGCCTGCCGGCAGAGCGGTGCCAAGTTCTACCAAGCATCCACCAGCGAGATGTTTGGCGCTAGCCCTGCACCACAGTCAGAGGAGACGCCGTTCTATCCGCGCAGCCCGTACGGTGCGGCCAAGCTGTACGCACACTGGATGACGGTGAACTACCGCGAAGCCTACAACATGTACGCCTGCTCCGGCATCCTGTTCAACCACGAGTCTCCCCGCCGTGGCGAGACATTCGTCACCCGCAAGATCGTGCAGGGGTTGGTCAGGATCAAACGTGGCCAGCAGCACATCTTATTGCTTGGGAACTTGGACGCCCGTAGAGACTGGGGTCACGCCAAGGACTACGTCCGCGCCATGTGGCTGATGCTTCAGCAGGACAAGCCCGAAGACTTTGTGATCGCTACTGGCTACACATGGACGGTCAGGCACTTCGTCAAAGCGGTTGCTGCCCGACTAAGCATGAACCTGGTTTGGAGCGGCAGAGGCGAGCTTGAACACGCTGCGCTAGATGGCAGGGTAGTGGTAGGCGTAGATTCCCGCTACCTACGTCCGACAGAGGTAGACACCCTGTGCGGAGATGCCACCAAGGCGAAAGAGAAACTGGGCTGGGAGCCTAAGTACACATTTGACCGACTGGTAGACGAGATGGTGGAGGCCGAACTTGCAAGGTAAAAAGATCATGGTGCTGGGTCACAAGGGTATGGTGGGTGGTGCCATAGCCAGACTCCTGAAGCACAAGAAGTATGAAGTCCTGACAGTAGATGCTGACCTGCGGCATCCACCGAAGGATCTGTTCGCAGCAAAGCCGGACTACGTGTTCATCTGTGCAGCGAAGGTGGGCGGCATCCTTGCCAACGACACGTACCCGACAGAGTTCCTGTACGACAACACGATGATCGCCATGAGTGTGTTGCACCTGGCGCACGAGTCAGGCATCCAGAACCTGATGTTCTTGGGGTCAAGCTGCATCTATCCCAAACACGCGCCGCAGCCAATCAGGGAGGAGCATCTACTGACAGGACCGCTGGAGCCAACCAACGAAGCCTACGCCATCGCCAAGATCGCAGGCATCAAGCTGTGTGAAGCGTACCGCAAGCAGTACAAGCGCAACTACGTGGCCGTCATGCCTACCAATCTCTTTGGCATCGGCGACAAGTACGACTTGCAGAACAGCCATGTGCTGCCGGCGTTGATCCGCAAGGCATACGTAGCCAAGCAGAACAACGAGGAAACGATGACTGTCTGGGGTACAGGCAAGGCTATGCGCGAGTTCCTGTACGCAGATGATCTTGCTGACGCCTGCGTGTTCCTGATGGAGAAGGGCTACAACGGCGGGCTGATCAACATTGGTACAGGCAAGGACGTGACGATCCGCGAGGTAGCGGAACTGATCTGCCGCGTGGTCAGGTACGAAGGCAAGCTGGTGTTCGACAACTCCAAGCCTGACGGCACACCGCGCAAGTTGTTAGATGTATCCAAGATCAACAAACTAGGCTGGAAAGCGAAGACTTCTTTGGCAGATGGTGTCAATGAAACCTTCAAAGATTTCCTGCGCCGGCACATAATGAAGGCTAATTTATGAGTCTGTCCGTCGCGGTAGTCACCAGCACACAGGGCAGAGACACCCTCACACGGTGTATCGAAAGCGTCCACAACCAAACTTATAGAGCGACCCACTATGTATTCGCCCATGGCCAAGAGTATTCCGACAAAGTCCAGTCTCTGGTATCGCCTGACACGATCACCGTCCACCTACCTCGTGCTAATGGGCGTGGTGGTCTTGCTATGGCTCCTGTATTTGCTGCTGCCCCCTACATCATCGACGAAGACGTTGTCTTCTACCTCGATGACGACAACTTCTACGATCCAGACCATATCGAATCCCTCGTCACGCTGATAGAACAGCATGACTTAGGGTGGGCGTACAGCCTGCGCAAGATCGTAGACAACGACGGCAACTATCTGTTCGATGACAACTGCGAGTCGCTAGGCTGCCAGCCGAACGCCAGCGGTCATTACCTCGTGGATAACTCTTGCTACGCGGTCAGGGCAGATGTCGCCCGCAAGCACAGCCACGCTTGGTACATCCCAGTGGTGTCAGACAGATCGTTCCAGGCTTCATTGATGCAGGCCAGAGTTCGCTGCGGCACCAGCGGCAAGCACAGTGTCAGTTACAGACTATCCCATGACGGGTCAGGAGGCATGAGCAAGGAGGCATTCACCGACAACAACCACTTCATGCGCAGCAAGTTCACAGACTTCCCGTGGACGAAGCGGCAGATCTTTAACTACTAGGAGAACTAGATGGCAAAACTCTATATTGCGACACCGATGTACGGCGGCCAATGCTTCGGCTACTTCGCCCAGTCCCTGATGACCTTGCAGAACAACCTGCGCGACAACCGTGTGGACATGGCATGTAGCTTCCTGTTCAACGAATCACTGATCCAGCGCGCGCGTAACGCACTGGTACACGGGTTCCTGAAGACAGACTTCACCCACATGATGTTCATCGACGCAGACATCCACTTCAATCCTGCCGATGTCCTGCCGATGTTGTTGGCCGACAAGCCGGTGATCTGCGGTATCTACCCCAAGAAGGAAATCAACTGGCAGCAGATCCACGCAGCAGCACTATCAGGTGTACCACCGCACGAACTGCGCAAGTACAGCGGCTCCTTCGTGGTCAACCTGATCAACTACCAGAACGAGCAGCGCGTAGAACTGGACAAGCCAGTAGAGATTTGGAACGGTGGCACCGGCTTCATGATGATCAAGCGTGAGGTGTTTGAGCAGCTGAAGGAACATGTACCGTCATACATCAACGACACCAATGATCTGGGCGGCAACATTGGCAATGAGAGGATTCATGAATTCTTTGCCACCAGCATCGAACCGCTGGGTGAGCGCCTGCTGTCTGAGGACTATCACTTCTGCAAAGTCTGGCGTGACAAGTGCCAAGGCTCTGTCTGGGCAGCACCATGGGCGCAGCTCTCGCATATCGGCACACACAAGTTCGACGGCATCCTGACAGAGAAGCCACAACCTCCTCAATCTCAAGAGGTATAAATGTTCATCCCCGGCAAGACGTACATTCCTGCCTCCGGCCAAGTGGTCGGGGATAGGGAGAAGGAGTTGATGCACGAAGCTGTCGACCGTGGTTGGTTGACAGCCGGTGCGTTCAATCGACAACTGGAAGAAGGGCTGACCAAGTTCTTGGGGTGCAAGGCAGTACGCACCACCAGCTCCGGTAGCTCTGCCAACCTGATCGCCTTCTCTGCGCTGACCAGCCCGTCTCTGGGCAAGCGGGCAATCCAGAAGGGCGACGAGGTCATCAGCGTTGCCTGCGGATTTCCTACGACGATCGCGCCTATCGTGCAGTTCGGCGCTATCCCTGTGTTCTTGGATGTGAACAGCACCCTGAACATTGATACCAGGATGCTGGAGCAGGCCATCACCAGCAAGACCAAAGCCATCATGATTGCTCACACGTTGGGCAACCCGTTCAACATCGACGTAATCATGGACGTGGCAGACAGGTATAAGCTGTGGGTCATCGAGGATACTTGTGACGCGCTGGGCGCTCGCTGGCGTAATCAGTACGTCGGCACGTTCGGGGATCTGGCCACGCTGTCGTTCTTCCCTGCGCACCACATCACCACCGGCGAGGGCGGTGCTGTCATCATCAACAACACCAAACTCAGCCGGCTGGTGGAGTCCTTCCGTGATTGGGGCAGAGACTGCTGGTGCGAGCCAGGAAAGAACAACACCTGCAAGCGGCGGTTCGATCAGCAGTTCGGCGAACTACCCTACGGCTATGACCACAAGTACGTGTACACCCATCTGGGCTACAACCTGCGGATCACAGAGATGCAGGCTGCCTGCGGCGTGGCACAGCTGGAGAAGCTGCACCACTTCATCTCCGCACGGAAGTCTAACTACGGCTTCCTGAAAGAGAGACTGAGTACGTACGAAGAGTTCTGGCTGCCGGCGGTCTACCCTGACGCACAGCCTAGCTGGTTCGGGTTCCCTATCACCCTGTCTCCTACGGCCAAGTTCACGCGGGATGCACTGACACAGTATCTGGAGCGCAAGCAGATCGGATGCCGGTTGCTGTTCGCAGGTAACGCCACCAAACAGCCGTTCATGAAAGGCCAGAAGTATGGCGTCAAGGGACTGCTGGAGAACACGGACTACATCATGAACAACACCTTCTGGCTGGGTGTGCAGCCTGCGCTGACGGAGGAGATGCTGTCCTACGTCTGCGACCAGATTGACGCGTTCATGGAGGAGTACGCATGAAAGTATCTGACTACATTTGCTCAAGGATCAAAGAGCTAACTGGTACAGATACTGTCTTCCTGCTGTCTGGCGGTGGCATGATGCACCTGCTGGACAGCGTCGGGAAGACCGACGGCCTGCGCTACATGCACCTGCATCATGAGCAGTCCTGCGGGTTCGCAGCCTATGCCTATGGCAGAACTGTGAACTCGACAGGTGTGCTGTTTGTAACCAGCGGCCCCGGCGGTACTAACGCTATCACGGCTGTTGCCTCTGCATTTACAGACAGCGTACCCATGCTGATCATCTCCGGCAACATCACGCAGACGTTCTCTGCCCATGGCCTGAACCTGCGCATACGAGGCTTCCAAGAGCTAGACATCATTGAGGTAGTCAAGCCGATTACCAAGTATGCCAAGTTCATCAGCTCGGCTGCCGACGTGAAGATGGAGTTGGAGAAGGCTGTGTTTATGGCAAACGACGGCCGCCCCGGACCTGTGTGGCTGGACATTCCGCTGGACGTGCAGTGTGCTGACATCACGCCGGACACGCTCGCAGGCTACACAGGATTCAGTTCTAACGCAGCACCAACGAAAGATCTGATCAAGGACATCCGGCAGCGCCTGCAATCAGCCAAGCGCCCACTGATCCTGTTCGGCAACGGCGTGTTCACCAGCGGCGGCAAGGACGCGGCCAGAGCGTTGGCATCAGCCTTCACCATCCCTGTGCAGACAACATGGGGCGCGGTTGATCTGATCCCTGACAGCCATCCCAATTACTTCGGGCGGTCAAACTCTTTTGGCCCACGCTACCCCAACATCATCATCCAGAACGCCGATTACATCCTGTCTATCGGGGCGCGTCTGGGTGTGCAGCACACTAGCCACAACATCGAGACGTTTGCCAGAGGCGCGTTCGTTGACATGATTGACCTTGATCCGGCAGAGGCCAACAAACCGGGGCTGAATGTCGGCAGACACTCACGGGTCTGCGCCAAGAAGCTGATAGACGCGCTGCTGTACGAGAAGCCTGTCTCTGCGTCACAGGAGTGGCTGGACTACTGCCGCAAGGTCAAGGAGCGGTTCCCTGCCGGTGCAACGTTCAAAGACGTGCGGGATGAGCAGTACGTCAACCCGTACTACTTTTACCAAGAACTGGGCAAGCAACTACCAGAGGATGCTGTTCTCACGCCGACAGGATCAGGACAGGCTTTTATTATCGGCCACCAAGTGTTGGAGATAAAAGAGAACACTCGGATGTTTGGTGCCAAGAACCTGGCCATGATGGGATCCTGCCTACCGTCTGCTATCGGCGCGCACATGGCTACCGGCAAGCGGGTCATCTGCGTCACAGGCGACGGCGGCATCCAGCTCAACCTGCAAGAGCTAGCTATCATCAAGCACCACCAACTACCCATCAAGGTCTTCGTGTTCAACAACGCTGGCTATCACGCGATCAGGATTACGCAGGAGAAGTACTTCGACAGCCGGTACGTAGGATCGACCGAAGACACAGGGGTGCATATCCGGCCATTCTCAAACGTGGCAAGTTGCTTCGGCCTGAGATACAGGAAGATGCACAACAACATTCAGGTAGCGACGCTGATCGACAGCATACTGAGCAACGATGATCCTGAGATCATAGAGGTCATCATGGATCCGCATAAGCCAACCACGCCAACGATTGGCTCGTTCATGCGGGCAGACGGCACGATGTCATCCAGACCGCTGGAAGATATGGCGCCACTGCTAGACAGAGAAGAACTACGCAGTCTGATGTACATAGACTTGATGGAATAGGGGAGAACATGAAGATTGCAATACTCGGGGCTACCAGCGAGATAGCCAAGGATCTGATTCTGTCTTTTGAAGGAGCAGAGCTGTACCTGTTTGCTCGCAACAAACTCGCGCTCGACCGCTGGCTGGTGGAGAACAACAAAAAGCATCCCACCAGATTCCTGTCTGACTTCTCGCGGCATCATGAGTTCGACGCCATCATCAACTTCATCGGCGCCGGCAGCCCAGAGCGTATCCAGCAGATGGGTAGCAACATCTCCTACGTCACAGGGTTCTATGACCTGATGGTGTTGGACTATCTGGAGCAGCACAAGAACTGTCAGTACATCTTCATCTCCAGCGGTGCGGTGTTCGGAGATAACTTTGACACGCCTGCCAGCGCACAGAAGATGTCATCCTTTCCTATCAACGACATCCAGCCGCACCACTACTACGGGGTCGCCAAGGCGCAGGCAGAGTACCGTCATCGGCTGTCTGACAGAAACATCATCGACCTACGTGTGTTCAGTTACTACAGCAGCACCATGAATCCTGATCACCAGTTCATGGTCAGTCAGATGGTGCAGGCGGTCATAAGAAATGAAACGTTCAGAGCAGACAAGAACCGCCTATCCCGTGACTACATGGGACCCAAGGACTTCTACCAGATGATCCAAGTCTTGCTGAAGAACAACAATATCAATCAGGCGGTGGACTGCTACAGCAGAGCGCCCGTGACCAAAGAGAAACTGCTGGAGGGGATGTCGCAGCGGTATGGCATGAAGTATGTGGTGAGCGCCGGATCTCCGCACCACCCTGCGGCAGTCAAGCCCTGCTACTACTCCACCAACACGGCGGCGTACACGCTGGGATACAGGCCAACACTGACCTCTCTTGAATCCATCTTTGAAGAAGCTGACAAGTTACTCAAGTGAATCTGACACAGACTCGCTGGTGCGCTACCTGCGCCAGCTTTCGCCGCTGTCCGGGCGGTTACTTTAAGATCAAACACGGCAGAAGACAGTGGCTATGCTACGACTGCTACCAGAAAACAAGGCCAAAAAATGTGGTGTCCGACGTGTGATAAGCCAACGCAGGTGATAGACACTCGTAAGTATCAGGACATATCCCGCACGTTTGACTTCGTTGAACGCCGCAGGATATGCCGTGACTGCGGGCATAGATTCTCGTCTATTGAGATAACCAAGGATCTGTGGGACAAACACTACCGCCCAGAGCAAGAGGAAAATGAAGACGCTTAAGGAGTATATGAACGAAGTAGCAGAGGTAGGCTGCGTTCTTTGCCATCATCTTGGCTACGGTCACACGCCTGCTCACCTGCATCATCCACGCGACGCGGCTGGAGGAGCGCAGCGAGCGTCAGATTGGCTCGTGATCCCCCTGTGTCCAGAACACCACCAGGGAGCGTCAGGCTATCATGGGCTGGGAAGCAGAGGGTTCTATACACGGTACAAGCTCACAGAGTGGGACTTGATGGCTATGACGATTGAACGTCATCATAGCCGTTAGTCCTCACCGCCACCGCCGTAGGTATCCATCAGCCTCGCACGTAGCTTTGGATTCAGGTACACACCATCCACACTCTGTGCAATCTGCCGCTGCCGCTGCGCGAATGACATGCGGAGCGTCTTGGCACTGATGGCGACCTCTGGATTCTTCTCGTTGAACTTGTCGATAGTTCCCATGATGTCGGACAAGTTATCGCTGTCACCTTCTTGCCGGGCTAGGTAGGCTTTCTCCAACAACGAAGCGCGCCGATCCATGATGGCACGTTCTGCACGTTTCTCTGCCCCAGCCCTTGCTTGTGCTTCTGCAAGTTGCGCAGGGTTGAACCCGAAGATTTGCATGAAGGTATTGTAGACACCGATATCGTCCGTGATTGGTACGCCATCCTTGGTCATAGCGCCTTCCGTACCTAGACGGAAAGCCTTCAATCCGTTACGCACGAAGCTTGGCACCAGCGCTTCCATACCGCGCTGCCACTCACCTTCTTGTACCAACTTCAAGCCACGCTCTGCATTCCTGAATGCGCCGTAGGCTGGACCCGCGGCCTGCTCGATGGCATACAACGTCGGCCCGATCTCTGCCAAACGCTTGGGATCATCACGCCACAGCAAACCATTGAAGCCCGTACGGCTTGCAATATCCACAGACAACAGCGCATTGATCGGACCCTTGTAGCCGATGTCGCCGAACGCCGCACGGACACTTGCGTCCATGTCGAACGGCTCGTCATCATCGTCGGATAGCATGTTCATCAGCAGAGAGACCGCGCCGTACAGCGGCATACCTTGGATACCAGCGAAGATGTAAGACATACCGGCGATGCCCAGCAGCTGCTTGCGGGCTAGGTCACGGGTTTCTTTGTCTGCATTCTTGAACGCTTGATGGAACAGTCTGCCTAGCAGGTAGATCTGCGCCTGTGCAAATCGCTTGAAGGTGAAGGCTACCTTACCGATGCCTTGTTGGAAGAACCGCGGACCAATCTCTGCCAGAGATGCGCCGTGTGCGTCGTTAACGACAGACAGCGCATACTCAATTGCGTTGTCCACCGACATACCCGGCTTGCCCTTGACGCCTTCACGAGCTAGGTTGTACGCAGCAATCAGGGTGATCTCACGGTTGGCACGTTCAGAGTTCTGGAAGATCCAGCCAAGACCGTGTTCTATCTGCGCTCTGCGACCGGTGAAATCTTCTACCTTGGCCTTGCGGGCTTCTGTGATTTCGTAGCCAGTTGAGCGACGGATTGCCTGACGCTGGACTGCTACGTCATACAGCTGCTTCAGTTCACCAGTAGCCTTGGCGCCAAACGTCCAGTCAGGCAGGAACTCACTGTTGTTATCCTTGCCACCTTTCCAGTACGTAGCCGTTGCCTTGCGCATTGCATCTGCCGCATTACCAAAGCCATACTTACCGGCCAAAAGCGGGTAGACCACAATCGGCATTTGAGTCAGGTTGACGAGCGCGCTGGATACGTTACCAGCGATGAACCACATGTAGCTGAAGTAGCTTGCCTTGTTAACAATGTCACCGTTGACAGGGTTGCGGATGAAGTCCAGCTGCTTCTGCATGTTGTCCACGACATCACGCAGTTCCATGGTGGGGTTCTGCTCAAACTCCTCACGCACACCAGTCACCGCAGTCTCCAGCGGCTCTGCGTTCTTCATGTTGGCTAGCTGATTGGCCATGCGTGTAGCTACATTCGCATACACCTGGAACACATCCTCGCGGAAACCCAGTCTGCCCTCGCGCTTGCGGAACTGCTGGCGTACGGATTGCGCAGGGAAAAGAGAAAGGTAGGTCTGGTAGATGCTGTCGATCACCTCGGCCTTGACGCCCTGATCCTCCAGCTGCTTGACGACCGATCCCATAAAGCCGGTAGGCGGCGCGCTGCGGTAACTGATCTGCTGCAAGCGGGTGAATTCTTGGACATCTGCCATGCCATCTGCACGAGCCTTGTCCGCAGCCTGCTTGGCTTCCCGCACAGACTCAAACGCCATGGATACACGTTCATCGTTCTTGTCGTTGTACGATACCCAGTAGTCGCCCATACGGAACAGCGGCAGGTATACCTTTAGCCGCTTGGCTTCCATCTTCAGCCTGAGTTCAGATGCTTTGCTCTGCTGCAGGTTCGACAGCAGCAAATCCATGTACTCGTCGGATGACTTCTTATAGTCATCGCGCAGCTGCTTGTATACGTTCTGCAAGTCCGCCGGCAGTTTCTTGAACTCTTTGGTCAGCGGGTTGTCTGCCATCGCCGGATCAAGCACATCAATCTGATCCAACGTGGTGCGGTTGGCGATCGCGAAAAACCGTGGCAACGCAGCCTTGTGCTTATTGGCAATCTTGTACCAGTCTTGGATGTTCTTGGAGATCCGCTGCCGACGATCCATCATGTCAGACGCACGGGCTTCCAGCGCGGCAGTCAGCTTCTTCAGAGAAGGCAGAGCCGTACCGTAGATTTCCTGTATCTGTGGCATCGTCAGGAAGCCGAGCGCTGCACTACGTACCTTGTCCGGCACGTTAGACATCGCGTTCTTGAAGTCATCAGCTAGCTGCGAGTTCATGCCTGGCAGGTTGTTCACCTGCTGGTTCAGTCCATCAAAGATACCCTTGGATCGAGTGCTGTATTTTGCCTGCTCCTTGGCGGGCATCGCAGCCTTGACCGGCCCCTTCACCACGGCCGCACGTGCGTTGGCAATTAAGCCAATAACCTCTTGATCTGTGATCTCCCGCAGCGGCACACCTAAGTCACGCAGGAACTGGCGAATCGCATTGATGACCTTCTGCAAAGCGGATAACTTGTTCTTGCTCCTCGGCACTCGGACGTCGTACACCTCCTGCGCCATCTCTGACAGCACCTCCTCCACGGCGGTGCGCTTGTCCATCCCGTCATCAATCTTCTCGTCCGCACGGTCACGAACCATCTTGTTCGACCGATACAGATCGTCCATCATCTTGTTGAAGTTCTTGCCCAACACCACACGCAGGCCGAAGTGGCCAAGCGCTTCGTGAGCTAACGTGATGGCAGCTTGTGTTTTATCTGAGATGTTGTCTGCAATCAGGTACACCACCTGACTATCTGGGTCGTACACACCTCGCGGATTCACGCCATCCCGCTCTGCCTGCTCACGTAAAGCCTCGGGCAGATCACTGACACTCTGCAAAGTTTCATGCGCGGGAGCGTTCGTCCAGGTTGGCTTGATGGTTTGTACTACCTGTTCTACCGCATCCCGTGTCATACCCCGCTCGTTAGGCGGCGCATTTACCAACGGAGAGCTGCTGAACAAGAACTGATCTTTCGGTGCGTATACCGGGTTCTTCACCAGTACCAGCGGCCCCACCATGATGGCTTCGTCGCCCGAGACTACAGGCTCGCCAGTCGCACGATCGTAGAAGTAAGAATGCCGCGTGGGATCCATGCCCACCTGCGCCCAGCTCTTGTCCTTTAACGCAGCCTTGGATTGGGCAACAGCTTCCTTCTCTGTAATTGGCTTCCACTTGCCCTTGACCACCGCAATCGTAGACTTAGCCTTGCCCGCGGCGATGGATAATGCAGCCTTCTCTACGGCTCCAAAGCTTGGCTCCGTAATTGCCGCTACAGAGTCGTAACCAATAGACTTGCCGGCGTTGAAGTTCTTCTGCTGCTCATGGACAGAGATAGCCCACACACCATGATTGGTGTAAGCAGGGATGTCCAGCCGCAGACCGACAGGGTAGCCCTCTTCCAGCTCCTCCCGCGGGGCATAAATGCGCTCACGCTTATCCGTAGACAGCGATCTTTCCAGATCAGCAGAGGAAGCCGGCGCAGGGATTTCTTCGTACGGAGTGACAGGCTTAAATGCTTTGACGCCTTCGTCGTATTGCTCTTTGGTAACCGTACCATCAACAACACCTTGGGCTAACGCCTCCAGCTCTGGGATGCGCTCTTTGGTTTTCTTGCGCTCGGCACTGAACAAAGCAGGCGTGGGAGCTTCTTCTGTAACCTGCTCTGCTGGCGTCCTGTATGCCTCAATGACTTTCTCTACCGCAGCCAGTACTTCAGGATCTATCTTCGGGTTCTGCCGCATCTTCTCCAGCGTCGCCTCTACCTGCGTGGCGTCTTCTGGGATGCTCAAGTCTTTGTCGACGAGTTGACGTAGATACCCTGACTGCGGCTTCAATCCTGTTTGCAGCAAGTCCTTACGGGCAAGCTTGACCATCGGTGCAGGTTCAGGCTCGGCAGCCGGAGGTATCTCGCGCGCTAGCTGCTCTTCTGCCGCAGCAATCTCTTCTGACCTGACCGCTGGCTCGGCTGCCCGCTCACGCACACGCTCAACCACAGAGCCGGGTACACCAAACGCACCACCAGCAATCGACCCTCTGAGCGTGGCATCAACGATACGATCAAATTCTTTACTGCCCCAGATGCGCTCGGTGTTGCTGACAAAGTCTTCTGCTACCAGACTAATTGTCTCTTGCGCGCCTTCTGTCAGACCCTCAAGCGCCGCGTTACCCGGCACTTGCGCTGCTACCTTGCGCAGCAAACTTGGCTCCATGCCAGAGCGCTCAAGAATCTTCTCTACCACGCCAACACGTACAGGCGCAGACATTGAGCGCAGGATAGATGCAGGTAGGAAAGAATCCAGCACAGCATTGACGGATCCGAACAGCGCAGCAGCACCAGGCTCTAGCTGCCCTGTCTCTTGATAGATGTTCTGGAAGATCTCTGGAGAGTTTTGGGCGAAGCTGCCAAGATAGACACCCGCCGTTTCACCTATAGCACCGCGGCGAGCTATCTGCTCGGCACCCAAGCCAGCGATACCAACGCGACGCGCAGCAGCGCCACCTATGCCACCAGGTATCAGAGATGTCAGGATGTCAGGGGTTACTTCACCTAGCGTCTCTGCCGCATAACCCAAAGCTGAACGTGGCCCTTCAATCTCCCTGAACGACCGATAGGAAGGCGGGTTGTACTCTGCGATCTGACGCTCTGTCTCCGCAGCTTCTGCCATCTGCTGCTTGGCATAGTCTTCAAAGCCAAGGCCGCTAGCCACCATGGCAGGCAGAACGTCTCCTAGCGTGGACTTGAGCCGCTCCTTGCCACGGCGAAAGCCGGCAGTTACTTCTTGCGTAAGCGTACGGTCTGGGCGCTCAGGTTCCTGTGGCTTGATGCCAAGCTGATCGAACACGGCTTGCAGCACCTCCTGTTGGCTAGCGCCTTCAGGGCCGGTGACTACGTAGCGCTTGCCTTCAGGAGAGGTGACTGAGTATTTAGCCATTAGTCTGTATACGGCTGAACTTGCCAAGTTTGCCCGCTAGACGGTACAGAAATGTTACCCGACTGACGGATGCCACGAGCTTTGTTGACCTCGTTTAAAACTTTTTTATCAATCTCTTCTTGAACAATCGCTTCTATCTGATCCCTGCTGCCGCGATCTTTGTACAGCTCACGCAACCGCGCACCTTCATTCATTTCTATGCCGGCACGTAAGTCGATAATCTGTTTGTCTGTCAGGCCACCGCGATTACCTTGTAATGCTCTTATAAGGTTTGCTGCGTTGGCTTCTTGCCGCGCTTTGAATGTCATATTGGTGCGATAGACATCCGCCGCCACTTGAGCGCGAACTTTGTTGGCATCCTGCGCAAGTTCAGCATTCTTGCCGATGATCGCTGTTCTCTTATCCTCAAGCTTCTCCATGCGGCGCATAGCAGAATCAGCGCCTGTCATCTTGAACTGCTGCTCTGCCAACTGGATCTGACGGTCAAGCGTCTCAAGCCGCTCTTCGTTCTCAGTAATCTTGTCCATGCTGCCCATGTACTGGTACAGCGCTTTCTGCCCCGCTTGACTCATCTTGGCAAACTCTTGCCCGCGGCGAGCGCCCAACATTTCAAAGCCGAACGCCATCATGGCATGGCCTAGAGCAGCATCACGCCTAGTACCAAAACCGGCTTTCTTTTCCTTGAGCTGGTTACGCAGATCTTTGTACAAGTCAACGTTAACACCAGCTTCTTTGTAGGCTTCACGGACTTTTCCATACTGCTCGGAGAAGTCAGGCTTGGCCGGAACCTCTAACTGTTCAGCAGCAAAATCTTCTGGCGGTTTGATCTCTTGCTCTGGCGCAGGCTTCTCTGCTGGCTTTTGCTCTGCCGGCTGCACCTCAAATTTCTTCGGCTCTTCTTTCTTCGCCGCTGGCTTTGGTGGAGGAGGAGGTGGTGGCGCCACAGAAGGAATCTCACGCACAGGTAACTTCTCCCCGCCGCGCATCTCTGCACCACGCAGGAGCGGATCTTCAACATAGCCTGCACGGCCAGGCCTGTCCATGCTCATCCTGTCTAACTCACCAGCAGCTGCGGATGGGAACAAAGCGTAGAGACCATTCAAGTCTGCTTTCGGACCCACGCGCTGACGAACCTGACGCTCGGCCGCGGCAATCAGCTTGGGATCGCCTGTTCTGCGGGCGTAGTTGAGATCATCCATGAGATACGGAATGCTCAACTGATCAAGCTCACGCTGCTTGGCAGGTGATACAAATCTTTCTGGGTCGTTGCGGAAGTCGACGAGATCACCCTTGGCATAACCCGGAACATCGCCGCCTTCAGCAAACGCTACAAGGCCGCCGCCCGCCATTTCCTCTGGCAAGCCCGAAGGTAGTGCCGTCATACCTGCCGATGCCTGCTGCGGCATGGCTTGCGGCACAGGAGGCGCGCCCAGTACTTCATCTGCCACGGTCTGCTGGGGTGGCTGCAAGTTCTGCTTCTGGATGCGGTCGATCATCATCCCGGCCATCACAGCCTTGGTGGGATCTATCAGACCCCTCTGCGCCATCTGCTTTAACTGAACCTTGCTGTACTTCGTCGCCAGCGACTGTATCTCTTGAATGCCGGGGATAGCCATCTTATGACTCCGTCATGTTGTGCAGCGCTAAACCTGTTAGGCCGCCTTGAGCAAATACACCAGCCTGTCTGCCGCCTGCATAAATGCCAGCCAGACCAGCGAGCTGCGCAGGTACAGACGGCGGTGCTTCGTAGATTTCTCTGGTCGATTGCATGGGCATACCACGCGCCATCTCCATGATGAACTGCGCCTGCTGATATGGGAACTGCTTTTGCGCCAAGAAATCTTGGTAGTCCTGCTCCAACTTCTTCTGCTGCAACGCCTGACGTTCTGCGCCCGCTGCCGCCTGCAAACCAATAATGTCTTTGGCTTGCCCGAATTGCATTTGACCTAACTGACCCAGCTGTTGCGCACCCTGCAACGCCGACTGCAAGCCAATCTGTGACGCCTGTAAACGACGTGCCTGTTCTGTTTGGAACTGCTGTGCTGCCTGCTCGTACGCAGCTTGCGATCCTCTGGCTTGTATGTCGCCCATCTGCTGCGCCAGATTGCGCTGGGCTTCTGCTTCCATGATGGCCTGACGTGAGCCACCAAATGCACCTGCGCGGACGGCTTCGGCGCCACGCTGCGTTCCTGCAATATCAGCCTGACGTTGGGCTTCCCGCTTTTGAATATCCACCACGTTCTGCATGTACGGAGACATATATGATCCCGCTACATACGGATTGGTGAACGAAGGACCGGCAAGACTAGACGGATTATAGATAGCGCCCAGACCAGCTTGTGCCGCACCGCCTGCAAATTGTGCAGATGGGTTTACATATGGGGATACCGCAAGGTTGGCCGTTGCTTGCTGCGCTTGCAGCTGCATAGGGTCAAAGCCCGCCAGACGGTTGTACTGGTACGTTTGATAGGGCTGCTGGGCTAGTGCCGCAGAACCGCCCAAGACCGCGTTGACGATGGGCTGTACTTCCGGCGCGTAAGACAATGCGGTTTGAGTAACGGCACTTGGAGTTTCACCACCCCCACCACCACTGTACAACTTAATTTTTCCGCCTTCTTTTTTGAAAGCGCCAAGGTCGCCTGGGATATACCCCGACTCCAGCATACGTGATGAAATGCGGCTCATATTGATACTCCTACGACTCTGTACTTTTCCTTAAACCCATACCGCGTCCACAACCTAGCTACAGATTCTCTAGCGCTGCCTTCTATTGTGGTTGCGCCGTGCGCTCTCATAAAATTTTTTAATTGCTCAAATGTGTCATGGTTTGAGATAAGTTTGCCACCAATACTTAATATGTAACCAACTCGCGCATCAGGACGGTTGAAGAAGTTCACAACAGCAGCGCCATGTATTTTGTTGTCATCATCAACCGCTACCAAGGCAATCCAAGTACCATCAATTAACCGCACCTTAAATTGCTCTGCACTGTACTCATAAACACCAGAAGCCTCTATTGCAGAAATAATAAAAGGCTCTATGTACTGCCATGTCACATTTACGTGTCTTGCATCTATGTGTTGTATCTTCATGCTGGCAGATACTTGTCTGCTCTACTGTTGACTGCCACTCTTTCCTTGCCTACAGACTTCTTGCGGGCGCGCTGAATTCTGTCCATCATCGCGTACAACTTGCGGGCGCCGGCATCAGTGGATCCGTTGCCAAGCTCTGACACGATACGTGCAGGGATCACAAACTCACCATCAGCAAGACGAGCAGGCTGCCGGTTGCCAATGACAGCAGGGATAGAATCAGAAACTCCATCTCCGGGTCCTTTCAGTAGTCTGCCACCGTCAGAATAACCACCAAGATCAGCAATGCCGCCAGCAGCCATCTTCCGACCTGCCATAGCAGCTGCAACCTTTGCATTCACTCTAGCCAATCTTTCCGCTTCTCTTTGTTGCTTTTCTGCCGCTTTCGTCGCCAGTTTTGGCGCCCTTGCAGCAGCTAACTTTTCGCGCGCTTTTTCTATGCGCTCGCGCGCTTTTTCCATGCGCAATTGCAAAGCGGTCTTTGGTTTTGGCTGACCCTTCATTTTTTCAATTTCAGGCAGCGCTGCTTGGCGGAACTGCTCTTTCTCGGCTTTGGTAATTATGTTGTCCGCGCCGATAGTCTTCATCCAGTAATCAAGACCAGGCGCGTCTGGCGTTCTACCAAGAACCTGTTTGTACAAATTCTTTAGTTGCAGTTGTGCTGCGCGTAAAGGTTGTCCTGTCTTTGATACGGGGGTGTACACACCATCAATAACCTTGCTGTCTAATTTAGTAGTTTTGTCAGTTAATTTGGCACCAGTATCAACCTTGGCACCAGTGTCAACCTTGGTGGTAGTGGTAGTGCCTGGTGTTTGTCCGCGCATCTTCAACTCTAGGTCAGCAGCGGACTTCCACTTATTCACTTCATCGGGTGTGATAATTCCATCTGCACCAATAGTACTCATCCAATAATCAAAGCCGCCTCGATCCGAAGGCCGTTTTAAGTAAGACGAATACAGTTTTTCAATCTCTGCCGCTGCGTTGTTTGCAAGTGCGCCAGCTGTTACACCCGTAGTTCCGGTCGCGCCGCCAGTTGTGCCGCCAGTTGTGCCGCCCGTGACGCCAGTGCTGGTGCCACCCGATGGTTTGGTCAATATCTGTGTGAATGGTGCCGGTACATTTGGTACCACTGGCATTGGATACCCATACTGCGGAGCGTTATACGCAGGCGCACCAGAGATAGATGCTAGACCAGTTGGCCCGTACGTAATCTCAGGAACCAGCGGTTTGGTCAAATTGGTAAAGTATTCAGGAGACGATTGCAGTTGTGCTTCAAGCATCTGCGGCGTCATTTTTTGCTGCTGCGCGTAGAAGCTCAAGCCGCCAATATCCGGCACTCGGCCTAACACTCTTTCGTAAATATCTGCCACTTGCGACGGTGTAGCGTATCCCTGCGGCGCTCCCGCACCAGGCTTGGCAAAGCTTCCTGTTGCTGGATCGTATCCAAATGTAAAGTCTTTGAATGGCGAAGGAGTTTTGGCTTCGGCTTCCTCATCGCTTCCTGTCGTGGTTCCCAAGCCGCCACCGATATATCCAACATTGTTGGTTTTGGTTGCCGCATCTTTTGCTGCCGCTTGATCTGCTGCCGCTTTGTCTGCTCCCGGTGCGTTATATGTCCACGTTCCAGAAAACGCTGGCAGGCCTCTAGAGGACAGTTCTTCGTTGGCCTTGTTTACAAAAAACCCAATTTCATTCGGGTCAAGCGTAGAGCCAAACTGATTCTTCCATGACTGCAAACCCTCGTAATCCGGCGCACGTTTCAACACATCACCGTACAACTTGGTTAATTGATCATCAATTCCACCGCCGTCGGCAAACCGCTGTTCGCCTGTGTACGGATCTATGTTTGTACCACCCACAGGACGAATGACATTCTCAGATACAGGACGTTGTGCCGGTGTCGCATAACGCTGAGACATTTGGTTTGCCATCGGGTACATGGTGTTTGCGCCGATAGCATTTAAGCGGGACATCTCCTCTACCGAACCGCCTTCTGCCAACGACATCAAACCACCGCCTGCGGCGCTGTAAAACTTACCTGTCGGCGTGAACCGAGCGTTCGGAAAGTAGTTGCGCTCAGAAGTTCTACCGCCGGGAACGCCTATGGGGTAGTCGTATTCATATTCCATGATTTCTATAGGCTCGCCTTTTTTGCGCTGTGGCATTTTGCGTTCCCCCTGCATTCCAGAATAAATAGAAGAAGCCGCGCTTGCCACGTCATACGGGTTGTCTTTTACAAACTGAAGAAGTTTTTCTGGGCTTTCTGTAATGTCTTTGAATCCTTGGCCCATAGACGCTAAATTTTCTTTGAATTGCGCCCCATCTACACCAAACAATTGTGTCGATGAAGGCTTGGCAGCAGAAGCAAGATATGAAGGATTTGATGCACGCTCTATAGCTAATTTTTGTGCAGTCTCTGCTACATTGATAGGCGGCGGAATTGCAACTGGTGTCGCCACACCCTGCACTCCTTGCGTCATTCCTGCAAAATTTGCCTGAGATCCAAGAGTTTGCTTGAGCGCATCTAAAGACGCTGTCGTACCAGGATTCAATGCGGCTTGACCAAGAACTGTTTGGCCAGTACCCGGAGTAAATGTTGCTGCCGCCAAATCAGGGCGTCCAAATGCTGCCGCCAATTGTGGTTGCGTCATTCCTTGAGCCAGACTTGCTGCCGTAGTTCCAGTGCCGGCTCCTGCTGCGGCTCCTGCTGCGCCGCCAGCAAGCGCCCCTCCCAATCCGGCGCCGCCAAAAGCACCCAAGCCCATCATCAAGCCTTTGCCCAAGCTGCCAGTGGCTAACGTGCCGGCTGCGCCTACAGTCAAAGCCGCTTGCAATGCGGTCATGCCGGCTGCTTTCAAACCAATACCTGCAATCGTTGGCAGGATGGCCGCAAGGAAGAACGCTTCTGGCAGCCCCGTCTTGGGGTTGATAGTCAGACTACCGCCGTGCGCCATGGCCAGTGCTTGTAAGCCCTTGACCTCGTTAGGAGACATGTGGACAAGCACGGAATCTCCGTTGCGACCAGCGCTCTGGAGGTGGTGGGCTAAGTTATGGAGGCTCATAGCACATCCTTACAAAATTTTGTCAATCGTATCATGTGGGCAACCGTGAAACAAACGTCACCGTGGTAATTAGCGACGGTATAGAAGGCCGAACAAACGGGCTGGATGAAGCCGGTATAGCCGCTACTGTTACATCAGGGTGCGTAGCCGCCACTACCAAATCAAACACACTGTTGGCTTCTGCCACAAGGAAAAAATTCCACGCCGCTACAGCCGCACCATTCCGGCTGCCATGCTTAGAAGGTATTGTTAATTGTGTTGCCGATTCGTAAACATCCGTTCCATTTACTTGCGCCCATATTTCTACATCGTGTTCTTGTGAATCTGCGTTCTCAAACTGGGCGCTGAACTGATAGTTGTACACCCCAGGATAAAGCACTTGCACACTGCCATTCGACAAAGACGTGTCTACCGTGGCATTGGCATCTGTATTGTTCAGCGTCAGCGTGGTTACTACGTTTGCCGTCAGCGTCGTGGTTTGGTTGGAAAAATAAGACCCGCACGGGAGACTGCCAAACCTGCCGCCGCCCTCTTCTACAAACGCAGCAAACGCACCACCAAGTTGCTGAAAGTACAATCTCAAGACGTTGTTGAACTGATCCTGATACTGCCGGCTGTACTCCACCGGACCAATCGGCAACGCCGGAACCGCTGGAACAATCAGTTGGCTAGTGACAGAAAGATTGGCCATTATCTACGCCCATCAGGACGCACATCAACTCGCGGCACACCCAACTGCCACTGACAGCCCAACTGGTTCGACTCCACCTTGAACGCCATTTGCCGGCCACGTAGGCGTGTGTACACAATTCCCGTGAACTCTTGCACGGTGTAGTTTCTGACAGTCGCATAACTCTGCGCAGATTCCACTGTAGCATTAGCCGATGCCGCGTACGGAGAGCCAGGATTCTGCCGAGGCCGTAAGCTAAACGTAACTTCCGGCGTATTTGGTGCAGACGTGCTTGACCCATCAAACGTGATGTCAGGGATCATACGCCACACAAATCCAAAGTTATACCCGTCGCCAATATCAAAGTCAGATGACTGGATGTACGCATTGATCGGATTGACCGTGCCGTTAATCTCAACATCGTCGTTGCCGTTCTCGTGGTAAACGATAGTATTGCTGTACGTCGCGCCCATCGGATACTCGCGTAGCGGGCTGTCTAACCATGCCGTGCGGCCAAGAGTGCCGTAGTACCAGACCTGATCCAGATAGTTGTAGACGACATACCTGTCTATCACCATGCTGTTTGCAGAACAGTAATACCACCAAATTTCGCTGTACCCTTCATTCGTGCCGGCAAAAAACTGCTCGCTCTGTTCTAAGTTGATGTCACCAAAAACATACTGCCGCAGAGCGCAGGGAAGCGTTTCTACCCGCCCTGTGTACGCATAGAACTTGTCTACACCCATCCAGTATGTGATGTTGTTGGCCGTGGCAACCGCGTTCTGACTGATAATTGAAATGTTGTCAGACAGAATGTTAAAGCCCCAGACATAGGGTGGTCCAAGATACTGCATTGAGAACACCGCCGCGTCCGTAAATACCAATATCTCCTGACGAGTCTGCTGCGCCGCTACGATTTCAGAGCCAGATGACAAACGAAAACTGCCTGCTTGGTTAGTGACGGCAGGCGCCCAGACCGCATAGTTCTCTTGATCTGACCAACGAATCAACATCCGATCTTGCGTTGTCTCGCCGTAATCATTCGCACCAAAGGCAATCACAAACCGTGAAGAATCAGACACCAGAATATTGTTTGCTACCAGCGGGCAACTTGTGTCCGTCTGATACAAACCACTACTGGTGCTGGAAAGAATCGTTGCAGGCGTGTTAAATGTAAGAGTCCCAGATATCGTGTACTCGGGAATCCACATGTACAAAGCACCGCCTCGCGGATTGATGATTAGGTAGTCGCCATAGTTGGCCTCTGACCACAAGCGCAAACGCTGCGTTGTTTCAAACGCAACGGAATCACCCCATCCAGAGAAAGTGTTGGCGTTGTAGACAATTGAACCGTTGGTGTGCGTTGTGGCAATTGTGCCATTCGCGCCGCGTGTAGCGCCCGTAAATGTCGTGGCAGTATTGCCCGAATACACAGCCAATTCCTGATCTATCAGGATGGTGCCAGTAGCGTTGGAAAAGCCCGTGGTGGAAGCTACAGTTATCGTTGTGTTGGAGGCATCTAACGTTGCTGTCAGCGTGGTTTGCTGAGTGCCGGTAACAAAGCCACCCCATAAGCCAGCACCCCATCCAGTCAAGTAACCAAACACTTCTAGGCCAGCATTGATCTGATACTTGGCTGTAACCGTTCCACCGCCGGTCGCAGAAGACGACGCGGCGCTTGCAGCGGTAATTGTGTAACTATTGCTGTTGACGTACGTAATCCGATATTCGCCGTTCAGATCCAATCCGCCAACAGTAGAAGCACCAGAAAATATGACGTAACTTCCGTCAGTGGCGCCATGGTTGGAGTCTGTCACAGTCACCACCCTAGAGCCGCTGGTGGTGGTAAACGGATTGGTCAGGATCGCCGTGTCTCTAATCGGCGTAATGTCGTAATACGCTCCGCCACTCTCGATGTAATACTTCAGGCTCGTTCCTACGCCAAGCAGGTTGTAGCCTCGTATCGTTACCCAGTTCCACAGACTACGTGCGGTACCGTCATAGGTGTTGCTGGAGATCGGCTGCCAGCCGCCTAGCTTCTGTGGATAGCCAGAACGGAAGCGAATCTTGTCACAGTCAAACCAGCCGCCCTCGTTGGCAAGCGTCGTTCCTTCGCGGTTTACACCAGGCCGAAGTTGTAGTTTCTGTAATGGCATTTCTACCCACCTGACTTGTACGGGCGTGTACCCTTTTTGTCGATGATAAGCGCCATCTTTCTCGGCTTGGCTTCTGGCGTGTTCGGGATGCTGACGTGCGTCCACCCACCGCCGCGCACCGGGTCAGAAAACTCACGGATCACCTGATCAAATGGCAACGTAGAAGCAATGATACGCTTTACTACCTGATCTGGGATCATCCCCGACACACGAATATCTGCCGCTGTACCGTGACAGTGCTGACTTGTCTTTGATCCACGGATTGCTGTGTTTACCTCTGGACTGCGGTAGGCCGAGTTGATGCTGATCGGCTTGCCCAGCAGCGCCCGCAGAGATTCCAAGAACACTGCGAGCCGCTTGAGGTTCTTCAGGTGTTCGTTCTGCGGAGTATTGTCTAACCCATGTCGCGCCGCATAGTCGCTGACGGTCATTTCCTCCAGCGTGAAGTTCGGCGAGAGCTTCATTTTTTCAGCAACTCCTTGGTCTTGTCCTTGCTGCTCTGGCTAGAACCAAAGAAGAAGTTCAGGATGGTAGCTACCACCGTACCAAGGATGAAGCCAAGAACCACATCTACAAACCGGATGTTCTTTTCCGGGATCTCTGCAACGGTAATCAGGACGATATAGCTCGTGGCAAACAATGACCAGAACCCAGCAAACAGGTACACAAACCTGCGTACCAAAGGATCAGCATTCTCCATGGCTTTTTCCTGCATCTCCCGCGCATCCTGCGTGTTCTTCAAATCCAGTTCTGCCATGAACTCTGCATGTTTCATGGCCGCCATCTGGATTTCTGCCAGCTTGGTGTCATCCAGCACACCGTTCTCGTTAGGCTCTAGCTTGATGCCGAGCTTCTCCTCGACATGATCCAAGCCCTGCTCAAGCACAGAGTCGGCCACCTTCTGTAGCCCTGCGCCCGCGAGCTGCGTCAAGATCGGTGCAAGTAATGGCAACATCATTTACTCCCAGCAGTAACCATGTCGTCGCCCTTGCGGACTGTCACCCTGCCGTCTTCAACGTCTACGCGCATCGGGGCTTCCTGACGATCAAGCTTGTCTAGCTTGTCGATCAGTTGCTTCATGACTTCAAACTCAGGCTTGTCCTGTTTGGGCGTCGCGCCGGCGATACCATTCAACATGGAGATCAGCGCGGTCAGCGCAGCACCCAAAAGACCCATCACAGCAGCAATCTTGTTCTCTTCCAAGAACACACTTGCCACCACACCAATAACGACAATAGACGTAATGTAGGCTAGGCCATGTTTGCCAATAGCCTTGCCTGCTACCTCTTTGGCCGTACTCTGCGCCTCAAGCCGATTCAATTCGGCGGCAGCCTGTGCCTTGAAAACAGCTAAGTCTTTGTCGTCCATGGTTTACCTCAAGCAGCTTGTTGTGCTACCCACGATGTCGTGGCTTCGTCCCATGAGTATTTCTGGCCATCAGTCGGCATATCTACCGGCGCTTTCCATTGGCAAGTAGCCTCGTCCAACACCCAACTTGCAAACGTCTTGGGCGGGATGAACGCATCACGCTGCTCGTCATAGGTGTAGCCGATACCAGCGTAGTTCTTGCGAATGTTGTTGTTGTAGCTAGTTTGCTTCCAAACGCCACCCAACAGCCGCTCACAGAACGCAGCGCCGATGTACTCTTTTTCTACGCCGTCGGCATCAGATGTATCTCGGTTGTCAACGACGATCACCTGTTCGACCACGTTGCCGGGGCCAAGTTTTGCAAAGTGCGCCATCAATCTTCTCCTAGTTGCAATCCAGTTAAGTTCTCATCGACACCTATGTGTCCCTTGAGAAAAGTGTTAAACGCGATACTCACGCGGGTTTCATTCCCAACCTTCGTCTCGACCATGTGTTCTAGGTGCGATGGAAACAGGATCAGATCTCCTGCGCCCACCTCGAACCACCAGCTCTCCGAGTTCCAGTGATTCCATGTGGCCGGCTGTACCTTGATCCGCTCGTAGCCGCTCTTGTAGAAATAGATCTTGTCTACCGACCGATCGGCCTGCGGATAGAACACGCCAGAAATGAAGCTGTTTGGGTGTGCGTGCTTGTGGTGGTACTGCCCAGGATCTGTGTAGTTTGCCCATGACTGTGTGACGTATAGCGCTACATCCCCTTTAGGGTTATGTACCGTCTTGAAGTAGTCCACCATCGCGTCTTCGATAAACTCACGAATGTCCGTCAGTTCTTTGCTCTTCAAGAGCATACGGTCAGAACTGGTAGTGTTGCCTTGATTGGCGTATTTGTCTTGGCCGAGGATGAAGCTCAATTCTTTCTCGGTCAGATCTCGCCCCAAACGGGCAAAGCCAATGGGCAACGGAAAAAGATTGTGGACATTCATCCGTTCACCGCATTTTCCAACTCGCTCTGGCGGCCAAGGAGTTCAGACCTTTGCTCTTCCGTCCAGATGGTATTGATGCTGTCCTCAAAAGCACGAATCTTCTCCATGGTGTCATACACCTCCTCCATGCTTGGACAAGGACGGGAGTCTTCCCAACGACTAAAATAATTATTTGTGATTTCCCACTTTGCACCCGGACGTAGCAAGTGCATCGCAGTATCAATCCCGTACATCATGTAGATTTTATTTTCCATAGCTGTTTAATAGAATCTCACAATAACAATTCCTGAACCACCAGCAGCGCCGTTTTGGGATGAATTATCACTGCCCGTCCCGCCTGCGCCCCCACCAGTGTTTGCTGTACCGGCCACACCATTTGATCGCGATCCTCCGTTACCTCCGCCACCCGTACCGCCTATTCCAATTGCACTAGCGCCTGCTTGATAGCCGCCACCACCGCCACCACCAGCATAGGTTACGGAGACGCCAGATATTGACGATGTTGTGCCATTGCCGCCGTTACCGCCTTTTGAAGCTGTGCCAGTTCCCCCAACTTGTGCGGCACCGCCGCCCCCACCCCCTCCGTATTGTGGGCCAGAGTTGGTTCCGCTGCCGCCATTGCTGCCTTGTGATGGATTGGTTGATGGGGTGTTACCCGCTCCTCCGGCGCCTGTAGAACTACCTCCTGCCCCAGAACCACCTGCAAGGCCAGCGATAGCTGTGCCTGGACCAGTTCCATAAGCTCCGCCGCCACCACCATTAGACGTAATTGTATGAAATACAGAATTAGAGCCGTTACTGCCATAAGCACTAGGAGCGCCAGCGGCACCGCCGCCACCCACAGTCACGGTGTAACTTTGACCACCTACAATACTAATTGTGCCAGTTCTGAGTCCGCCGGCGCCTCCGCCACCAGTTGGATAAAGAGCGGCTACAACCCCAGATGAACCGCCGCCACCGGCCACAACCAAATATTCTGCTGTGTTTGTTCCAACAGGAGCTGTTGCCGTACCTGATGCTGTAAATGTAAAAGTTGTGGCTGTGCCGGGCAGCCTGTAGCGCAATATAACGATACCAGACCCGCCTGATCCACCATTTACGTTAGACCCTGAAAACCCACTAGCACCACCACCGCCGCCAGTATTAGCTACGCCGTTTCCTCCTACTGTAGAGCTAGCAGTTCCGTTGCCCCCGCCACCAGCACCACCTATTCCAGCAGTTCCGCCCTGAGAGCCGGCACCACCACCACCGCTATATGTCGCAGAATTGCCGCCTATAGAAGTTGCTGTACCGTTTCCACCGTTGCCGCCACGAGTACTGCTTCCGTTAAGACCATTCTCCGCCGATCCTCCGCCGCCACCACCCCCATAATTGGGACCACTTGCGTTGTTAGTGCCACCATTGTTGCCCTGTGATGGAGATGTTACTGGTGTATTGCCATTTCCTCCAGAGGCACTACCTCCGGCAGATGCGGCCCCACCACCAGAACCGCCATTTTTGCCTATTGCTTCCGCGTTGCCACCACCGCCACCACCACCGTTTGAGGTGATGGTTGAAAAAATGGAATTTCCACCGTTTGAACCAGCCGCTAACGAAATGCCTCCAACACCTCCAGAACCGACCGTAATCGTATAACTTTGCAATCCAACCACAGCAAGTCCGGTACCAGTTCTAAAGCCACCTGCACCACCACCACCGCCACACGAACCGCCACCACCGCCTCCGGCAACAACAAGATATTCAACTTCAGTTACACCAGCAGGACAAGTCCAATTAGTTGTTGCAATAAATGTTTCTGTAACAATTGTTCCCGGAAGGCCCGGCCAAGTGCCGGCTTTAATATATTGCAACGCTTGTTGTAGCGTCCAAATACCAGAAGCCGTAGTGGTAGATACCGTTATTGGCTGTCTTGTGATGAAGTTACCGGGGTAATTGCCGCTCATATTTATCCTAAGATACGATTTGGTATTTGATGATAACTATGCCAGAACCGCCAGTTCCGCCGTTAGGATTGCCGCCGCCGCCGCCACCACCTCGGTTTGCTGTTCCAGAGGTTGCGTCAGGGGCAAAATAGCTGCCGCCATTTCCGCCGCCGCCAGCACCGCCAGGACCAATAGTATTTTGAAATGTAGAGCCGCCACCACCCCCAGCATAAGTTACTGAAGGGCCGCTAATTGTAGAAGCAGTTCCGTTGCCACCTCTACCTCCTATTACTGGCCCACCACTTCCCCCAATTTCTGATGCTCCACCACCACCGCCGGCCTGTAAAAGAGGGTCACTACCGCCATTTGCGCTGCCGCCATTATTGCCTTGAGACGGATTTGTAGATGGCGTGTTGCCTGCACCACCACCTCCACCAACTCCTCCTGCTTGCGTTCCACCACCGCCTCCAGACCCACCTGCTCTTCCGGCAGTAGCGGGGTTTGCCTGACCTCCTCCTCCTCCGCCATTTGAAGTGATTGTGGAGAATGTTGAGTTACCGCCATTTCCACCAAGACCGGTGCTTACGGAACCAGTTCCGCCAGCGCCAACTGTTACCGTATAAGTGGTTCCTGCAACAACTCCCAAACCAGTTCCTACTCTAAATCCTCCAGCGCCACCGCCACCGCCACCGTAACCAGAACCTCCGCCGCCGCCACCACCACCAGCAGCAACAACAAGATACTCAACTTCAGTTACACCAGCAGGACAAGTCCACGTTGAAGAGCTTGTAAACGTGTTTACAAGGGTGCTTACTATTTGTCCTTTACCAAACGCTAACGTCCAAATACCAGAACTTGGATAGGTCGCCGTGGTGGCGCTCATTATTTGACCGGGATAGCCATGGATAGGCATGTCGTACCTTTACGAGCTGATTTGTTCGTAGCTAACTGAAAATGCGATAGCGTTGTTTGTGCCGCTAGCAACAACAATCGCTTTATCTTCCAGCAGATAAGTGGCCGTGGTCTTGTCCATCACGATCAACGATGCAAACGCCGGCACCGAGATATTGGACGCGATCGGGAACACGTTGCTAGAGCTGACTACCACAGCGTTCCCCGCCGCAACGTTGCCGCTCGTGAAGATAGCCACCGTGCAGTTTGCTGCCGCGTTAGTCAAGTTTGCCGCCACAATCTGATCCAACTTGAACACGTTGCCCGAGTTGGTGGTGTTTGTGACCAGCACAAAGTTTGCCGTGTTCGCAGGGGTCAGATATGTCGTCTGACCGTAGATCTGCGTGACGTTGACAATATTAGGGTTTGCCATTTGATAACTCCTTAGAAGCCGAAGATCATCGCCATCGCGATGCTTTTACCTGTTGTAATCCCACCTGCCGCAGGAGCCTGACTTACCCAGTGGGTGCCGTTACTGGTCAGCACGTTGTTGGCCGTGCCGGGTGCCACCATGGTTACGGTGCCTGTGTTGTTGCCAACCATCACGCTACCTAGCGTCAGGTTTGCCCGGCCGGTGCCGCCGCTTGATACCACCAGCGGGTTTGTGATCGTCACGTTACTTACAGCAAGCTCTGTAACGTAGGTAACAGTCTCTGTGATGCTGGTGCCGTTGTTGAATACCGACATAGACCGGCCTGCCGGCACAGTCACCGTTGTACCTGTCGGCGATGCGTTCGTGCCGTTTGAAATTACCACCGGACTCGACAGATTGTTGGTGACCAGATACTGCTTGGTAATCGCCGGTACAAACAACGTCTGCGTCGTAGATATTGTCCCGCCCAGAATCAGTCGCAAGTTACGCGCAGTCTGTGTGGCATTGGTATCTGTCAATGCTATGGCTGCATTTGAGCTGGCAAACGTTACCGTCGCGTTGCCCGTGATCGCCTCCTCCAGCGCCGTGCCGAGGTTGACGTTCGTTGTCGTCCCCCACGTACCCGCCTGATCGCCCGTGCCGATCAACTCGATCTTTAGCTGGGAATATGTACTAGCCATGATCTTTCCTTAAACTGTATTGATGACCGTCCAGGTTGCCGCGTTGCCCGTGACTATTGGCGTCCAAGTACCACCGCCGCCGGTATTAATTGCCGACCACGTAACATTACCGCCTGTTTCAATAGGCTCCCACAAGAATCTGCGGCGGGCAACATCTTCTGCCACAACCGATTCCAGAATCCTTGCGATGAAGCTTGCACTCGCACTATCACTGTCTGACGTAACCACAGCATCAGACACGCTTGCAGCAAAGTTAGCCTGCGCAGACACCGTGATAGAAGCGCTGGCATCCTCGCTGATAGCGAAGGCGATGCTGTTGAACACTTCCAGTATGTCTGTCGCATTTGCGCTCTCCGCAACCGCACCTGAAATACCAAACCTGCCTACTACCTGATCCTGCGCCGCTACCGTCTCCGCCGCCACACTCGTGAACGACACCTGCGACGCTACCGTTTCATTTCCTGCTACCGACTCACTGACAGTACCAAACCTGTTGTTCCTCGGTGTTACTGCATCACTTCCTGCCGCGCTCTCAGATACCTGAGAGTTCATGTTTGCCAGACTGCTGACTACATCTGCCGTCTGCGCGGTTTCTGCTACCCTCGCGCCGACCGACGCCAGCGAACTGACTGTGTCGCTGCCCGTGACCGTCTCAGATACTGCGCCTGTGACAGACTTGGTACTAGCAACAGTATCGGCAGCAGCAGCAGACTCGGCAACAGCGCCGGTGACATTGATGCTAGCAAAGTAGAAGTCAGTAACAACAGCAGACTCGGCGATGTTTGCAACGATCTTGGGCGCCAAATCAGCACTAACTGTATCAGCGCCCTTGACCAGCCCACCATCACCAAGACCCCAGCCATCCGACCCCCAAGCACCATTGCCCCAGCCACCGTTCGATATCGTTCGGTTATAGACTGAACAGCCCCAGCCAGCCTGCCCCCATGTGCCGCTACCAAAGCCGCCATCCACACATTACCCCGCAGCCTCAAGCTCACTATCCATAAACCAACGGCTGTGCGCCTGACCATCTTCAGACGTCCACTCCATCAGGCACCAGATATTGCCATCATCATCCATGCGCATCTTGATGATTGGACCCTGCGGGATCACCGCTTTCAGCTTGACTACGTCGCCCTTCTTAAACATGACTACCCCCTATCAAGAAGCATCTAGGTTGAACGAGTACGTCACGTTCAGAACATCACCGCTCACAACAGTACGATCGCCAGGCGCTTGGAAGTCGGCCGCCGAGAACAGCAGGCCAGATGTACCAGACGCCACGTTGCACAAGAACGCGCCAGAGATCGTGGCATTCGCTGTCATCGTGAACGTAGCCAAAGACGCCGAGTTGTTGATGTTCGACGGATCTGCCAGTGTGGCGTTACCAAACGTCACCTGTGGACGAGTGCCGCTGTAATCAGAGTTCTCATCCCAACCAGCGTGAGATGCCAGCGTATCTCCACCGGAGAACGTGGTCGATGCCGATGTATTGTTGATCAGCCCGATGTGCCAAGCAGCCGTGTAGGTCGAACCCTTGAAGTACTTGGTGTTCATGTCCTGCAAGCCGGTGTTCACCACCAGGTTGTGACCCATGTCTACCCACTTCTCTTTGCCGTCTTTGTCGTAGCAAGTAACGGTGAACACACCGCCGCCCGATGCGCCTTCAGCAAAGCCTGTCTTCCGCGCAACACCGCCGGTGACAGTCTCGCTGGATTTTGATTTTTCAATAGTCATGATGACTCCTCAGTTGATACGTATTAACGCACTGGACGGCGTATTCGGTGGCAGCGTCACAGTAAATGTGCCATTCGCAGCCTGCGTCTTGTCGCTCCCAAAGTCCAACGTGGCGATCGACGCATTCGCCCGAGTAGCGTTGTAAATCAACGCGCCTCTGGCAGTGAACTCAGCGTTCGTCCAAACCACATTGGCAAAACTTACATACACAATACCGTTGCTTGTAGACTCAATCGAGACGTTTGACAAGCCCTCGCCACCAGCCGTGTAGCCCGCACCACTAATCTCGTTCGTTGTGGAATATGCGGTCGTGCTTTCACCTAACTCTACATACCCGTCATACAGCGCCATCTTCAAAGAGTCCGACGCTATATTCTGTCGCCCGTTCAGTATGTCCACCTTGAACGATGTGGTCAGGCCTTGGTAAATCGTCATGTCACTTTCACCCTAACCTGACCGCTGCGGTACGCATCCTGACGCTCCATGCCATCGCCCAGACGCTTCAGTTCACCCATAGCCTCGTTGTACTTGGCCTCGACGTTGGCGATCAAATCCTGCTCGCCCTTCATGAACAAGTACGCCTCGCGCAGAGAGCCATACAGCAGGGCTGGATCGTAGTTGTCACCCAGCCACGTACGGCCATCTGGCGCTGTCGTGATCGACTCTGGGTAATAGTAGTAGTGCAGCTCCAGCGTGTAGGCGTCATCCGGCGTAGGGCCAAAGATGAAGCTCAGTTCGTCCGTCGTGGTGTTGCTCGTTACCTGTGGGCCGAAGATCGCGTAGTACTGCGGCAAGCCTGTATCTGCCGGGGTGGGATACGCAGCACGGATGTAGTTCACATCCTTGTTCAGCAGGTAGTGGTACTCCTCGTTTGCCGTGCCGTAGTTCTCAATCACAGCCATGGAGTACACCGCCAAGAAGTCTGTCGGCGCGGTCAGATACTTGTTACCGGTCAGCAGCGTACCTGTCGAGTTGCGGCGAATAGGCGGCAGCTGCACCGCATTGTAAATGCGGGTCTCCGTCTGACGGACAAACAGCGGGATGTTATCTACGAACGTCTGTTCGTAGTTCTCCGTGTAGTCCTGTATCGCTGCAACTAACTCGGTGTACGTCATGCCATCGGACCTCTAGCCATCACGCCCTTGGTAGCCGCACCAGTGCCACGAATCTTGATGCCGGTAGTCTTGGTGTCCTCGCGGCCAGGATCGCCAGCAGACACACGCTGCACAGCCGTCTTCGGCCCCAGCTTGTCTACCGCGATGTTGTTCGGGTCAGGCAACTTCTTGCCATTACCCTTTACAGGCTTGGGCGTACCCATGTTCTTGATAGCCATCTCAACCTCACTTGGTTTTCTGGTTCTGAATGCGAGCTTCGTTCCGCCCGTATTTTTTCAGATCGGACGTGGTCACGCCACCCTTTTTCATGCCTTTGTGCATACGCTTCTCATGCGCTTTCACCTCGGCTTTGGCTACCTGCTTCATCTTGTCCATCTCTCACTCCTAGTTAATGGTCACGTTTGCGACCGTAGTCTGTGCCACCAAGTTGTTGGGCGTTAGCCCAGCATCATTCGCTCTTGAGCCACCAATCGGCGACCAGCCCCACTGAATGATCCGGCTACCACCAGCAGGAAACCCATCCTGTAACTCACCTGTACCAGAGTTGTACTGCGTCTGCAATCCAGTCAAACCAGACTGCCAGTACGACTTGTCCGGTCTCGGATCCCGCACAGCCTGCGGGTCATTCACCGGGTACAAGCCCAGACTCAACTGCGGCTGGTCAGGTTCCCAGCAAGTTCTGCACACCTTGATGTTGACGTTCTTCGTCTTGATCGTCAGTGTCTTCAACTCTTTGAGCATGTACCGGAAACCGCACCGGTCACACTCGGAAATACTGTTCTTGCCACTAGCGTACTTACTTGGCATACATCACCTGTACGTGATCATGCGTGGCACCAGCCGATCAGGTGCCTTCTCACGATCTTCGCCCGCTGCCATCTCCCACGCTTCGTCGTACTGCGCCTTCAAGAACTGCAACCGCTCCAGACCGCCCGGCAACTTCATGGCCAGACGATATGCCAGCCCGCAGATCAGGCACTCCTGAAAGCGGAATGGGATGTCTTCTACGTTCACACCGTTGCCTACATCCACCATCCTACGCAACCGCCAGTACACGAAGTAGTAGTACGGTGTCTGTGCCGTACCTTGATCTGGGCTTGGCCACACGTTGATCTGTGGATACTGCGGCGTAGCGCCGGGCGCATCACTGGTCTGGCCGCTGCGACGGTTTATCCAGACTTGGATCGGGCGCCCTTGCGTGAGCTTGTTCGGGATTGTGGCGTAGGTGGAAACAGAGATTCGGTTGATGTTGATGTCTGACTGAGTCCCGATCTGCCCAGGATTGGTTCGAATAACATGTTCCAGAAGATCCACGGTGTCATTAGGTAGATCATAGGTAATCTGTCCCTGTACGAGCGGGATAGTTCCCTGCTCGATAGTCCACAAGTTGATGCCGCGATTTGCCCACTCCGTCAGCAGCAAGTTCAGACTGCGCCGGGCGGTACGAAAATCGTAGCCCGTGCGCATCTCCAGCCCGACTCTCTCAAAGGCTTCTTCGAAGATGTCGTTGACCGTCGGATTAAACGAGGTCGTAGAAGTCGTGTAGGCCATTACCTAAATCTCGCCGTCTTCTGAGCTATGCCCTTGGGTTGTTTCACGAACTGCTTGCCCGCTTTCTTTCCTGCCCGCTTTGCTCGCGTCGTCGCCGCATACTCCGCTGGAGACAACGCTTTGATAGCCTTCTCCGGCAAGTACCGCTCGCCTGTCTTCGACGATGGCTTGCCGCTTTTGGTGCGCCATTTCTGCTCGCCCCAATCTTTCAGGCTCTGCTGCGGTGCTTTCACTTCTTGCCCATTTTCTTCAGAGTTTGGGCAAGTCTTGCTCTTTGGCCCAATTTCCCTGGTTTTTTGGCAGCAGAGGCTAGCTTCTTAGGGGAAATCGGCTTGCCTTCTTTTGCGCCAAGTTGAGCGCGCAGGGCGCCCGGCTTCTTGATTGCGCTCTGAATCCACTTTTTTGTGGAGCCGCCCTTCTTCATACCCTCTACGCCACGACCCTTCAGGACGTCTGCTTGCGTTACCTTGCCGTCGCCGGTCAGATCTGGAAACTTGCTAGCCACGATAGCCTCCTCCTGCTGCCTTGTACTTCTTTGCCACCAGCTGTGCCTTGCGGGCTGACCATTGACCTGCGCCAGTGCCGTGAGTAGCCGCTGCTTTTACTTGCGCCACGATCCGCTTGCGCAGTTCTGGCTTGGTGTAATTGCCAGCAGCGTTCACCTTGCCGCCTTCTTTGTACTGCGTGAAGTCGGTGTTGTCCCGGCGACGCTTAGTTCTAGCCTTGGGCATCTTGCTTGCAGCAATATCTCCCATCCCGCGTGAGGGCATCATGTCAGCCTCCTGTTAGCAGTAGCCGCCTTTGCGCATCTTGGTCATGCCACCTTTGGCCATCTTGACCTGCATAGCCTTGGTTTTGCCCTTGGTGGCAACGCCGTCAGCCGACTTGTGACCAGCAGCCAGACCGCCGCTTGCCATCTTCTTGACCTTGCCGCCGTACTTCATGCCGGCTTCTGCCATCTCATGCTTGACCATAGACTTAGGAGCGCCCTTCTTCTTCATGAACGCAACCTCTTCTTTGACCTTCTTCATCGACTCTTTCATCTCGCCTCCTTTAGCTTTCTTGGAAAGACCAGCTTCGGACAGCCCGATAGCGATGGCCTGCTTGGGATTTGTTACCTTCTGACCCGACGAACTCTTCAGCTTGCCGGACTTGAACTCAGACATGACCTTGCCTACCTTTGCCTGACCACCCTTGGCAAAGCGCTGTGTCATTTGATCGTTAGGACCAGACATGGCTTGTGGCTGCATGTTGAACGTCTGATTCATGCCGCCGCTCTGACCACCGGCCATAGGCTGATTGCCGTAGAACGGATATGTAGGCTGCTGGGTCTGACCCGTCACGCCGCCATCTGCAAACTTTTTGCGCTTTCTCATACCATTCTTCCTTTGGTCTTGCCGCGAATAGCGCAGCCATCAGCACGAGCAGAAGCAGATGAAACCGAACCGCCTTTGGCTTTCTTCACTGGCGCAGGCGGCGTTTCTCCTGTCACAGTCTTTGTGGCCTCGGCATAACCCTTTTCGGTTAACGCATCCATCTTTTTGTAGAGCGCATCAAGTTCAGGAACTGACTCACCCTTCTCGCGGCGAGTCTCAAGTTCACGAATACGCGTCTGCATTTTTGCCATATCAGCCATCAGCACATCCTCCCGCGGGTCTTACCACGTTGAGCGATTCCATCTGCACGAGAAGAAGCAGATGACTTTCCACCACTAGCCATCTTCTTAATCTTGCCGCCCTTCTTGAATTCTGTATCACGGCTGTCCATGCCCATACGCTTATTGCCGCGGAGCGTTCTCTTTACATCAAGATCGCTACCGAGCTGCATAGAATATGGGTCACTCAAGCTGCTACCCGGCATCTTGCCAACTGTACTGCCCGACTGGCTTTTGCCCGCTTCACGCGCTTTCACGCGATCTGCCAACGATTCTTTTTTCTCGCCTCTGCCCATCGCCATTTTGGCAAGCGCAGCCGCTGCACCCGCACCAGCCAAAGCGGCGGGAGCTGCGTATCCAGGCGCACCTTCTTTATCTCTTGATGATTCAGTCATCTTGGCCTGACGCGCTAAACGTGCCGTCTCCGCGGCAGACTCGTCAGCTGTCGGAGCAGTTGACCGCACACGCTTCTTCTCGGATGCCATCTCTGTCGTATAACGCTTGCCGCCATACATGAATGTCTTTTCACCAGAGCGTCGAGCTTCTGAGAAAGCCTCACCGAACGATGCTCTTCGGGGTGATGTATAGCTACCCACTCTATCCTCGGGCGCATTGGCCATGTAATCCTTCATGGCTCGGCGGGGCGACTCATCCATCGGGATGTCATCGCCGTCGACCAACTCGCCTTCTGCGTAACGCTTTACCTTGCGCCTCATAACACTCTCCTCTGTGACTCAATCAGCTGGTCGATCTTGTTCTCCAGCCGGTTGAATCGCTGATCTATGTGATCGGTGATGCGGTCAACTTCCGCCTTTGTCACGTTATCCCGTGCTATCTCCTCACGCGTCTTGTTCAACAAGATGGTGATCCGCGCTAGCTCAGAGAACTTCTCATGGGCGACATACGCAAACAAGCCCACAAACAGCGACAGCGCGCCGTTCCAGACCAAATTGATATCCACGGTTAACACTTCCACTTTCGTAAAGATTTATTGATACGACTGTTTGGATCGTTGGCGGTCTTTGCAGAAGTCAGCTTCTTCTTCATCCCGGACATCCGGGCGCAGAATGACTTCTTGCGAGAACCGCCCTCTGGCTGCGGTGCTTTCAGACCAGGCTTGCCCGGATTGGCTTTGTTGTAGGAGGCGCGACCCTTGGCGTTCAAGCCGCCTTCAGGGTTCTTGCCTTCCTTACGCTGCCAAGCCGGGGTCTTAGCCATAGAACACCGTCACAGAAGTGTTGACCAACGTCACTGTTACGTTTGTGTAAAAGAGGATGCCGTCCGCAGGAATCAGGCAGTTGAAAGCCTCGCCGTTCGCAACAGTCTGCACAGTGAACACGTTCGTGCCACCGTCTTGGATAGTTACGTTACCAGCGCTCGATGTCGGGGCAATGATCATGCCCTTCACACGAGTTCGGCCTTCAAAGATTACTCCCGACGATCCGCGACTCTGCGCTTTTACGTCTGTTTGTTGAGCCATGCTGGCCCCCTATTAGTTGTTCTGCTGACCGAACAGAGGGTCATTTACGTAGTACGTAATGTAGCCAGCAACATCGCCAACAGCCGAGCTTGCGCTTTCACTTGTAACGGTGAAGTTCTTGGTTGGGCTGCCTGCTGTTCCGATGCCAGCGCCTGCGCCGGTAGCGCCTGGGGTGACAGTCTTTGCAGAGGTAGCAGCCAACGCCGAAACGTAGAACGCAGCGTTCGAAGTTGCACCATCAATAGTGGTGTAGCCGACATTCATCGTGCCTGAAGTCAAACCGTTCGTGATGATCACAGACGTGACAACAGCGTTTGCAGGAAGAATCAGGGGAGTGGTAGTGCCAGAAGCAACGACAACGTTGCCGGCAACAGCCGCGTTTGCAACATAGAAAGTTGCTGCCATGACGCCGGTGCCGCAATAAGCTTGGCGGGTGTTATCACCGCCGCCCGAACGCCAGATGCTTTGGGTAGTAGATACAGCCATCGAATTGTCCTCTCAAGCGAGTTCGGTATGGCAATCTGCTTGACGTCAGCCGGGACTGTTTGCCACACCCGGTATTCCCGGAATTACTGCGTTATAGCATAAATCTATGAAAAAAGGGGGCATTTAAGCCCCCTTCTATCAAGCACCCTGGGATGCGAACATACCCAGAGGATCGGACCATCCGAACGAATAACGCTCACGCGCTTTGTAACGGACGTTGCCGGTGTCGAAGTCTCCGTCCATGGAGTTCTGCAACGGGATACGAACAAAGTGCTTCATGCCGTTTGGAACGTCAGTGGTCAGGAACCATGCGTTCGTGTCGGTCAAGAAGTGGTTGATCGTATAGCCTTCCGGGATCGAACCGTTGTTAACGATCGCGTTCACGTCGTTATCATTGGTTCCCGGACGCAGTTGGGTCTCCAACAGGCGGGTCGCCACAAACTGGAGTGCTGGAGGCACGATCAGCTTGCGGGGACGAGCGGCGATCAGCAGACCACGTTCGTCAGTCCAAGCAGCGATCTGGATAACTGCGTTTTCCAACGCGGTTTCCGAGAGGTCAACTTGGGTCGACGGAGTGTTGCTGTTGGTGCCGCCAGATACCAGCGGGTGTGCAGTGCTGAACAGAGCCACGCCATCACCACCAGGGTAGTTAGACGAGAAGCCGTTGTTCAGTACAGCAGCAGCTTTTACCTGCTTGGTGTACGACATCGCACGAGCCAGCGCCTTGGTATAACGAGCCGACAGGCTGTCATACAGGTTATCTTCGATGGCCTCTTCGGTCAGCGAGAAACCCAGAGCGATGGTTTCGTGGTTGTATCGTGCAGTCCAAGCTTCCTGACCATTGTCGTACCGGATCGCAGAACCTTCGTTCTTGACCGGTGCGGCGCTGAAGCCAGACAGCTTGGTTTCTTCTTCGAAAGAACGCTCGGAGGTCTCTGTTTCGTAGATCTCTTTGTGTTCTTCACCATAACGAGCGTACTCCATGCCGAACAAGGCGTTCAGGCCAGGCAGTAGCTCTTTCAGTAGTTGTGCGCGTGAAATAGCCATGTCTTACTCCTTAAACACCAGTCGGATTCAGATACGCATGTCCGCCAGTTACTGTAGAAGTAACGAGGTTCGATGTGTTCGTGAACGTGGAAACGATGTACGGTGCGTTGAATTTGCAGATGAACTCGCAGTAGCCGTTTGCGCTGTTCGACGTGTCAGGGACAATGTCGACAATGCGAATTGGCAAGGATGCAGTAGTGGCAAACGAAGCGCCATTAATTGCAACCTGCGAATCACCTGTAGTGTTCGAGCCGTTGTTCTGAATCAAGGCAGCGTTCAGGCCGATCTGCTCCGAGCTGTAGAAAGCAACGGTAGTACCGGACGAAACAGCAGCCATCTTGAACAGAACATCAGGGTCGTCCACAACGTACGCCTGGATGTCAGGAGCGTTAGTGCCACCAGCGTAGTACTGGTAGTTCAGCTTCTGGTTGGTTGATGGGTTGGTGTAAGTGCAACCCAAGAAGATGCCAACCGGGGTCGCAGTCGAAGTGCCAGTATCCTTTTGGATAGTGCCATCCGATGCGATTTTCACGACATCGCCGTAGTAAATGCTGGTGGCATAGCCGCTAGCAATACGGAATAGGCGAGTCGAACCGGCGTACACCTGCCCGCCGATCAAATTGATCGGCTGAAGCCCATAAGGCTTCGATACAGTAGGATATGCCATTGATAACTCCAATAAGTTTAACCGCCACCTCGCGTCGTCGATGAACTCGACTCCTTGAAGAGTGGCATACGTGGGTCATTTTGACGCATAAGGTTGTTGTCCACTGCCTTGATTTGCTGCTCCGATTGTTGCAGGTAGTGTTTGTTACGCTGCTCGGCTAGCTCCTCTGGCGTCTTGCACAACAACACGTCGCCGACTTGGACGCAGTCTTTCCACCGCCCCTCGCCATTGACTAGCAGTCCATACTGCGGTTGCTCTTCGACTTTCACTGGCTCCCAACCTTCTCGTAGTTTGATAGAGATGTTGCGAGCGTCAGCTTGTCCTCCAAGCGACACGCGAATCCAACGGTATTTGTAACCCGGTTGCTTATCTGGTTCTGGCAGAAGCTCCGGCGGCGCCCACTGCTGGGGACGCTGCGTTTGGTTACGACTCTCTGTACTGCGCGGTGTGCGATTCTCAGCCATTTCTACCCTCCAATTTTTGCATTTCCTGCACGTATCTTTCCAACGGTACGCCAAGTTTTTTTGCCATGGCGACTGCGGACTGCTTGACCGTGATCTTCTTTGATCCCGTGCTTCTCGTTGCAGGTGCAACAACCGGAGCAGGTTTCTCGCGCTGGGGTTTTGGCTCCTGCGCAGGGGCTTCCTCCTGATCCGCAAAATGCTCTGGGAATCGACGGCGCATGGTCTCGTCGACCTTCTTCCAGTATTCGTCCGTAGACGGATATGCCGTCCCGTACTGAGAGACCAACTTCTGATGCAAGCCCAGAGCCAAGCTGGTCATTTCCTCGTCCTTACCGAACCATTGATTGCGCTCTTGCCACGCAATTGCCCTCTGGTCAGGACGAGGTGCTGGATTGGCAACAGGTTGTACATCAGTTTCCATCTCTTGTCTAGACGGAACATATTCAGATACCCGCTGCAATTTGTACTGCGCATGATTCAACTTCTCCTGCGCCTCTATCAAGGCATCGGAGTCGCCAATGTCGTAGGCATCTTTGTATGCCTTCTTGGCAGCCTGTAATTCCAGCTCTGCCGCCGACTTTGCCGTGGCAACAAACGCCTGCTCGCCGTGCGAAAGCCGACTCTTAAGCGCGTTGTTCTCTTCTAAAATTCGCTGGGCATAAGCAATAGCTTCCTGCTGCTCACGCAATGCCTGCTCTTTCTCCCGACGCTCGTCGTGGTACACCTTCCTCATCTGCTTCAGGCGTAGTTTTACGTTGTCGGAGTATTCCTCCAGCTCGTCGTTATCAAGCTCTTGGACGATCTCCTTGGGCATCGGCTCCCTACCACGATCCTCGGGAGGCGTATCGTCCTCTATCTCATACTCAAGATCCTCGGCAGCCGAGGCTTTGACCTCGTCCTCCTTTTCATCAGGAAACTTGAAATCTTCCATGTCTTGTTGCGCCATGTGTTTCTCCTTTGTTAAGCTCTAGAGATCCCGCGTGGGTCTTGAACCACCGCTTCAACCACGTCGTCGTTAATCAAACGGAACTCGCGGCCGTGAATCTTCAGGCGGGTGCCAGTGTTAGGACGGGCGAGAATGAAATCCCCTTCCTTGCACCATGCTCCATTCGGGAACCGCTTTTCGTCTTTGTAACAATCAGGTCCCATCTTGATGACAAAAAAGACAGTCGCCAGTACCTTTTCCTCGTACAGAGTTTGGTCTGCCTTGACTAGCCCGCTGTCAAACTTGTCTTCAACTTCCGGTAGCGCGACCAGGATGTGATACCCGGTAGGCTCTGGCAGTTGTTTCGCTTTTTCCTCCGCTGTTTCTGGCAGCGTGGATGTCTCGCCATCTTGACTGGCGATTAAGATTTCACTCATCGGAATACTCCATTTTCTTTGCAAGGTCCAAGATAAAACCCTCCGCAAGCGATAGACCTCGGATCTCGCCGCAAAGTTTTTGATAGTCAGCGTAGTCTTTGGCCGCGCTGTTGGCGACGGCCTCCACTATCTGATCGCGCTTGTCACGCACCTGTTTGAGCAGTACTTCAAGCGCTTTTTCCATGGATTACTCCTTTTTCTTCGCAGGTTTTGGCTGCGGTTTCCTCATCTCAATTTGTTCTCGGGCAATCTGCGTACCTAGCTTTATGCCCTCCAACTCCATGCGAGCGTCCAGATCTGCCTTGTCTTTTGCCGACTTGGCGCCGACCTGCATACCCGCAATCTCTTTCTGAGCGGCGATACGCTCTTCCTCGATGCGGATTCTGTCCGCCTTCTCGGTAGCATCCATCGCCAGCTTTGCTTGCTTGAGCTGCAACTCCTGCGCTTTGAGCTGGAGTTCTGCCTGCTGCATCTGAACAATCGGATCCTGCGCTGTTTGCTGCGCCTGTTGTTGTGCAACTTCTGCCTTGTCCTTCTGTAGCAACTTGCCTGCCGCTGCCGCCATCATGCGCGACACCTCGACCTCGACTTCCTCTGGCAGCTCCTTGTCCATCTCTGGCAACGGTACGCCCAGCATTTCTTCGATCTGCTTACGGTACTCAAACGCCACATGCTCGTTAATGTGAGCCATGAGTGCTGCCTGCATAACCTGCGCGCGCGGGTTCTGGCCGATGATTGCGGCTATTTTTGGATCCTGCATGGCCGACACATGCACAGCAATGTGCGCCTGATGATCTTGATAAATGAACGCCTTGACCGGCTTGCCATTCATCACCGCCATGTTCTCCGACACAGGATCTTTCGGTTTCTGATCTTCTGCCGACGGGACTAGCTTGCCAACGTTCTTGATCCCCAAGACCTCCAGCATCTGACGGTTCAACTCCACCATGTCATAGATCTGTGGGTTGGCCGCCGCCATCTGCATCACCGCCTGATACTGCACAACCTTCTGTGCCATCGTGGCCGAGTTGGGATCCGATACCGGGATCACATCCACATCGTCGTAGTCCGACTTCTTCGCACGGGGCGTACCCTCTACCGGCATGTAGCTGTAGGAGTCCGGCGTGTAGTCACGGATGATGTCTTTCAGGAGCTTTAACTCCTGCTTCATGGCGTAGTGAATGCGCGCCTGCACCGCAGACATCACCTTCAACGTACGCTCCAGAATAGCCAAGGTAGTGCCAACCGGTGAGTTGGCCGACATGTCAGCGATCTTCAAGTCAGCCGCAGCAGCAAACCGGCGGCCTTCCTCGACGATCTGGTTCATCAGTCCAAGAAGTACTTGGCTCGGCTCTTTGTACGGAAGTGGGAGGATGTTGTCTCTGATTGTGCCGGCCGCGACGTCCACATCTCGGAACTCGCCGGGTGCAATTGGAGTGTCATCTCCTTTGACCCGCATTCCCTTAGTCTTGAGACCGCCAGGCAGGTTCGATAAAGTCCCAGCATCAACCAGCTGACGAATAATAGAAGTACCAGACTTAGCGAAAGCACCGATAAGATGAATAAGGCCGAAGGCATAGAAGCCAAAGCCGGGAATGTATGGGTAGTGAACAAAGTGGTTCCTCTTCTGATAGGTCTCATCTTCCGGCCGCCAGTTTCTTCTGATTGACAGAACTTCCTGCGAGGTCTTCTCTATAGTGACAATGTACGGAAGACCAATCTCCGTCTTGTTGCCCTTGTCATCCGTGTCCTCGTACCCCGGCAGATCCAGATACACCTGCATCTCCAGAATCTTGTACCGATCGTCCGTCGTTGCGCGGAAACCCATCTTTTCGGCAATCGACTTCTCGATATCGTCCAGCGAGTTCTCTGGCTCGGGCAGGTCGATGTCTCTGTAGAACCCCGCTACCATTAGGCGGCGCAGTTCATTCTTGGTCTTTCTCATGACGTGCGTTACGCGCGGCGCAGATTCCAAGTTACTCGCCCCGTATGGCACAACCACGTCCTCCGCCGGCACGAATAGCGACACCTGACGGCCAAGACTTGGGTCGTAGTACACCTTCTTGAATGCATTCCCCGCCAACCCCAAGCCCCACAGCATCCGTTCATGTTCAGGCCGGTACTCGGTCATGACTTCCGTCAGTTGGTAGTTCATGTCATCCCGAACGCGCTCCGCCGCATCTCGTTTCTTCGGCGTTTCTTTGCCAATGATCTTAGTTTTAACGGGACCCGAAGCTGGGAAGGTCTCCATGATTGTCTCGGCTTGAAACTTAACAAGCGCTTCAGATAAAAGGGGATGGTAGACACCGCAGGCTCCTTCCCATGGCTCTGATCTTTCTTCGATCTTCATGCCCAACAGCTCTAGGCCGTCGACATACGTCTTCATCCAGTCCTTGCGGCTGTCGATATCGTCCTGAAAGTCACTGAGTAGGTCAGAGGCCAAGGATTCCAGCTCATCTGTCGCCATTTTCTCGGCCAGATTCTCGGAAAACTCGTCTTCTTCCTCGTCTTTTTCCAAGGTGATCTCTAAATCACCCAATCCTATAGATACAGACTCGGGATCCTCGATCTCAATCTCTATCGGCTCCGCTTCCATGAGCGCTTCGTCCATCCCCACCGGCAGCTGGTACAGCGCCTTGTCTATATTTGTCGCCATCGTCTATCCTCAGTAGTAACTGCGCCTGCGCCGCAGGTCCAGTGGCTCATCTTCCTCGTCGGAACCCAACCGCAGGAAGCCGCCTTGTCGAAATCGTATCAACGCCTGTACGCCAGAATCGACCAAATCGTCATGCTCTGCGTTCGGGAATCGGGCAAACTCTTCAATCACCTCTTCTGCCCACCGTTTGTCCGGCGCCCACACTTTACCGGAAGAAAATAGGTCTGTAACGCTGTTCAGACGCACGAACTTGTCGTTGCCGCGTGTCGGCGTGAAGTCTTGAACCATCACGCCCATCCTGCGCAGCTCAAATATCAGGGGCGCACCCGCTGCTTTCGCTTCAATAATGCAGGCGTCCGGCTCCCAGTCGTCGTACAGCTCTTTTGCCTTCTGCTTTAGGTCGGGAAACTCCACTTTTCCCTTCCACGCATCCAGCAAAATGATGTTCACATCGTTCTCATCCTCGTCTTTGTGGAAAACACCCCAGGTCGTACACGCAGAATAGTCACTCCGCTGGTTTTTTGTGTACGCCGTGTCCCAACTTTGGATGATAAATTCGCACGGAGGCGCTCTATCTGCCTCCCACAGCTGCCACCAGTCCCTTTTTACCAGCGCACCCTCTTCTCCCGTGGGCTTTTGCTGGTACTGGGCGTTCCATTTGTACGGCGGAAGCTCCTCTTTTAGCGCCAGAAGCTCGTTTACAGGCCAAAATTCAGGCCATAGACTGTTTCCCGACGGCAAAATCGCAGGGAATTCGATCACTTCCCACTCTGTCGCGTCTGATTTCAGCACTCGGCCAGTCAGATCCTTGTCCGACCAGCGTGTCATCACCATCACGATCGCCCCGCCCGGCTGTAAACGCTGACGTGGGCCAGATGTGTACCATTCATACACGCTGTCAAACACCGTCGGATCGCCCTGCGCGAGTCTCGCCTCTTGTTCTGAATGCGGGTCATCTATTATTAATAGATCGGCGCCTTTACCAGTAACAGTACCGCCAACGCCAATCGCAAAATAATCCCCGCCGTGACTTGTCGCCCAGCGTCCAGCCGCTTTCGAGTCCACCCGCAAACCCACACCGGGGAAGATCTTCGCGTAGTGGTCGCTGTCCACCAGGTTTCTGACCTTCCGACCAAATCCCACCGCCAGTTCGGCCGTGTTGGATGTCTGGATTACCTTCTTCTCAGGGTTTCTCCCCAGATACCACGCCGGCAATAAGTAACTCGCAAACTCCGACTTCGTGTGTCGCGGCGGCATGTTGATGATCAGCCGCTTCAACTTCCCCTCCGCGATCTCCTCAAACTTTTTGGCCATGATGGCGTGGTGTCTGCCATGTATAAATCCCGGCCACATCTCTTTCACGAACGACATGAACTTACTCTGCGCGCGCTCTCTGGCCACCGCATCTCGGTACTGCGCCACCTGCTCCAGCAACTTATCCTGCTCGGCCGGCGGCAACTTACCTATCAGCTCACTCAAGTCCACGGACTATTCGCCTTCTCTCTCATCGCCACTATCGACAACTCATTTTGCCGCACAGGCCCGTTTAACCGCTTCTGTATCTTTGCCAAGGTCGGATATATCGACACCGGACGGTAATACTTCCGCCCAGCCTTCTGCTCCCGGTACACCTGATACAACAGCCGGAACGCCTCCAACATTAGCTTTTCATCATGACTCACGACATTCCCCTAACCACCTTATTTTCACGTCGTCAATTATTCCAACGTCCTGAAGTTGATATACACCGGCCGCACACTTCTCCCCGCCCCCTTCACCTTCTTCACCACACCCAGCTTCACCAACCGCTTGATAATCTCATGCGTATTCCCCATCCCACCCTTCCCACGCAACTCACATATATCCCGGATAGAAGGGCCAAACCCACGCTCTTTCCACCACTCATCAATAATCAAAAACACATGCCGCTGCGCCGGCGTCATACCCACCTCCATACATTCCTCATACGTCATCTCCCGCCGACGACGCACCATCTCTCTATTTATCTCGATTTTCATCGTTGTAAAAATGGCACCACCTGTCAACGTTGACACGTCATGTCAAATTTGTATCCCCGTCGTTTTCGCCAAAAATATCCCCCCCGGGGGTCTGCGTTTCTGAAGGTGACGGGGGGTGTTCGCTGGATTCGCCAGCATCCTGGGTATCGGAAAAAGATTGGGATGGTTCGAGTTCATTACTATGCACATCCGCGCCGGAGTCCCGTTCTGCATTTGGGGGCATGCCCCTAGGGTGGGGTTCCTCTGCGGACAATTCTGCGAGTAGCTCCGTTGCATCAACGTCTTGCGCGTCCGTTGTACTGAGCATCATCGATTTCAATTGATCCAATATCTGTGAGCGAATCGCGCCGCTGTCTTGCACGTGCGTTATTTCTTTACGCTCGGTAAAGGCCGCTACTTCGGTTACTTGCCCGAGTATTTTCGCCGCGGTAATGCGCGTTGCCGGCTTCGATTCGGGATCAATAATCGCGCTTGTGAGCGTTGAAATTACAAGCGAGCGCAAAGCTTCGGCCGAATGCAACGCCGCTACCTGTTTTGCCCGTTCCAGCGCTTCTATTTCCGCTTGTATTCTGCAATCCGCTTTAAGCCTACTTGCTGCATCACCTATAGTCTTTGGTTTCCCCTTGGCGCTGTAACCGGCGGAGCGGTAAGCATCCGCTCCCGTTTTCCCCTCCAGTACAAGCGCGGATGCGAATCTTTTCTGTCTTTGTGTAAGGGTTCCACGAGGGATAGATAAGACAGCGCTTATATCTTTCCCCTTTATTGTTTCCCTTAGTTGTTTTCTACTTGGAGTTTTCATGCTGTGCCGATGTTCGCTCCGCTCACTTGAGCGCTCGGCCGCACAATACCGGAACAATTACAGAAAATCAATCCGGCGATCAAGCTGGCTATAGATCCAGGCTATCGAGCCGCTGCGACCGATAGCAACCCTATCGCTTCCAGGCTACCGATTAGAAAATACAATGGAACACATGATTCGTTGGCACTTGAACTATTGCATGGTTTTGCTAGTATTCCTTCATGCGCTCAATCAAGGGCGCGATAAGGGGAAAACATGAATGAGCATCTAGTAACGATTGAAATTGATAGTCAGGTAGCCGGTGGCATGGAATGGATCGGTGCAATTGTTGAAGGTGAGCCAACGGATTACGCCGCCGATCTTGAAGGGATGATTATCGTTCGTGCCGGCGCGCGGAATGTCTTGATAGTCAACGATAGATTAATCGCGGTTTTGCCGGAAGGTTTAACCGAAGCCCTCACCCAAGCCGCGGCTTATGTCGCAAAGCATTATCCGACTATCTACCGGCTCGCCAAAGTTACCGCTCACTAAAAAGGGGAAACCATGAACCAAGCAACCCAAACCGCGCAGGAAGCCTTAAACGAGGCTTTCCGCGCTTTCGAAAATAATCCGACCGGCGAAACCCGCCAAGCATACGAAACCGCGCGCTTGGCGCTGTTGATGGCGCTTAATGCCGAAAGGGGGGATGTCCGCCGAATAACCACCGAGGACGGCTACCGCTTCACCTTGCAACCCGATGGCACATGGGTTTCGGCCGGCGGCGATATGACAATCGAAAACTTACAGGAATTCACCCAATGGGTAGGTATTGCGTCCTACGAAGCCGGTGAAGGGGAACCAACGGAAGATTTTGACAACGCCGATTTCGCCAAGGAAGTCTACGAATTTCTCTACTTCAATGAAGACGAAGATACCCGCGGCCGGCTTCAGGTTATAGCCGCCAATGAAGATGAAGCATGGAAGGCTTTTAACGAAATCGGGATGCTCATTTATTCCGGCCAATGGGTTATGCAATTTTTGGGGGCGCAACCATGCAAGCGGTAAATGACAACGATGGCATTAAATTTTCTGTAACCCTCGGAGACAATGACGGCTTCGTCGTTGTCTATAGGGATGAAAACGGCTATTGCGTGTGGAGCGAATATCACGAAAGCCTTGAATTAATCCGGACTATCTATGCCCACGAAATCGCAAATGGGCAATTTGACGGCTCTGAAAACGACTAACAAGGGGAAGCAAATGACTATTACCGTTACCGTCCGTGATGTTTACGGGATCAAGACAATCTATCCCGCTTGCGATACCGCAAAGCTACTAGCACGGCTTGCGGGGACTAAAACGCTCACCCGCAGCGCTTTGGATACTATCCGCGCGCTCGGCTATACCGTCACCGTCACCGCTCCGTCAATCTAAAAATCGCGCCAGCAAGGAAAAATCATGGAAATTCAAACTGTTTTATTCGCCGTTCCGCCGTCTCGGCTTTCCGTCAAGCTTGCATCGTCTATTGCCGGTTCGCTTGGCAAGCCGTCAAAAATGCCGGGATTGTCCTACGGTATAAGCGCCAAGCTTTGCAACGTTGGCGGAAAGCTTGCCAAGGTTGCCGGCTCTGTATGCTCCGGCTGTTATGCGCTTAAAGCGAATTATCAGTATCCGTCCGTTCAATCCGCGCATGAAAATCGCGCCCGTGGCCTGTCTTCGATATCGTGGGTTGATTCTATGATCAAGCTCATAGGCCGGTCGGGCGAAACTTATTTTCGTTGGCACGATAGCGGGGATTTGCAAAGTTTCCAGCATTTGCTGGACATCGTCCGGATTGCCGAAGCGCTTCCAGCCGTCAATTTTTGGCTACCTACCAAGGAAAAAGGCCTTGTCTACCGATACCGAGACGCTTTCGGAGATTTCCCGACGAATCTTTGCGTCCGGCTTTCCGGCGCGATGGTTAACGGTTCCGCTCCGCGGTACTCCGGCAATACGTCAACGGTAGTATCAACGGCAACCTATACCTGCAAAGCGCCCGATCAGGGGAACCGTTGCGCGGATTGTCGGGATTGTTGGAACCGTGAAATTAAGAATGTCGCATACAAAATTCATTAATCGTAAAAGGGGATTGCCATGAATTTACATAAGCCGATTACAACCAAAGCCGAAGCCGTCCGCTTCGTTGTCGATTTGCATGAAGCCGACAGGCTTTTTCATTTTGATGACAATCCCGCGGAAATTATCAACGCGCACACGGGGAAACCGTTATTCAAACCGGACGATATCGAACCGCTACGGCAACGGGTTGCCGAATTGTTTACGCTGATTGACCCGTTTGAAGTTGCCATTAATTTAACAGGGGATTGACATGTCTTATAAAACCGAGTTTCCCGATTTCGTTCTTGACGTAGAAATACCCGAAGATTTCGCCGATCAATCGTGGCACAACGATGTATGTCCACGGTTTGATAAGCAACTGCAAAACGGTACTTGGCTGGTGTTATGGGTTGATTATTTAGACCCAAACGACAGGCAATATACGAAAGAAAAGCGCTTTGCAGTTGCCTTGAATGATGATGAGTACACCTACGTCGAAACCTTGCTTGAGTCCGACAGTTGGCAGGAAATCGTCGATTTTGTAAAAGGGTATTGCCATGAATGATTTCATCCGATTAACCGTAAGCTTCGGGCGCTCCCGCGTCGAATGGATCGGCTCCCCGCGCGCCGGTCGGGTTTGGTGGTGCGCGGACGGTGACGGCTTCGTTACCGTCCTATCTAACAGGTACCACAATGCTCTGTTTGATCAAGGACACTTTATCGCTTGGCTACCCAAGGATAAAACCGAAGCGCTGCAAGATGCCACGATGTGGCTTGCCAATGAGTACCCGAGAATCTATCGGGACATCCGCGAACAATAATTTTTATAGCCAGAAGGGGATTGCCATG
>Ga0209972_10000170_pt1 | contig 64017 bp, 59 predicted proteins | sample NOAtaG_7_FD_187302 | JGI IMG/M metagenome (GOLD analysis project Ga0209972, IMG submission 187302) | Freshwater lake microbial communities from Lake Erie, under a cyanobacterial bloom - NOAA_Erie_Diel1S_2200h metaG (SPAdes) (version 2) | ecosystem: Environmental > Aquatic > Freshwater > Lake ... | reverse complement strand
TCGTCATAATAAGAGGGTGTCCCTCATTTATCTCTGTCGCCATCGTACCGAGCTGCGTCAATACCAATGGAAATTCCAGCGTGGCAGCAGGCGGCTCCCCAGCCGGCACTTCCAAAAATCCCATATCCGCGAGTGCTCTTAATGTGAGCCACACATCCTGTGTAGGGTCGCTCATATCCTGAATCTCCTCCTTCAACTTCCAAATCTCTCTAGAGAGGCTCTGCCACTTTGGCCACTTTTCCTTTATAAGCGAAATCCAGCGCACACCCATATGCTGATTCTCCCAGGCACCCCACTCCTGCTGTGCCTTTCTTCTCGCGGCATTCACTGCCGTTTTCAGTCGCATGGCCAACTCCTCCCGTTTTTCCATTGCCTCTAAATCCGTTTCAAGTATATTCAATGCATCCCGCTCCTTCTCTAAAGCAGCCAACTCCTTTCGGCACCCCTCCAGAATCTGCTCGTGGCGTTTGAACCAATATGATTGGCGCATTACTCGTATCCAGTCAAGATTTCCAGACTGCAGGGTCTTTAAAAGAAAGTCATAGTGGAACGTCATCCGCGACTGGAACGTCGCCCGTGCACCCACCATCATCCGTTTGACATCCTCAAGAGACTCTGCATCCCTGTCAGGCAAATAGAGAACAAGCCCTTTGTCGTCCTTGCCACGCCGACCTGCTCGCCCTGCCATCTGAATATACTCGTCCGTATTCAGCATTCGCATTCCTCCTGTCACGTCATCGTACTTCCTATAGCTCGTAAAGATAACAGTCTTTGTGGGCATATTGATTCCAACTGCAAAGGTCTCCGTTGCGAAGAGCAACTTTACAAGTCCACGACCAAAGAGAATCTCCACCATCTCTTTCAGCACAGGGAGTAAACCAGAATGGTGAAAGGCGATACCCTTTTCAAGAAGGGCGCGCAGCGCCTGATATTGCGGCATGCGCTGCAAGTCCTCTCCATAACGATGCAAATGGAAATCCAATATGTGTTTTACAGACGCCACATCTGAAGAGTCAATGAGTGTCTGCTCTATTGCTGCCGCATATGCCTCACAGTTCTTGCGACTGAAGACAAAGAACAGGGCCGGCAACAACTTCTGTCCCTCAAGCCGCTGCACCATCTCATTCATTTGGTACTTGAAACTCTTCGGGCCAGTTTCGCCTCTTGCAACGGGGCCGTCTTCATAGCCCCCGTGACGCCTCTCGGCCACACGAGCCCTGTGCTCCTTTGCAGCTTTTATCTGGCCTGTGCGCCAAAGAAGCCATGCATTATAGAGTCCCGATTCAAACTTGTCCTTACTGTCCATGATGGTCAGTAGCTCATCTCCTCTATAGACCGCGTGCTGGAGAGGGACAATACGATACTGCGTTGAAATCAGATGAATCGGCTTCTGTTTGAGTTCTCCAAGCCAGGCCGCGAAGAATTCTGGAGAGTCAATCGTGGCCGAGAGAAGGACGAGGTTCACCTCACGCGGCAGCAGAATCATTGTCTCTTCCCAGACGGCCCCGCGGTCGCGGTCATTGATATAGTGGCATTCGTCAAAGACAACGGCGTCAAGGCGGTCCAGACTCAAGGCCGCAGTGATTCCGAGTTGGCGCGTGGCGGCCGAGTCCTGTTTGAACAGGAGGTTCCGCAGAATCTCCGTTGTCATAATGACCACATCGGCGTCTGGGCAGTATTTCAGGTCTCCTGTCATAATCCCAACACTGGGAAACATTCCTTTCAAGTCGTGGAATTTCTGATTGGAGAGGGACTTAATAGGGGTAGTATAGAAGACCCGCCGACCTTTTGCGAGGCTGTGGGCTATCTGGTATTCACCCACAAGGGTCTTTCCTGAACCTGTCTTTGCAGTCACTAGGACATTCTCGTCGCGACTAATGGCCGCCACGGCATGTTGCTGGAAAGGGTCTAAAGGAAATTTGAACTCCATCGCGGTCTTTTCTGGCATGGTGCCACAAGGACTGGACGGATTCACAATGTTCAAGAATTTGCTCTGGTAAGCTTCCATTTTTTGCGCTAGCTATATATTCTATATAATGTACCTAGGCTATAGACGCCCGATGACCTCAATTTTTAAGGATTAGCGACTTCTGCTGCGTGTGCTTCTACTTCTACTTTTTCTGCTGCCGCTCCTCTTAGGATGCACTTTTCGTGTCCGTTTTTGTCCAAAGGCCGCACATACATCAACGAACATCTCAGGAGTGATTCGCCCCCTTTTTTCAGTGTTCTTGATTGTTGCTACATATTTGCGAACGAATGCAGGAGGTGCTTCATGGCCAAGGACTTCTCTAAAGGAGTTCTTCAATGCAAACACGAGATCACCTGTTGAACGAGGGGCGGCGTTCTCTAGAGGTGGGGGTTGAGCACCCATCGCATTCTCTAGAGGCTGTGGCTGAGCGGCCTGAGCAGCCTTTGCAGCCTTCTTTCGCATTGTATCCTTTGACTTCGGAATACCGAGACTCTTTAACTTTTCACCGCCTATTAAGGCGTTAATGTACTGCTCCATTTTTTGTCTATAGAGGCCCGCGTTTGTGCTACGCAGTTTTGCAAGAGGAGCAACAATCGCAACAGGGGCCTTCACATTTGCAGGATACCCCTTCTGAGTGGCGAGAGCCTTCAATTCCTTTCGGACTTCACCCTGTATAGCAATATGCGCTGGAGTCTTTCTTGTTTTCGCAGCCTTTGGGCTGCGCACAGGGGCAGCTACAGGGGCCACAGCCGTTTTAGGGGCACGAGGTTTTCTGGTAAAGCCATCATTATTAAAGGGGGTTGCATTGACGGGTGCCGCCACAGGAGCTCTGGCTGTTTTAGGGGCACGAGGTTTTCTGGTAAAGCCATCATTATTAAAGGGGGCTGCATTGACGGGTGCCGCCACAGGAGCCACAACCTCTTCCATTGCAAGTTCATCTTCCTCATCAGGAATCCCACTTGTATTCCTACTATAATTAGCCCTCTGTACATTTCCATTATTTGCTTTTAGAGAAGGAACTGACTCAGGAGCAAGACCAAGTGACCCCTCCGCAAAATCAGAAAGGCTCGCCTCAGCTCCTGCCTTATCCCTATTATTTTTCCGATTACGAACAGGCGAATTATTTGCAAAGTTAGAAAATCCCGCATTGGATTCATTATTTGTCCGAATACGACCAAACTCCACAGTATACTTCTTGCCTTCAATAACCTTCTCTAAAGGTGGCAATCTAAAGTCACCCATTGGCGCCGATGATGTATAATCAATGGAATACCCGTCGGTCAATTCAATCTGATATTCTAGAACACTATCTGGCTTGTATGCATCAAAATGCGCATCAATTACCTGATATAATTTTTCAAGTATTTCATACTCAATCAGTGCATCCATCGGTATTTCCGTCCCATCCACATACAAATTAAATGGAAATCTACCGCTGTATATTTTGGAATTGTTCGTATTCCCATTTTCATTGGTCGGAACCCCGCTACTATATTCGCTCATATCTATACTATCTCAACAAAAGTTAAAACCGTGGCCCGTTCCACTGAGGCATATCAAATGCCCCGTTTCCACCTCGGTTAGCAGCTCCCCCCTCTTTTGTGCTAGGGGGCGGCGGGGGCGGAGGAGGTTTCGGCCCAAGTGTCGTGAGCAAAAATGGCAACACTACAATTCCAACCGCAGCCACCACAAAAATAAAGAGAGACGAAGATTCCTTAAAGACCATCGCGAGAACAGACGCGAGAATAAGCAAAATCGCATGCTCCGTGAAAACCCGGGAACCATTCTCACTCGCATACTTTCTCAGTCCATCAATCATATCATTTTTTCCTAGCGGTGTGTTCTTTATGATTCCGTAATAAAAGAGCAAATCATGCACAATCTGAATCGCCAGCAAGATACACACGAACACAAAAGGAGACCAAGCACGCCCCGCGCCCTGTACATAAAAGCGCGTGTAGCACCAGCGTGCCAAGTGGAAAAGCACAAGAATCCATCCCCCTTTCGCGAGAATACCCTCTAACCCAAATGTATCATGAAACGCATTTGCACTGATGCCTCCCACACCGAAAAAGCGGCTAGCAATAAGCCCGAAATTCATGGCCGTAAGAGCAGCGGTCCCCATCGGCAACACATCTCCGAGGTCCTGGAAATCACCAATGTCGCCGAGTTTAAAAATCTCCTCTTCGCCTCCACCGTTCATCTGATTTTAGAGCGCAAAAGAAGATGTGGAACTGTTACCTTCTAGTGGAAAACAGCAGCACGGACTCACAGCGGACCTATGTGGGAATTACGCCAGACCTTGACCGCCGTCTAGAGCAACACAACGGCCAAAGAGCAGGAGGTGCAAAAGCCACACAAGGCCGTAGCTGGACTCGTGTGTGCCATGTTCGGGGATTCCCAGACCATCGTGCAGCTCTTCAGTTTGAATGGCGCTGGAAACAACTCTCTCGCCCTCCCAGACAAACCGGCCCCCCTCTTGAGCGCAGAACACGGGCCCTTCAACATCTGCTCTCCCTAGACAGGCCAACAACTGCCGCCCAGCCCTATTCAGAGTATCCGACCCCCCTAGAGGTCGTTTGGGAGTCTGAAAAGGAAGTGCCAGCCCTTTAACGTCCCTGCCACACCTTCAACATATACGGATTACCAGCATTTTTAATATTCACCCCAGTCCCGAGTGTAAATGCATAGCCATGATTGAAAATGTCGCCACAGACACTTATATTACGAAATTGCTGAAAAGGGCGCATAGTTTGTGCCACTGCATATATAAACCTCTCAAAAAAACTCCTTTTCTGTCGGGTGTCAAAGAGGCCGGCCACCTCTAGGAAGTTCGTCTCTGATTCCAGCTTCTCACAGAGCTCCTTGTCCCACATCGCCATGCCTCCAAACACTACCTCTCCTCCATGCCCTCGCCGAAGAGACTCCAGTGTACTCCAGTATTTCTCCTGCTCTCTGTGAAATCGGAACCTCTCTAAAATAGGGAGTAAATGCGAGCCCTGTGTGTCTGCGCTGATAAATCGGCCGGCGTACCACATAGGTCGCAAAATGGACCCTGAGAGGTCCAGCGGCAACGCCTTCAAAAGAACAGTGGAATCATGGACATAGACAAAGAGAGAGTATTCGTCCTTATGGACCATAGACCACGCATATGCATTCACCTCTCCACATTTCGGGAAAGATGCCCTCTCAACCTTGCACCAGGCCGGAACAAAGCCCAGCGAATAATACTCGGGAGGTGTGTCGTCTAGAATAACAATATTAGGTGTGTCATGATGAGTCCTTATGGATTCTATACACTGCAGTAATACCTCCTTTTGTGCCTCTGTTCGTATGCAGGCCGTAATTATAAAGACTGGGCGGCGGTTCGGTTCGTTTTCCATTTCGTGTTCAGACTGATGAAAAAAATCTCGTCAATCTGAACATGACAACCGATGAGAACGCTGGAAGAGTTCAAGAATATTCATTCGGGTGAAGACATTTATGTGATTGCATCCGGCTATTCTGGAGAATTCATTCGGCCAGAGTTCTTCTCTAATAAAATAACCATTGGCCTCAACCAGGTCTACAAACGGTTCAAGACCAGCTATCTTGTCCGAAAAGAAAACAAGCACATGGATGTAGTCTTGAAAGAGACTGGGGGGACCGAGGGCCCTAGAACCATCCATTTCATAACAGAAGGGAGCTGCGGAGATGCAAACCAGGATAATCTACGTGCGATTGAAAGGCTCTATCCAGACAATGATTCCATAGTGGTCTTTAAACATAATGCAAATCAGACCACGTCATGTCCATCGGCACTGCCTGAGGACAAAGATGGCCGCCCCCAGATTCTCGTCAGCTACTCTACAATTACAACAGCCATGCATCTCGCCGCCTATATGGGCGCGAAAACCATTATTCTCGTCGGCCACGACTGTGGAACTCTGGACGGCGAATCCAACTTTAAAGGCTACTATACAAAAGACACCTTTGACATTACATGGAAACAATACGGTGTAGAGGCATACAACAATTGGCTCCGCGGCATAGAGGCACAGACCATCAAAGTCAAAGGCCTCCTGAAAGAAAAATACGGAACAGAAGTCTATTCACTGAACCCTTTCATCAATTTCAATCTTGAAGGCCACAAGTTCAAGTGAAGGAGGGGAGGGGGAGAGGCTTTAGGCCCCCTCTCTAGCCACTGTGATTCGGTGAAAAATCGGAATCAAGCTCTGCGAGGTTAAACACATACCCTGAGGACTTTTTGGCTATATAGATAGTCTCAAGACAAGCTGGAAAGGGTTGCCTGTCATGCGTGCAATCCTTCTTGTTCTTCCAGAATCCTAGTATGGGTCCATATGGTATGTAGCCAGCAAAGATGTTCTTCATCCCCCCTTCCCTCTCAAAGATATAACGAGCGCCCGTATGAGAATACCGGTAGGTGTCAAAAGGCACAGGATGGTATCTCCAACTGAACGGGGCCAGAAAGACAAATAGACCACCCTCCTTCAAAGCATTGCGCACATTCGTCGTCGCATCCCACGGATTCAATATGTGCTCAAAGGTGTCGCGCGTGAACACAATGTCAAACTCATAGGGGAGCTCCAGGCCCTTTGAAGTAATATCGCCCTTTATGTATTTTCCCTCCTTGTTATTCAGCTCCAAATCAAGAATGTAGTATTCCACATTTGCAAAACGGCCCCTCAGCTTATCCCAGCCACTTCCACCACCAATGTCAAGAATGCGCAGGGGACCACCGTCTCGGCCCTTCAAATGCTCCGCCATCATCTCAAAAATAAAATTCTCATGTTCGGGTTGCTGAACCACCTGAATATGAGGATTTTCACATGCCCTGCAGTACTTCGCCAAAATGGACTCCATTATCTTATTTGCGCAGAGTCTTTTTTTTCGCCTCTTCTCCCTCAAACTGCATTCGGGGCCCCGCAGGATACTTCGTCGCCAATTCAATGTCCCGCACACCTTTCACGAGTTTGACAAGGCCCGCAGGCTCTATAGAGGATGTCTGGTCGGACCCCCACATTGTCCTGTCAAGCGTCACATGCCTCTCAATCCAAGTGGCCCCAAGCGCTACAGAGGCAAAGGTGGTGACGAGACCGTATTCGTGCCCTGAGTAGCCAATTTCCGAGCCAGGATACTTGGCCTTCAGCCACTCTATATATCGCAAATTCAGGTCCTCCACTGGACACGGATATGTGGAATTCGTATGCATAATGATGTCCGGGCTCGCAACAGACACACAGTCCTCAATCTCCTTTTCAGTACTCATTCCTGTTGACACAATCAGTGTGTCAAAGCGCTCTCGTGCATAGGCACAGAGCTCCAAATCCGTAATCAGTGCACTTGGTATCTTTCCAATAGAGGTGTATTTAGACATGAGGTCCACGCTCGGCTTGTCCCAGACACTGGCGAAAAAGGATATGCCAATGTGCGCACTGTAACATATCAGTTCCTGTATCTGCTCTTCATTGAACTCCAGGCGCTCTTTGTACTCCAAATAGGTGATTCTGCCCCATGGAGTGTCACGCATCACGCCCTTTTGCGACTCCGGGACACAAATAGCAGGCGTGCGCTTCTGGATTTTCACATAGTCGCACCCAGCGGCTTTTGCAGCGTCAATCATCTTCTTACAGAGGTCCATGGAGCCATTGTGATTAATACCGATTTCTGCAATTATCTTCACCATCTCCTCTGAAGCACGACGATTTTTTCCAGACAAAAACGAGCTTGGCCTGAGCCCTTACCACAGATCCGAAAAGTGCCCCAACATTTTCTCAGACACCGCCTCCAGCTCTTCATTCACATCAATGTATCTGTCAAGCCCCATGTCCTCACAGAAATTCTTCAACTTCGGATGCGTAATAAGAGGAACAGCCTGTATGCCGAGACCATAGGCAATCATCTGACTATGACCTGCAGTACAGAAAAGAAGGCGCAACTTCCCATAGTTATGGTATATGAGCCTCTCATTTGCAGACGAATTGTCCAAAACAGGCAACTTGATTTTCTGCGATTCTAGGAATTTCCTGAAGCCGTTGCTGCCATCATGCGAAACGATGCAGAGAGGCACATTGTTCTCCAGACAATAGCGCACGAACTCCAGAAGTTCAGAATAGAAACGAGCGCGACCAATCTTGTAATATCTGCGCCACTCTCTGTCGTCCTTTATCTCAATTCCCACATACTTTTCTGGTGCACTAAGAGCCAACTTCTCTTTCCAGTGCACAGCCGAATACTCAATAGTGGGGCAAAACTGAAGAGAGACCTTCTCTCTGTAGTCAGTCCCAATAAGTTCAATGAGCGAATCCACATCTGCTGCATGCCTCATGGAAAAATAGTAGGCTTTATCCACTAATGCCCGCAGATTCTCCCGTAAAATAGGAATACGTGCCGGCTCTCTGTCATTGTTCTGCCTTTTCGGCATATCCATCTCTTGCCCATAAAAGAGGTTGTATCCAATAGAGACAACATAGAGGCGCGCTGTGAGCTTCTCTAAAACCTCCTTTCTAATATTCCACTGCCAACACGAGTTCATGTTCGGCTCACTATCTGGTAATAGGAGACCACCGCCTCCTACCAGAATGTAGTCAAAAGAATTCAGCAGTGGCAGCCTATCTTCTTTAAAGAGGCTCTCATTTCTACAATCCATTTCCACGAATTCTACTTGCGCCTCTGGCCCGAGTCCGAGCAACCTCTCCCTAAAATGCCATTTGGTTGCAACTCCTATTAGGAAATCACCACTATTCTTTTTTGCAGAGGTCGCATATATATGGGCCACACGGGGGAAAGCCATTATCTAGTAAGGTTCTGAGCTTTTTGTCTTGCTGCCGTCCCGCGTTCAAACTCATCCGTAAACACATTCTCTTTTCCGAATCCAAAACTGACAAGGATTCTCGGCTCTGGGACTTGGCGTCCCATACCACAATGAGTAATGCGCTGGTCAAAAATAACGACATCCCCAAGTTCGGTCGGCAGCTGTATAGCGGCATGCGTTCCACCCATGTCTTGCCGCAGATGACTGCCTGGAACCACGCTGAGACCATCCTTTCCACCTGGGTGGTCTTCCAAATAAATCAGCACTTTTACAATCTCGTGGGCCTCTTCACCCACCTTGGACCAAATAGGAGTTGTCTGATATGCAGCATAGGGACCATTTAGCCGGTCCTTGTGCCAACCGACGATGCGATTAATACCAATGTCATTGTGTGCACAGAACCGATAGGGCTGCTCATTAAATATATCTTTTCCCAGAATCTCATGCAAGGCGCGGTCCTCGCGCAAAGCCGCCACACGTGAAAGGGCTTGCCACTGAATGAAATCCGGTATCGTGTACCCCCCTTCGTTCGCTATTAGCCGCTCCGCCGTAGCTTTATAGGCCAGAATATCGTCTCTACATGCCTGGAGAAGGTCTTTTGAGAAAAGTCCCTTCACTATGCAATATCCTCGCTCCGCTATTTCGTTTCGGCGTTCGGAAGACATACTTTATTTCTTCATTCTTTTTTCTGCAGCTTTGAAATCCGCTTCTGTATCAATATCGTAAACCTCATCTGCAGCCATCACCATAGGGAATATCTTGTTTCCAGAGAGCAGTCCCTTCTCAAGAAGGTCCGTATTGAAAATGTCAACGCAGCCATTGTGTGCATATATTTGGGGGAATTCCTGTCTTGCGCGATTGTATGGCTCCACGTCGGCAGTTCCGAAGCTCTTGAAAAGAGGGGCCAGGGACAGGCTGTCCTCTGAAAGAGTATACATCTTAAAAGGGCATACTGGTGCGGGGGCTACTGTGCGAAGACTATCGTATGCGCCATTGGCTCGCACTTCCAAGAACTTGGCAATACACTCCTCTAAAAAGGGGATGGTCCTGCTGGGATATGTGGGCCGCAGATGAACAATACAATCGGGCCTATAGGACTCATTCTCTTTCAGCCACTCTACCGCGTGCTGCATACACTCCAAATCGGTGGACCTGTCACCAGAAATCTCTGCAGGGCGCAAAAAAGGGGCCTCTGCACCGAACCGTTTTGCCAGAGTGGCGTACTCTTCGGAATCGGTACTGACCACTATCTTTATAGGATACTTACACATCTGAGCCTGCATAATGCTCCATGCAAACAGAGGGCGGCCATAGAAATTCTTTATGTTCTTACCAGGAAGGCCTTTTGAGCCACTGCGGGCGGGTATGACACACAGGATTTTCTCGGGTATTTCCAGTTTCTCTGACGGTGGCTCATTGTAAATACAGGAGCCGATATATTTGTCAACGATTGCTGTATAATTGGCAATGTCATGGTTGCGGTTCGCGCTTTTGAATCTCAGATGGAAAATGCTGGGCGTCTCACGAATATGCTCAATGGCTGGGTCAATAGAGGGGCCATGAACTTCATAGAGTTTTCGCCATACAAGGGGAATTTTCATCTCTTTACAGTTTTTCCCCATTGTCACATCGTCCATGAGTACTTGTGCGCTTCGGCATTGTAGAATGAGCTCCGCGGCTTCAGATGACATGGTGTAGCCACACCCAGACGGGTACTCATAATTATTAGAGTATACACGCACCCCCTCTACGATGGGGCCTTTCGGAAGTGACTCTAGAAATGCTATATATCGGTCAAAGAGGAAAAAGCTTGACATATTGGGCCTGCAAATGAAATCAAACTCGTGAAATCTGGGGCGAAAGAACTCCAGTGCCTTATATGTCTTTTCAAGAATGAGATTGCGATTCTCCTGCATTTTGATTTGCAATGTATTTCCTGAAAGGTCGTACCCCTTGTCCAGGTACATGTTTGACTTGTAGAAGTAACATTCAAATCTGGAATCCAGATTCATGAATCGCTTCCATTGCTCCTGAAACTCGTTATAGGGTGTGCCCCCTGATGTCAAAATCAGAACAAGAACCCTCATTTAGTCTTAGGACTGAAAAGAAAGAATGGATTCAAACGAGGCCTGTAGTTCTTTTCCGAGTTCTTCTTCTCTGGAGGGGTCCAGATGGGGAAATTGGGCGTAGAGCTCGGCCAATTTGTTTTTCGCCTGGTCCAGTTTTTCCTGTAAAGAAAAGACTTTGGAGCTACTGGATTTCCAGAGGATACCTTCTGTTTTGAATTCTATGGCGAAGCGGTCACGGTGGTAGCCGTTCGCTTGCACGTACCAGATGTGGCGGGGGATGTTCTCGGGGTCTATTCCGCACATGGCGGGGAGTTCCACGTTCCTCTTTTTCTTTAAAGAGGTGGCTGCAGGGTTCGCCCCTTCCACGACTTTCAGGTTCTTTCTGCGATTGTCAAGGCCGTTTTTGCTAATGTGATAGACGACCTGGTTGGGGCCTGGGTTCATCAGGATGGTGTGCAAATATACCTCCCTTTTGCGTACGGGGGCGGCCGTTGTGCCAGAGCAATCTATGGGGACCGCGGGAGCCGTGCCGGTGTCATTGTTCACCTTTACAGAGGTGGCCAAATAGGAGTTAGACGCCAAGTGCCATTTATATTGACGAACCCTCTCCAAATCTGCAAGGTCAATCATGAACTCCACGAGCATCCCTTTATAAAGAATACTGCCGATGGCGACATCACCCACTGTTCTATATTGGGCGACACCCATCTTATATCCTGAGGCTTACCCGGAAGATTTTCTTCCTTTTTCGGCGCAAAAAAGACAGGGGTACAAGGGTGTTCAAACTGGAACGCTAGAAGAATCTAAACTTTTTAGTATTTCTTTAGCTTCCTGAAGTTTAGCAGTTATAGAAACTTTATTAGATTTTGTAGTAGCTTTACGTTTTCCATTTTGCATCGGATGCCCCTCTATTGTGAAGAACTCTCTCCATTTCGTTTTTTCTTTATTAAGAGCCTCCCTGTAATATACACAAAACTTAGGTAATGACTCATTTATTTCTTCTGGAAGGTGTATTGCATTCTGATGTCTTGAAACTTTTCCACGATTGCTATTTTGTATTGACTGACTCGTAATTCTAAGATTCACCCTACGATTATCAAGTTTATTTTGATTAATATGGTCAACTGAATCCTTCCCCTTTCCATTATTTGAATGTTTCATGATAAATTGATGCAAGAATACATATCTGCATGTATCATTTTCTACGACAGTCCTTGTTATATAGCCAATTTTACTGTAATACCAAGATAACATTCTATAGGGTTCTGTTTGTAATTCATCCCATGTGGATTCATCTATAAGAGTCATATGGTTGGGTTTACAGAACATTCCAATGTATATTTCATTAGAACTTATATCACGTAAACGGTATGCCCAATTAAGCTCCTCTCCAGCAGATTTTCCCCTCTTAGGTACATGACCTTCAAGGCGTTCCACTATTTCATATGAATCTGAAAGTGGAAGCTCCATTTGTTTATCTAATCCACCCAAAATGAAAGAGTCTAATCCAATTTTATTTAGCCAAGTTCTTAAATAGATGAAAAAGTAGTTTAATAAACTTTTTTTTCATGTATTGAATATCGCATTTTTTATAATTATTTTAAAAGGTTATCATTTCAGCATGTTGTATTGCTTTTATATAAAATATAAAATATATATGATAACCAAATTAGTTGGAATAGGCCAGCGGGCCATCCAGTATCATGTATATGATACTCCTCAAGGCTCTCCTCTTCAGCAGGATACAACTGCTGGAGATTCCTCCTTGAAGCCACGTTTTCCGTGGGGCCGGACTCTATCTTATGCCCTACTCGTAAGCAGGGCCCACCGACATTGAGTCTCTGAACTGCATCCATAGCGCTGGGCGCCTTAGGACTTGGCTGCGGATTGCCCATTTCTGATATCTCAGAATCCTTTGCGTTTTTACCATACCCAAGTTTGTTATTCTTGGCCACCTGCTTCTTTTCAGAGCAGGCTTGGTATCAAAGGCTTTAGGGGTTTCCCGCAATTTGACGGTGTTGCCTCTTGTTCTCCCACGAGAACCAAGTGTATCAGACTAGCCTCCTTTTTTAGAGGAGACTCTTGGCAGCCAGACCTTTTAGTTAGAAAAGGACAAACCGCCCATACCACTCATCACGCGGAGCACGTTGTAGTTGGTGGCGAACACATACACGCTGGATGTGGTGACAGCGCCCACGGCGTTGTTGCTCACGGTCAGCAGCAGAGTGGTGTTATCGATACGGGACAGATTGCAGGTGCCGCTGGGCTGGTGCTGCTCAGGCTGCAGGGCAAAGCTGTACACGTTGATACCAACCGCAGGGATGTTGGTGTGGTGCTGGTAGGGCTGCACCTCGTTGAAGTAGCGGCCCTCGCGCACCTGGAACCTGTCGTGGCCGTTGAGCTGGAGCAGGGCCGTGATGACGGGGTTCTTGCCGGCCATACCCTCGACACGAGTGACGGAGTAGCCGCTCTCCAGCACGCTGCGGTCCCACCAGTCGCTGAAGTTGAAGGGCTGCTGTCCCTTCCAGGGGTTGACGATGCTGTCGTCGCAGCTGACGAAGCTGTCGCGCTGGACAACCCAGATCAGCTCCTTACAAGGGTGGTTGAAGTTCAGCTTGATCTTGTTCGCGGCGCTGGTGATGGACTCAGTGCCAGTGAACTGCAGGGTCTCGATCAGGTACTCGTGGCTGACCTGGGCGAACTTGCGGCGCTCGTCAGTGTCCAGGTAGATGTAATCCACGTACAGGGAGGCGGCCTGCAGGTTGGCAGCGGCCACGCGGTCGCGGATGGTGTGGTAGTTGCTGCTGATCTGGGGGGTGACGTCCCAGCAGAGGTTGCGGAGGTCGTTGAACTCCAGGTTGATGCGCACCTCGTGGTACTGGAGGGCGATCAGAGGCAGAGCCAGACCAGGGTTGCGGCAGAACCAGAACTGCAGAGGGATGTACAGTGTGTAGGCAGGGGCGCAGTTGCGGGCCTCGTTGGAGGAGTTGGGCTCACCGGCGGCGCAGTCGTCGTCGCAGGTCTCACCACCCTGCACCAGCAGGTTGGTCAGCTCAGGCACGTTACCAACCATCTTGGCGTAGCCGGCCTGCTTGCCAGGCTCCTGGGTGAGCTCATTCCAGATGTGGAGCCAGTTGCCGTAGTGCTTGTCGATGCGCTGGCCACCGATCTCGATCTCGACGTTCTTGATGAGGTTGTGGCCAACCCAGTTGAGCCAGCGGAACTGGGCGCCGCTGCCGTCGCTGGTCTGCAGCTGCACGGAGGGCAGTGTGGCCTGCAGGTACATCCGGTGGATCAAGTCACCGTTGCGCTGGATCACGCAAGTCACGCGCTTGCCGAAGCCAGGAGACCCGTTGAAGGGGTTCTCGATGGACTCCATCGCGAAGTTGGTGTGACGACGATAGACAACCTTGAAGAAGGTGATCTGGGGATTACCAGTCAGGTACACGTCCTGGGCGCCATAAGCAACGAGCTGCATCAAACCACCACCAGTCATTTGTTATATACCTCCCCCGAAGAAAAAATTCCAGGCGAAGCCAGTTTAAGCCGGGGATATCCCCCTTTTTCCCCTAAAAAGGACAGCGTGCCGGGGACCTTCTTTTTCGTCGGCTGTCGCACTGGAGCGCCAGCCAACCGGTCCCAGTTTAAACAGTCTCTCTTTCCTTTTCACAGCGATGTCCTCTAGCCAGAGTGCCTTTTTCAAGATTCGCCCTACAAAGAGGAGTAATCCTGAGGCACGCACCACCCTCGATAGTCTCCACAAGGTTCGAATGCAGCAAATGATTTCGCGAGATACGAGTACCGAGCAGCTAAAAAGGGAAATCGACATCATCGCGGCAAAGGCAAGAGAAACCACGGACGAGATCGCCTACGAGCAGCTCCAGCAGAAGCGGCGCGAACTCGAAAAGGAGATCAAGCGCTGCAAGGAGAAGAACGAGATATTCGACTATTTCTTGGATACTGGCGATATCCTCTACAGCTATTACGAGACCCAAGAGAAGATCCAGAAAGGTGTGGAGCCGGCCTCGAAAAAGACGAGTACGAAGGTGAAGCCTGGGTCTGTTCTTGCGGCCTTGGAGTCGGCCGCGGTGGCGGATGGCGTGGATAGTCCTGTGCCTGTCTCGAGCACTCCAGCTCATGGGGAGCACCTGGGCCGAGACAAACTCCTGGAGCAATATCTCTTGCGCGTGGATCCAGCCCACGCCCGCGGCAGCAACGAAATAAGCGACGACCCCTATGGAGAATGTCCAGAGTGCCAGAAGGAGATGATCTTCAGCGCGAACGAGGCACTCTTCACCTGCACACAATGCGGCTTCCAGGAGTTTGTCTTGATCGATTCGGACAAGCCGAGTTACAAGGACCCCCCGCGGGAAGTCAGCTATTATGCGTACAAGCGCATAAATCACTTCAACGAGTGGCTGGCCCAGTTTCAGGCCAAGGAATCGACCGAGATCCCGCAGGAGGTCTATGAGGCCATCTGCGCAGAACTCAAAAAGGAGAGGATTATGGACTATCGCACTCTCTCGCGTCAGAAGGTGCGCGAGATTCTGAAGAAGCTGAAGTACAACAAGTATTATGAACACGTGCCGCATATTATCAATCGGCTGAATGGGCAGAATGCACCCGTGATGAGCCGCGAGATAGAGGAGAAGCTGCGGTGCATGTTCAAGGAGATTCAGCCCTCTTTCCAGAAGCACTGTCCCAAAGAAAGGAGCAACTTTCTCTCGTATTCGTACGTGCTCTACAAGCTGTGCGAGTTGATGGAGCTGGACGAGTACTTGCCGTCATTCCCTCTGCTCAAAAATCGGGACAAGCTCTATGTGCAAGACAAGATCTGGCAACTTATATGTCAGGATCTAGGCTGGGAGTTTATTAGGAGCCTGTGAGGGGCTCGGTCGGATATTTTGAATTTTGTGATATTATTAACATCATAGAATTCAAAACGGTTCAAAATGAGTATACTCAAAGGATCTACTCGGTTTAACCGCGCATGGGGAAGCCGACGAGGTTAGCACCGAGACCGAAGCCGGCGCCCTGGCGAGCAGCACCACCGATGCTGGGGCTGACCACGTCGAGGATGGCGAACACGGAGGCCGCGACGACACCGAGGGTGAGAATCTCGTCCATGGGCAGGCGGTGACGAGGAATGTAGATAGCGGCCACGGCGACAAAGAGGCCCTCGACGAGGTACTTGATGAAGCGGTTGATGATTTCAGAAGTAGAGTCCATCATTATATTTCGCAGTCAGATTTTTTCTTGGAGGAAAGGGGGCAGCACCGCCGCGCTCGCTGCGTAAAATCCCCCCGTTTAAAGGTATTACGCGCCACTAGATCAGAAAATGTCCAAAGATGTCGCGTCTGAAAGTTTTCTAGAAGAGGACCCTGAGGTCCCTGGGCAGAAGTTCTGCCTCTTGAGTTTCCTAAGTCCGGAGAAGGTTCTGGCGGACAAGAACATCTTCATGTTCAGCAAGTTCGTTCAGTCCTACGAGTTTGCAAGCCGGACGAAGGGCCTGGAGGCGTATTTAATGGAAACTGTAAAGGGGATCAATGACAAGCTGGATAGGGAGGTGGATCGTCTCACTGCTCTTGACTTGAGTGGTGCTGCCGATATTTGCCGCGGCTCACGTATCCGTATGGATGTGCTGATGGACGAGTTCCAGGAGTTTGTCAAGAAGAACCAGCGCGAGTTGAAGGAGTCCAACATGAAGGAGTCGTATGACGAGTTCCTGTACAAGAACAAGGCCACTCTAGAGGATGAGTTCTTTACCAAGAACGAGTTCCGTACGACGGTTCGGGGTCTGAAGGTGCGTGGTGTCTATGGAAATCAGGGTGAGGCGGTGGCTCGCTCGAAGAAGCTGCAGCGCACGGATCCTCTCCACAACATCTATGTGGCCGAGGTGGGCAAGTGGTTGCCGTGGGATCCCGAGCCTGCCGATGTTGCTGAACAGGAATACGCGGAGGAGCAGCTCAATACGCTGATGAAGAAGTACAAGGAGAACGAGGAGCAGCGCGAGAGCTTCCAGCGCGAACACAGGGAGCGTATTCGCAAGGGGGGCGCCGGCACCGGTGGGCCTCCCAGTATGACCGTGGTGCGGGACGCCGATGTCGCCGGTGCTGATGTGAATGGTGCTGCTGATCTGGGCGGTTCTTCTGTCACCGATATGTTCGGCAGCGCGGGTTACGCAGACCTGGCGATTGGCAGAAAGATGGAGGCGGCCGCCAAGAAGGAGTAGGCGGCGCGGTGCGGGAGCTTTGAAATGGCTTGATTCGTCTTCCTTTGGAGGATGAATCAAGCAATATGAATGTGGGGTGCGAAGGCCGAGTTTTTACGCAACGGTCCGGGGGAAATAGTCGTTTGTCATGGGGGCAGCAACGGGGCGGCACACGTTCTCTTGGCAGAACTCGCCCTCCTTGCAGATTATTCCGCGGTCGCAGCGGTAGCTCTGGAAGCCCTCAGGGAACATCCCCATAAAGGTACGCCGAATGGCCGGTAGGAACGCTATGACGAGCAGCAAAACGAGCAACAAGGCACCGAGTCCAAATCCCTTCTTCATCTTTCTAGTTTTGCCCTTTATTTTCCTCCGCTACGGAACGACCGGGAGAGGATTCCTATCATAAAGCTGGGGATGATCCTGTGAGCGACAGAATCCATTCATACAGCGTAGGGGGTGAGGACAAGGGGCCATCTCGACACCGCAGCGCTGAATCATTGTGTCGCGGAATCCGTCAAAGGAAACGTAGCGATTCAGGAAGAGAATGCCGAAAAGAATGAGTAGCACTGTCAATAAGATGCAGTTTGTCGTGTTCATCCTCTCTCTCTGTTAGACCTGGGCGTATTTTTGCCGCGCGCGGCCGCGGCCCGCTTAGCTCATCTTCTTATGAACATTGATGACCGGCCCCTTGAGTTTTCGCGCTGCCATCGGATCATAGTGGCTCGCCTCCTCTTCGTCCTTATCTCTATAGTAAGTGGCCGAGTGCTGCCAAAACTCCGCCGCGCCAATCCGAAAATCGGGGTGAATATCGGCCTTGTACCAATATACGCAGTCGTCCAGCTTGGCTGATTGGCTCGTGTTATCAATCACGATACACTCGTAGTTCTGTGTGCAGGCGTCCATAATCTGGCAGAAAAACTCGAAAGAAGGGAACGCCGACGCGTAGTTGTCGAAGATACGCTTCCTGTTCGTGGCATACGGCTCACGCAAGATAAAGACGAAATCGACGTTGGTACGAAGGGCCGGCTGGATACCGAGGGGATACTGCATCGTGATGATGAAAAACACCTTGAGCCAACGACCGTTCATAAAGAGATAGCGAATGTTCTTGTCGTGGGTCCAGCTGTCGTCGTACATACAGTCGTCGAGAATCATAAAAGAGCGAGGATCGAGACGCGACTTGCCGCCAGTCGCCTGCTCCCGCTGAATACGGGCCATAATCATCTTCTGCCGCTTCACGAAGTTGGCCAGAACCATTGGACTATACTCGCCGTGGATGAAGAGGGGGGGGATCATTTTTCCGTAGAAGGAGTTGGACTCCTCTGTGCCGCTGATCACGGTGCCAAGGGGCATATCTTGATGATGAAAGAGGAGGTCCCGAACAAGAGTGGATTTGCCCGTTCGCCGGCGGCCAATGAAAATCACCACGGCATCCTGGGGGATTTTTCGCATATCAAATCGCTTCAATGACACAGTTGCAGCCGATGCAGCCATTCTTCCGCGTCAGTCTGATATGGCCCCCCACTTTTTTTACTGCGTCATAGCGCATCTATAAAGGCTCTTGTGCGGAGGGAGAGATGTCAGCGGCGGAAACCCATCAGCTCCGGGGGACACGACTACCTACCCCCCGTTTCCGGATTGCGCCCCTATCAAAAGAACTCGAGGCCGTGAAAGGATTTCACGATCTACAGACCTTCTTTCCAACGCTCAGCAAGATATATCGGCTTAGCAAGCACCAGGCGGATAGTGTATGGCTGGACTCGAAATGGAGGATTGCGTCGTTGGATATTTCAGGAACCTCGGGCCCCTGTGCTGTACGCCTTGTACCGAATGTGGATGTCTCGGGGGGTGCCAATCCCTTGCAAGAGCAAACGAGGCGCGATGCATACTTGAAAGTCACACATCTCTTGGATCCCATTCGATGGATGAAGGGTGCCTACAGCCTGCCGAAACACGCGGGCCTCCCCTGGCACAACAAGACATGGATGACGGCCTCACAGAAACTCCAGGATCCGTGGAACCAGGCCTATGTCGAAACGATGGCGTCCTATGCCCTGGGACGCCTGCGCGAAGAGAACTTGTCCCCCCACTTCAACCACTTTTACGGGGCGTTCTGTGCATCAGCTGAAGTCTATCGCTACAATCTCACTACGGACTTTGCGTCGATGCGCCTCGCCCGCTGGTTCTGGGGCGGAATCAAGAGAGGAATGTACTCGATAAAAGTGATAAACAAGCTACACCCGGACACCGATATATCGAATGATGCAAACGTGCAAGAGTATCTTCGACAACCATCCGAGAGTGAGCTTGATAGGGCGGAGTATGAAGAAACCGACGACGAAGAGAGCGAGGACGACGAGATCAAGACAGAATCCGTGGCGGTCGAAGATGCAGGTGATGCAGTGATAGAGGGCTCAGCCGACGCCGAGCTGGAGTCTCTTCACTCTGACGCGCTCGACGGTATTTCCTATGTAGGTGAAGAGCCTGAACAGGTAAGCCGTCGCCCTGGTGGTTTGACCGCGAGCTCATATGGCAGCAATGATAGCCTAGACGATATTCAGGTCTATGCCGAGTTCAAGGATTTCCCTGTAATGCTGATTGCCGTCGATAAGAACCAGGGCACGATGGACAGCCTTTTAGAGGAGAGTGAGGAAAGGGTGGGGGCGGCGCCAGGAACACCCGAGTGGGAACTCCGCTGGTCGGCCTGGCTGTTTCAAGTGATTGCGGCCCTCAGTTGCGCCCAGACGCTCCTCGGTTTCACCCACAATGATCTTCACACGAACAATATCGTCTGGTCGCCCACTACAGAGGAGTGGCTCTACTACACGAATCGGGCCGGCGCTGTTTTCCGTGTGCCGACGTTTGGCAAGATATTCCGCATCATCGACTTTGGCCGCGCCATTTTCACGATCAATGGCTACCAGTTCATCAGTGACGACTTCAAGGCAGGTAATGACGCAGAGGGGCAGTATTGTTTCCGCCCTCTTCATCCTCGCCCACCTGCTGAAGAGGAGGTGAGTCCCAATCCATCATTTGATCTGTGTCGTCTGGCGGTGAGTCTCTTCGAGTCCCTCTATCCCGAAACTCCAGATCCGAAAAAGGGGGGCAAAATGCTTAGCTCAGAAGATGGGCTCGAAATGGCGGAGACAGTGTCCCCACTCTTCAATGTTCTCTGGTCCTGGATGATTGACGACGAGGGTCGCAATGTGCTGATTGAGTCGAACGGGGAGGAGCGATTCCCGGACTTTGATCTCTACAAGCACATCGCTGCACACGTCCATAAGGCGGTGCCTGCACAGCAGTTCAGCGATCCCGCCTTTGACCAGTTTCAGGTGGCCGCTAGCGAAGTGCCGGCCGAAGTGAAGCGCTGGGCTCTCTTTTGCTAGAAACGGGGGACGCCGACTTTGACCTCCATATCATCACTTGCACCTGTGGCCGCTCCGCCTCCGCTCGCCGCCCTCTCACGCGCCGCGAAAAGGGAGAGGGGCACGAGGCCCACAATGAAGCGAATGAGGGACGATGATGATTCTGGCAGCAGCTGCATCACCAAGAGAATCATAACGGACCCGATGATGAAGTCGCGACTAATACTCTTTACAGTGGGCTTTTTGCTCTCTGCAAAGAATGTGCTGGCGGCTCCAATAGCAGAAATAAGAACACCTCCTAATACCATACCTTGCATAAGGGGGGGTTGGACTTCGGACATTCTGGCCCGCCAAAAGGAAAAAAAGGCGCGTCAGCGGCCGCGCGGCAGGCGCTCAAGACAACTCCTCGAAATCCATCGGCAAGATATCATCGTCCTTTTTCTCTTGCTTGGGAGGTGGGGGCGCAGCGGCGGGAGCATCTAGGTCCTCGAAGTCGTCGAGGGCCTCGCCTACAGCTCCTTCAAAAATCTGTATCTCTTCGGCGGCCTCGGAGGAACCAAGAATATCATCCTCTTCAGCCGGAATATTGGTTTCTATGGGGGCAGTGGATGGGCCACTGGGTACTGGCTCAGTAGGGACACTGAGACCGGTGAATTCGAGGGGCGCTGCAGCTTCAGTGGGGGCTGCGGGTGTAGCGGCCGCAGTAGGAGCTTCAGCTTCTGCAGCGACCCCATCTTCCTCATCTTCGGAATCGGATCCGTCCTCTTCCCCTTTCAAGTACTCGCGCAAGATATTCTTCACAGGGAGCATCGTCCTGATGGCCTGATGCACCCCATCGTACAAGAGACTCTCAATCTGCCGCATGTTCTTCTGGCGCTCAATAGAGGGCGCACTCGGTGAAACGAGGAACGTATTGCTCCAAAGGAGACGAGCACACTCCGTCAAGGTACGGTGGAGAAAGTGGTCGAGCTTCGGAATCGTGATATGCAACTTCTTCTGTTTCGCCGTGATGCGAATGGCCGAGAGAACTTTCGTGTGCGCAATGAAGACGGCCGTGAGCAGCTCCTCAAGATAATCACATTGCGTGGCCGTGGTAAGTGCAGCTGTCTCGCGCTGAACCTTGTCCATATTCCACTCGGAAATGGCCTCGAGCAGATCCTGAAACTTGGTCAAGACCTTCCTGCTGTCAGGCTCCTTCTCTTTGGCCTCCTCGAGCAGGTCGAGGAAATATTGCTGGAGGGCCGGCACAAGATACTGACACAACTGTTTGGTATATTCCCCTTTTGCTTCTGCATAGACACTCACTCCCTCTGAACCGCTGCTGCCATCCATTTCTGAAGAACTGCCATGATATTCAGATGCGCTACTAGACGCGGGCTGCCCCCTTCAGCATCAGTAGTTTTGTCACCTGAATCCACGGGGACGAGCCGGCTCCAATAGCCCTGTAGCATTCACGCACGGCCTTGTCTTGTAGGCCGTAAGCTTCCAAGAGAGATTCGAGAATCCTGTAGGGGTCCTCTCCCTCTTGGCGCAGGCGCGGAATATCACTCCAGACCGGAGGATTCTTCATAGGTGCTGTGTATTGTATGACACCGAGATTCACGGCCATCGTCGTGTTTCTAGAGGAGCGATAAGATGACTCGGATCGCATCGTAACGACTTTGCATCTGGAAAGGATGGGGGGCGAGAGTTTCCAGAGTTCTCGGACTTCTAGGGCGCACGTCACGTTCGGCGCGGCCGTTTCGAGGATTCGGCGGAGGAAGGCCTGGGCCTCCTGTGTCAGATCATCGGCGCCCTCGATCCACACGAACATCCTCTCTTTGGAGCGCACCTGTTGATGGAGGACTTCGCGGCCTTCGCGCAGACTGCGATCGGTCCGCGCATTCCAGCGAAAGAGCTTCGCCTTTGCCAGCGCTGCCTCTTCGCGAATCCAGCGGGTCTTGCCCGTTCCTGGCTCTCCCGTGACCAAGAGGGCACCCTTGATTTGTCTTGCTGGGGTGCTTGATGCTCCTGTAGCCATCTCCTTTAAAGGGAGTGCGTCGATCAGCCTTAAGCGCGGGACTCAAAAGTATGAACTCAGGTGATGGCTTCATACTTTTGATTTTTTTCTAGATCTTCCCCTACATAGTCGCCAAGAGCTCCTGCAGCAGCTTCTCATCGTGCTCGGCGTTGCGACTCAGATCCTGCGTGGCCATCAGCGGGTTCGCATTCACTGCCGCGACCACCTCGGGACCATTGCGCACGCGGCTCACATCCAGCTTGAGAGGGACACGTGGCCGCACCATTCCAATATCGCCCACGCCCGTCGGCAGACCCACGACGCGATTCGTCGCGTTGGCCCGATCATTCACCACGTCCGCATCGAGTTTCCTCGTGGTCTGCGTGATGTTTCCGTCAAAGACAGCGAGCGCACCACCATTTCCGTGCATCGGGTCGCGTCCAGCGGCGATCTGCTGTTTATTCGGGTTCAGCCGCATATTGTATGCCGAGTCGTGACTGGTAAAGTCCTTATTGACCGAGTTGGGCGTTCCGAAGTAGTCCGACTTGGCCGAGATCTGCGCCTTTTGCGTGGGTCGTGCAATATCATCAGGATCATAGACCTTGAGACGGGTCGCGCCGTCTGCTGCGGGTGCCATCTGGCCGAACCAGTTCCAGTTGATGGTCCCTTCACGCACTGTGGTGCGCGCGATGTCATTGGGGTCCCACACCGTGATTGCCGGTGCTCCCTGGGCATAGCCAACAGGTGTGCCAGTCTGCCTGATGCTTCCCACCATCTCCTGACGCCGCGTGGGCCTGTTCGGGTCCGAGTAATGCACTGTGGTCGCTCCCGCCTCTGCCGGCACCAAGTTCAGTCCCATCGTCCGCTCCGAGGTCGCATTGCGCTCATTGGGCCGCACCTCGTAGCCCCCGCGACCATAGTCATTCTGCGGGGCGTCCGTATCACTGCTCGTGTAGGACGTCATATCGGCGTTACGGTAGCCCGCGCCACCATACTGTTGCGCCATAGGGGTGCGGTAAGACCCGATCACGTATGACTCGCCGAACTCCTGGGAGCCCGCTGGGCCGATGAACTCGGACGACGTCTCAGGACGCGACACGTGTTTCATCACCTGGATAGGACGCACGGTCTCCTTAACCACGTCGCCGGTCGTCACAAAATAGCGCTCACCGCCCTCATCTGTATAGAAGGTATCGGGTCGGTATTTGCGCACTTCTCCAGAATCCTGCGCTGCTGCGCCGATGAAGTGGCCTCCAGATAACACGGGCTGATTGTACGTCTGTTTCGGGTTGTCGGCCGTGCGCAGATCGTCCGTGCGACGGATGTTGTCAATCATGTACTGATTCACCTCGAACTGCTGGAATCCCCCCTTTCCAGTGGCGGCGAAGCCTTCATTCACACCAGGGCCCACGCGCACAGGCTCAAAAGGGCGCTCACCCGCGCGATTACGGGGATCCACGATACGTGACTGCACAAAGTCAGTGGCGGATTCCAGGCCGTAGGGATTCCCATAGGGAGCCCGTGCCGTGTCGAACATCGTCTCGACTTCGCGCTTGGCAATCTGATTCACGCCTGATCCTGTGAAGTTGTCGAGGATGCCCGTGTTGGTATTCGGGCCCACGTTCTGTTTTACGCGCCCACCGAAAAAGGGGGTCATATTGTTGTGCGTAAAGTCCTTGGACGAGATACGTTCTCCTGTGAGCTCACTCTGGACATAGTCGCCGCCTGCATAGGTAGGTTGTGCCTCGATGCCCGCAGGGTTCATGGCGACCTCAGGTGTGGCCGTATCGATTGGCTCGGGGCGCGCTATGAGATTCGGGTCCATTGGAACTGTGCGGGGCTTTGGAGGCGCATAGTTGAGCAGTGAGCCCTGCGGACCGGGAGACGGCTCACTAGGCGCCATCTGCTGTCCCAGAAAGCTCTGGAAGCGGAGGTCGAGTTCCGAGGGGGACGTCCGCGGGGCCGCGCCCTGGTCCGTGCGAGCCGTCATTGCTCCCGTGGCCTCGAATCCCTCTTGTATCTTGCTGACGGGTTGAGCTATGCCCGCAGGCTCTTCAGATCTTGTCAATTTAGTGATGACATATCCTAATCCTGCAAAAGCAAGCACGGCTGCTGCCTCCATCTCTAACGTGTTGCGCTCTTTTTAAGGACCGTTACAAACGGATCTTAAGAGGAGTTGGGTTGGACGTTGTCCAATGAGGGCTCAGTCATACGCCTTTCCCATGTGAGTCTTGCAGCGTTCCTTATCCAGTGTCTTGGAAGGAATGAAGAAGTCGAAGGGTGTCTCGAATGTCTGCTGGGGCTGGTGAGGTAGGGGTACCCAGCGATTCCAGCCCGTGGCGCGCAGAGTGCAGGGGGGATTCGTCATCCGCTGGAAGAGCTGTGGCACGGATTCATCAGGGGCGTTCGTGAGAGGCACGCTATTCAGCTTGTTCGTATCAGGGTGGTAAAGGGCCTCATCACATCGCACGCGGCTGCTGAAGCGATTTATCCCTTTCAAGTCCGTCTCCACGTCGGTACGCCACTGTCCCTCGGGCCAGCTTGCACCTGATTTCTGAATCCGGGTGGTCGCCTGAAGAGGGAAGCTGACAGGGCAGTTCGCCTCCGGAGGATTCAGATAGTATCGCATCGCGTACGAAGTGATGCGCATATCATCCGTTTGATGGAAATCGTCGAACTTGGGCCTTGTTAGGGCCTGTTGCTTCACTGGCAGTGCCATCTCCTTGGTTTATGGTCACATTAATACTTTTCAGGTCGGTGGCAAGTCTCTTTCATCAGTGGCTCGGGTCCGACGACTTCGGGGTAGGCCCACATTTGATAGGTGGGGAGGTGGATCGGCGCGGCATTGATGTTGAGTGCTCCCTTTGTAGTATCGCGGACGATAGTGGTGCCGCTGGGTGGTGCGTGCAATCTCTTGGCACACCAGGTGGTGGGGCGTGTGATGCCGAGGAGGTCGGACTCGAGGTCAGCCTGGTTGCCGGCGATGCGGCTGACCTCGTTGCCGCCGACGAGACCCAAGATATGCCGGGCCTCTTTCACGTGCCGAACGGATGCCACGGGTTCGTCGTAGGCCTGGGGATTCTCGGCGCGCTCAAACAGTTTGGCATCGTTGTTTGCAGCAGGGTATGCTTCAGACAAGGAGGCCATCTTCTAACGTGTATGTTGTTCTTAATAGGAAGTGTTACTCAAAGTTGGAAAAGAGTGCCGCCCCCTCCTTTTCAGCGACTTCTTGGCCGATAACGGAACCTCCAGCTTTTGCCACGGAGATGAGTTTGAATCCGTAGACCTTATTCGAACGAAGGCGGCGTGTATATAAAAAGCCACGGGCTGCACGTTTCTTACTTGGTGTCCATCCCTCTTCCCAGCTTTCGGATCCGCCTTCGGGAAAGAGAACAGCCTTGGCGCCTTTAAAGGCAGCCGAGCCACGTATCTCGCGTATAATCTTTATCTTGGGTGATGCTTCATAGGAGGATAGGACGCTGGCATAGAGGGCGCCTACACGCTCCCTCATACGACGCGTGCCTGTTCGTGATATCGCTGGAGGCATCTTATATTCCCTATTCGGTTGTCCTTTTAAGAGTTCGCACCCTTGTTGTTGACCCACTTGTATTTTCCATTTACCTTTTTAAAAGTTTTGCCTATGTGTCTTATACATGCAGCTGTGTAGGTTTTAATATGATGATTACGAAGTTTTTTGCTTATTTTCCTGGGTCCAACAATTTCAACATTTGGAGGAGCCTCGGCACGATATTTAAGCATTTCATCTATCGCCTTTTTCGCCTTTTTCGCACAAGCACGACGCTTATGTGTAATATTTTTCATATCTATTACTATCTTTTAAATTTCTGATTTAACAGTTGACATCTCGCACATAGCTGCGGCTGGGCAGACCGCCGCGGATCCACCCAGGACTGGCCATCTCAGTAATGAGATTCTCAGGGCGCTGAATGTTGTTCTTCACAACAGGAATCAACGGCACGAACACGCCGTCGAACTGTTGCTCGGTCACGGTGCCACACTCCTTGCCCTGACGCACCTGTTCGCTGTGGAGCAGGAGCGACTCGACATCCGGGTTGCCGCGCCCACCGCCCATATAGGGAACACTCAAGAAGGGGCGGGCCTGGCTACGAATGTTGCAGCGCTGGTTGTTGAACTCGGGCTGGTTCTTCAGAACGGACTCGACGTCGATCTGGTTGTTATTCACGCCGAATCCCTCTCGAGCGTACATCAGATGCTCCTTGATAGCGAGGGGATTGACCTCGCGTGCTGCAGGCACCAGGTTGGTTGTGGCATAAGAGCCAGGTCCAACGGACTGCTTGAAATACTGTTCAATCCCACATCCATCATCGCGTGTATGGGTGAGACGATTGATCTGCATCCTTCTCTGAAGAATGGTAATAGATTATATAAATCGTAAATAGAAATGGCCCGTCGTCGCGAAAGCCTTGCCGCTCGATTCTGTGGGTGTGTCAAGGGAGTCCGGAAAACGGTCAAGTTGCGCCGTGGTTCGGGGCGCGGAGCTGCTGCAAAGGAGGGGGCTGCTATTGCAATATGCACGAAGAGCCTTCTCCAGCGAAGGGGGCGTACTCTGAAGAGAGTGCGTTGTGAAGGGAAAGGTGGGCCGAAGCTCAGCACACAGGCGATGAGTCGGCGCTAGGCGGCCGCCACCCCTCACTTATTTACTTGCAGCCAAGGCAGGCAACAAGTGTCGGTTCCGGGGAGGCACGCCTCGCGCCCGCCCTCCTTACACGTCTTTCCAGGAATCTTGTACAGCCATTTCTGGTAGGAATCCACGTCGTTCGGGATGGACGTACTGGGCATCGTCACGAACTGACGCTGACTCTGCGTGCGTCCAAAGACGTCTGTGGGGTCACTGTAGAATCCCGATCGGAAAAAGTCGTCGAGGCCGACTTTGACGCTCGGATCGAGCACACTTGCCGCCATAGGGCGCTTGGGATTATACTTGATCTCATCGATTAACACATTCATAAAAGGATTGCGCGCTGTGGGGAGTGTGAGTGTGGGTGAGGCGGCTCCTGATCCGATTACATCATACACTGGCACTGCATCGGCGGATGTCCATTTTTTGGTCTCATTCTCAGCTCCCTCTGTAGCTCCAGCTGCAGCTGCAGCACCAGCCCCATCCTGGAAGTTCTCCCGCGCCCGCTTGGTGCCTATGAGCTTGAAAATGGCTGGCAGGGACCATATAGTAGCAAGCGCGATACTGATTGCTGAAAAGGTGTAGTCATTGCGCGCGTACGAAAGTGCCAAGCCCGCTACCCCTGCAACGATATAGACCAAAATGATATGATTTACGAGTTCGCTCACACACACACCCTTTGCCGAAAAACGGGTATATAAGAGAATCCTAGGTTGTTCCCAGACATAAGGATCACATAAGAGGTTCATATTCATTAGATCCTCGCTTCCTACCTCTAAGACAGGCTATTTTGTATTACTTCTTGCCTGGGGCACTGGCTCCGCCCTTTCGAGCATCGAGCTTCTTGCGGAGGCGGCTGCGCGCAATAGACAGGCGGTTCTCACTGTCGCGGCCGGCTGCACGCGCGAGGTCAGGATCCTCAAAAGAGAAGGCTGAGCGGAAGGACTCCATCATTTCGACAAACGCCGGGTGAGACTGGAACTCCTTGATGAGTTCCTCGGCCTCTGCAACGAGTTCCTGTGGGCGCAGTTCGCCCCGCATCACCTTCTCTTGGAGTTTCTTGGCCACGCGACCCATCGCCTTTTGCAGCATATTCGGATTCGCCGCCGAGGCCTGCATCAGAATCTCGAAAGCGCGAGTGGGATCGCTCTCGACGGCCGCCATGTCTTCGGGCCGGAGCCCGAAATCCTCGGGCTTGAATTCACGAACCATATCCTCGGCGAGCTTGGCCAGCTTTCCTTTCAAGAACTTCTCAGGCAGTTGTGGCAGTGCGCCGTCTCCTCCAAAGAAGGACATGAACTTATTGGCCAGCCCGTCGAAATCCACCCGATCCAGCCGACTACGCCATTCGCGCATGACTCGGTCTGCCCACTCTTTTGAGAAGCCGGCGCCGGCGCCAGCCGCCTCGCCATCCGCTGCACCCGACTCATAGAGGCAGCAGAGGTCGAGAATAGAGATATAGTCGAAAATGGCCTTCTTCGTCCGGTCCCCACAGCTGTCCCAGAGATCCGCCGTGAGTGTAACACCAGGCAGAATGGTGCCAGGGCACTCGTCCTTCTTCTCCAGAATGCCGGCGTGCTTGGCCAATACCTCTTTTGAATAGGCAGTCGTGCGCTCGGCCTCAGGAATGGCGAGGGCCGCGTCGAGTACTGTCGCCAGCTCCGGAAAGGTCTCGCGCAGGTCGGCTGCAAACTCCGTGTATTTCTTCTGAAATGTCGCCAATAGAGGAGACACTTCAGCAGACATTCTTTATGATTCTTTGAAGTTTGCGTAGCAAGTCTTTACGTAGCGCTTTTGCGCCAGCCTGTGGCGCCGCTTAGAACGCCAGCTTGGTCGCCCGCGCCTTCTCGCACAGAAGGCACAGCACTTTCAAATAGTTCCAAATAGCCTTTCGGTTCGAATCCGACATAGCCGGCCAGTGCTTATCGAAAATGAGAAGGGCCGGCGACATCTCATTGAACTGGCTGGAAATCTTCGACTTCGCGTAGCCAATGACAAATACATCATCCTCTCGTGAAATCCCCTCGTGCAGCTCGCGATACACATGCTCGTAAAAGAGGTCGAGAATCATCTTCGGATTGATTTTCTTAACTGCCTCTATAGCCTCCAGTGCCAGCTTGATATCTCGTTCTTCAGGATACGTCTCATTCAGCTCCTGAAAGAAGCGGATCAGCTGCGTATTAAAGGCTCCCAGGGCACTCATTCTTTCTGCTCTACTATGTTTTCTAGACCAAAAACCTTTAATAGGACGCAAGCCAGGGCCCAGACTGCATTTTGTCGGGCCCAAGTATAGAATGGAGAACTCCGCGTCCTCCACCAGAAAAAGGCACAAGATTCTTGGCTATGGCTCCTATGGGGCAGTCATACAGCCCGCTCTTTCCAATGTGAATACCAAAGGGAACACCCACGACTTTCCTGGGATGGTGACAAAGATATTCTACAATAAAAAGGATCTCGATAAAGCACTTTCCGATGCCGCTCTCTTAAAAGAGAAGTTCCCGCAGCTCGCCATCGACTACAAGCCGTACGTGAAAACATACCCCCTCTCATATTTCGATGGCAATAAGGAGGTGATGGATGCCCTTCTCTACGGGATTCGCGACGTTGGAAAGGGAGAACCCACACTCTACACACTTCGTATGCCCTTCTTGGGGGATTCAATATTCCATGTTTCTCAAAATCCAAGACTCAAAAGCAAATACTACAAACAGCCACCTGAAAAAATGATCACGGAAGTTCTGAAACTTCTCACCATCGTGGAGTCGCTTGTAAAGGCCGAACACGTTCACGGGGACATTCGCGATGCAAACATTCTTGTGAATGTGGAAACTGGTGACCTTACCATTATTGATTTCGACTTTCTCACGACATTTGATAAGACATTCGATGAAATGAAATATTTGAAACCCTGGTTGCCCATTGAAATCTTATTTTTCATGGAGGGCAATGACAAATCGGTAGAGAGCTTTCTGAAACTTCCTTTAGAGGACGTATATCTAGACAGGACGTATAAATATAAGATACAAGAACTCATAAGGAAATATCGGCATCCAACCCTTACTCACGGCGTATTACTCACAATGCTTACAAATATGATGATGGACGTATATCATACAATGCTCCACATAGAGACATCAATGAAGATGACAAGGGAAATGGCAATCAAAGAAACAATGAAAAGATTGCGTATTGCTTGTCTCTCTACGATTGACACATTTGGGCTAGGTGGGGCACTATTTTCCCTTTTTAACGGAATGCCGAAAACTGGAGAATACGAAGCACTTGCAATATTCATACACGATAAGTTAATACCAGCAATGACATTAGCCAATGTTGGTTACAGATTTCATCCAGAAAATATAATACATAATATAAAAAAGTTCATCCGTAACAACTATCCAAGCGTAAAGTTGGACGAGGTTCCCACAATACAAAGTGAAACGGCGCGGCTCGAAATGCTGGCCGAGGTGGTTGGAGATGCTGTGCCGGCGCCAGCAGCTGCTCCTTCTACGAGAAAAAGATCCTTGTCACGTTCCTCTAAAGAGGAACGGGCCATTCAGAATCTGATTGCGGCCACAGAGGCAGTAGATGATATTGCCATTACAATAGGCTCGCCTCCGAAACCGTCATCCTCTTCAAAATCGCGCCATGTTCGCAGACGGCGCGAGGGACCCTATACTCCTCCCAGCTCAGCCCCCAGCTCCTCAAGGGCTGGGGGCTTCGCGAAGTCAGCCACGCGAAAATCACCGCGATCCAAGACAAAAAACTGTAATGATGGTAAGGGTGGTGATGGCTGTATAATAAGCGGATAAGAAGGGCCGCTCTCCCCCAGCTCACATCCTATTGGGTCCTTTTGGCATCCCTGACTCCCTTTCCCGCTGGTATGCCTCCATCTGCTTGTCGAACAGCTCCTCCTTTTTCGAGCGCCGTGTGTTGCCCACGGGAGCCTGCATATTCGCTCCAGCGGGATTCTGCGAGAGACGGTCACCTGCAGAGGCCCCCCCACTCAAAAAGGAGAAGGCGCCAGGGATACTCATTCCTCCATTGCCCTGCGTAGAGGTGTCAGTGTCAATGCCGCTGTAGCCGACCCCTCTTGCAAAACTCATATTCTCGGTCATACTAAACGCCATGGGTTCGCCGGCATCTCCTGCCTGCGGCCCCTGGAGCGTCGTGTCGCCACCTCCACTGCCACTGCCCCCCTCTTTCATCTTCTTCTCATACAACCAGTTCATCACATCAGAATCAGTGCGAGGATCCGATTCGCCGGCAACCACTATGGTGGGAACCTTCGTCAGCCATTTCGGAAGGGCTGGCCGCGCTGGACCGGGATCTACGCAAATGAATCGGAACTGCCCCTTCCAAGGCGTCTTACTCAACTCGAGAATGAACGCCTTTGACCACTGGCACTTGTTGCTGTAAAAACAGAGGTTCTGAGAGGATCCTTGGCTCATCGTCAGCAACACCCACTATTTGGAGAAGATAGAGTCTTAAAAGAAGATGGCCGCGAGGTGGAGGGGTCAAACCCAATCAGCCTCCATAAAATTGGCCACCGATGTCCTTAAGAAGATGGGATATACAGTATAGAATGTCCGCCGCTGCTCCTGTCACTGCCAAAAAGACTATCGGGGAAATGCGGGCTGCACGGGCAGCCCTTGCCGGTCGCAGTCGCACCGCCGTGGGTGCCACTGTTCCTGGCGAATCCGTCTTTAAAGGCGTGAAGCGCGGAGAGGAGCGCGAGCACTTGAAGTTTCGTCTTTCTCCCACTCACGTAACCTACGCGAATGTCCTCCGTCGTACGATGATTACTGACGTGGAGACGGTAGGGTTTCGGGCGGATATTCTGCCCGATGGCTCCACTGCTGATGTGAAGATCGTAAAGAACAGCACTCCAATGAGCAATGAGATGCTGGCCCACAGAATCGGTCTGCTTCCTATTCACGTCACGAAGCCACTGGAGTGGAAACCAGACGTCTTCACTTTCAAGCTGAACGTAACAAACGAATCTGGTGAGCCCCGTGACGTAACTGCTGCTGATATTGAGATTTTGCAGGATCGCGGACCCGAGGAGGAGCCCCTCCGGGTTCCGAATGTGCAGTTCTTTCACCCCAATCCTATTACGAAAGAGACGTGTTTGCTAGCGGTCTTGAAAGGAAAGGCTGGGCTGCAGGAGGCGGAGAGCCTGGAATTCACGGCAAAGGCGACTGTGGGAACTGGTCGCGAGAATGCGCGATTTATGCCCGTAACATCGCGATGTGCCTACGGATATACGCTGGACACGGACCCCGAACGTCGTGCTGAGCTCTTCAATCGTTGGCTGACGACACATAAGAATGTGGGCAGTCCTACCGAGCTGGATGGCGACAAGCGCCAACAGTTCGAGCGGGAGTTTCAGACTATGGAAGTGCAGAGATGTTACCTAATGAATGACCAGGGCGAGCCGTACAGCTTCGACTTTACTGTAGAGAGTGTTGGCGTACTCGACCCAGTCTATGTAGTCACACGTGCGCTCGAGCTCCTACAGGCAAAGCTTCTCCGCTTTGCTTCGATAGATGCGGGGGACTTGCCCGAGGGGCTGCGTGTGGTGCCGGCGGAGATCAGGGGGCCGCTGTTCGACTTTGTCTTCCAGAAGGAGGATCATACTTTGGGAAATCTTCTGCAGACGTGGTTGGAGCAGAATCACTATGACTCGGGGGAAATCACCTTTGCGGGATACAAAGTGCCACATCCTCTCAGGGACGAGATGGTCCTGCGTGTCGGCGTTGAAGACGCTAAGGAACTCACGGCACGCGCAATGGTGGCAAAGGCTGCCCGCGGCGCCGCGCAGATGTTTCGCGAGTGGGCGGCGAACTGGGCTGCAAGTACGGCTACTCTGTAAAAATCCAGTGTTCTCAACAGGATGGAAGGCAGTATTCACGTGTACTGCATCAACTTGAAACACAGGGAAGATAGATGGAAGCGGTTTCTTGATCAGACTGAGCTGAAAACGATGATGAAAGAATACACGTTTGAGCGATTCGAGGCAATCAATGGATCAGCGATCGAGATTGAGAAAGACGGCCGTATTTCTCTTCGCACCAAGCGGAATATCCGTGAGCACATTCGGCGGGACCACGAAGAGTTGGACTCGGCAGGTGGCGTCGGCTGCTACCTGAGTCACACGAGTGTGTGGAAACTTTTTTTGGAGAGGCCAGAGAGCTATGCGATTATTTTCGAGGATGACGCTATTATTCCCGAGGGATTCACCGAGTATCTGAAGAGGGCGATGAAGGACGCCACTCTCTTACCGCAGCCACCTGATCTCTGGTTTTTCCCGAAGCCTTGTGAATGGTATTTTGACTATAAGGGCATACCTCACCCCTATACTGTAAAGGAGCAGAACCTGGGTCCCTGGACCACGAAAACCTGTGGAAGTTTTACAGGTTACTTGATCAGCAAACGCGGAGCTGAAAAGCTGCTCCAAAATGCCTTTCCGATTGATATGCACGTTGATTTGTACGCGTGCCTTTCAGGCCATATGGACAATATCCTCACTGTAAATCATCGTGGTGTTCCAAATATCAAGCCATATGCTCTAAAGACGATAGATACAGATATTCAGGCGTCGAACGATTGTGGCATTTGCAACATTCCCACGCATTATGAAAAGAGGGGAATGGTCGTCTTGAGTGTGCCTGCTCTTGTATTAGGCATTGCTGTGAGTGGGGTTCTTTATTATTTGGGAACACGTGGTAACGTACTGCGGCGTAGATAATTGGCGGGGGGGAGGTGTCTATGGGCTGCCAAGCAAAACCTCATAAACCAAAAGAGTATTACTTGTTTAGTTTTAGAGGTGAGAGATGGTTGAAGTTGATGGTATTGTTATTCTACCGCTTGTTGGATTCATTATTTGCCAGTCCCTTGTGTGTGGGCATATGTATTCGAAAATGAGAAAGCGGATTCGTGAGCTTGAGGGGCGTGTCAGACCCGCACAGGAAGCACCGGTTCCAAGCGCACCTGTAGATTTCGTCGTTGTACCACTGGAGGCGGCTGCACAGCAGAATCAATATCTTGGAGGAGTGACATTTACTCAGCCGCAGGCCCAACAGCAGTACCAAGTTCCTCCGCGGTACTGGTAGGCTCTGCCGACGCTGTAGGCTCTGCCGACGCTGTAGGCTCTGCCGACGCTGTAGGCGCAGCCCCAGCAACAGGCACATATGGCGCAGCCTCAATCAAACGCTCCTGCTCGAACGGCTTCAGGGCATTCACCACCTCTACAGCATTTTGCATGCGCACCTTGAACCCGCGCCCCCGCAGCTCATCACGCCACTTCAAATGCAGCAAATACACGGCCGGCTTGTATTCCGCCGGCAAATCCTTAAAGGCCACCGTGTGAGCTTTATGCACGTCGATATAGGCCGCATACACGTCCTCCGTTCTCTTATGCAGCCTCTTCTCCAGTTCCCACATCTGCCCGCGGTCTTCCCCATAGTGTGTGAGGTACTCCTTCACCTTCTTTTCAGCACGCAGCCGCAGAAATCGTGCCGACATTGTCGCCTCCGATCCGCGCAACTCCCGCATCATCATATAGGTCGGCGTACGCAACTTCCAGCGCCCACCCAGCCCGTCTTTAAAGACAAGCCCCTGCCACCGCCATCCCCGTTGAACCGCCAGCTTGAGCAAGAAATCCTTGATGTCCTGTTCGCCCTGGAACAGCCGGTCTGTACGATATGTGGGAACCTGGAGACGCGCGAGACCCTCGGGCCAGTTGGCCGGTCGCTCCGACAGCTCAATAACACCGTCCTCATTCACTGTTCCTACGTGAATACAAAAGAGTGCCGGCGTCACAACTTTCGCAACCACACGGTGTTGAGGATGCTGCAGCACGAAAGATGCAAAGGCGCCCACCGCCCCAGGAACCTGTCCAATAATCCCGTTCAAAGCTGCACTCAGTTCGCCCCTTCCCTTTAAAGCTGATGCTGCCAGTGCCTCATTGAACATCTGGCTGAAGGTCGTATCACTGTAATATCCCGTGGATCCACCCAAAACAGTCCGGGTGGTCACCTGTATATTTTCAGGGGCACTGGCATCCGTAAAGACATTTACCATGACGCCATCTACAAAATCCTCGACAACTGGGTTAGGGCTAAGAGGCAGACCAGCCTGCGACTTTGCCGGTGCCATGCATACGGGAGCGTTTCGTTCTGTATCCCAGACCACTGAACGGAAGAGACCATTGTCTTGGCTCGCGCCAGCAGCCGCGCCCCCGCCCCCGCTCTTCACATAGCGAATGATTGCGTGCTTATTCCCCTCTCGCTGCACAATACGAAGCCCACCACCCTCTGCAGAAGTAAGCTGCTCTTTTAGTTCCACCCAGCTCGGAAAACGCTCACGAAGGCGCTGAAAATGGTAAATAGTATAGGACATTTTCTGTGTTAGAATCTACCTTTATAGGGCGTACAATGCTTAGGCCTTCGCTGCGGGAACCATATAGAGACCCAAAGCTTCTCAAAGACTAGTAGGGATAATCCGATGACGACTGAAGAGGAGGAAGCAGCGCCCCTCGGCGTTGGAGACAGAATTCTCGTAATGGGGGGCGTACGAGATGGAACACGCGGACGTATTTACTACTTTGACACTGAACTCCTCCGTATTTTGCCCGACGGAGTAACGGATCGCCTCGTGGATCTGCCGATCGTGGATGGCGACTTTGACCCCGCCCTCGGCATCGAGGCACTCTACCCCCTTTCCAGGCGCGCTACTCCCTCTTTTGTGGAGCAGATCAACGCCTATAAAGGACAAAAGGCAGAGACATACTCGGCCACTGGAGAGCCTGGCCTCATCTATACGATTGCCGAGGTCGATCCCAAGGCCGACACCATAACCCTGGTAGATACCACGGGTGCTCGAAAGGATATTGAGTTCGTATATGGCATTCCTCGCGAGGAGCCATTTGCGGTCCTCCGACCTCAGCCACCACCCGCCGAGGTCGAGCTGGGCCGACCAGAGCCTGAGGGTGACGAGGCCGAGGACGCCTTTGCCGACATTGAGGAGGCGCCCGAAGTCGAAATGGGTGGATTGTACGAGATTTCCGAGACAATGGTATCCTATCCAGATACCATCCAGCGCAATGAAATGATTGACGATCTTCTCTCGGGTCTGCCCATCGCCAGCCAGAGAAATCCGAAACAGCTGCAGCGCATCCGAAAAGAGGTGGAGCAGTGTATCCTGCTGAGGAATGACGTGACGCTGTATTCGAAGAGCGGTGACCCGTATGGGCAGAAGCCGACCTCTTTCCAGACCGTGATGGAAATGATACAGAAGACGGATATTCCTCTCGCACGGCCAGTGCTTGACGCGAAACGCACCATTATGACCAGGGATACTGACCCAGCCATGGGAGCATTCCAGCAACTTGCCCCTATCTTTCAGGGGCCATCACAGTTGGCTGCATCGAACTTTCTAGAGAGGCAGTTGGGCGCAACAGCGCAGACAACGCCCGATGCCTTGCCAGCCTGGTATCTCACGTGGGAGGCCTTTTTCAAGAGATTCATGAACACATTCATATCAGAGGGGGCGCCTGGAGAGACAGTTATCTTTGCAGGGGACAAGGAGTTCCTGCGGGCGCCTGTGCCTATGATGAAAGAGGATGATAGCGGAGAGCTAGAGCTGCGCGTGGATGGGCTCAAATATGTAGATTGGGATAGGGTTATGAAGCGTTATAAAGGGGATACGAAAGAGTGGAAGGCCAAGAGAAAGGAGCAAAGAAAAGAGGAGAAGCGGAAGCAGAAGGAGGCAGCCAAGGCCGCGAAGGCTGCTGGTGAGGCGGAAGATACTGAGGCTTTAGAGGAAGCAGCAGAGGCAGTCGAGCAAGAAGGCCAAGCCGAGCAACCTACACGCGCCTTCTATGAACGCGAGGATGCCGATAACATAGATAAAGTTATAGGCGAGGCAATAGCCGAAGAACAGACTGACGATCTTGTAGCGTCCAAACGCAAGCGACAAATGCTCATTGCCCCTGGAAAGATTGGGCATTCTCTTATGAAAGGTCTCGGTCCCCGTGTCACCCGCATCAAGGCCAAGGAGGCCCCGCGGCGCATCGAAACCGGCGACGAGGGCGTCATCGTAAATCAGCTCATCTTTCCTCTTTCGACTGAGCGCCATCTTGGTTCCACGCGATCAGGGAGCCTGATGAAAGATATTGCCTACTCCGCGGCCCCTATGAAGACTATACGCCAGGTGATCGAAGACGCCGGCGGCATTCCTGAAGAGGCTAAATCTGGTGGCATCCTCTCCATTGGCTCTGAAGGAAACACGTCTGGAAGCATCGGCATTGACGACTGGCTCCGCGCGCAGCCCATTCATATTAGCGGTATAGGAGATGCCCTCATAGAGCTGAAGAATCTCGGCCTGACACAGCGAGAGCTCACTGCAGATCAGCAGACTGTTCTGGTGGAGAAGATCAACCAGCACAGGGGTCTCATCTACGACACCATCTCCAAAGAGAGACAGCGTGCCGCAAAGGCCGATACGGCCCAGGGGCTCACAAATCAGCCGTTTCTGCAGGGCGAGGCTCTCGAGGATCTGCTTATAAGCTTGAAAGAGGAGCCACTCCTAGCCGCCTATGCAGACGAGGTGCGCCGGCGCATCCCTGCCTATCGAAAGAATGATATTGCCCTCTTTGCCGCCGTGGCCACACAGATGGCCGATCTTCTCTTGGCCACTCTAGCAGGGCAATCTGGCCCCCTCGCAAGAGAACGGAATCGGCGCGTGCGCGATCAGTTCCTGGATGCGCTCCAGCGCGCCCTGGCAAAGTCGAAAAAGGATATGGATGCCGGCAGCATACCGGAGCCGATTCGCTGTCCTCACGTGCCCAGCCTCACGGCCATACGCAAGATACCTGATGACACGCAGCGCATGATGGCGCTCTCCAAGTTCCTCGCGAACTTCCAGAAGACTCGGCGGGATAACTGGGTCTGGTGCTCTGCTGCGGCCAAGGGGTCCGAGCACAAACTCCTCTGCTACCACGAAGTTCTCTTGCTGGAGGAGTTCAAGCACCCGCGAGAGAAGGATGCCATTCACAAGGAACTTCTCTTGAATTTCAGCGGAGGCCAGTTCCAGGGCAAGTACATTTGCCGAAACTGCGGGCAGCCTATCTCGGACCTCGAGTTCGACGCCAGTATGGAGTTCGACGATGAAGGGCGACCAATGGGTGGGCGAGCGGTCATGGTGGATCAGGATGCCATTGCAGAAGAGGAGCTTGATACTCTCTTGACTGGCACACCGAACCAGGAGGATCCCAAGATGAAGTTCGACAGCGAGCAGCAGAAACTGGTATATGAGACTACACGCGAGATCTTCGACAAACTCGGCATCTACTGCGATACGGAAAGCTACAAACGGATCCTCGAGCGCGTCGAATCGGAACTCCAGCGAGCCCCCACTCGAGCGCAGTATGCCAAGCGGGCGAAAAAGGAGGCCGACTACGATGCCTATATTAATCGTATGATGGTTGCCTCCGTGGGCGCACACGTTCTCATCGAGATACAGGCAAAGACGCCCGATTTCCTCATTCGATCCACTATTCCAGGGTGTCGTGCGGGCTTCTCTGGTATTCCCTTTACAGCGGGCGATGACAAGACCGGTGTGGAGTACATCAGCTGTGCAATCGAGACTATTAAAAAGCAGGGACTGCCGTGGAACCTCACGGGCTACTCGCGTATTCAAGATACAAAGAAGCGGCGGGAGACAATCGCCGCCAATATCGAGACGATTCTTGGGGGCGCTTCAAAAACGCCGATAGTACAGCAGCTCTTCATCCAGAAGAGGGCGTATCTCGAGAAGCCCTCGGAGAAGCAAGATAGTCTCGTAGCGGCAAAGCAAATAAAGGAGGATGTGGGCGAGGGATTTCGCCCCATTCCCTATTACGTCTCTGAAGAGGAGGCTGCCACTGCAGTGGTGGTCACACAGGCGGCCAGTCTTCCTGAGAGAACACGGGGCTGGATTCAGACGGCCCATCGTCTCGCGAGAAAGCACGGGACATATGTCCAGGGCTCTCCCTTTTTAGAGACGAGTTGCTGTTTCACGAAGATCACCGAGCCGCGGGGTTTCTGGGGAGAAGAAGGGAAAGCACTGCCTCCTCTTCCGCCCAAGACAGCTCCTCGTGGGCAGGCGGCCTCCCAGGCCATTGCGCGCTTTACCCCTCGGCCCCTGGCGAGACTCTTGGCCGATCCTCCAGAGGAACTCTTCTACAGGGTTTTCTTGCGCGTCTGCTACGACGGACCACGCAAGGGTCTTCCGCACGAGCCAGGCTACACAAATGAGTGCGCGCACTGCGGTTTCGTTTTCCCTGAGAATCCGTTCATTCCTCTGCCCAGACAGCCCTTCAATGCAGACAAGGCCACTGAAAAGGAGATGTTGAAAGAGTGGCGGAGCGAGGTCGAGGGAGTTATCTTGAAAGGGAAGGTGGCCCTGGAGACACAGGGAGTGGCGCTCAACCGCGATACATTCCAAGGTGTTCTCGACGAGAGTCATCGCAGGTATAAGGTTGAAATCCCGAAGCGGAAGGAGCCTACGATGGGTGTAGAACTTCTCTTGAAGTTGGGCCGACTGGACCCTGAACCCTTTAAAGGGTGGGCGGTGCTGATGGAGAGTCTCTTGGACGCGGTGCAAAAACTGCCGGCTCAGGCGCAACTCGACGAGTTCGATGTAGCCGATGCCTATGCCCCCCTTTCAAGGCACTATATTGACAGCCTGGGCGAGATACAGCGCCGCCTGGGCGCCGAGGCGTCTCAGTCTCTTCATACACTGCTCAAGGGATCCACGCCCGAGATTGTAGAGGCCATTCGGACCCACTTCCTCATCCCTTTTCAGCGCCTGCTAGGCCGATTCTGGCGCGGCGTCTTCACAGCAAGTGTTCAGAGAAGCTATAAGTTGCCGGCTGAAACAGAGGAGGATATTAATAGCGTAATGTACAAGCAATATGAATATATTAGCAAGATACAGCCGATGATCAAGGGTTACGCTGCAATGAAAGTGGAGGGTGCGCGAAACGCATTGGCGCGAGTGCTCCCTATTCTCCAGGACGAGGTGCGGGCGAATCTGATTCCTGGCGGCTCAGCCGGCATCGGTTATCTTGTCGGCAGTCTCATTCTGGGTATCCTGAGTGATTTTCTGAATCCAAGCGTGGTCCCTGTAGGAGTTACACCGCCCGATATGGGCGATGTTATTGATACGAGTGCCGGCGTGCCTGCGAATCTTATGAGCATACTCCTTATTAAGTTGAGGAATGAAGGCCTCAGCTTTACAGAGGAGTCTATACGTGATGCAATCGCCAGGCGCAATGAAATGGAGAACAAGTACTTTATTAAGAAGCTCGAGTTGCCGCCTGAAGAGAAGCAAATGGCGATGCGTATTAAGAAGCTGGGTCTGAAGGAGTGGGCCGCAGGAGCGGCGAATATCTATACGTTGAATCCTGAGCAGTATGAGCGCGACAGGGAGCAGCGGATTGCGATGGGGCTGGTCGATTTCGGCACGGACGCGGCTCTTACCGCAGCGGTTCTCGAGATGCAGAGGAATGAGGCCTATGGAGGCGGTGGAGACGGAGCAGAGGGCGGCTACGACAATGCCCAGATCGGCGCGGACGATTTCTAGGAGACAGAAGTTCTCAGCCCAAGGACAGAGATGAGGATTCTCCTCTTGAGTACCTTTCTATATTTGATAGTTGTGGCGGCGGTGCTTTATTTTCGCCCAGGCTTTATGTTCAGGGCCGATGGCACGTGGAAGGAGTTTGGCATAGAGAGTAGCGAAGCAACGTCCCCCTTTCCTTTTTGGCTATTCTGTATAACGTGGGCGATCGTGAGTTTCTTCGTGAGTTCGGCGCTCGTCAAGACATTCTTTGCAGGGGAAGGTGTTGCAGCTCTGGCTGCTGTGGCAACAGGGCCTACGGCTGCGGCGATGGCGGCCAGCCAAGAAGATATGTTGCAGCCTCTTGCACCCCCATCGAACACGAAGGGCAAAAAGAAAGAGAAGGAGCCGAAGCCCGGATATTACAAGCTGAACACGGCGGCCACGAAGAAGAATGGAGTACCGCGTTACATTTACTTGGGTCCTGAAATATCGGATGATGAGAGCACTGCCTCTTCAGAGGCGGATTGAATATCTTTGGCGGCATAGATCTGTAGAATGGCTGTGAGGACGCAATTCACGCAGACGGAAGTTGCCACAAGAGTATTAATGGGCCCTGTGAATCCAAGGGCGGGCATCATCTCAAGGGGGAGAATAATGAGTGAAACGCAGAAGACACCAAAGGGAGGGATCCACGCCGTTTTAAGGATGCGCGCGGCAGTCAGAGTTGATTGCGACACGTATTCGACGCAGGCATTGCAGAAGATTGTGAGGATCAGGCTAATCAGCGGGGCAATGATGAATCCGAAGAGGCCGAAGAGAAAGTGGGAAAAGGCTGGAAAGAAGAGGGCGAGGGCGAAACTGAAGAGGGTGAGGATTACACCGTGGACAACTCCGAATGTGAGGCGAAGGGCATAAGATATGGAGTCGCTCGGATCATCCGTGTTCTTTCCTTGCATTGACCAGATGGCAGAAATAGAGGTGATAGATCCCGCCGCAGAGGCCGAGCAGCCAGTAGAGCAGCCAGTCGAGGCAGTTCCAACAGCTGATCTTCTGTTGAGGCCACCCTATAGCGATGAGCAGCTTCAGGCGATGGATATATTTTTCAAGAGGAGGCAGGTAAATCCCGTGGGATTCACCTATACAGAGGGGGGCGATCTGAAAGCGGAGAGAGGCGCACAGGCGAGGGTACGCAAGGCGGGCAAGGCGGAAGAGGGGACCATACAGTTGAAGAGATTCTTGCCGCTCACGCCTACAGAGCGTGAGGTGATTGAGCAGGATCGTCTCGACAGACTGGCAGATCTCGATAAAGAATATGAGGCAACACGCAAGGCTCTGAAGGATGCAATGGCGCAGTATGCTGTCACGCGCCAAATGGAGCCAGTGCTGGTCGTCAATACAGCCCTGAGTGAGCTCGATGCCCGCCGCTCGGCCGCCCGTTCCGCGGTGAGATCCATTCAGGCGCTCGATAATCCAGAGACGCGGCTTATATTGCTCGATCAGCCCTATGAAAAGCGCAAACTGGTGCCGGTGAGCTTTGGGCAGAAGGATCCTTATTTCGGGCAAGTGTTTCAGATGAGTTACTATGACCTTTTACCTGAGTTCGAGTTTGGCAAGTATGTGCCCGATGAGGAAGTGCCACCAGCAGAGTCTGAAGAGGGAGAGGCAGAGGCGATGATTTTGCCGGATGAGGCGGGCTATCGCGTAAGGCTGCGCGATGGTCGTGTGGGCCGCGTGTTCTTCGAGGCCAACTCGGACGTCAATGGATTCCTCAGCCCGATGTGGCCTGCCACTTTTACGATGGACAATGTTCAATACGCGTGTGCGCTGCAGGCCTATGAGGCCGAAAGGGCACGCGAGTTGGGGAAACTCGAACTCCGCGCGAGTCTGCTGAAGACACGATCGGGACGCACAGTTCGAATCTTTACAAAGAATGTGGAGGGGCATCCCAAGAATGCCAAGGCGCTCTGGTTCAAGATATACACGGCGATTTACCAGCAGAACGAGGAGCTGAAAAAGAAGCTGCTTGCCACGGGAACCGATACTCTTATCTATGCAGACCCGCGCGAGGGACCTTCGGGAATCGGCCTGGCACACACGGATGGGACGGCACTTGATTCGTCGAAATGGACGGGGGAGAACGCGGCCGGCTTGGCGCAAGAGGAGGTGCGCGCCCGAGCACGCGATGAGACGCTCCAGGAGGCCCCAGTCGATACGGATATCCGCGAGGCCGCGATTACAGAGGAGGAGCAAGGGAAGGCGCGTGTGGGTGCGATTATCAACGCGGCACGGCGACGCGGTGGCGGTGGCGGTGGCAGGTATTAGTTCTGTAGAGGATATGGCCGCAGTGTCGCCTCATTCGCGTCGCAATCCACCTTTGTAGCCGTGTATTTATAACAGACACCATTCGTATCCCGATACACACGTGCGCCTACGTTCTGTGGATGGGGATATTCATAGACGATCGCCGGCGGCTGCTTATAGGCATAGAGCAAAAAAAGACCGATGACAATGCCGATTGCGAATGCTTTTATACGAAAATGCTTATACATTCCTTCCTATTGGTTAGCAGAGGAAATGTTCAGTTTCGGATTCTTAAAGACAGAGGCATTCAACAATGCATTCAGTATTCTCTTGGGCATTGCGCTCGTATCCCTTTTCAAGGCCAGCTGTAAAGGGGGGGAATGCAGGACCTTGAAGGCCCCGCAACTGGACGAGGTGACCAAGGCCACGTATCAGCTGGGCGATCAGTGCTATCAGTTTCGCACGGAGCCAACTGCCTGTCCATCTGATGGCGTAATCGAATCCTTCGGATCGAAGCGTTTGCTCTCCCTATAAAGTTTGCTTCAGAGCGTTAGAACAATGAGCACATTGATTTCAGATCTAGATGGGACTCCGGGTCAGGGAGACGATTCGGACTTTGTGCAAAATATTCTGCGGGAAATGAACGCCGATGGTGGTGGCGGTGGTGGGGGTATGGCAGCAGCGCCGCCTCCGGCAATCGGCAGTCAGGTTCATGGCACTGTAATCAATGCTCCGAATCCGAATACCATTGCGCCTCGTGTAATGGATAGCGGTCCTATCACGGCGCATATGATAGGAAATAGTCACCCGAGTGCCGCCGATTTTGTCCCTATTATGGGTGGCGGTGGCGGTGGCGGTGGCGGCGCGGGAGGCCCAGCTCCTATGGCAGCTTCACAGGGGGATATCTGGGCCGGTAATGCGGCGTCCTATGCGCAGGGCCCTTCTCCACAGCCCTATATACCTCGCCCAGCCAAGAAGTCCTTCTTTACGAAGGTGATAGAGGAGTTCAAGGGATCTCTCCTCGTCACTATTCTTGTCTTTGTCTTCAGTCTCCCAGTTGTGAATTTCCTGTTTGCGCACTATTTGCCCGCGATGGTGAAGCCGACTGGGGAGCTGACTCCTATTGGGCTCGGTGTCAAGGCACTGATAGCCGGCGGAGCATTCTGGGTCCTACAACGTGTGATTGTTCCTCTATTAACTCTGTAATCTTTAGAGAGTACGACAAATGCAGTATAAGAAGATGTTGCCGGCCGTTTCTGGATTCCTTGGTCTCTATATCTTGTATGTGCAGCCATTCAAGGTCGCCTTCTTCAGTCTCCTGCTCGCCGCGGTGGTGCTTGCCCTGACAAACTCCTTCGAATACACGGCAGCCCTTCTTGCCTTCTCGGCAGCCCTGGGTGGATTCAATCAGTTTATGGATCCCACTCCTTTTGCGCCAGTAGGTATCGAGGGGTTCCAGGCAAAGGACGCTGTGAGTGTGCAAACCCGGCTGGAGGATGTGCGCCAGGCAGCCCCCCTTGCACCCAAGATTGACGCAGTCACAGGTGTGCTCGAGTCTCCCAGCATCCTCGACAATGTTCCCTTGAATCCCGCGCAGCCCCTCACGTCCGATGCCGCTCCTGGAAAGAGCATACCCGCCTCTGCAAAGGCGCGCGTACTCATCTATCCAGTGCCTGAGGGCTTCGTGGCGAATCAGGGAGTTCAAGATAAGCCTGTGATGGAGAATCCCTATCTTCAGAATGGGCCTGACGCTGAAGGCGTCGAGACGGCGATGATTGGCGACGGGACCGAAATGCCTCCCAGCCAAGTTGCAGCCAGTGATCAACAGGGTGTTGCTCCTGGTCCTGCTCCCGCCTTTTAAGCCCTCCTAGTGATAGAATGCCGGCACGCGGATTGAAATGTCCTGCTGGCGTGTTTTGTATAACTCCTGGACTTGTCATACTGGTTCTTGGAGTTGTAGTTGTTGTGGGCGGCCTGCTCTTCTTTAGAGGGAGTGGAGCTGAAGTGATGGTACAGGCTGCTGGGCCTCTGACTGCAGCTCCTGTCGCCGAAGCTCCCACGCCTATCTCTATACAGATTGCCTCTGCTGCTGGGGGCGGCGGCGGCGATGATCGATATACTCGTGCCCCGAAGCCTGAGCGTCACTGGGCCACGGAGCCAGAGTTTCCCAGCTCCGCCGAAATGTATGGGAAGCTTCCCCGCATACCCACGCGAGGTCTGCCTGAAACCTATCAGTCCATGGGCGTCATTAAGATGGAGGACGGCGCAGTCCTCCCCCTCTATGGCCGTCGCACAGCTGCCCGCTCTGATCGTTTCCAGTATTACACCCGGACCGACACGTATAATCCAGTACAGCTCCCTATTTCCTACAAGAGGCGCGATTGCCAGGACGATGTTGGCTGCGACGAACTCTTCAACGGGGAGAGCATTACCGTAGCCGCTACAAACCAGAAAGGAGTCGCCAGTATTTACAGGTTTGACGGGCCGACATACATTCCTGGCGTTCTTTAAAGACGCCAAAGCTTCATACACCAAGATAGAGATAGGAGGATGGTGATGTCCTTCGAAGAGGGATTTCAAACAGCAGGTCCGCTTACAGAGTCTTCTGCAGTCAAGTGCGACGAAACAGCCATTCAATCATTTCCTTTGCTGCTGAACTTTGGTGATATAACGAACAAAATGTACGAGGAAGTATTGGACCCATTAGCTATTGATTTCAAATGGGGAGCTCGTTCAACTCCGCCCCAGTTTCTTAAAACAGAGGGAAACAGTAATGCAACTGACGAAGTTGGAGAAGGACAGTCAAACCTTACCACATTTAAGTACCTGGGCGTAGAATACCAGGTGAATCGAGTGGAGATTGCAGCCTCCACGCACACTGCCTGGATACTTCCCACAGATAAGAGGGTAAATAACAGGGAAGATATAGTTATTACATTTGAAAAAAAACAGGCAGACTCGTCGGCCAGGTACCGCTATATTATCTTTGTTATTCCGATCATTCGCGTGGAATCATCTATACCAGATCGTGATTATATTCGTGGGTTGCGTAATAGTAGTGCAACTGGACCCTTTTCTCTGGAATCCTGTTTTCCTGCGAATGCGAGAAGCCTTTTTGCCTACTATTCTGTGTGTCTTAATGGAATACAGGGTGAATATCCTATCGAGAGTGCATATGTTTTTGTATCGACGGAGGGCATAGAGGTCTCTAAAAGTTCAATGGAAGAGCTATTGATCGCCTACAATCCTAGCGCTCTTGCATTTCCTGATGCCAGCCCTCCCTTTAAGAATCGATTTACTAGTGGGAAACCTCCGAAGGCACTACAAAAGGGGGAGTTTGGCCTGTTTGTACTGAGCACTAATCAACTACTAGATGCAAAGGGGGGCGGTAAGATTGAATCGCGCCGTGATAATCTCGACGCTTACAAATGCGTACCACTTAATCCTGATGCAAATGTGGAGAGTGGGAATATTAATATAGATCTTGAAACGGGAACGCCCCTGAATGAAGTGCTTGCGGCGAGAGAGGCGGAGAAGAATGCATTGGGAGTGGCAGCACAGGCGGAAAAGGGAGCAGTTAGCTTGAATCCTGGTCGCCTGGAGAAGATAATGAGTTCTGCTATTGGTATTTTTATGGCGGTGCTCGCTGGTCTGGGCTTCATTCTCTTGATTTCCAGGTATTTCGGGGCATCAGGTGCGGCCTCAGCTGCGGCCTCAGGTGCGGCCTCAGGGCCTGCGGTGTTATCTATGGGCGCAAAAGTGGCTCAAGTTGTACAGTCCTCAGCCACTTATGCGATTATCATAGTCCTTACGGGATTCTTGGGGTTCATAATAGGAGTTATGCTGCAGTGAGCGAGTTGCTGGCTAGACCCCTGTTCATGAAGAACTGAACAGATTCACCAGGAGCAACAGTATTGAGTGGCGCCTTCTGGTTATCTACTGCAGAGTCATATGTCTCGGCCTCGCCCACTTCTTGCGCGTGAGAGTCCTCATTTCCAGGCTCATAGTCGTGCTCATCTACAGAGGCGCGCTGGGAGCGGGGATGCACCTCTCCCTTTACGAGAGGGCGGGCTGGACGACGGGCGTCTGAAAGAGGCGCACCTTTCGCGCCAGTGCCTGCGTAACTGATACGAATGGCGTCGATTGTGCGGCGCCTGTACTCCAAAAAGATGGCCGCGGTGGCTAGAAAGAGGGCGAGACCTTGCAGCATATTCTTCTTGAATGTATAGACTGTCAGAACAATCATAAGCAGGGCCGTGATGCGATAACCGGCAAGAGTATCAATAAGGGCTGTGGGAAGATATGGTGCTATCAAGAATACGAGGATAGCTCCTGCAAAGAAGATCTGAGGATCTTTCCACTTCATCATTCTATCCTGGGGTCCGTAAATTTGATTGCCACTTCCTTCGTAGAGACTACTAAGAAAATGGCAGGTGTAGCAGGCACAGAGCTCGACCGTGTGCTCACTTCAAAGGGGTATTCGATTCGTAAATCGGCCCTCACGCCCGAGCAGACGAAGCGGATTCAGGAAGAGCTGCTTGTGGTTCCGAAGCTCAATATGAAACTCACGAGCAAGGCTGCCCTCGAAGCCGCCACCTTTAAAGTATATCGGGAATCCCCTGCACGATGGTATGTCCCGCGATGCTGGGGCACGACTGTCTTTGGGGCACCACAGACTTCTGTGGTTCCTGAGGGTGCTCTGCTCTCCGCCGAGGCCAAATCCTTTAAAGGCGCACCGTATCCCTATCAGACGGATATCATTAACTCGTTTGTCTCTGCCGGGGCAAATGGCTTGATTTGCGTGCCTTGTGGGAGAGGGAAGACATTTATGGCCCTCGCCATCGCGGCAAAGCTCGGGCGGCGTTTCCTCGTAGTCGTGGATAAGGAGTTCTTGATGAACCAGTGGCGTGGCGAGATGGAGGCGCTGATGCCTGGGTTGCGTATCGGTATATTTCAAGGCTCGAAGCACGAGACGGACCCTGCTCTCTATGACTGTACGATCTGTATGATTCAGACAGTCTGTGGGCAAGATATTCACGAGGACACCTTCAAGACATACGGCTTCACTATCTTTGACGAGTGCCATCACCTAGGTGCCCGCTATTTCTCCAAGACACTCCAGAAGATCCAGACAAAGTGGATGCTGGGTCTTTCGGCGACTCCTACGCGCGAAGACGGCCTCACCAAGGTATTCCAGTGGTATCTGGGCGAGCCCGTCTATTGGGAAAAGACGCGCGAACCGGATCCGACTGTGGCTGTAAAGGGAGTGCATATTGCGACGAAGGACGCTGACTACCACGACGTGCCGGTCGATTGGAGAGGGGAGCCCGTGATGGCACGACTCCTCGGCAATGTTCTTGCCTGCGCCGATCGCAATGAGGAGATTGTCCGCTGGGTGCTGCGGCTCTGTGAAGAGAGTCCTGTGCGCCGTGTGCTGGTCCTGTCAGAAAGAATCGGTCACCTGAACACTTTAGAGGAGATGATTCGGGCGAAGGATCCTGCACTCACGATGGCCTATTACGTGGGAGGAATGAAGGAGGCCGTGAGAGAAGAGGGGGCAGCCACAGCCCGCATCCTTCTTGCCTCTTACGCGATGGCGAGCGAGGCGATGAATATTCGCTCGCTGAACTCGGTGATTCTGGCCAGTCCGCGCAAATCCGTCGAGCAGAGCACGGGGCGCATCTTGCGCGTGAGGCCGGCCGAGCGCACGGTGGAACCAGTGATTATCGACATTATCGATGAACATTCAATGTATCAGGGACAATGGCGTAAGAGATCCGCATATTACAAAAAGTGTCATTACCAGATTCAGCACCTAGGCATGGGATTCAAGAGGCGGGCCTGGGAGGCGACTGAGACCGCGGAAGAGGCGGGCGCTGCTGCAACCACCACCGCTCCTGCCGATCTCGATTTCATCGATTGAAAGCACTAGGCTACAAAACTACTAAAACCAGCAACGTAAGCATTGCTCAAGAAGCTACTTATATCAGTCTCAATCATAGTAACAGTAGTATTATTTACGAGTGTTTGATTATTATTAATAACTTTCTGATAATCAGAAAATACAACCGGTTTTTGCTGATCAATCGCCGATGTAAGGCCTGGGAACTTTGCTTGAATCTGGTCAAGGCTATTTTTAGTATTGCTTAGAGTAACATACTTGGTTGCCATCTGTGAAAGTAAGTTCGTCACATTGGGGGTTTGTATATTACTCATAATAAGCTCAGAAAATTCATTATATAGATTTATATAGTTAGAGGAGTTGCTAGTATAGTTAGAAAGCTCGAAGCCACGATTATCATATCGCTGATATAAATTACTAAACAAACTAAGCGTGCTTGTTATATCCTGGAAGTTTGAATAAGTCATACCTATAAGCCCTGTATTAAAGTTTATCTCATTCAGATAATTTACAACAGATGATGTATCGCCCCTTGATGCAAATTCAGCCCCTTTAATACTAGATCGCGTTGCTATTTCACTCTTAATTGCATCCTCGTACCGATTTTGTATGCCAACACGAACTTCGCGCACATAACTTTCACGGTATTCATATGTGGCCCTCTCCTGTGTGTTAAAAGCATTTAGGAGTTCTACCCCCTCTTTAGCTAACTGTATATTGAGTTTATTAATATTTTCAATAATCATACTTGATTGATAGCCCAGCGTTGTTATGTTGCTAAGGGCCGATGCAATATTTCGAGAGAATGAACTCAGTGCATCGGACACGCTCACGTATCGCTGATTATATGTATTTACGAGGGCCATAGCATCATCATATTCCTTCGCTTTTTGAGTAGAAATCGCCGACCATCCAGCAAGCGAACTTACATCTCCTCCCATTCGACCAAACGTAGCAATGGATCGTGGTACATAGGGCAATGGACTCATAAAATTCACGGTCTGATTGTTTATTCTGAGACTACTTGGGGCGCCTGGCGTTCCTTGGGAATACAGCAAATAGCTTACATCAAAAATCTCATTGGCCAATGCTTGATCTATCGTTTCATTATCAAAGGGTTGTAACTGTCCTCCTCTTTGTGATACTAACTGCGTGCAAACTAGATTAAGACTTGAAAGATCTCCTTTGGCAGCAAATGATGATGCAACCTGGTTCTGCCTCGCTATAGTTGAAATATCCCCCCTTGCTATGAGTGAGCTCATCTGGGGCGAAATGAACTGCGCAGAACAACTGCTAAAAAGCTGTACATTCGCGTCAGTAACACGTGTAGATTGTGGTGGGCCTGTTATATCGATTACGTCAATAATAGGTCCAGTAACTGATGCCCGTTCTGCAGCCAATGAACTCATATAGCCACCAGGCGTCCATCCTTGACGCCGAGATTGATACTGACGCAAGTTTGCATCACTATATGTATTAACAGCAGCTCGAATCCCTGGAATAGGAAGATAGTCACTTCCATAGAGATTAGTAATGTATTCTATCAAGTTCTTTTCTGCATAATAGGCATCATCCGCATTCGACAGCACTTGTCCCTGTAGTTCAAAGCGTGAGTCGAGCATTTGATTGTATCCTATGAACGTCGATATGTATGCCTCACTATACATTTGCGAGTTGCTCATCGCCTTCAATGCCGCCGTGTATGTGCTATTTCGCAGATTTGTGTAAAAGGGAATAGTTACTTCTCTTGCCTTTTTTCCCTGTTCCCTGTACTGATATAGTGTAGAGTACTCGAATGCTAGTTGTTTATCAAATCCAGCAACAGCGATTTCAAAGGAAGACATTGCGGCAGATTCGAGCGTAGTGGAAGCATTATTCACAGCCCGTTGCCCTTCTGCTACACGGGCCGTGAGGCTATCCATCCTCCTTTTTTGCTGAAACACCATCGTACTGAGTTCGCTGTTAGTCATCGGTGTATCCACGATTGGAGTTACTCCAGCTTGACCACCTACTTGACTCATAAAACGCTGAAAATAGCGATTATAGACCTCGGTCGCATCAGAAGCCTCCCTCAGATCTCCCTGCAAACTTGAAACGAGTTCAATATATCTCTTATTCATCAGTGCAGTCTTCAAAAAGGAAGACCAGTTTTGCACAGATGCAAATGTACTTAGAATGTTTCGATCAGTTTGATCAATATCTGCTCTAATAGATGTTTCAACTCCAAGGTAGTATGTTTCTTGATCCTTTAGAGTACTCATTTGTCGAGAATACCCTGCCAGTGTAGAGGCGGACTTTTCCCATGTTGCCTGTGAGTTACTTGCTACCTGGCTAGAAGATACAATGAGCGTACAAACATTTTGTATATTTTGCATAAGATCATCATAATCTTTGACCTTTTGAACATATGCAGTATATTTATCAGAATATGTTGCTGCTGCACTCTTAAATGCGTTATCCTTTACAATGATTTCTCCTTCGAGCCTTTGTTTTTCCCTCGTTAAACTCGATATTTCGCCCCCAGTACCTCGCATAGTACTATCTTGTTCATCAATCGCCTTCATAGTCGAAGCAATCTGTGCTTGCACCGTCGTCGATTGCCGTGATAGCGTAGATTCTTGCTGAACAGCTTCTGAAAGTTGAAAGCTACTTATATTGATCGCATTCGTCAGATTATCAATCTCAAGTTGAAGATTATACTCGAGACCTTCGAAATAGAGGCGTTCCTTTTCAAGCCCCCTTATAGTGGATTCTTCGATTGATACGAAGGAAGAAACCGTGTCAGCATAGCTTTTGAGCTGCGATTGTGAGAGATTAATCATATCATTTTCATTTTTGATCTGATTAATATCAACTGATGACATCTGCGCAGACTACTATTCTAAATCTAGAATCATTAAGTGTTTAGATCCGCCGCGTTGTCTTGCGCCTACGTTTGCCGCCGCGCCTGGCTGTGCGCCTCCCCCCTCCTGCGGTCTTGATGCAGGCGGGATTGTATGCACGGGCTTCATAGGGAGTCTGTATAAGAGAAGGGGCGCCTGTGCTGCCTAGCCAGGTGCTGGGGGTATTTGTATAACCAGCCGTAGGGGCATAATAAAAGGCGGAATCAACGCCGCCCACGCCGCCACGCTGAACAGGGGCTTGTGTGACGGGCGTGTGAGGTCCAGGGTTCAGGGGATTGGGTGTGTTTCCCTCACAAGGAATGCGCACGGCCTGGGGAATACCGCCGGCCCATGGAGCACCAGGAGTGATCTGCTGGGACAGATCGAAGGTGTAGCGTCCGCCACGCTGGCGCCGACGCTTACCGCCGCCACTCAGTCCGGGAAGACCGAGCCCCTTCAAAGGGAGAGAGACTTCCCCAGGGCGTGGTGTAGCCATACAAGAGGAAAAGGGGACGACCTCGGCAGCGTTGCCCAGGCCGGCCACAATAGGCGCACCGAATGTATAGCTTTGACCGAGCCCACCCCCTTGCTGCCCCCCACGCATTTTTCTTGTCTTACGACTGCGGCGATTACGGCTTCTCTTAGCTGCCATCTAATAACCCCTCGTATTTTATGGGACCTCCTGGGGAGAAGGAGCAATACCAACAATCTCATATCCTCCAAACTCGGCCTTCCAGCGCGCAGCAACCCATGCCACCTTTTCAGCCTTCACTTTTACACGAAGTAGAGTGCTCAGATTATAGTTCTGAACAGACGCACGGCTCACAGGGAAACCGTCTTCGCCGTATAAATCATAGACATCGGGCATCTTATCAACAGGTGTTGCTTTGAAACGTCGGGTTGCCTCGATATTGGCGACAGGTGTAACGGGAGCAACAACGGCTGCAGGCCCAGGCGCAGGCACAGCAACCGACGCCCCCCCTCCTCTCTCCTGCTTCATCGCCGCGGGCCCACTCGCCGCCTTCACCCTCTCCTCAAGATACAGGACCATCCGTCGTTTCCCTGGCGTATCGGGTACGAACTCCACACTATAACACTCCTGCCAAGCCCCCTTTTTCGAGAACTCCTCCAGACTCTTGTACTGGGCCACCGTCGTGAAAATGCCACCCAAAAGGCGTGCATCAGGAATCCAGTGCCGCTCCACGAACTCCCGCAGCAGTCCTCGTCTCTCCGTAAAGGTCGTCGTCTCAAAGACATTCACTCCTTTCCAGAGCCACACGTCCTCCAGTTGGAGCATATGCATTACATCGTCTAGGCGTGCGAGAAGCACCGTCCCCCCATTTTCACCCAAGCACGACGCAACGCGCATCCGAAGAGTATAGGCGGACCAGCTCTTCGCCCCGTCCCTACCTCGCCTCTGCTGCATATAGAGCACCGGCTTCTCGGGCAGAATCACCAGGAATCCGGGCTCTGCACGACTCTCATTCTCCAGAACGAACATAGGCGCCCTCTTCAAAATAGGCTCCACCCGCTCAGGATCAAGGTGCTGTCGTATTACAATATCTTTAAAGCACGTCTCCAGAACCTTGCTTCCAAGGGCCTGGAGAGATGCTGCTGCCGGTTTTCTCTGAATAGCGTGGGTCTCTCTGTGCGAGTTTCGCAGACTTCCCTGAGATAGACCCTGTGTTTCCATTTTCTGTCGCTTACTACTATTTCTTGTCGGCGGATCCTTATGCCGCCTTAGCGGCCTTTGGCGGCCAGGGCCCCCCCTAGACCTCGGCGAAGAAATCCCCCTTCTTCAGGTCATTCGCAAATACACTCCCCATAAAGCTCGCACCATTCTGCGCAAAGTCGGGAGAGAAGTGCGTCTCGCCACTCAACGCCTTTGTAGATCCCACACCCGATGCCACCATCATATTCGACCCAGTATTATCGACACCGGGGCCGAAGGACCGCTCAGGATGCCGCATAGAATCGTGAATAGGGGCCTCCATATTCCTGTCGTCATAGGGATCAAGTGGGACAGCTTCCGGAGACATTGTTGCCGGTTCATTGGGCGGCGCCTGTGCATTGGGGGCACCAGGACCTCCAGGCGAGACCGTACGGGGCTCCATCGGAAGATCCTCCTTTATAGACGGAGCCGGCGCAAGTACGGGTGGCGGTGCAGTGTTTATCTTTGTAGGAGGAGCTGGAGGTGGGGGCACAAAGGACTCGGCAGGACGAATGGGCTCGATAGTCTTACCAAACCGAAACCATTCTGGCTTGTAGGCTCTCAAGAATAAATAACCTATGAAGAGCACAGCCGATATTGCTAGAGGGACCAGAAGTGACTGAAGCATCTGGTGCTTGTGAGGAAAAAACAGGTGTTCTAGAAACCTCGCGCCTTAATAGAAATGAGTACTACTGCTGTGAGCGACCTTGAGCGCATCGTGAAGGAGGCGCGTGACGTCTTTATTGTCGCAAAGGCCGATGGAACCCTCGATGCAGCCGAGATCATCCAGATTGGGCTGACGGTCGCGAAGGGTGTTCAGAAGATCGCCTCCCTCTCTGGCGCTGAGAAGAAGGCTGTGGTTCTCTTGGCTTTGAAGAAGGGATTGGATGCTGCAGGTGGGCTGCCTGTGATAGGGGGAGCCACTCCCGAGGTGATGGCGAATGTTGAGAAGCAGCTCTTTGCTGCTGCCGAGGCAGCAGTCGATGTGGCGATTGCTGTGGCAAATGGGAAGTTTGATTTGAGGAAGCCGGCCTCCTGGAAGACTGTGTGCCTCCCCCTCTGCCTTCCTCTCTTCTCGTCTGCATTGGCTGCCTTTGCTTCCGTACCGAAGGACCAACCGATTCTTCGGGAGGCACTGTCTCTCGTAGCAGAGAAAGCTGGAGTTCCCAGCCAGGAATCCTCAGCATCATCTGCCCCTGTTCCTGACGCCGCTCCAGTAGAGGATAAGACTCCTGAACAGCCGACTCAAAAGGAACCCAGTCCTGAGGCTGAAGCTCCAGCTCCTCCTGAATCTCTAGAGGAGACGGCTGCCGAGGCGGAGCCTGTGGCTCCTCAAGAGGTAAAGGCTGACGTTTGAGCAAACGCCAACACAGCCACTTAGGAGCCGCTCTCTCCTCCTCTTCAATGTACATTCCCACATACTCACCAAAATCATAATAGGTAAGTGTGCCAATGGCTTCTGTGACGACAGCCTCACTGCGGCGCCACAAAAGCTGTTCCACTATCATATTCCCTTAAGATCAAATAGACACCCAGGTTTAGCCCTAGCACGCCTGACACAAAAATTTAGGGTTAAACCTGGCTGGCTGCATTCCTAGCAAGAATGGGAAAGAGTACTGTTACTACTGGGCTACTCCTTATCCAAAAGGGTGATGTCAAGGAGATCAAACTCCCCATCGGAAAAGGGGGAAACATCACAGAGGAGACCCTTAAGAAACTCCTCAAACAGAAAAGTGAATCAGAGCCTGAACTTCTCTGCTCCTACCCCTTTAAAGAGGGCAGTGTGCTCGTATTCTTCGGATATACTGAAGGAAAGGCAGGCTCCGAGAATAAACACGAGCTCCCCCCTCCGCACGATGAGATAATGGCCTTTGGAGATATACTTGTATTATGTTGCAAAGATGAAGAGGCGTGGGCAAATCCAATCCCTCTTAAGGTTGATGACTACGAGGCCTTCTATACGAGGGCGTTTGGAGGATTCGACGATACAGATGAAGGGATCGACGCGGGGGATGAAAGGGGAGAGGTGGAGGCAGACCTTGATGAAGATGGGGGTGATGACTCAGAGGACGAGGCCGATGCAGAGGCCGACGATGACGCCGCTGCTTCTCTAGAGGACGATGAAGAGGAGGAAGTAGATGACGCAGAAGTCGATGTCGAGGCGAATGTCGAAGAAGACCTGGAAGGTGAGGCTGCAGTAGCTGCTCGACGCATCAAAAGTGCAGCGGCTGCAGCGAGGGCTAAGCCTGGCAAACCGAAGGCCAAGAAATCACGGAAAACGACGGCTGCTGCCAATGCCGTGGCAGCGTCCCTTGCATCCTATGCCAACTATCTGCACGTGGAGGAAACTAGCGAGCTCCGTTTCGAGATGTCAGGTGCATACGATCCTGCCACACTCCCTCCACAGCGTACTCATATTCTTAAAATACTGCGCGAACTCTTCAAAGATCAACTGAATGAAGAGCAGAGCTTTGCCCTCGAAAGGGCCATATATAATGGAACCATTAATGTTGCCACACAACGACACATTGGACGAGCCTGGTCTCACCCCCCCTTTGTAGAACTCTATAAAATGCACGCGCGCCACATTGCCGCCAACTTTCATCCTGAATCATATGTAAATAACACTGAACTCTTCCAGAGATTCAAGGAAGGATCTATCAGTATCGATGATATCGCCTCGATGGACCCTTATCAACTCTTTGAAGGGCGTTGGAAGGATAGCTTCGTTCAGCAGCAGGTCCGAGAAAAGAGACAGCTCGAAGGCAATAAGGCGATGGCCACAGACAGATTCCTCTGCTCGCGCTGCTGGAAGAGAGAATGTACCTACTACGAAATGCAGACTCGTTCGGCAGATGAGCCCATGACCATCTTTATCACCTGCTTGAACTGTGGAAAACACTGGCGTCAGTAAGTGCGCTCAATATAAGAGATAGTATTACACATTTTTAGTTATAATGGATATTTCCGGTGCTGCAGTAGCCGCCCCATTGGCTCCCATAATACAAGTAGGCGCAAAAGGTGCCGAGCCATTTCCTATGATAGACAAGATATGGTTCATCTTTACTGAAAAGGGCATACGTACAGTGTTTGTCTCGGTGGGTACCTCAGCGTCCGCCCTGGCTGATCTCGACATAGCCGAATCGATCGGCTGCCCTGTGAATATTATTCCACTGAAGGCGTCCGAAAAGGCGCAGTGGGAGAGCGTGGCGGCTGTGCTAAAGGCGCGCAAACAGCCTGAAGGAGAGCTAACCCCCTTTTTGGCCGGTGTCGAAGAGAAGTGGGTTCTCCCCAAGAATATTCGCACAAGCTCCGCGGTTCCCTGGCCTGCAAAGGGGGCGATCGAGGTGCCTACAGGAGAGAGCGTACCTACTGAGAAGGCTCTCACTGTCATTACGGATATCTGCAAAGGAATGCGTCTAAAAGAGGGAGAAGGCTCGCGCATCGATATCTTGAAAGTTGATACGACCACTTCTGCCCCGGAACTTGCCGGCGACATTGCCCTCTCCATTCTACAGGCTGGATTCCGACCGGCCATTCTCTTGATTCACTGGGCCGGCTATCCTGACCTCGAAGCTCCCTACCATATACAAGCCGGCTCCATTCAAACGATGGGATACCGACTGATGGCCAAGACAGACAAGAAGTTCCTCTATTACTATACTGATCTGGATCTCTTCGAATCCTGTAGCTGGGAAGATACTAGCTGTGATAATCCTATGGTAAATGAACTGCGCCGAGCATTAATGAAGCCCAGAATCGGATAATCTCAGAGTGAGGTAGAGGGGGCTCCGTCGCAAATGCAGAAAGCCATCCAATGCGCCTCGCCCCTAATAGAAAAGCGTATTTTATTTTTTCAGTTAAGAAAATGTATGATAGGTCGCAGGGCATATTCAGACAGCATCCGCTCTAAAAAAGCTATATCTGATCCTAATAGGAAGGAAGGGGAATACGATGGACAATCGACATACAAGAAAGGGACGGCGTCACAGCAAATCGCCGCCAGCGGTTAGGGCGTCACCCCCCTTTTCAAAGACTATACATCCTGGCGATGACTTTTATACATACGTAAATGAGGTGTGGCAGCGGCAGGCGCACATTCCTGCGCACGAATCCTCTTTTGGGGTGAGTGAGGAAATAGAGGCCACTGTTGATGCGGCGCTGTGGAGAGAGGTGGAGGCGGCAATGAGGACGAGCAAGGGGTCTGGAGTTCGCTTCAGCGGTAGTGCAGGCGAAGTTCATCGCAGCGCCATCTCTACTCTTGCGAGGTCCTGTCTCAACCCCGCGGTTCAGGGAAATAACGTGGTGACACTCAAGGTTCTCTTGGGCGACCTAATAGGGGGTGCTGAGGCCATGCCGGCCCTGGCTCCGTCCTTTCATCTTGGCGGCATTCTCCGCCGAGGAATCCCATCACTCTTCGAGTTCAACGTCGATGTACGCTATGGAGGAAAGAAGACGGATCCCGCCGATTACAGAGTCTATATTGACCCTGGCCGCTTCGGCCTCCCCTCCTTTGAGTATTACAAGCAAGTAAGCACTGTAAAGGCATATGTATCTTGCGTGGATCGCTGTTGCCGACTCCTTGGCCTGCCGTCTGTTTCACCGGCTATAAAGGTGGAGGCCGCCCTCTACGGAAAACTGGAGGCCGCCCTGGAACACAAGCCCGATTCTATATCTTGCTCGTGGGCCTCACTTCAATCAAGATATCCGAAGATCCCCTGGACCGATATCTTGATTTTACACGGGAGTAGCCTGGAGAGGTGTCGTACTACCACCTTTGAAGTGAGTAAGCCTCTCTGGCTGGAGGCGCTGAATGCTGCCTGGAGCGACGTGAGTCTCGAACTCCTGGCCCTTCACGCCCTTATTCACGGGCTCCCGTATCTCCCACCACCCTTTGACGCCATTCACTCAGAGTTTTTTGAGCGTGTTCTTGCGGGCCAGTCGAGCAAGACACCCCAGCGAGTTCTCGCGATGAATACTTTAAAGGAGGTGCTTCCTGATGCACTTGCCTACGTGTATGTACGCAACTCGGTGCCTAGCAGACTCAAGGGAGAGGCCACGCGATTTGTCGAGACGATTGTCAGTGCAGCGCAAGAGGCTATCAAGGAGGCCGATTGGATGTCAGCGGCGGCGAAAAAGGAGGCAGCACGTAAAGTGGGCGCAATGGAGCTCTGCGTGGGCTATTCGGAACCCAAGATACACGAGAAACCCGTGTATCCTCTGCTGGACCCTGACGCCTTTCTAGAGAACATTTACAGACTGGCCGCTAGAAAGGTGGATATGAGACTGGCTCGGCTCGAACACGGTGTTCCTGCTGCCTACTGGGACGAACCTCCCTTTTCAGTGAATGCGTATTATTATCATTCTATGAATGAGATTGTCATCCCCGCGGCGAACTTCGTGAGACCGTTCTATAAAGGGGCAGGAGCTCCCGCGGCAGCCTGGAACTTTGGAGGGCTGGGCGCTATTATAGCCCACGAGATCACGCACGCCTTCGACTCCCAGGGGCAAGATATAAACAGCCGCGGACGCAAGAGAATGTGGTGGAGCACGAGCGATAGGCGGGGGCTGCAGCATCGTCAGAGGAGACTTGTGGATCTGTACTCTGTAGGTGGAGTGAATGGAAAGGCAACCCTGGACGAAAACATCGCTGACCTGGGTGGGCTGGATATTGCGCTGCGGGCACTACACGGGAGCCCTCCTTCGAAGCAAGCTCTGCGTGATTTTTTCGCGGCCTACGCGGTGAGCTGGAGAACAAAAGAGAAGGAGGAAAAAAAGAAGCAGCGGCTCTTAGCAGATAAGCACGCGCCGGTTGAGTATCGCGTCAATATGATTGTATCGCAGTTCGACGAGTGGTATGAGGCGTTCGGCGTGACGGACTCACACGCCCTCTACAGGGCACCCAGGAGTCGCATACATCTCCTATGAGGGGGCTCATAGGATGAGCAGGTCCGAGAGGCGCCAGTATTCGAACTTGCCATCGGGCATTGGTCGCTCAATAATGAAGGGGAGGACACGATGTTCCAACTCGATCTTTGCGATATCGAGTGGCTGTGTTATATGCGCTGGAATAGAGGCTGGGTTGATGAAAGGCCTCGCCCCATCTGCAAGCTGGTTTGCACGGGTTCCAAGGATCTTGGTCCGTTCATACGTAGTAAGGAAGGGAGGACTCTTGTGGCGCTCGTCGAGGGATCCTGGCGGGGCCGCCTTCAGAGGCACGAGAGGGTCGATTGACTCTGCATAGCGAATAATCATCTCAGGGTGGTGTTTGTAGAGGGCCTCATAGGGGTCATCCACGGGGGTTTCTGCGACCACTTGTTCCTCTTCTCCATCTTCAGCCAAATCGAATGCGGCATTTTCGAGGCCGAACTCATCGCCCTCTTCAGCCCCTACGCCAAATACATCTTCGCCGTTTTCTGCCATAGTTCTTATACCCTCACAGAAAAAGTTCGTTTCGCTTAATTTTTCTGGCGCGGGCTGTCCGCTGGCGCGCAGGAGGTCCGCTGCCGCAGGAGGTCCGCTGCCGCAGGAAAAATTGGAAGTGGGCTAAGGAGAAAGGGACGAATACAAAGTAGAATGTCCAATACTTCTGAATCTGTGAGTGTGTCTGAGGGGGGGGAGGTCATGGCGACCCAGAATATCAAGGCCTACACGAGCTTTGATGAGATGGGTCTCCCTGATAACCTCCTGCGGGGGATTTATGGGTACGGTTTCGAGAAGCCTTCTCAGATTCAAGAGAAGGCAATCGTCCCTATTAAGGACGGTATCGACATCCTAGCACAGGCACAGTCAGGTACTGGAAAGACAGGCACCTTTACTATTGGCTCCCTATGTCGGGTAGATCCATCTCTGAAGCGTGTGCAGGTTCTCGTTCTAGTCCCTGTTCGAGAACTGGCACAACAGATCGAAAAGGTCGTGAAGGCAATCAGCTCTCATATGGGGATCTCCGTCTATAGCGCCACGGGTGGCACACCTCTCCGCGAGGACATTCGTGCCCTGGAAAAGGGCTGCCAGTATCTGATCGGAACACCTGGCCGTATCTACGATCTCATCAATAGGAATGTGCTCGCTCGCGATCAGGTTCGCGTGCTCATTATGGACGAGGCAGATCAGATGCTGGAGGACCGTTTCAAGGAGCAGGTGCGCTGTATTCTGGAGAAGGGTTTCCCTAAGGAGACCCAGGTAGCCCTCTTCTCTGCAACGATGCCTGAAGAGGTGATCGAGGTCGCCGACAATATTCTGCGGAATCCTGTGCGAATCCTCATTAACCCTGAGGACGTTCCACTCGATGGTATCAAGCAGTACATTGTCGAGCTGGAGAGGGAGGAGTTCAAGTACGAGGTGCTCTGCGATCTCTATCAGCAGCTCAATATCAACCAGGCACTGATTTACTGCAATAAGCGGCAGAGGGCAGAGTGGCTGGCGGAGAAGATGTCGACCCAGGGCTTCCCTCTCTCTTTCATTCACGGCGAGATGGAGGTCGAGGAGCGCAAGAGAAGGATGAACGACTTTATCCGCGGAAGTGTGCGTGTGATGATCTGTACCGATATGCTCTCTCGAGGCATCGACGTCCAGCAGGTGTCCCTGGTGATCAACTATGAGCTGCCGACACAGCGGGAGAGCTACATTCACCGTATTGGCCGCTCGGGTCGATTTGGACGTAAGGGTGTGACGATTAATCTGGTGTGCCCTGATGAGCTGCGGCAGAAGGATGAGATCGAGAAGTACTACTCTATTAAGATTGAGCCGTTGCCCAATGACCTGGCGAAGATTCCCCTCTAAAGGGCGGCGGCTGTGGCCTAGGCTCCATAATACCAATCTAATAAGCTTGTTTCACAGGCTTATTAGAGTGTTTTTTACTTGTGCCGGTGCCTCCCTCTTATTCTGTAGAGGGGGCTGTCTGCGCTGCAGCCTCCGTTGGCGTCTCTTCCGCCTCCTCGCGAATATCGTGGCGACACACGGGACAATGTACGTCCCTCTGAAACCACGTGTCTATACAGCCCACGTGGAATCGGTGGTCGCACGCATTCAGAGCGCGGGCCTCAGAGCCGGCCTGCATCCGATCCTGACAAATGGCACACATATCCTCTTCAGAATCCACGATTTCAATGGCAGAGGCCGCGTCAATCTGCTCGCGCGTCGGACGAACTGGCACACTGTCCCAGATACTCTGGGCAGTTGCGGTTGCCACCTGTCTTGGAGTGAGCGCGTCTAGCTGTAGAAAGGCGCTTAGTACGTCTGCTATTGAGCCTAGACCAGCGCCCGCGCCAGTTTGAGGAATGAAAAGGGAACCGCCTCCTAGCGGATTGTACGTGGCCCGAATCTGCGGGAGCTGCACAGTGCTGTTCGGATTCACGCGTCCAACAGGGGGCCTCCGCACAGCAGGTTGAGGTCGAGTGTGTGTCGCCCGATGTACTGCTCGAGGAGGCGCAGGAGGAGGTGGTACCGCCTCTCCGCCGTGCCCATAGGACCGCTGGCCCGCTGTAAAGAGATCGAACCGCTGCTGCATCTGTGTCCGAATATAGCGCAGTAAGTCCTGCACTGTAGAGAAGCGCTCGTGCTCGTACAGGATTGCTGGAAAGTAGTTGTGAAGATCGTCCAAAAAAGGTACATCGTAGTGCCGAGTATATGATCTGTTTTGCCCTGAGCTCGACATTCTTTTTATAGTGCGCAGCGGCCCTTTAGCCGCCTGGCGCCTTGCGCCTTGCGCCTCGGCTCCGAAATTGGAAGGCCTAAGTCGATAAACTCCTCCTTTACCAACAAAGCGCCCACAATGGAAAAGGACACAGCCACACCCGCCAAGCCCCTCGGCTACGGAGGTCTCGTGAATATGGGCCTCACCTGTTACGCCAACTCCGTCATCCAGTGCCTCCGCCACTGTGAGCGCATTCCCTGGATCTTCAAAAAAGGGCGCTACGCAACTCTCTTCGAAAAAGACGCCAAGCCCCGCCGCGCCCTCCAGCAAGATCTCACCAAGGCCTTCGCCGAAGTCCTCGATATGCTCGGTCGCTGCAAACGCGGACAGAGTGTGCGCCCCGGTGAGTTCTGGGCACGCCTTCTCCCCACCGTCGAAAACGGCATATACGAACACTTCGCCATCAAGGCACCTCACGATAGCCACGAGTTCTTCCTCTTCGTACTCGAAACAATACACGAAGCGATGGCACAGGACGTGGAAATGCGGATTCTGCGCCCGCCCCCCCAGACTCCCCAGGACCATCTCGTGCATGGAGCCCTGCAGTCGTGGCAGCGCGAGTTCTCCAAAGAGTACAGCCCCTTTGTCGATCTCTTCTTCGGTCTCACACACTGGCGGACCACGTGCCAGGCCTGTGCCAACGTCTCACACCGCTGGGAGAGTTTCAACAGCTTGAAAGGGGTTGTTCCCAAGGGTGGGCTGGGTGTCGAGCCTGCCTCCCTCTTCAGTATGCTGGAGGCCGAGATGGCTCCCGAAATCGTGGAGGGTTACCAGTGCGATGGCTGCAGGGCAAAGACCGCGGCCGAGCGCAAGGTGCGTCTGTGGCGTCTTCCTCAGACCCTCGTCATTGTTCTGAAGAGATTCACGCCCGATGGACGCAAGATTCATACGCGTGTGGCGGACATCCCTGCCGACGGCGTGCTCGACTTCACGCCCCTGTTCTCTGAAGATAGTCCAGAACGGGGTGGAGTGCTCAAGTACTCTATTCGCGCCATCGTGGATCACCACGGTGGAGCAAGCGGAGGTCATTATACTGCGCAGTGTAAAGGAGGGGGCGACGGGACCTGGCTCATCTACGACGACGAGGGGGTCAGCGAACTCCCTGGAGGTAAGAACTCGCCCTTTGTAGGAGACAGCACATATATGCTCTTCTTGGAGCGGGCAGTCTAAGGTAGCGTGGTGCCGCGGCCCTGCAGACGCAGGCACTCCCTATAAAGGCGGGTGAGCTCCTGGACCTGGCCCACGTCGAGTGCCACGCTCCCTTTTTTCCAGCCATTCCACATCGCCCTACAACCGGCTTCGCAGACGGCATAATCGCCGTGCGCCAAGCTGCGTGGGATCAAGAGACGCAGGGGCTCACTGGGGCGGCAAATGGGCTCGGCGTAGTTCGTCACCATCTCCTGATAGTCTCCGTAATAGACCTCAAAGATGTCACGGTTCTCGAAAAACACGGGCGAAAAGAGCTGCTCGTCGGCGTGACCATAGCCGGCCTCGAGGTACTCTAGGAACTTGCCCTCGATCGCATCACAGAATCGCTTGAAGTAGTCCGCGCGCCCTGTGAAGAAACCCGAGCACATTCCGCACCGCCCCCACTTGAAATACTCGGCCGTATTCCGCACTAGGGCCTCTGGCTGGTAGTCAATATAGACGGTGCTGAACTTGTCGCGCTGGGCGCCCCACACTGTCCGCAGACGCTGCAAGTTCTGCCAACCCATCCGCTCAATACAGATATTCTGCCAGGCAAAGTGGGTGGATCCGAACGGATTTTCTGCGATCGCCCGCTTCACCATCGCATACCGCGCCATACAGAGAAGATAATAGGAGGCCGTATTAC
>Ga0209972_10000167_pt1 | contig 64424 bp, 53 predicted proteins | sample NOAtaG_7_FD_187302 | JGI IMG/M metagenome (GOLD analysis project Ga0209972, IMG submission 187302) | Freshwater lake microbial communities from Lake Erie, under a cyanobacterial bloom - NOAA_Erie_Diel1S_2200h metaG (SPAdes) (version 2) | ecosystem: Environmental > Aquatic > Freshwater > Lake ... | reverse complement strand
TGGACGGGAATGATCACTTACAAACTGATGGGATACGTCTAATCGAATCGATGGGGATCGAATCTATCAATTGACATCGTAGTCTTTTCTTGTGCAACTAATTCTTTTACTAACATACCTGTGCCGGGACCAAGGCTTAACCCCATCATCGAATGGCCTGTGGCGATTACTAAGTTGTTAATTTTCTTTGATCGCCCAATATACGGAAGCCCATCGGGAGAACATGGACGCAATCCATGCCATATCTCTTCCTTCTTAGGAATCTCTACTTTCATCTCAGGGTAATACTTAGGAATTGAATCTACAATGCCTTGTATTCGGTTCATACTAATACTGTGATCGATTCCCGTTATTTCCATGGTGCCACCAAATCGAAGTGTATTTCCCATTGGGGTTACCGCTACTCGTGCTTCTAAGAAAATAGAAGGAATCCGGGTATTTTTTTGAACATTCTCTATCGTGAAACTATATCCTTTACCTGCTTGCATCGGCAATGACAAATTCAATTTAGTCGCTACCAACGCTGACCAACTTCCCGTGGCCAAAACAACTTCATCAAAATTAAACTCTTCGTTCTCGGTCTTTACTGACTTTATTTTGCCAGACTCCATAACAAAGTCGATCACTTCCGTTTTGTCTTTTATAACAACGCCTTTGTCCTTCAAGTATGTTTTTAGTTGATTCACGAAAAGCTGTGGAGTAACATGAGCATCGCCAGGAAAGTAAACCCCTCCCCTTACGTTTACTCGAACATCGGGTTCAAGTTTCTGAACTTCTTGGGCAGAAATAAGGTGAGCTTCAATGCCATGTGCATTGGCCAGTGCCGCTGTCTCCTTTTCCTCGTGTTCCGTTTCCCTAGTTTGATACAACATCAATAGTCCACGTTCATTATATCCAAAGTCGAATGGAAGTTCTGTCGACAGCTGCTTAAACATTGACTTGCTGAGTAAACTAATTTCTTTTAACGCAGGCGCGGATCTCTCAACATGTTCTTTCGTAGCACTTTTGTAAAAATGGTAGCCCCATTTGATAAGATCTCCACTAAGGCGAGGCTTTACATAAAACGGACTGCTTGAATTGAACATCCATCGGATGCCTTTGGAGATCATGCCCGGTGCTGCTAATGGAATCAGGTGACTAGGTACAATCATTCCCGCATTTCCAAATGAGCAACCATCTTTCATTTCAGATTGCTCTATGATCGTGCATTGATAACCAGCCTTGGTTAAATAATAAGCCGAACTTAGCCCAATAATACCACCGCCAATAACACCAGCTCGCATAGTCAATAGTGGAAGCGACAAGAAATAATGTTAATTGAATCGTTGGTTACCTCATAAACCAACCGGTGCTGCTGAGTTATTCTTCTTGACCATTTTCCTTGAAGGGAATGTTTCAATGGCTCTGGTTTTCCAATACCTGAAAAAGGGGATTCTGAAATGGCAGTAATCAAAATAATTATTCGAGAGGCTATTTTTGGATTTTTCTCTTTCCACTCATCCAATTGTTGTAAAGCCAGTGGACTAAAGAGAATCTTTCTCATTTAAAGTACTTCTCCTGAAGTTCAGCTAAAGTAAAAGGAACTCCCTCTCCTTTTGCCAACTCATCCATTGACTGATACAATTGATTTTTGTTGTTTTCGGTTGATAAGAGATAGTCGGTTTCAGTCATTGCATCTGAAACTATAATTTCTATTTCTCTACTTTGAAATGCATCTTTTATCGATTGAATGATGTTCTCCGAAAGTTCATTCGCTTTTAGTTTATAGGTTGTTGTCATAATTCAAATTTAACTTTTTTTTATAAAACTTGAAACCCGTATGCATACGGATCGTCATCGGGATCGATAGAAATTGTGTTGTGACCATAAATCTTGGCCCAGCCTTCCACACTTGGAATAATGGCCGGCTTTCCATGCAATTCAGTTTCTTCTTCTATGCGACCTATAAACTTTGAGCCGATGATGCTTTCGTGAATAAATTCATCACCCCGTTTCAGCTTTCCTTTTGTATACCATTGTGCGAGGCGAGCAGAAGTACCTGTTCCGCATGGCGAGCGGTCAATGGCTTTGTCGCCATAGAAAACTGCGTTGCGAGCCGTAGAACTAGGATCAATCACTTTGCCTGTCCATAAGATATGGCTACATCCGTTGATCGTTGAATCATCCGGATGGATAAAGGTGTGCTTATTATTAATATCTTGCCGTAGTTCTCTACTCCAGCTTACTAACTGATCGGCTGTATGGTGTTCTATACCTTTAAAATTTTGTTGCACATCAACGATCGCATAAAAATTTCCACCATAGGCCACATCCAAATTTAGCTCGCCCAAATCAGGGCAAGTAGCTTTTATGTTCTCTGCTGTCAGATAAGCCTTGACGTTTCTGATCTTCACTGACTTTACCTTTTTTCCTTCTTTCTTGTATTCAATTCGAACCAGACCCGCTGGCACTTCCAGATTTAGAACGCCCGGAGTTTTAGGAATGACCAAGCCTTCTTCAATAGCGATAGTAACAGTTCCTATCGTGCCATGTCCACACATGGGCAAACAGCCACTTGTTTCAATAAACAAAACGCCAACGTCATTTTTGGGGTCAGATGGGGGATATAAAATACTGCCACTCATCATATCGTGACCACGCGGTTCAAACATCAAGCCTTTGCGTATCCAGTCGTACTCTTTTAAAAAGTGCTGACGCTTTTCGCTCATGTTTTTTCCCTCCAACTTCGGTCCTCCTTCTGCCACCAATCGAACCGGATTACCACAGGTGTGAGCATCAATGCACTTGAAAATATTCATACCATCGTTGTTTGTTGATCGTTGTTGGTTAACCGTGCTTGCAAGCAACGACTAACGAACACCCAACAACTATTTCGTCCATGTATTATTAAACAGTCTCCAGATACCCAACGGATTTCCATCTTGCAATTCTTCCGGTAATAGTAAATTCGGAAAATTTTGAAAAGCCAAGGGCCTTGCGAAGCGCTTGATGGCATCTATTCCGACAGCCGTAAACCGAGAATCCGTTGTTGCTGGAAAGGGGCCACCATGATTCATGGAGGGGCAGACCTCCACTCCGGTTGGAACCCCATTGATAATTAATCTACCCGCTTTCTCAATCAACATATTAACCAAACTAGAATACTTAGCTATCTCGACCTCATCACCAAAAATACTGGTCGTCAACTGACCATTCAGGTGATTTACAACAGCGTGAAGCTCATTGACATCCCTGCATTTTACAATCAATGAAAAGGGGCCGAATACTTCTTCCGCCAACAAAGGATTTTTCAAAAAAATGGAAGCATGCACCGAAGCCACAAGAGGCTTGCCTTGATTTTCGGTAGCACTAGAACTGGATTGACCTTCAACCGTAACTCCTTTCTGTTCCAAAGTATGAGCTAAGCGCTTATTATAATTATCTGCAATTCCCTGATGAAGCATAATGCCCGGCAATGCATTGTAGATTCCCTCAGACAAAGATTTAATAAATCGATTTAGTCCATCATTTTCTATGGCCAAAATTAAACCAGGATTGGTGCAAAATTGTCCGACACCTTGCGTAATGGAGCCGACCAAAGCTGCTGCTGTTTTCTCAGCCTGTAGACCCAAAGTGTCAGGTAATAAGATCACGGGATTGATGCTACTCATCTCTGCGAAAACTGGAATCGGTTGTGCACGTTGACAAGCTAAATCAAAAAGTGCTTTGCCCCCCGCTAATGAACCCGTAAAACCCACTGCTTTTGTCAGAGGATGTTTCACCAATACCTGCCCTACTTCAAAACCATTTCCATGCAAGTGCTGAAATACACCCTTCGGCATTCCTGTTTTATCAATTGCTTTTTTGATGGCGATCGCGACAAGTTCAGATGTCGCAGCATGTGCAGGATGGGCCTTCACGATAACGGGACAACCTGCTGCTAAAGCAGAGGCCGTGTCACCTCCGGCCGTTGAATAAGCCAAAGGAAAATTAGCTGCTCCAAAAACTACTACCGGTCCAATCGGTACCAACATCTTCCGAATGTCGGGCTTGGGCAATGGAGTGCGATCAGGCAACGCGGTGTCTACTCTGGCTTCGACCCACGAACCTTGCTCAACCAGATCCGCAAACATTCGACACTGCCCGGTGGTTCTACCACGTTCACCAATAATGCGAGCTTCTGGCAGATTGGTTTCGCGCATAGCAGTACGCACTAACTCCTCTCCCAACGCTTCCATTTCGTCTGCAATGGCGCGGAGAAATTCTGCCTTCTTCTTTCCGTTGATGTTCTTGTAGGAAAGAAATGCAATTTGTGCTTCTTGTAAGGCAGCTTCTACTTGCTCTAACGTTGCGTCCATATTCGATTCAAGGATCAAGATTGATTTTTATAATTTGGGCCTCTTACTGATACCTTCTCGAATAATTTTTAAGATCCGTTCTCTTTCTTCTCCAACTAAGGTGAGCCGAGGTTTACGAACATGTTCTGAACCTATGCCTGCTTCCTGCTCTGCCAACTTAATGTATTGGACTAACTTCGGATGAATATCTAATTCAAGCAATGGAAGAAACCATCGGTAAATTTCCAGCGCCTCTGCGATCTTATTTGTCTTTGTCAATTTGTAGACCGCCACCGTTTCTTTTGGAAATGCACAAACGAGACCTGCCACCCAACCATGGGCACCCAGCATGAGCTCTTCCATGGCAATGGTATCTACACCGCACAAAATTTTAAATCGGTCACCGAATCGATTGATCATTCGTGTGACATTGGACACATCGCGGGTTGATTCTTTAACAGCTTGAATGTTCTTGTTTTCAACCAGCTCAGCAAACATATCCAACGTAACCTCAATCTTGTAATCGACAGGGTTATTGTAAATCATAATCGGCAAACTCGTTGAATTAGCAACATCTTTAAAATACTGTACGGTTTCCCGATGATCTGATTTGTAACGCATCGGAGGCAACATCATCAATCCTTTGGCCCCACACTTCTCAGATTCGTTGGCAAGTTTAATTGCTTCCCGCGTGCTACCTTCCGCTATGTTCATGATCACAGGCACTTTACCAGCAACCTTATCGACTGCAAATCGAAGCAACTCAAATTTCTCTTCATTACTCAATACACTGGATTCTCCTAGTGTGCCTCCGAGAATAATGCCATCGACACCGGCATCTAACTGGGCTCGTAGATTTTTCTCAAAGAGTGGCAGATCTAATTTATCCTCTTCCGTAAACTTCGTGGTAAGTGCCGGGAAAACGCCATGCCAATTCAAACTCATATCTGTCGTTTTAATTTAGACAAATATAGAAAGCTTGTAGATATGTTGGTTGATCAAAGAACGATCAACCTTCCCGCTTCAACTCAAAAATAGTAATCTCCGGAGGCATACCTACTCTGCCCGGATACCCTAAATACCCAAACCCCCGATTGACATACAAGTACTGATTATCTTCTTGATAGAGTCCTCCCCATTGCCTGTAAACGTGCTGGACAGGCGTCCAGGTGAAGTCGCCAATGTTTACACCAAACTGAGCGCCATGTGTATGTCCGGCAAACATCACATCAATATCTTTATAAGTTGGTCTCACCTGAGCATCCCAATGGGTAGGATCATGTGACAACAATAATTTAACGGCTGCCTCTTCTGTGCCAAGGTATGCTTTATCCAATAGGCCATGTTTTGAAAACCGTGTTCCCCAATTTTCAATACCCAAAATGGCAAGCTTCTCACCTCCCAGTTCCAAAAAGCGCTTTTCGTTCATCAACAGGTCGAAGCCTAATTCTTTGTGGGCTGTAATTAAATCATTGAAGTTCTGCTGCTTTGCTTCTTTACTAGCCCAACTCTTGTAATCTCCATAATCATGGTTGCCGGTAATTGAAAATACACCCATTGGAGCACGTAGCTTATTGAATACATCCATGTATTCTTTAACCTCACTCGATTCGTTGTTTACTAAGTCTCCTGTAAAAAATATAGTGTCAGGCTTTTCCTTGAGTATCATCTCTACTCCACCTTTTACAGCCGTCTTGTTCCAAAAACTACCAGAATGGATATCAGATAGCTGGGCAATCTTAATTCCATCAAATGCTTTCGGAAGGTTCGGAAGTTTGATTGCCACCTTGCGTATTCGGTAATCATGTGCCCCCGAAATAATGCCGTAGGCAAATGCACCTAATGGAACCGAAGCAGCAATCAAGGCTGTCTTTGACAGAAATTCAGACCTTGTGATTACTTCTCCTGTACTGGTGCCCGAAGTACCTTTTTGAAATAGCGAAATTATCCACCGTACTCCACGCTGAAGATCATCAATAAACAAAAACAGTATACCTACTATCTTGGAAAAGTAGGTAGCTACTATGCCCGTAATAATCCAGTTGCGAAAATTAGAACTGTATCGGTAAGGATCATCAAACGTCCACCAAAAAAGCGCCAAGACGCATAAAATAGTTGGAATCCAAAATCCAAAGCGAATAACTTCTTTCCAAAGGGGTGACCAATTCTTACTAACAACCAATACTCCCTGAAAGAAATAATAGTCGATCGACAAGAAGATGAAGATAAAAATGAAAATTGTCATGAGTCGTTTACTCATAAAGCAAAAAGCATCTTGCAACAGAGTCGTAAGATGCCACAATAATATTTTAAGTAACCTTCAATTAGTGTATCTCTACAGGTGCGGCCACAGGTAAGACTTCCACCATGTTCCTTTTAAAAACCTTCATTTTCAATTTTGCAATTAACAAGTACATAACCGGAACTAAAAACAAGGTTAGAAATGTACCGAAGATCAAACCAAAGATCATTGTCCATGAAAGTGGTCCCCAGAAGGCAACGTTATCGCCACCAAAATAAATGTGTGGATTAAATTCAGTGAACAAGGTTACAAAGTCGATGTTCAAACCAACGGCCAACGGAATCAATCCGAGTGTTGCCGCCATTGCCGTCAATAAAACAGGCGTCATACGGGTTTTGGCTGCTTCGGCTATTGCCTCGCGCAACTCCATGCCTTGTGCTACCAACAAATCGGTAAACTCTACCAACAAAATACCATTGCGTACCACAATTCCCGCCAAGGCCATCACTCCCACACCAGACATGACAATGGAGATTTCCATTTTAAAGAGCGAAAAGCCAATTAGCACACCAATGATACTGAACAGAATTTCTGCCATGATGATGATCGGCTTGCTGGTGGAATTAAACTGAGTTACTAATATCATAAAGATTAATCCGAAGGCTAGCACAAAAGCGACAACCAAGAAGGAGGAAGTCTCTGCTTGATCTTCTTGAGCACCTGTCATTTTAATAGTAACTCCTTCTGGGGATGGAAATCCCGAAAGTTTATCAGTAATATCGGCCACAACATTATTGTCATTAAAACCACCCAAAACATTTGAAGAAAGTGTAATCACGCGTTTTTGGTTAATCCTGCGAATACCTGCATAACTATTAGAGTATTCTGTTTTCGCCACGGCCGAAATCGGGACTTGGCGGACTTGACCTCCCATGCTCATATCACGATAGGTCAAAGGCAAATTCATCAAGGTATTGATATCATTTCTATATTTTTCATCAACGCGCAGAGTGATTTCGTAATCATCATTCTCATCGCGGAATTTTGAAACTTCACGACCGTTGATGGCAATATTTAATGCCTGCCCAATCTGCCCAGTAGAAATACCTTCACGGTTTGCTTTCTCACGATCAATAACTACCAAAATCTCAGGTTTATCACTTTGGAAATCTGATTTTAACTCTTCAACACCGGGCACTTGAAGCGAATCTAAGTAGCGCTGTAAGTGATCGGCAGTCGAAACGAGTACACCAAAATCTTCAGAGGCAATTTCAATGTTAATTGGTTTGCCTGTAGGTGGCCCGTTAGCTTCCTGATTGACAGAAATTTCAGCACCTTTAACTCCCTTTACTGCTTCCCTTATCCTATTTAAGTATTCTTTGGTCGATTGACTATTGCGCTTAGAAAACTTAACAAAGGCAACAGAAACTTTACCTAAATGTGGCTGTGGTTGGGTACCAGAAAATGGATCTTCAGAAGCACCGACTGCCACATTTGTAATAATTGACTCAACTAAAGGATTGTCTTTACCAACGACTCCAACTACTTTTTTCTCCACAATTGCAGTTACAGAGTCTGTTATCTTTTGATCGGTACCAATTGGCATTGTCACATATGCGAATATGAAGTTTGGATCACCTTGAGGGAAGAATACAACAGGTGGGTTCCTCCATATGGTAAATGCAATTGAGAGCCCAAATAAAACTATAACGCTTACCACAACCCAAATAGGGCGATAGGCAATTAAAAATCTAGCGATAATCTTTTTATAGCCTTCTTGAACGCCAGGCCAAAAATCTGTTTGAAAGTGGGAGATAACCCGCACCAAATAAAAATGATACAACGCATAAATACCAAACATAAAGATGGTGAAGTTGCCCATGCCATACCAACCTACTACATAGCTCATCAGCGCTAAAGAACCCATGACGATGGCCGTCACTTTAAACCCACGGGTGATCTTGCTCTTGTTTTCATGATCGTGATTGTGCTCGGTCATAAAATCTGCAGCAAACACCGGATTGATGATATACGCCACCAACAACGAAGCCAACAAAGCTACAATCAAAGTAACGGGCAAGTACACCATAAACTTACCAATAACACCCGGCCAAAACGCTAATGGAATAAAAGGGGCTAACACCACCAATGTACCCGACAATACAGGCAAGAAGACTTCACCCGCAGCAATTTTAGCTGCTTTGCGGATCGGCACCTTTCCATTATCAAAAACACGGTGCGTGTTTTCAATCACCACAATGGCATCGTCCACTACAATTCCTAAAGCTAATAAGAATGAGAATAATGTCATTAAGTTAAAGGTGTAGCCTAAAGCTGGAAAAACTAAAAATGCTATAAAACTTGAAATGGGAACCGACATGGCAACGAAGAAAGCATTGGTGGCGCCCATGAAGAACATTAAAATAATAACCACTAACACGAAACCAATAATGATAGTATTAATCAAGTCATGCAGCGTAGTACGCGTGTTCTCCGATTGGTCGGCCGTGATGGTAATATCAGTTCCTGGAGGAAGTATGTTTGCTTTGAAATCCTTTACCACCTCGTTGATTTGATCGGAGGCAATCACCAAGTTCTCGCCACTTCTTTTAATCACATTGAGTGTGATCACATTTTTACCATCCAAACGCGCGTAGCTTTCTTGCTCTTTGTGAGAGTCTATCACTTGGGCAATCTCTTTCAAATAGATCTTGCCTCCTTTGGTTGACCCGATGATCGTGTTCGCAATCTCATCTGCGGAATTGTATTCACCGTTCACCGTCAATGAACGCTTCATGCCACCAACGGACAATTGACCGCCTGGTATGACAACGTTTTCGGATCCGATTGCTTGCTGCACATCATCTAAGCTCAACCCTGCGCCTGCTAGCTTGAACATGTCAATGTTTATCTGAATTTCACGTGTAAGAGCACCTACAATTTCTACTTTCCGTATTTGCTTGATGCCTTCAATGGCATCCTGTAGCTGCTCAGCATATTTCTTTAGCGTAGTCAAATCGTAATCGCCAGAGAGGTTGATATTCATGATGGGTTGAGCAGAGAGGTCAATGTCGATTACTTGTGGATCCTCTTTCAAATCGGTAGGAAGCTTAGACTTGGCACGATCTACAGCATCCTTCACATCTGTCTTAGCTTTATCTACATTCACATCTGTTTGAAACTCGATGATGATACTGGACACGCTCTGCACCGAACTGCTCTTTATTTTTTTCACCCCAGCAATTGCCTTGCATTCCTTCTCTATCTCTTTGGTGATCAAATTTTCCATATCGGAAGGAGACGCCCCCACGTATACCGTTGTCACAATAATTTGAGGGAAAACTACCTCCGGAAAATTCTCTTTTGGTAAGCTTACATACGTGAACATACCCGCCAAACAGATGATGACCGTGGCCACGTAAATGCTTACCTTATTATCAATCGCCCAACTGGTGGGGCCAAATTCTTTTTCGATGTCTTTCATGTTTTCTCGATTCGTTAGTAAAAGAAGTCAGAAGATAGAAATCAGAATTTAGAATTTAGAACATAACGATTCTATATTCTAAATTCTGACTTCTATGCTCTCTTAGATTTTAATCAATTCACCATCATTCAACCCTTGGTACCCAACAGTAATAATCTTGTCGCCCGATTTCAATGTACTTACCTGAGCAAGATTTCCATATACGCCAATTACCTTAACGATATTCTTTTTGGCAACTAGTTTTCCGTCAACTGTCTCTGCGGTGTAAACGACTTTCTGTCCATTGATATCTTGCACCACATTCACGGGCACCACTATGGCCGCTGCTTCAGAATGAAAAATGAGCTTTAGCTCGCCAGACATGTTGGGGCGAAAATCGTTGTTGCTCGCCAATGCAATTTCAACAGGAAAGGTGCGAGAAAGTTGATTGATGGCCTTTCCAACGAAGGTAACTTGACCACTCACTGACTTGTTCAAGTCGCCAAAAGCAATCTGCACTTTATTTCCTTTCTTAACATCGGTCACATATGCTTCGGAAACATTTGCAATGAATTTCAATCGATCGCTGCTTACTACGCGAAAAGCAGGAGCACCAGGCGCGGCATTTTGTCCAATCTTTACATCAACAGCATCAACCGATCCGCTAATAGGCGACTTGATGAGAGCCATATCTAACTGTTCCTTGATAGTTGCCAATCTGCGCTCCAAACTTTCTTTGTTATTCTTTGCTTGAAGATATTGGACTTCAGTTCCAATTTTTTGATCCCAAAGATTTTTTTGACGATTATAAATGGTGGTAGCTAAATCTAACCCTGATTTTACCTCTTCCATTCCACGCAAGGTGAGCGAGTTGTCAATTTGTGCAAGCGTTTGTCCTTTAGAAACAACATCTCCTTCACGTACAAATACTTGTGTTATGATACCCATCGTCTTAGCACTCACTAAGATATTATCCACGGCTTCGATAGCTCCTTGCGTGGTGATGTAGTGATCAAAGGGACGTGCTGTTAATTCAATAACTCCAACTTCTTTTGAGCGCCTTGTTCCGGATTCCGAGGCTTTTGTATCTACTCCTTTTTCCAACTCACTAATCCGTGTGGCCAACTCGGCCTGTTGTGCCTTTAAGTCTTTCAACTGTGTTTCTTTGTCTTTTGAAGATCCGTTGCAAGCAGCAACTACAATAGCTATCACGAATAGGGCTAATAGTTTTGTGTACAATTTTGATTTCATATCGGTGTGTTTGTGGGTTTTAATTTTTTGATGGAGGAACTAATTTGCCGAACGCTTTATCCAAATCTACTTTGGCAATCATGGCATCGAACATGGCAGAGTAATAGTTTGTCTGCGCCTGGCGTAAGCTGTTCTCTGCATCTACAACTTCCAGATTTGAGCCAACGCCTTGTTCGTATTTTATCTTGGTTATACGGGCTACATTGTTGGCCAAATCCATATTCTCATTTTGAGCACTTAGCGATGTAATCGCATTTTCAAAATTAATCGAAGCCTGCTTGATCTGAAGGTCGATCCCTTGCTTCAAGTTTCTGAAGCCATTTTCGACTTTTTTCAGTGTCAATCTTTCTTGCTGAATTTTATAATGCTTTTGAAAGCCCCCAAAGAGTGGAAGGTTTAGTGAAACACCAAAAAGAGAATAACCATACCACTTGTCGGGCCCAACCTGACCGTTATCAGAGATATTTGAGGACGTAGAAAAAACCCCGCCAATATCAGTTGACTGCGTGAAATACCCTAAATTGGCAAAAGCCGACAGAGTAGGAAGTGCGCTCGCATACTGATTTTTTAAACTAAGTGCTTGAAGACGTTGGTTCGCTTCTAATACCCGATAGTCAGAACGGGTTTTGTAGTCCCAACCTTCTTTATAACCCACTAAATCTAAATCTACTTTTGCATCGGCTATCTTTCCTGCCACTTCTAGCGGTTGGTCAAGTGCATAGTTCATTTGAAACTTCAGCAGTTCAACACTCAAATCCCGAATCCTTAAAAAATTATCTCGCTCGGTTTTTAGATTATTATAGGCCACCCGAATTCGGTCTACATCAATTCCTTCTGCGAATCCGTTTTTATTCAGCGCTAACGTGTTTTTCAATAATGAATCGAGTCGCGAAATATTGTTGTCAAACAATTCAGCTCGCTCCTGATTAATCAAAACAGAATAGTAAGCCTTCGTCACTTGTTCAACTACTTGTTCTTTTGTCTGAATCGCGGTCTTAACGGATAAATCCTTATATGCCTTGGACGCCTGAAGGCCAACGATATAAGAACCACTAAAAAGCAATTGGTTTACATTAATACCTGCATCACCGCTACTTTTCAATTGAAAAAAGTTCTGAGAGGCAATCACGTCATTGTCGCCAAGCCCGGGCAAAAAATTAGGATAGTCTGCGGCAGGCAGATTAGAAAAACCGAATGCCCTTTGCTTTGTTGAAAAAAATCTTCGTAGGTTCTCGTTGTGTTGGACTGAGATGCTCCCGTCTACTTGAGGTAGCCCAAGAGCTGCCGTCTCCTTTACTTTGGCCGCTGCGATCTGCTGATCAATTTGGGCATTCTGCACATTCACCGAATTGATCAACGCATACTCAATACACTGTTCCAATGTAAAGGAAGAAGGTGTTTGTTGCTGTGCTCGTGCACCACCGGCCGTAACAAAGGCGATGGCAATTAATAATTGTTTATAAAACTGATTCATTCTTATAGTTGGTTATGGGTGTTATTGAATTGTATTTGTATCTCTGATAAAGCCTTCTTCCTTTGTCAGTACAAAGGCCGTAAACGAAGTGATCGAAAAACTGCGACTGTACTTCAACAAGGTTGTATTTTTCTTTTGGGAAATGTTGTTCGTCAAAAGCCGCTTCAATAAGAACTAATCGGCTGATGGCTATGACTTCCGGATTGATTTCAGGGCGAAAGTAGCCTTCATCAATACCCTGCTTAAGATTTCTAACGATGGAGCGCATAATGAAATCATTCTTGTGGTTAAGCCACAGCGCCCATGACTTTGGGTGAAATTTCTGTAAATCAAAAAGAAGCGATGGGTTCATGTCTTCCATATCGCACCGCAACCGAACTGAAATCTTATTGAGCTCATCAATGGCATTTTCAGACGCAGCTGTGATTTCAAGGTATTCACGTTCCTCGCGCGCCATGTGGGTTTGCGACATTACTGTCACAAGCTCATCTTTGTCGGCAAAATGCTGGTAAAGGGTTTTTTTTGATACCGCCAGTTGTCTCGCGATATCGTCCATGGAAACACTTCGGATTCCATACTTCATGAAAAGTGCTTCCGCTCCGGCTAAAATTCTACTTTTTGTCTCTTGTTCTTCCATAATCGGGTGCGAAACTAAGGAAACTTTAGATATTACAAAAGTTTCCTCGGTTTCCCTCAACGCCATTTGCAGCTCAGGGTTGCAGTTTTACAAACTTTTTTTTGAAGTTTTTTTGAGCTTATTGCATCAATCGATTGAAACGCCTGCATTGCCGGCAGAACTTCCAGATTTAGGTGAACACCATTTGTCTTTCATTTTCGCTTTGAAACGTTCACGCTCCTCGGGTGTCATCCCTTGCCATTTTTGTTTCCAGTAACCTCGCCATTGGCCGTTGTGGCGATGTCCGCCTTTGCCAAAACCCGAAAACAATATTTTGCTCAAAACCAGCAAACCCAGGGTTTGCCAAAAGTCTATTGCCGGTCCATGAAACAAATCAGGTACCAACCAATTCCATAGATACATCGTCACAAGTGTAAAAGCAGAAACCGCCAACACACCCAACACCACCATTCCTCCAATCCACAATCCTTTTTTCATAACTCTATCTTTTTAACTTTTTAATTAACATCTTCAATCTATAGAATTCAGAATTTAGAATTCGGAATTCAGTTTCAATAAGATCATTCTGTATTCTGTATTCTAAATTCTATCTTCCAAATTCTTACTTTCAAACATTAGCTCACCACATCATCATAAAACCGTTGCAATCTCTTGCGAAGTGCGAGTATCGCATATCGCTTTCTGGACAGCAGCGTATTGATTGACACACCCGTTTCGTCTGCTATCTCGCGAAAACTTTTTTCCTCCATTTCATTTTGGATGAAAATTTCTCGTTGATCTGCCGGCAATTCAGCCAGTGCATCGGTGATCTCGTCCCAAATGGCCTCGCGCAGAAGTGTTGACTCTGGAGTATTGTCTAGATCAGGCAGAATATCCTGCAAGGTCAATGGTACATCATCCTCCCTACCTGAGACCAATTCAAAATCCGTGCGCTGCGGACGTGAAGCATCTCTGCGATAACGATCAATGATTTTATTGCGGGCAACACTATAAAGCCAGGAAGTAACGCGATCCAACGATTCAATGGTCTCGAACCCAGAGACAAACTGAAAAAACACATCCTGAAGGATATCCTCCGCCTCTTCCACCGATGACACTCTACTACGGATGAATCCGAGCAGCTTGTCTTTCTCGTTCAGGAATGTGTTTTCTTTTATTTGTTGCATCGCCAAATCCATCTGCCGCGCCAATTTTTACCATAGACGGCAAACCCTTTCGTATTATTTTACAAAACTGTAAAAAAGAATGCGCAAGTAGTCATCGGCAAAGTGACTACTTTTGAAGCTTGGAAAACGTCATGCATATTTCATACGCGAATTCGCAGCTCTCATACACCAAAACGGGTGCTGGCAGTGCGGTTTTAGTTCTTTTTCACGGTTTTGGCCAGAATCGAAACGCCTTCCACCAGTGGGAAGAAGCATTAAAGGATTCTCATACACTTTACTCATTCGACTTGTTCTTTCACGGAGCCAGTCATTGGAATAGCCGAAGCCCTGTAGAAAAAGACGATTGGAAAGAAATCATGCTTTTGTTTTTAGAAAAAGAAAACATTAAAAAATTTGGTGTAGTTGGATTTAGTCTGGGTGGAAAATTTGCGATGATTACTGTAGAAGCTTTTCCATCTAAGGTAACTGAGCTCACGCTGCTGGCGCCCGATGGAATCAAGACCAGTTTCTGGTATAGCCTCGCCACCTACCCTATTGCAGTGAGAGCTCTTTTTAAAAGCATGATACTTCACCCCAATCGCCTTTACAGACTGACAAAAATTTTGAGACGACTAAAAATAGTGGATCAAGGGTTGTTGCGTTTTGCGGAGTCTCAGATGGATACAGAAGAAAAACGGAGACGTGTTTACTTTGCCTGGGTCTATTTTAGGCACCTAAAACCGGATCTGAACCAACTCGTATCATTGCTTAACCAACATGCCACATCATGTAGGCTTCTGATTGGCAAGTACGACAAGGTGATTCAAGCTGAAAACATGAAGACGTTTGTAGGGAAAATCAGAAAAATACAGTTTGACGTAATAGACGCGGGGCACAATGACCTAATTCCAAAGTCTGCTATTTACCTCTCAAAATGAATGTAAAATTGCAGGTTTCAACAATCGCTAAAAGGCGAAATGATAGCCCACACTTATGTTTACCGGCAGCGGCTTTGTTAACCCTGTGACGGTACTGCTATTCTGCAGCGAGGTGAAATCCCGATCAAACTCAGAAGAGCGAAACGCTACCACCAAACCAAAGAGCCAATAGTTGGTTGGAGTTCTCCGCGACTTCAATTGAACGCCCCCGCCCAATGAAAACCCATTATACAATTTATTATACTGAGATGCCCCAATTATAGCTATTGCCGCATTATAGCCATAGATCAAATTAATATAGGGAGATACCCTGCCGTCAGGGGAGGTTTTCACTGTAACTCCACCATTGACGCCAAAGCCGGCTATTACATACCCACCGGCCAAAAACACCCCCAAGTATTTGCTGGGTAAAACGGTGAGGCGTGCACCAAAACCTCCGTAGTCTATACCAAGGCCTGCACCAAAACGAAAGTAAGAATATTCTGACTCAGAAAAGCCAGAAGGCTTACTTATAACTAGCTTATCCTCCTCTGCATATTTACTTCGGTTGGCAACGACCACGTCTTTCGAAGCTGGGCGCAGCTTTATGTCTCTAATATATATCTGTATCCCAAACTCGTTTAAAAACCGCGCAACGGAAACTTTTTTTTGATACTCTATTTCACTTAAAAACGTGACCGAATAAATTTCGGTAAGGTTGAAGCTCCCAGCCTCGGTAAACAAAGACCGGCCTGAAACATTAACAATATCCGTACTAACACGTGTACTATCAACCAATTTAATCAATGTTGTTTGACCGCGTAATTCCAGATTGCTAATGAATACGCAAACAAGCAACATGGCCAGCCTCATTAATTCCCTATCCCAGTCCCTTAAATAAAAACTCATAAATGACACAGTAAAGGCTTCAAAAATAACTAGAATAATCCATCTATAAGCCTAAATTTGCGCTTTCAAAAAGCAAATGATTGTATTCTTTCGCTCATCATCCAATGTGATTTATTCCGTTGGCCATACCTCTCCTTTTACAACGTCCGATTTCGAAAAATTAACCTGGCTGTTTGGTGGTGCCAAACCACTTATTGACAAATCACTAAACGGAAAATTCATCGGTCCAAGAAAAGAAATGATCACCCCTTGGAGCACTAATGCGGTAGAGATCACGCAAACCATGGGTATTTCTGGCATCGAGCGAATCGAAGAGTTCTTCGAGTCAACTTCAGTTGTACCAACCTATGACCGGATGTTGCAACACTTATACGAAACACTGGATCAGGAAATATTCACCATTCACCACACACCCGAGCCGATTCTCGAAATTAACGACATCAAAAAATACAGCGAAGAAGAAGGACTAGCCTTAAGCGAAGAAGAAATAGAATACTTGAAAGATGTCAGCTTTAAATTAGGAAGAAAATTGACCGATAGCGAAGTGTTTGGCTTTTCACAAGTCAACTCGGAGCACTGTCGCCACAAGATATTCAATGGAACTTTTATTATTGATGGTGAGGAGAAAAAATCAACACTCTTTCAACTGATCAAAAAGACATCGAAAGAAAACCCAAACTACATCGTATCTGCTTACAAAGACAATGTAGCCTTTATCAAAGGTCCAAGGATCGAGCAGTTCGCTCCTACCCAACAAGATATTCCAGATTATTTTGCCATCACCGATTTTGATTCTGTCATTTCTCTAAAGGCCGAGACTCATAACTTCCCAACAACAGTGGAACCATTTAATGGAGCAGCAACCGGATCAGGAGGAGAAATTCGCGATCGACTTGCTGGAGGTAAAGGCTCGTTGCCGCTAGCTGGAACAGCTGTATATATGACTTCCTACTCGCGACTAGAAGTAAACAGAAGTTGGGAAAAGAATTTATCACCCAGAAATTGGCTCTACCAAACGCCCGCTGAAATTTTGATCAAAGCCTCTGACGGAGCCAGTGATTTCGGAAATAAGTTTGGGCAACCACTGATCTGCGGAAGCTTGCTGACTTTTGAGCATATCGAAAACAATAAAAAATTTGGTTACGACAAAGTGATCATGCAGGCGGGTGGTATTGGCTTTGGAAAAGAAAAAGATAGCCAAAAAGAACACTTGCAAGCGGGCGATCAAATTGTGATGATGGGTGGTGATAACTATCGAATCGGCATGGGAGGGGCTGCTGTATCATCTGTTACCACGGGACAGTTTGCCAACGCACTCGAGCTAAATGCAATTCAGCGTTCCAATCCGGAAATGCAAAAGCGTGTGATGAATGCGATTCGCGCGATGGTAGAGTCTGACAATAATCCGATCGTATCCATTCACGACCATGGAGCAGGAGGGCACTTAAATTGTTTCTCTGAGCTACTAGAAGAAACAGGAGGCACCATTGAAGTCGACAAAATTCCAGTGGGAGATCCAACTCTTTCCTCGAAGGAAATTATCAGCAACGAATCGCAAGAACGGATGGGAGTTGCCATTCACCAAAAAGATGTAGATGCACTGAAGCGGGTATCGGATCGCGAACGAGCTCCCATGTATGTAGTGGGCCATGCAACAGGTGATCATAAATTTAAATTTGCCGGGGCTAACCATTCGATCAATCCGGTGGAATTGGAGATGAATCATTTGTTTGGTTCTTCGCCAAAAACTATCCTTACTGACAAGACAACAGCAGCTGATTTTTCTGATATCCTTTACGATCCCACCAAGCTGCAATTTTATATTGAACAAGTTTTGCAATTAGAGGCCGTTGCCTGCAAAGACTGGTTGACCAACAAGGTAGATCGATCAGTATCTGGGAAAGTAGCCACCCAGCAAACCTGTGGCCCCATTCAACTTCCGTTGAACAATGTGTCAGTAATGGCGTTGGATTTTTTGAGCAACAAAGGCATTGCAACTTCCATTGGACATGCACCCGTTGCTGCACTGGTTGACCCCGCCAAGGGAAGTAAATTGGCGATAGCAGAAGCATTGACTAATTTAGTTTGGGCACCACTAACACACGGACTTAAAGGCGTATCGCTTAGTGCGAATTGGATGTGGCCGGCAAAAAATGAAGGGGAAAATGCACGCCTCTATCAAGCGGTGGATGCCGTCAGTCAGTTTGCTTGTGCGTTGGGCATCAATATTCCTACAGGGAAAGATTCACTTTCAATGACACAAAAGTATCCGAAAGGAGAAGTAGTATACGCACCCGGAACAGTTATCATTTCTGCAGTGGCAGAAGTCAGTGATATCCGCAAAACAATTTCGCCCGCATTGGAGCCAATTGTAGGATCACAACTCATCTATGTTGATTTCTCAAAAGACGATTTCAAATTGGGAGGCAGTAGTTTTGGTCAGGTGGCAAATCAACTTGGCAAGGAAGCCCCTACCGTTAAAGATGATGCCTATTTCATCAGGGCATTTGAAACAATTCAGGCATTGATTGATGAGCACCTAGTTCTTGCCGGACATGATATTTCTTCAGGCGGATTGATCACAACGCTGTTAGAAATGTGTTTTCCTACTTTGAACAGCGGTATTGATTTAAACGTTGACACACTTGGAAATGATTTAATAAAAATACTTTTTTCTGAGAACCCAGGAGTTGTCATTCAAGTTAACTCTGAGCAAGTATTACAAGTCTTAAAAAATCAAAACTTAAGGTACTACATCATTGGTACTTTGACCAACGACTACCAACTGACTATCTCAACTTCAACATTAAACCCCGATAGCTATCGGGGTCAACATTCAACATTCAACATTTCCGAATTAAGAGATACCTGGTTCCACACCTCCTACTTGCTTGATAAAATCCAACGGCCAAAAGGTCACGCTGAAAAGAGGAAAGCGAATTTTAAAAAGCAACCACTCTCCTACCAATTTCAATCGGGTTTCGATGGGAAGTTCTCAACCTATGGAGTCGATCCCAAACGAAGAACCCCATCTGGTATAAAAGCAGCGATCATCAGAGAGAAGGGAGTGAACGGAGATCGCGAAATGGCCTACGCACTTTACTTGGCTGGCTTTGATGTGAAAGACGTCCACATGACCGATCTTGTAGCAGGCAGGGAAGATTTAAGTGGCGTGAACATGATTGTGTTTGTGGGTGGCTTCTCAAATTCCGATGTGCTAGGTTCAGCGAAAGGTTGGGCGGGTTCATTCTTGTACAATCCGAAAGCAAAAGCTGCATTAGACAATTTCTATGCGCGACCTGATACATTGAGTTTAGGTGTGTGTAATGGTTGTCAGTTAATGATGGAATTAGGATTGGTCTATCGTGAAATGCCAATGGCCGATCATCCTAAAATGCATCACAACGGTTCCGGTAAATTCGAATCAACCTTTATTACGATCAGCATACCAAAAAACAATTCAGTTATGCTCTCCAGCTATGAAGGCGCACAACTTGGTGTTTGGCTGGCGCATGGCGAAGGGATGTTCAAATTAAAAAACCAATCCAACTATAAGATTGGCGCAACCTTTACCTATCCCGAGTATCCGGGTAATCCAAATGATAGTGAACACTCAGTTGCTTCTTTGTATTCGACAAACGGAAGACATCTGGCAATCATGCCACATATTGAGCGCAGTTTATTTCCCTGGAACTGGCCTTACTATCCTACGGACAGAAAACAACAAGACGAAATTTCACCTTGGTTTGAGGCTTTTGTAAATGCTAGAAAGTGGGTGGAGAAAAAAGTATAAATTCTGAATCTACCTGCCACAAATTTCTTTGTAAGAACAATACTCGCATGTCTTAATTTTTCTTGTTTGGTCAAATGGTTGTTTGGGGTCAAATAATTCAGTTAACAAAACAACGAGGCTATTTTCAAATTCCGGCAGGAGATATTTGACATCCTGGATAGACTCACCTTTCAAGTTGAGGCCATATTCAAACTGGTCATTGAAAATCTCTTTTCTGTTGATGAGGCCCGGTTGAAGTTTAACTTTTGAATTTCCCTTCACCCGATCGTATACCCAGGAATAAAACAGCGCTTGAAAAGCCGCTTTGTTTCTCTTATCGTCATCACGATCAAACAAAGAAGTAATTGAGCTAAAGGAATTCTCGTCCTTTCCAGTTTTATAGTCTATGATACGGACAACATCTTCCTTTCGATCCACACGATCTATCTTGCCACCCAGTAGAATAGTCAGTTTCTCATTAATAGGAAAAGAGGTCTTAAAATCTTCCTGTTCCAGCATGTCGATAAAAAAAGGCGCATAGAGTTCATCTTTTCTCAACACGTGATCGGCCATCTTCTTCACCATCTCGTTGACCACTAATTGTTGCCCTTGGTATTCTACTTTCTTTTTGTCGTTTAACTTAAAGTGCTTTCGATAGGCTCGTTCAACGAGCAGGTCTAACTTTTTAGGTAAATCATTGAAATGTTCTGCACCTACCTCACCTACCTCACCTACCTCCCCTATCTCATCATTTGATTTCAAATCCGAATAGAAAAACTGCATCACGTCATGAAACAGATTACCAAAAATGCGGGCATCAGCTTCCTCTTCGACCTCTTTCTCTTCTTTCAATCCAATCAAGTTATTGAAATAGAATTTCAGGCGGCATTCCAAATACACATTCAGCGCTGATGGAGTCAGTTCTTTGGTCACATATCGTTGCAATTTCTCCATCACGTTTAAGCCCTTCTGTAAAGTGATTGTAGATGGCTGACGTAAAGAGATAGAACTGTATAAAATCTTTTTTGTGTAGGGCCATTGAGCCTCATAGATGATCTGATATAAGTAACGACTCATCTCTCCGCTGCCGAGTACATCAGGTTCGGTATTGTAGTATAGACTCACTTGCTCACTCCGCTGCAATAGTCGGTAAAACAAATAACCGTACATGGCGTCTTGGTGGGTATAAGTGGGTAATCCATACGCCTTCCTAATAGAATGCGGTAGATAAGAGCCTTGGCGTGGTGCGGCTGGCCATAAGCCCTCATTCAATGACAACACATGTACGTGTTTAAAATCTAAATTGCGTGTCTCCAACACACCCATAATTTGAATTCCCTTCAATGGCTCTCCGCTAAACGGAATCTTCTCAGATCGGGCGATCTGCCTAAATAGCTTTTGAAGCATAGCCAACTCCATTGGCTCATCCGCAGCGAGTTCTTGCAGTTTTGTCAAAATACGATGAAAGTAAAATGCAAACTCTTTATCCAACATTCCATTGGATGGAGCAGTGGCAAAAAGAGTAATCACGTCAAGTAAATAGGGAATGAAATCGCCCTCATTCACTATTCTAAAAATCGATGCAAGCACTGTTCCCTCTCCTTCAAAAACATGTTCATCCAGGTGCACTTGATTACGACTCGTAATAAACTTTTTCAACGCGGCAACTTCTCCCCCAGCCATTGAATTGAGGTAGGGATGGTTAAGAACAGCCATTACACCTTTAAAATAAAATTCCTCTTTTCTTTTTGTTCGATGGAGGTCAAACAAAAAATCAATGAGCGAAAAGTAGGGTGTACTTATCAGCGGGAAGCCCATCGTTACATTGATTGATGAAATCGCAGATGGCAGCGAATATAAAAGAGGCATTAGCAAAGTCTCATCTGGCAACACAATTACGTGACTTCTTTCTTTATCAAGAGTACCTTGATCCACTAATTGTTGGGCTAATAATTTTGGTTGCCCGGCTTTCTGCGGTACACCATAAATGTTAATTTGCTTTCTTGATGAAAAATGGGAAGCTGGTCGTTCACTAAATGTTTTGCCCAACACCGGATGCTTACGATATAAGCGAAAGAAAGCGCCTGCTTCCCGATGTTCGGAAGAGACATAAAACTCATCTTCATCCCAGAACACTGAAGCATTTTGGTTTTCCACAAACCAGCACATCACCTTTTCCTCTGCAGTGGTCAACGCATTGAATCCCGCGAATATCATCTGCTTTTCAGCCGGAGGAATCGCGTTTGTTGCGAACTGTTCAGCCACTATTCGATGAATCATCCCTGAGTAGGCAGTTCCATTCAGCAGAAGGGATTCCCTGAATTCTTTGTACACCGGATACAGATTTTTCCAAAGTGATAAAAATCGATTTCGTGTTTCCTCTGTGCTAAACTCCACACTCTGCCAAAAGTCTTTCAGGAATACTTTCTGTTCTTCCGTCAGGTAGTCAAAGTATTGATCGACCTCTTTCAGGTTGCTGATATCGCGAAACAAAAACTCCGCATTGACCATGTATTTATCCAGTTCATCGAAATCACGCAGCAACATCTCTCCCCAATAGTAGAATTGATCTATCTTCTCATTACTGCCCGTTACTTTTTTAAAGGCTTGATAAAGCTTTACGATCGAAGTCAGTTTATCTACCTCTTGCAAAGTAGAATAACTGTTAATTAACTCTTCAATTGTGAGTATAGTTGGGCTCCATTTAGGGGAACTCAGATCCTTCGCCAACTCCTGTTTAAAATAAAGCGCAGCCCTTCTATTTGGAAAAACCACTTGGAGACGATCCCAATCCGGGTAATCTTTTTTAACGACATCAGCTATATCTTGTAAAAAACTCCTCATGTGCTCATTTTACTTCCACCCACCTTCTTTCCTCGAAATAAATTAAATACCCAGTCACCTTTTTCCAGCCCATCTGAGTCAACAGGAGAATATAGTCTTTTACTTGTGCTTCGTCCTTGGGAGAAGGAACTCCAGTTTTATAGTCAACCACCCAAACTTGATCTCCTTTTATTGCAACTCTATCTATTCTCCGTTCCAATCCGTCCGTTGTAAACAGTGATGCCTCCATTTTGCAAGTAGCTGCTTCATCAAAGCAAGATTGCAAAACGGGAATATCAACAACCCAATTAATCAATTCTTCCAATTCCAATTTCTCGCTATCACTTATAGTTCCATTTAATCTCGCATTGGCAATGACGGTAGAAACATCCTTTTTTGTTCTTAGTTGCGAGAGCAGGGTATGAAGAAAGATTCCATAATTAATTTTTTGCCTTTTCTCAGAGGGTGCAAAAAACTCCATACCATTCGCCCGAACTTGCAAACGATCTCTCCAAGGCGTAACGGTGTAGCTTTTTAATGAGATCACGCCATCCATCTTCTCTTGGCTTTTACTGACGATGTCAATCTCCCCCATCTCTAAAGTATTTTTCTCATCCGACCAATTTGACTTTAAGATTGCACTTTGCTCAATGGCTTTGTAGGCAAGCTGGCCAACATGAGATAGTTTTAGCTCTTTTTTCGGATCTATTTTTACTTCCGGAGCGAATGCTATCAGACCTAATTCGGCTCGAGTAAATGCAACATACAATAGGTTTAGGTTATCTAAATAAACCCTTCGCGTTTCCTCCCGATAGGCGTCTTTGAAAATAGTTTGCTCTAGCTTATTTACATAACGAACTGGAATAAATCCAGCGTCTGCAAAAAGTGGATGCTCTGATTTAAACCATAACAGCAATTCTTTGTTACTGTGCCCAAGTTCCCAATCTAAAAATGGAATGATCACATACTTAAACTGAAGCCCCTTTGCTTTGTGAATGGTGATAATTTGTGCGGCATTCACTCCGCCTGCCACTTGAATTGATTTTTTTTGGCGATTTAACTCCCACCACTCTAAAAAGGAAGTTACGTCACTCCTTTCTCTCTGCGAAAACTCTTGAATAATATCCTGGAATGACTGGACATAAACTATCTCTTCTGTGACGTTGCCTAAGTTGAAAATTTGAATCAGATTCTCCACCATTTCAAACAATGGAAGAGCTGATAACTTGTCGCGTTGGTGTAGAAAAGAGGTCGGAACCCATTTACCTAGTGATTTTGTCTTTGAGTCTGAAAATAGTTCATCCAACTCGCTGAAAGCCTGCACTGGCCACAACTTTTGATATTCATAAGCCAAGTGCGCACGGGCAATCTGATGGTCCGCGTTGCTGATGATCCTCAACGCATTGAGCAATACTTGCACACAGGACGCACGATCTACCATCAATGATTCATTGGACACTACGTCATACTGATAGTTCTTCTTCGCATTTGAAGAGGTGCGATACTCCATGAACCGACTGGCAATCAATTTCCCTTCTCGATTATCACGAACTATTAAAGCAATATCCTTGATTGCAACACCCTTTTCCTGCAGTTCTTCGACTTGTAACGGAAGGCGTCTCAAAGAAATTTCTTCAAATGAAACGTCAATTTCAGATTCTAAAAATTGAATCTTTACATAGCCTTTGTCAGGATCAACAAACGTTTTCTGTTGTACCTGCTTATAAGCTTCCTGAGGAAATGAACTCTCTGAGAGAGTAGCTATTAGTTGGGAGGCTGTCTCAAAAAGAGCGTTGTTGAAAGATACAATATTGCCATTGCTGCGATAATTGGTGTCTAAATCTTTAGTAGTCGTGAGCACATCGCTGATATCATTCTTCAACTGATTTTGCAAAATAGAAAGATCACCACCGCGCCAGCGATAAATAGATTGTTTGATGTCCCCTACGATCAGACTTGAATAGTTCTGAGCGATGCCGTTCTGGATCAATGGAAGCAAATTTTTCCATTGCAGACCAGACGTATCCTGAAACTCATCTAACAAAAAATGACGATAGAATGAGCCGACCTTCTCGTAAATGAACGAAGCATCTTGCTCTTGCATCAGCTTATTCAAAAACTGGGGAGCATCAGAGAGCAACATTACATTTTCGTCACTCAGGTACTTTCGCTGAGTGCGTAGAATATCAGAAAGCAACCCAAATGAATACAAGTTTTTAACGACTTGATCAATAGACAAATAAACTTCTATATTTTGTTGGATAAAATCAACCAACTTTGCAAGATCAGGCTGCCACTTAGATCGTGCCATTAATTGGACCAACGCAAGATTCTTTGATGACTTGTGCCCCCACTTTTCAGGATCGCCAATGACATCCGCAACCGTATTGGAAGGAAGAACTACTTCCTTGGACAGCTTTCTAATATACGAGTACAGTCCTTTAGATTTGCCTGTGAAGTCATCGGGGACTAATCGACTCTTTTCAAACTCCGCCATTAACTCTTTCGCTGTTTCGCTGACAGTCCGCTCTATAGAATACTTTTTCTCATTCAACCTTTTTCGAAACGTCTTGAAAAATGCTTTGTCATCCGTTACCTGTAGAACACCTTCCTCAATTAGCTTAAATTCCTCTTTCTCAATTAGCTTCGCAAAGTTGAGCAGCGCTTTTCGCACATCCCAGTCTTTTCCATCGACCAGTTTATCCATCGAGAAATCAATAACCCAGCCACGCAATTCAACATTGTCGCTTAATTGTGCCATTAGCAACGCGATCACTTCTTCTTGAACAGCAGCATTGTCTACTTCCAGTCGGAAATTGCCTAATAATCCTGTTTCTCGAGTAAACGAGCGAATGATCCGTTGAAAAAATGCATCAATGGTGTTAATCGAAAATTCAGAATAATGGTGCAAAAGAAAATCAAGAATCTCCTTGCTTTTCTTACGCAAATCGATTGGCGTTAACCAAATACCCGCTTTCCGCTGCTCTTCAATAATTTCAATCGCCAAATCTTGACTTTCTCCATTAGAAAAAGCACTTAGGTATTGAAGAATCCGGTCCTTCATCTCTTGCGTGCTCTTATTGGTAAATGTCATCGCCAGAATGTAACGAAAATAGTCGGGACGCTTTAGTGCTAAACGGATATACTCGCGCGCCAAAACCCGTGTCTTGCCGGAACCTGCAGACGAACGATAGATATGAAAGGGTTTTTCCAAAGGGCGACTTAAACCGCCTAGTTACGATTTTTTTGTTGGTTACGAAATGCTGGATTCCACTTTCAAAACAGCAAAACAATTGTTGAACGGGAGGATAATTTTCTTACATTCGAGAAGTCTATATATGCGAAAACTATACCTTTTGTGGCCTAAGCTGATCTATTCATTTCCTATACAGCTGTTGCTAAACAATTTTAGAAGAAACATCGTCCTGATGATATGCTGGGTGCTTCTTTTTGCCATGATGACGGGAAAATTTGGCAAATACCTTGGCATCCCCTATTTGTTCCTCGATCCAGAATATCTTAATCAAGTAAACTTCATGAGTTTTTTCTGGTTGGGCCTTCTTTCCGCAGGGTTTGCGATGGCTTTCCACATTACTTGCTATATCTCCGATGGACACCGTTTTTCATTTGTCGGCACCTTGCCTAGCCCCTTCCGCAAATTTGTTATCAACAACAGTATTATCCCAATTGTTTTTTTAGTCGTCTATATATACCAAGTGATTGTGTTTCAAATACACAACGAGCATTGTTCAACAGGTCAACTTATTTCCAGAATCGGTGGATTTTTGGTTGGATATGTTTTTATGACTTTTCTTTTTTCCCTCTACTTCAAGTTTACTAACAAAGATATCTTCAGGTACATGGTTTGCCGAATTGATGAAAAAATCAAAGACAATGTAAAAGTAGCTCGGGCTAGTGCGATGAAAAAACTTGACATTGCCCGCAAGAAACAAGTCCGGGTAGACCGTTATATAAGTAGTAACTTATCGATAAAACCGGTTGAAGATATCAACTTCTTTGATCGCGCTACGGTGCTACAGGTATTCGATCAAAATCATTTCAATCTCGTCATTATTGAACTTTTTATTTTCTTCATGGTGACGATTCTTGGAATCTTTAAAGATTACCCAGCCTTTCAGTTACCTGCAGCCGCCAGCTTTATGACTTTCCTGACTATTTTCGTTATGCTCTTTGGTGCATTCTCCTATTGGTTTGGAGGTTGGTCATCTACTGTGGGATTAATTGTTTTTCTAGTCATTAACTTTTTGGTGGGCGATGATTTCTTTTCAAAAAAATATCAGGCTTTTGGGATGGATTACAGTATGATGGCATCGCCATATAATTCAGCGGTGATTCAGCAGCAGATAGATAGCGCATCCATCGAACAAGACCGAGCAGCTACATTGGTTCAATTAGAAAACTGGAAAAATAAGTTCGTTGGGCAAGACAAGCCGAAGCTCGTACTATTGTGCGCAAGCGGGGGCGGTAAGAGAGCAGCCTTATGGACACTCAATGCCTTACAACAGGCCGATAGCTTGACGAAAGGTAAGTTGATGGAAAATAGTGTGCTCATTACAGGCGCATCGGGTGGACTGATTGGGGCCAGCTATTTCCGCGAACTGGTACTAAGAAAAAAACTAGGAGAACCTATACAACCCTACGCCAATATTCATCGTCAACGAATATCTACCGACAATTTGAACCCCCTCATTTTTAGCCTCCTTGCCAACGATCTATTTGTTGGATTTACGAAATTCAACTATGGTGGACTGTCTTATCAGCGAGATCGAGCCTACACCTTTGAAGATCAACTTAATCAAATTACCAAGGGGCTGATGGATCGACCTATTGTATCATACAATCAGTACGAAACGGCAGGTATTATCCCACTTCTAATATTATCTCCTACTGTCATAAACGATGGACGTAAAATCTACATCGCTTCCCGTCCCATTGGATTTATGAATGCAGAGCTTGAAAATTTTAGCGACTACAACACGGAGAAAGTGAGCGGAGTTGATTTTCATCGATTTTTTAAAGATCAAGGCGCTGAAAACCTCCGCTTTCTTTCAGCACTGCGGATGAGCGCCACTTTTCCATACATCACACCAAATACTACCCTTCCTACCGACCCGCCAATTCAAATGATGGACGCAGGCATCTCAGATAACTTTGGCTTGTCCGATGCGGTCAGGTTTGTGTATGCATTTAGGGAATGGATAGATGAAAATACCTCAGGTGTAGTTTTTGTTTCTATCCGCGATTCACCCAAACTTCATACCATTGCCGAAAAGAAGGGTCAAACTATCCTGGATGCACTTACTCAGCCGATTAGCTCTGTGTACAATAACTTTGAGAATTTCCAAGACATCACGAGTGACCTGCTCATCGGTCAGGCTCATTCTTGGTTAAAGGCACCTATTGACCGCGTGGACATTCAGTACCAGGCTGAAAGCTATGTAGACCTACTCCAAGGAATGGATAGTATTCGTCAAAACAATGCGCGAGCTTCACTAAGCTGGAGGTTGACAACCCGTGAAAAAGAAGGTATCGTTTCCAACATCAACTCCGAAAAGAATAAAATCGAATTGAAAAAACTCAAATTTTTGTTAAGCAATTGAGCGCATTACCGACTCAATAGCAATTGTTTGAGCGCACTTAAAGTGACCCTTCGGGCAGTCTTTAAATCCATGTAACCCGCAAGGACGACAATCCAATTTTTCTTTTGTTTCTATAACTGTAGAATTGCTCGACAAAGGACCAAAACCAAATGATGGAACGGTAGAACAATAGATCACCGTAACCGGTGCATTCATAGCCGAAGCAAGGTGCATGGGTGCCGAGTCATTCACAAAATTCATCTGGGCATCTCTCATCAGCGCTGCCGACTGTAAGAAGCTTAACTTACCCGCCAAATTGGTGACAGTTGAAATTCCAGACGCTAACCGAATTGATTCGCAAACGATATGATCGCTGGGAGCACCCAAAAGGAAAACTGACTTCACTTTGTGGTGAACACATTGAATTAGTTCAATCCATTTTTCAGCGGGCCATTGTTTTGTAAACCAAACCGAAGTAGGCGCAATACAAAAGTAAGATGATGTTTGATACCCCTTCACGAAATCGTAGTCGCTAACAGAAGGATAGAGACGAGGCATTGCGGCCTCACTATCCGTTAATTGTTCTATTAACTTTTGGTTACGTCCTATCTCATGTAGCTGACCGATCTGGTGTTCTATCTTAAAAGTAAATAAAAATGAGAGTGGATTTTTATCAAATCCAATCTTCGTTTTGGCACCGGAAAAAAGCGCGATAATACCTGTTGTTAAAAACCGCTGAATATTCAAAAGCACCTCATATTTTGCTTCCCGTATTCTCCGAATTAACAAAAACAGATTTCGATACTTGTTCTTCTTGTCAAAAACAATGACTTCGCGAATGAATGGATGATTTGCCAACAATGATTCATTTCCTTTTCTGAGCAGAAAATCGATAGTTGCATCGGGATAGAATTGATGAATTTTCTCTACGAGTGCCGTGGCCAAGATCACATCACCAATAAAAGCTGTTTGAATAACTAAAAAAGACTTCGGCCGCTCCACTACTTTTTATTTTCTGATTTATAGTAGGTGACAGCTTTGGAGATAATCTCGAGTGCAATTTCTTTTCCCTGAAACTCAGGCACGGTAACCACTTTGTTTTCAAGTTTTTTATAGCTCTCAAAAAACTCCTTCAGTTCTAACTTAAAATGAGCCGCCAATTCGCTGATATCTCTTAAGTGTTTTGTGTTTGCATCGTTTTCTGCGACTGCCAGAATCTTGTCATCGGCCAATCCCTGATCGATCATACGCATCACCCCTACCACGCGCGCTGGAACTAAACACAAAGGTTGAATAGGCTCTCTACACAAAATCATAATGTCTAGCGGATCCATATCATCACCCAGTGTCTGTGGTATAAATCCATAATTGGCGGGGTAGTACACCGCAGAGTAAAGAATTCGATCAAGCTTCAGTAAACCAGTTTCCTTATCTACTTCATACTTTGTTCTCATCCCGGTCGATATCTCAATAATCCCATTGACAAATTCAGGAGGGTTTGATCCGATAGGGGCTTCATGCCAAGGGTGTTTAATCATACTTCGGTTTTTGAAGCAAGGTAATAATAAAAAAAGTTGGCTGACAACTGGTGTCAGCCAACATCTTCCATGTTTACTGTATCGTCTACGACTTATTTTTTATCGTCCTTTTTATCATCCTTTTTCATGGCCTGCACAATTTTGTCACCATCCTTCAACCGTTTGGAAACAACCAGAAACGGACCCGTAACCACTTCCACGCTATCGGCAAGACCAGAGATGATTTCGATGTTATCATAGTCGCTGATACCTGTCTTTACTTCCACCATTTTCGCTACGCCTTTGTCATTGACAAACACCACTACTTTGTCTTCCTTTTTCTCGACCTTTGCTTTATTGTCTGACACTTGAGGTTTTTCATCATCATCGTCTTTTGGTGGACCGCCCTCTGTTTTATTGTCTTTTTCGGTGTTGCGGGTAGTCACTGCCGTCAACGGAACAGACAACACATTATCTTTCTTGGTCGTAATAATTTCCACACTGGCAGTCATCCCCGGGCGGAAAGGGAAACGATTTCCTTGTTTGATTAAATCTTCATAGGAAGAACGAAGGATCAATATCCGAACTTCAAATTCCGTAATCGCATCGGCCGAGGTTTTATCGCGAGCTGTATTAGCAATATTGGTTACAATTCCCTTAAACTGCTTTTCCGTGCTGGCATAAGAGTCTACATCGATCAAAACTGTGTCATTCAAATGAACCCGAACGATATCATTTTCATTCACGTTCACACGAACCTCCATCTTGTTAAGGTCAGCAATACGAAGCATTTCAGTTCCTGTCATCTGCGCTGTTCCAACAACTCGTTCTCCTTTTTTAACGTTAAGTTTTGACACGATACCTTTCATAGGTGCATACACAGTTGTCCTTCTCACGTTCTCAGCCGATTCTCTAACGGTAGCGTTCGAACTGTTCACCACATATTTAGCTGCTTCCAGTCCTTGTGTTGCCGACCTTAAATCATTTTGAGCCACCTTATAATTCTGTTGCGCAAGCTGCCAATCTGCTTCAGAAATTACCTTTTCGTTCCAGAGCTTTTCTTGTCTTTTATAATCTTGCTCAGAGCGCATGAAAGTTGCCTCCGCCCTCGACAAAGAAGCTCTTGAAGATTCCAGATTTGCTTTTTGCTGGCTGAGCAAAGCCTCCGACCTCTCTAACTGACTGAGCCATACATCAGGCCTAATTTTTACCAACACTTTTCCGGTTGAAACAGAATCTCCGTCTTGAACATTCAACTCAATAATTTCTCCAGATACTTCAGGTGCCAATTTCACTTCGATCACAGGTTGAACAGTGCCCGAAGCACTTACTTTTTCTGTAATGGATGTCTTCTTTGACTTTGTGAACTCCACCTCCAAATCGCGCGATTTGCCTATCCATCCCTGGGACTTGCCTAGCACTAAAAAGATGATGAGGAAAACAACGATTCCAATTCCCCAGTAAAGGAGCTTGTTAGATTTTTTCTTTTGCTTTGCCATTCGTAAAAAGTATTAATAGTCTATTGGTTTACCTTGATAAAAGTCGAGTACTTTCTTTTTGAAGATCAAGTCATACTTAGCTCTCACCTGATCTGATTTAGCTTGAAATAAATTATTCTCTGACACTTGATAATCTACGTAGTTGGAAGCTCCAGCATCATAGCGCTGTTTTGTCATACGAAAAGCTTCTTCGCGGGCCTTCACTGCTTTCGCAGAAGAGGCAAAGGTTTTGGCGGCAGCCGTAGCATCATTGTGTGCTGTTTCAATGGCTTGGCGAAGTCTGTTTTCTACATCGGTTAAGTTGATGAATGCTTGCTCTTTGGTAACCTTATTTCTTAACACGTTTGCCCTCGCATTGAATGCATTAAAGACAGGAATGGTTAGCCCAATTGACACCGTTTGTGCAATATTATCTGATATCTGATTGTTAAAAGGTTTTTCAACTATTTCACCTCCAATTGTGGCAGACCTAAAAGATCTAACAACTTGGGTTTGATCGTTCCCCAAGTAGCCAATAACCGGACTTGGGTCAATGATGCCATTTTGAAAAATCTTTGCTGCACTTGAATAATTGGTAAATGCCCCTGCATTTAAATTCAAGCGTGGGTACAGGCTTCCTCTTGCAGCCTTGAGTGCATAATTGGCACTCTCGGTACGGTAAACAGCTGCTTTTATTTCTGGAAGATTCTGCTTTGCTAAGTCATAGATTTGCTCGGTGGTCTGATCTAGTGATAAATCCTCTACGGTTAGTGCAGGCACCTCTACTTCCATTTCAGTTGACGCTGGTAATTGCAAAGACTGTTTCAATTGAAGAAGTGATAAGTTGTAGTTATTCTCCCGCTGAATGAGGTTGAGTTCGTTAGTCGCATCTTGTGCCTCTAAATCGAGTACGTTACCCAGCGGAACGGAGCCGGCTTGTTCCAATTTTTTAGTTCGTTCCAATTGTTGTTGAGTTGTCTTCAATTGAAACTGTGCGTTTTGAAGAAGCTCTTGATTAAAAATAACAGAAGTGTAAAAAGTAATTACAGAAAGTATCACATCGTTCTTTGCCTTAGTCAGATCATTTTCGGCTGCTGCCTTATCGTTAACACTTTGCTTGATGGTGTTCAATACTCGAAATGCATTAAAAAGCAAAAGGTTAGCGTTTGCATTCGCATTCGCATTATTAATTTGTTGATCAATGAATAGGTTGGTGGTTGGGTCAATTGAACGGCCAAAGTTTGCGCCCCCGGAACCTGACACATTGAGGGAAGGCAACATCGTATACCTGGATTGATCCAAAGTAATGTCTGCATTGCGCAAGCCAAGCGCACTTCTCTTTACCGTTAAGTTATTTTGTAGTGCAATCTCAATACATTCTTTCAGTGTGTAAACCTTTTTGCCGCTTTGGGCAAAAGAGAGAGAGAACAAAAAAACAAAAACAAGTGTTGCTGTAAAATTCTTACTCATATCAACGATTGATGTCTGGTATATAAATTACTTCTTTTATCCAACTGAGACTCTGCAAGTACTCAAATGTTACAGGCTTGATGCCTGAATCCATTTCAATTACCTGGCAAGCCAAATCATTTTTTCCTTTTCTCGACACCGACATGGTGGCAATATTGCAGTCATCGTGCGCGATAACATCAGCAATAAATGCAATGCTGCCTTTTACATCGGCCGCGAAGATAATAATCGTATGTAAATTGGCCGTAAAGTCAGCTTTAAATCCATTGATTTCGGCAATGTTTATCATGCCACCTCCACGGCTTTCGCCCAAAACTTCAACAGTACGATCCCCTTTCGTAAGCTCCAGTCGAATAGAATTCGGGTGCAATGTTGATGCATTTCCCACCGATTTAAAGTGGTAGGCCAAGCCCTTTTCACCCGCTATCTCTATTGCGTCTTTAATTCGTTTGTCGTCAGTCGCAAAATCCATGAGGCCGGCCAAGATGGCTCGGTCGCTTCCGTGGCCTTCATAAGTACGCGCAAAGGAATTATAAAAAATGATCTCAGCTTGATCTGGTATGCCGCCCAAAACCTTAATTGCAGCCTTAGCAATCCTCACCACCCCAGCAGTATGGGAACTGGACGGGCCAATCATAACCGGGCCAATCATATCAAAAACACTGCTTTTTTCAGACATACGCGTTTTTAACGGAAGAAATCTGAAAAGGATATTCTTTTGAGGGTATTTTTAACCCTGTTTCTGGTATTTCTTACGAGCGGCAAAAATAAGCTTTTCTTATTTCATCGGCCTAAACTGCAATTGGGGCTTTTATTGAAGGATGTGATTGATAATTTAAAATCTCAAAATCTTCAAATCGATATTCAAAAATAGAATTTGGTTTTCGTTTAATATTCAGTGTTGGCAGATCGAATGGTTCTCGAGATAGTTGAAGGTTTACCTGATCGATGTGGTTATTATATATATGGGTATCGCCACCTGTCCAAACAAACTCACCAACCTCTAAGTCACATTGTTGGGCAACCATATGTGTTAAAAGTGCATAGCTTGCAATGTTAAAAGGCAGCCCCAAGAACACATCGGTACTTCGTTGAAGTAGCATACACGATAACTTACCACCTGCCACATAAAATTGAAACAACGCGTGGCAAGGTGGCAAAGCCATTTTCTCTACATCTGCGGGGTTCCAAGCCGTAATAATATGCCGCCTTGAATCAGGGCTACTTTTAATTTGATCGATAACTTTTGCTAGCTGGTCTATTTTTTCTCCATTGCGACCAGGCCAAGAACGCCATTGATATCCGTAGACCGGCCCCAGATTGCCATCCCTATCAGCCCACTCGTCCCAAATTGAAACACCGTTATCCTTCAAATATTTAATGTTGGTGTCACCGCTAATGAACCACAAAAGTTCATAGATGATCGATCGAAGATGCAGTTTCTTTGTAGTAATCAGGGGAAATCCTTTTTGAAGATCAAATCGAATCTGGTACCCAAAAACAGAAATTGTTCCAGTACCCGTCCTGTCTGTCTTACCAATTCCATTTTTAAGAATGTGCTTAAGTAAGTCGTGGTATTCTCTCATTTTTTATTGATAAAACTCAAAGGTAAAAAAACGAACGATACCAATGAAGACGCTTCTAAACACAGGTTTAGACCGAGCTGAAAATTGAAAAGTATACGGAAGGATGAGCATGCTGAAAAGCGAGTCGGAATAGCGCTTGGCGAACACATCGAATCGCAATCTCCTGGCTGCAATTACGAGGAATCGATTAACTTCGATTCTCTGAAAAAAGGCATGCTAGAAATTCTACTCAAGGAATAAGGGCATGGACAACATCAAGCTGAGAATCAATGCAACAAAAATATTGCTACTCACCGTAAAACACCGAAATTGACGTTCAATCTTGTATCACAAGATGGAGTGAAAAAATGCAAAATACGGTAAAGAGGCTAAAAAAGGCCACTAAGATTTCAGTTTTTGTCTTAGTTTTGTTAATTAAGAAATACCCAAAAAATGGCCAAAAGCCCGTTTTCTGAAACTCATAAGTCGGACATTGCCTCGAGTCTTGTAAAAGCAATGTTCGCTGTTGCAATCACACTATGCTGTACCTCCGCAGAGGCTCAAAATATTGAGGCCTTTGGCTTATATGGTGGCTTCAACTTCCCCATTACAATGGATGAGGGTCTTGCAAAAGATCCCAGGTATCTTGGCCAACTAACTTTTCGCACAACTCCTATTGGTTTTTCCTATGGTTATGACAAGGTTGGATTTGGATTTGTGCTAACACCATGCTATTTACAGGTCGGGCAGCAATTCATCATTCGAAATTCTATTGCCGGTGAGATTGGTAGCCGTGATATTCAAATGGATTACATTAGCCTCCCGATCGCATTAAAGTTACATATAAATGATCTAGCTTTCTTCCGACTTAGCGCAATATTGGGTCTAAATGTCAACTATCTTTTGAAAGGCAGAGAAACAATTTCGCACGCGGCCTCTAAAGTCACCTACCCCGCAGGCATAACAATACCAACAGACCCTGGTTATGTAGCTGTCTATGATGGAGTATTCGTGCCTGCTGTTAATGATTTTGAATACGTTTCGAACGACAAATTCAATTCGATTCAGCTTTTTGCAGCAGTGGGGCTGCGCTCTGATTTCGATTTGAATGATGAATGGAGTATTAACTTTGATGGTCGCGCCAATTTCGGACTTTTCGACTCACGCCAAACGAGCTATGTGAATCAACTAAAGAACCCATCAGGAGGTGCGGACTTCAACGGAAACCCTGGAGCGCCCGATCTTCCAGGGCAAAGGCGCGATATTTATTTGAGCGTAAGTATTGGCATTTCAAAAATCATCCAAACGAAAATTAAATTTAAAACCAAGCAAACGGGTAACATAAATAGAAGAGGGAGCAATATTCCGAAACCTCGAAATCGCAGACCAAAAGGCTAATACAACTTAGTTTACGAAATCAAGAGAGTAACTCGCTTCATCGCCTCTGTGTGGCTTTGCCCGTGATGTATATTACTCTGAATAGTATCCACCAGTTCCTTTACACGATCACGGTTATATCCGAATTTGACTGCAAAAAAATGTGATAACTTCATTTCTTCGCTGTGTACATTCTTATCAATACTCATCATATGAACTAAATCATACAACTGATGGAATTTTTCGTTTGCATCGGTTGGGACTTCAAATTTAATATTGTTCGGGTTCTTTCGAATTTCTTTCAATTGTCCTTCACTGATTCCATTTCGTTTAGCAATTGATTTTAATAGATCATACTCCACCTCGTCAAAACTACCGTCCACCGCGGCCATTTCAATCAGATTTTTCATGTGGCTTTTAGCATTGGTCTTACCCTGACTGAAAGCGCCCAACAGGTCTTTTAAATTCATATGAACTCGGTTTAGAATAATAAAAATACGCGATTTATTATGAATTCAAAATGAATTTAGACTATCGCTCTGTTAAATCTCTTGGCTTTTCCTGACACGGACAAATGCCGAAAATAGAGTTAATTGGTTTCTAGATCGGACAAGATTCTGGCCTTCAAATTGGGAGCCATAATAAACGTCATTATCTAGATAATCGGTTAAAAAACGTAGGGTTTGCATATAAACCAAGAATTGCCCAGCCAAGAAAAATGAGTTTTGCTCTTTGGTTGACAGGGCGCCTTTCATGCCCTCTGAATACCCCTGAACAATCGCATGGTAGAAAACAGGCCTGACCTCGATTTTAGATAAATCTATTTCCTCTTCGTTGGTCGGTGACACGTAAGTTCTCATCATGTCGCCTACATCGCTGAAGAAGTAGCCCGGCATTACAGTATCCAAGTCGATGACACAAATACCCTTATTGTCCAAATCGAACAACACGTTGCTGATTTTAGTATCATGGTGAGTGACGCGCAGTTTGAATGCTGGATTCATGCGAATGCGATTGTATTCATCCACTAATTTCGCGTAACTTCTGATTTGTGCAATCTCATTGGAACAAGCATTAACCCGTTGCGGATTGCCTTTTAGAAGCACGCTTTCAAATTGTTTGTAGCGATAGGCCAAATCATGAAAATTGGGAATCGTCACTTGAAGTTGCTTAGCATCAAAGTCGGAAAAAATGCTTGAGAACTTACCAAACTGTAGCGCTGCCTCATAAGCCTGATCGGGCGTTTCAACCACTTGAATGGTTTTAGAGTTTTTAACAAACGGGGTGAGTCTGAAGTACCCGCTGCCCTCTTCGTAGGCTAACTCTTCGCCACTTTCTGTTTTAATTGCCGATACCAGAAAATAGTCAGACTCGATTGCCGTTAGATGATCTGCCAGCAACCGAATATTGGTGGCGATCTTCTTAGGCTCTTTAAAAACGTTATCGTTAATGCGCTGAAGAATGAAGTTCTCCCCTTTTGCGCTCACCTTCCAGGTTTGGTTAATCAATCCACCAGAAATTACTTCTAAGGAAGCGTTTTGAAAGTGAGAGCCATATTGTTGAAGGATGTTGTTCATATGCTTATCTCACGCAAAGCCGCTAAGGCGCAAGGTCAATTTATTGAAAGCTTCGCGCCTTTGAATGAAACTATTACAATACAACGTTTACAATCCTCCCAGGCACCACAATCATCTTCTTAGGTGGTTTGCCTTCCGTCCACTTTTGCACAATTTCTGAAGCCAGTACAATTTTCTCAATGTCTTCTTTAGGCATATCTAAAGCGAACTCCATTTGAGCGCGCACTTTTCCATTGATGGAAATCGGATAGCTAAACGTACTCTCCACTAAATACTGGTCATCGTACTTTGGATAAGTTGCCGTCAAAATACTTTCACTATGTCCCAACTTTTCCCAAAGTTCTTCTGCAATGTGCGGAGCAAACGGAGAAAGAGCGATTACCAATGGCTCAACGATGGCCCGCTTATTACATTTTAAAGAACCTAATTCATTAACACAAATCATGAACTCACTTACCGAAGTATTGAAAGAAAAATTCTCAATATCCTGCTCTACTTTCTTGATGGTTTTATGAAGCACTTTCAATTCTTCACGTGTAGGCTCTGCCTCACTGACTTTCAAATTGCCTGATTGGTCATGGATCAAATTCCAAACTTTACGCAAGAACTTAAATACCCCATCTATGCCTTGTGTACTCCACGGCTTTGAAGCTTCCAATGGCCCTAAGAACATTTCGTACATGCGGAGTGTGTCGGCACCATAGCTGTCGATGATTTGATCTGGGTTAACTACGTTGAAATAAGACTTCGACATTTTTTCGATAGCCGAACCGCAGATGTATTTGCTTTCCTCCAGTATAAATTCAGCACTAGCAAAATCAGGCTTCCATTTCCTGAAAGCATCTAAATCAAGTTCCAATCCCTGTACGATACTTATATCAACATGTAATTCGTCAGTTTCATGATTACTTTTCAACCCAGATGAAACAAATTTATTAGAACCCCTAAGCCTATAAACGAATCTAGAATCCCCTGTAATCTTTCCCTGATTAATCAACTTCTTAAACGGTTCATCAAATTTAAGGTAGCCAAGGTCGTGTAACACTTTTGTCCAAAGGCGAGCATATAGCAAATGTGCGACTGCATGCTCTGCTCCACCAATGTACACATCCACTTGGTTCCAATAGTCCAATGCTTTGGGATCTGCGAAAGCGGTTGTGTTGTGTGGATCCATGTAGCGCAAAAAATACCAGGCTGCACCTGCATGGGTTGGCATGGTGTTGCTGTCGCGTTTCTCGTTTGGCTTAAAGTTGATCCAATCCGTCAGGTTGGCCAATGGCCCTTCTCCATTGCCCGATGGCTTGAAGTTATCAGAAGGCGGTAACTCTAAGGGAAGGTCGCTTTCCTTCATGGCATAGGGCATATCGTCCTTAAATACGACAGGGAACGGCTCGCCCCAATAACGTTGGCGACTCCAACCTGCATCGCGCATTTTATAGTTTACTTGTCGTTTGCCAATGCCTTTCTCTTCCAACTTTTGGATGGCCACATCAATGGCATCACGCATCACTAAACCATTTAAAAAACCGGAATTTTCGAGAATAGCATCTTTTGTTGGATTGGCTTCTTCTCCACTATACTGCGAACCGATGATATTGGTAATAGGCAACTTAAAGTGCTTCGCAAACTTATGATCACGCTCGTCACCACATGGTACGGCCATGATCGCACCAGTTCCATAACCGGCCAATACATATTCACTGATCCAAATAGGAATTTGCTTTCCGTTGAATGGATTGGTTGCGTATGCACCTGTAAACGCTCCCGTGATTTTCTTCACTTCAGCCATTCGATCCACTTCCGATCGGCTCTCGACATACTTTAGGTACTTATCAATGTCTTCTCTCTGTGCTTTTGTCGTTATTTGTTTAACCAGTTCATGCTCTGGCGCAATCACCATAAAATCAACACCAAAAATCGTATCGGGGCGGGTGGTAAACACCGTGATTTTACGTGGGTTGACCTCACCCCGTTGCCCTGCGTCCTTTTCGGAGAAAACCTCACCCCCCAGCCCCCTCTCCACAGGAGAGGGGGAGGCGAGCTCCGATTTGATTTTTTCCAAAACTTCCGACAGCGAATTCAAGACTTGCTCGTTGCTAAACCGGATTACTCTAAAACCCTCGGTTTCAATAATTTTCGTTCTTTCTTCGTCTTCGCGTTTTTGATAATGATGAATAGAGCCGTCTAGCTCAACGACTAATTTTTTCTCAATACAAACAAAATCAACAATAAATTTCGCAATGGCATGCTGCCTCCTAAATTTTTGCCCTAGATTACTGTTCCGAACCGCTTGCCAAAATCTATCTTCTGCCTCTGTTGGTTCTCTCCTATTCTCGCGGGCATTTTCTTTTAGAGCGCCCCACGTTTTTGAATCGGTTGTAAAAACAAAATCTTGCGCATAGACTTCATCGGAAGCACCCCCCCTCTCCTCCGGAGAGGGGCTGGGGGTGAGGTGAAAATTGATACTTGCTCCAACACTCTTCCCAATCCAATTCCGCTGGATGTCTTTCATCGACTCGCTAAAATCGATTTCATCCAATCCTTTCAACAAGCGATCGGCATATTCAGTGATGCGCAAACTCCATTGGCGCATTTGCTTTTTCACGACAGGAAAACCTCCGCGGTAACTCACACCATTGATGACCTCATCGTTGGCAAGCACAGTGCCTAATGCTTCGCACCAATTGACATCCGTATAGGCAAGGTATGCCAAACGGTATTGCATCAATATTTCTTGTTGCGTTTTTTCATCAAATCCTTTCCATTCAGCTGCGCTGAAACTCTTAATTCTAAATTTTGAATTTTGAATAGGGTGAGGTGCGCTTCCTTCCTTTTCAAAAATCTTAATTAGTTCGGAAATGCGTTCCGCCTTTTCTTTTTTACGGTTGAACCAGCTATCGAAGATTTGCAGGAAGATCCATTGCGTCCATTTGTAATAAGAAGGATCGCAGGTTTGCACCTCACGACTCCAGTCGTAGCAAAATCCTATTTTCCCTAACTGCCTTTTAAAATTATTGATATTATCCTGTGTTGAAATAGCGGGGTGAATGCCATGCTCCAGTGCATATTGCTCAGCGGGCAAACCAAATGCATCGAAGCCCATCGGGTGCAACACATTAAAACCTTTGATCCGTTTAAATCGTGCGACAATGTCAGAAGCAATATAGCCGAGTGGATGCCCTACATGAAGACCAGCCCCAGATGGGTAGGGAAACATGTCCAGGACGTAATACTTTGGTTTTGACGTATCGTTGGTGACTTTATAAAGGGCACGCTTTTCCCACTCATTACGCCACTTCTGCTCAATGTTTTTGATCTCTTCTTTGCTGTAATCGGCCATTTCAATAAGTCTTATTTTTAAGAACCGCAAAAATAAGCCAAAAGCCTGAAATGACCTTCTTAATTTAGCGAGCTATCAGCCATGCTCACTACCATTTGCGCCTTGTAGTACTCCTTCTTGGCGTAGTACCAAACAGCATCCCGAATACACCTCTTACGACCTCTTTTCCAATTTGTTTGGTAATTGGTGAATTGATTACCTGCTCAAACGTACTCTTTTCAGCCCTTGCCGTGCGTGCAGGTTTTTGCTCTTCTACTTGCTGCTTTGCCTCGGCTTGCTCTTCCTCCTGAGCTTTCAGTTTTTCAGTCAATATTTCAAACGCACTTTGGGGATCAATCACCTCCTGGTATTTTTTGAAAATCGCAGACTGATTCAATTGCTCTTTATACTCACTTTCAGTCAAGGGCCCCATCAAGGAAGCAGGTGGAGCCAAATGCACAGTGACAGTTTCCGTGGGAATACCCTTCTCGTTTAAAACCGTTACGAAAGCCTGGCCGGTGCCCAATTGAGTAAACTGTTTCTCCAAATCGTAAAATTCAGACTGAGGAAAAGTTTTTACCGTTTCCTTCAGCGCCTTCACATCATTGGGGGTAAATGCACGTATCACATGACTTACCCTGTTGCCTAATTGTGATAAAACAGTTGGCGGTATATCTTGTACCAACTGCGAACAAAAAAAGATGCCCACGCCTTTGGAACGAATGAGTCGAATTACTTGTTCGATCTGATCCATGAATGCTTTGGGGGCATCCTTGAACAACAAATGCGCCTCATCAATGAAGAACACCAACTTGGGTTTATCCAAATCTCCAGCCTCTGGTAGTTTTTGATAGAGTTCAGCCAACAACGAAAGCATGAACGTAGAAAAAATCGCAGGCTGACTTTGCACATCAGATACGTTTAGTAAACTGATCACTCCTCTCCCATCCACCTTTTCCATTAAATCCTCGATGTCAAAAGATTTCTCGCCAAACAACTGCGCTACACCCTGTTGCTCCATCGCCACAATTTTTCGCAGGATGGTGCCAGCCGTTGATGATGAAATTTTTCCATAAGCTTCTTTGATTTCTGCTGCACCCGCGCCTTCTGACAAATAGTTAAGAACCTTTTTCAAGTCATTCAAATCAACAATGGGAAGTTTTTTGTCATCCGCATATTTGAATAGAATCATCAATACACCACTCTGAATCTCATTTAGCTCTAAGACCTTGCCTAACATCACAGGGCCAAATTCAGTAACCGTGGCACGCATCTGCGCTCCGATTTTTCCACTAAGTGAATAAAGCTCAATTGGAAATCCAGTAGGTTTGTAGCCTTCAAGACCAATTGATTTTAATCGCTCGTTGATCTTTTCATTAGGCGCACCTTCTTTTCCCAATCCCGAAACATCGCCCTTCATATCAGGCATAAAAACGGGGACACCTGCCAGCGAAAGCTGTTCGGCCATCAATTGAAGTGTACGTGTTTTTCCCGAGCCTGTAGCACCTGAGACAAGGCCATGGCGATTCATCATTTTCAATGATAGGTTTACCTTTGCCTCTTTCACAATTTCACCTTCGAACACCCCAGCACCTAAGAAAATTGAAGCAGACGGGAATGAGTACGAAGAAGCAATGTCCGTAACGAATTTCTCTTTTGACATAAGTTGCTTACGATAATGTTATAATTTCTTTTTCAGAAGCCAATCAATTTGTGGGTCATCGCCCATTTGAAAAATATGTTCACCAAATTTCTCAAAACCCCACTTATCATAAAAATGCTGCGCGTTGAAGTTACGCTCCCAAACACCCAACCAAATCCAATCATAGTGATTTTCCCTTGCATAAATCAACGCCTTTTCCATCAAATGTTTACCAATCTGTTTTCCGTGATAAGCGGTGTCAATGTAAAGGCGCTGAAGTTCGATGGTATTTTCCCCGATTTCATTCTTGACCTCGTCATTGACACGAAGCCTTAAAAAACCAACCACTTTCTCTCCATCGCAAGCTAAATAGAGTACTGAAAGTGGTTCGTAATATTCGTCCTGCAGTTTCGACAGACTATATGATTCCGTAAAAAACGACTCCATATTTTCGGGCGTATTGGAGTCTGCAAACGTGTCGTCATAAGAGCTAATAGCAACTTCGCGCATAGCTGCTGTATCTTCCAACGTTGATAGTCTGATGGTGATTTTCTCCATACAGCAAAATAAAAAAGAAACCCCACTTTAAAGGCGGGGTCTTCTTATAAATTATAAAGAATTATTTCTTATCCTGAAAATTCTGGAATGTATACGCGACCCCCAAAGACAGCGCCTGACTTATCTGAATTTCTTTGTCCTGGTCATAAAAATACATCGCGATACCACCGAAACTGACATTGATAAACTTATTCACCTTTGCCGTCAGATTCAAGTCCAATCTATGATCAATTCTATCTAGCTCCAGTTTTTCGTAATCGGCAAACAGAATATAACGCCACTTCAAGTTTATGTTGGTAGCAATGTCTTTATTAAATTCTGCCAATAATTGAAATGCCAGCCACTGGTAACGAACACTTTCACCTAGTTTCACACCATAAGGAGTAGGGTTTGTGATCGGATTATAAAACCGATTGACATCATTAACAATTGTAGCTCGTGGCGAAAATGGTGAAAGTCGCAGTTTGAAAAAAGTATTAGGATGATATTCAAATCCCAGAGCCGCGGTAATGTACGCAGGGGCAAAGGCACCAGAGATCAGAGTACGTTGCTCTACACCTACTGCGTCTTTTGCATAGGAAAATCCGTCAGCAAATTGAGATTGTAAATTGGCAGAAACTGAAAAATCCCATTTCGGATTGATGGCACGGCCATAGCGGGTGTCCAAGAAAATACGATCAAGGGTTTTACGAGTACCCTGCCCTGCATTATTGACCATACCATACAGGAGATCAATTTCATTGTCCCAAGAATTTATTCCGTTTTTATAGTTGGCCTTATAATTCAGATACGCATTGAACCCAATGGAATTTATTCCCCCGGCTTTCCAATTAGAAGAAAAGGAGGCTTGATTGAGGTTGAGGCCAGCTTTAAATGCCTTTTTCCAATGGGTCAAGGTGTCAACTTTAACAACTTGAGCATCGGTATTCTGAAAACAGACCAAAAAAGCAATTGATAGAATAGCGCAGTAACAATGACTTCGAGATTTGAGCATAAATTCAACTTTGGTTTTTCGTAAAAATACAAAACCAACGATAAACCTCTAAATATTGCTCAGGCGGATCTCATCCAAGGCTACTTCTGTGAGGGGCTTGGTAATGAATTTAATTACGAAATCATTGTTGACAATTTTATCGATGTCGCGCTTATTGTCAGAACTCGAAAGGATGATGACTTTGCATTTATTGCGAACTAGCTCTCCAAATTTTTCGAACTCGTAGAGGAAAACAAAGCCGTCTACAATTGGCATGTTTATATCCAGGAAAATAATACTAGGCAGGTTATCCGCATCACCCTGAAATTCACGTAAATAATCTAAAGCTCCCTTGCCGGAACTCTTAACTTCTACCCTTTTTGCGAATTTCGTTATCTCAATAATACGCTTGCTGATAAAATTATCGGTATCATTATCGTCAACCAACATCACCAAATCCAATACTTTTGCAGTATCTATCACCATTCTTTTGCTTTTTTAGTTGACTACTCCACCAAACTTGAACTTCAGTTCGAATTTTGAAGTGGTAAAATTATTCATTTTTTGGAGTTTTAATGAAAGGCAGTAGTAGAGAATCAAATTTAAGTAAGTTATCTGCCAAATAAGCATAAATAAGATGGGTTACTTTCTCTTAACCCTAATTTTCTCCCCTTCTTTTACACTTAATTCTTTTTTGTCGTTCCAGTCCATTAAATCCTTGATGGTCACACCATATTGCCTGGCAATTGCATAAAGCGTGTCTTGCTGGGTCACCGTGTGCGTAAACGAATTGTTGGCGGTTGGGTTGACTTCAGGCGCAGGGCTTGCATGTAACTTTTCCTCTATTTTTTGGGGATACAAAATAATCTTCTGCCCGATCGTGAGGCTTCCATTAATTGATAAACTATTCCATTTGGCAACGTCAACCACTGACACCCGATAGGATTTTGCGAGGGAATACAAAGTTTCTCCCTTTTCCACAGTGTGCTCAGTCACTAGTTGGCTTTCATTCACGCTTCCGGCAGCTTGTTGAATTATCTCTTTTTGCTGAATAATCTGAATTTCAGCCGAGTCACTCAAATGTAGAGAGTGACTTGTAGGTGTTACTTCCCAATTGAAAGATTCTTGTGCTAGTGAAGCGATCTGCTCGTTAGGAACCTCAGGAAGTTTCTGCATTGGCTGGTCTACTTGTTTTTTCGAAGTAAGCCAAACGATTGAACCGACCTGCAGCCTGCCTTCGTCAACGCCCCTGTTCCATTTCTTTATCTTCTTTAGCTGAATGCCATATTGTTGACTGATCGACCACAGATCATCGTCAATTTTTACTTTGTGCTGCAATACGGTTGAGGATGTCTTCTTGCGCTCCATAAAGTAAAATGCTCCGGCTTCGACAGAATGATCTATTTGCATTTCGTTAAACTTTAAGAAGCGCGCCAATGTAATCCCGGCTTGGTTCGTCAACCCTACCAATGATTCTCCTTCCAGTGCTTTTATGGCTCTTAATCCATTAATAAATTTTACTTCGCGATTCTGTTGCTCCTTCCTGGGCGCCATTGGTTTTGCTTTTGATGCTTTTTTTGAAGCCAATACTGGAGCTGGGCTCGTTATCCCATTCATGACACCGTTCGGAACCACGACAACATAGGCTCGGTCGTCTGGAATCATACCCGTTAATGCCCACTTGTTGTATTCGCGAAGAATAGACTCCTCTACATTTACTTCTTTAGCCACTTCGGCCAGCGACTTGCTTGCTCTCAACTCAATGGCTGCAGCGGTGATTTGAGGAGGCCCGTCAACGGCATTTTCAAACGCTACCTTGTGGGCAATGAATTTCTTAATGTACCAATAGGTATCAGCTGTAACTTCAAAATGACGCTTTCCGTTGTGCCTGTCTCCGACTGATCTTTTTGCACCACCTGCTCCCATCTGGTAGGCTTGCAGGGCAAGTATCCAATTGTCGAATTGCTGATTGTTTTGTTTGAGATACTTGGCGGCACCTCGTGAAGCCGAAAAAATATTCATCCGCTCGTCAATTTGCGAATCCACTCGTAGCCCCATACTAATAGCAGTAAAGTCCTTAAACTGCCAGAACCCAACAGCATTGGAGACAGAGACCGCATCGGCCACCAGGGAGCTCTCCTGCAATACAAGGTATTTCAAGTCTTCAGGTACATTCTCCTCTGCAAAAATCTGGTTGATGATAGGAAAATAACGCTTGGCACGCTCCACCTTTTGATCAAAATACTTTGGGTTTCGCACAAGCGCATCCACATCCTTTTGAATTTCGCGTCTTGCCTCATCGCGAATAGCGAGAGTCATATCTGCAAAATGCATTTTGTGGGGCACCACAGGAGCTTGTGCGTACGAGGCAGTAACTCCAAAAAAGATGAGTGCAACTGCAAAAAATCTCATTGCCTCAAAGGTAGTAAAAAGAAAGACAGAACAGATTCCCAGATTGTTAATTTTTGATCTTTTGAATCAACATTAACCCATCGCGTAATGGCAAAAGCATACAAGAAACACGGCCGTCTTTTGCTACTTTTTCGTTGAATGAGGCAATAGCCTGGGTATCCTTATCGAGTTTTTTCTGTATCACTTTTCCGCTCCAAAGCACATTGTCAGCAATAATAAAACCACCTACCTGTACTTTCTCAAATACGAGATCATAGTAAAGGCTATAATTCTCTTTATCTGCATCTATAAAGACCAAGTCGAACTGAGTATACAAAGTGGGTATCAATTGAGATGCATCGCCAATCAAGTAGTTTATTGCGCCACCTAATTTTGCCTCATCAAAATAACCACGTACCCGAGTTTCCAGTTCTTCATTATTGTCAATCGTCACGATTTGCCCGCCCGACTGAAGACCTTCTGCCAGGCAAATCGCTGAATATCCGGTAAAGGTTCCAATTTCTAAAATCGCGGAAGGTTGGATCATCTTACTGATCATTGAAAGGAACCTACCTTGCAGATGACCAGACACCATGCGCGGCATCAGGATATCTGCCTGTGTATCCCGATAAATCTTTTTTAACAAATCAGATTCTACCGATGTGTGGGCTCGGGCATAGTTATCAATCTCGAGAGGTATAAACTCCATTCGTCTATTTGGGCTCCATGATCAAACAACTCAATTCATCTTCTTTAAACATCTCATTGGCAATTTGCTGAAGCTGATGTGCGGTTATCTCCTTTACTCTTCCTTGCAATTCTTCGAATGTGACTATCTTTTTTAAGTCCAATAAGTTGCGGGCCATCATCATCATAAAACTGATGTTGCTCTCTTCAGCCATCGCCAAGTGCCCCAGAATTTGCTCTTTGGAGGAGGCCAGTTGTTTTATACCAAGCGGCATATCGCGTAGTTTTTTCATCTCCACTTTCACCAGCTCAATACTTTTTTTCATTTGAGAAGGCTCGGTACCAAACGAGATCATAAAAATACCCGTATCTGTAAAGGGTACAAAGTGCGATCCTATTGAATACACAAATCCATACTTCTCGCGAAGTGCCAGATTCAGACGCGAATTCATTCCCGAACCACCTAGTATACTGGTGAGAACATAAAATGCACTTCGCTTTTCGTCAGTCACTTTGTAAGCAGGCCGCCCGATGGCACACCTCCCCTGCCTGACCTCACGCTTCAAGGCAAGGTCTTTTGCTTTGTAGTTTGTAAATTTTTTTCTTCTCTTTACCGATGCCACAGCCGGTATACGACCCAAGTATTTTTCAGCCAATTGGATGACCTTTTCCATCGAAATATTCCCAACGGATGAGAAGATGATTCGAGAAGTATCTAAGTGCTCTTTAACAAAGGATTTAAAATCGGTCCGCTTAAACTTGCTCACTGTCTTTTTTGTGCCTAGTATATTCATGCCAAGCGAGTGTCCAGAAAAAATGAGAGAGTCAAACTCATCCTGTAATGAATCTTCTGGGTCATCGTAATACATCGACATCTCTTCTAATATCACATGCCGCTCTTTTTCAATTTGCGCGGCCGGAAAAACAGAATCGAACGTGATGTCTGCCAGTAATTCAATGGCTCTTTCAAAATATTCATCGCGAAGGGAGGCGTAGAACATGATCTTCTCCTTATCGGTGAAGGCATTTAATTCTCCTCCCAAGGATTCCAATCGATTGAGGATATGGAAGGACTTTCTTTTTTTGGTGCCTTTGAACGCCATGTGCTCCCAGAAATGGGCGATGCCCTGGTTATCGGGACTCTCGTCTCTACTGCCTATATCGAGCATGATGCCACAATGAACAATCTTGGTGGAGGCAACCTGGTTGTGAACCACCCGGATTCCATTGGGTAATGTGTGGATTTCGTAATTTCTCATTTGCACGGCAAAGTTAGCAATTCAATGGTAGGCTGCGCCCAAAAATTTTCCCATCAACGAACGATACCGACCGCTCGCGGGCATCAACTTTTAATGCGTGTCGATATTTTTTAAAATTGAGAGCTATTTTTTGGCACTACACTTGTAACACCTTTCAACCATGGAAACACAAAAAGTAAAAACCTGCTTCACCATTACATTTACCCCTGATCAATACCAACGCGCTGTGTCTTATGTAGAAGATATGAGCAAACACCCACAGCGGGTTTACTGGCAAGGCAAAGAGGGGAAATCAAAAGAAGAATTAGTCATTGAGCAAATTGCTCATCGCGTACTGTCGGGGTTTTACAACAACGAGCCGTTCAAAGCAGGCAAACAGATTGTGCGGATGGATAGCATGACGTATTAGTCGACTCTTGCTGACGACTAAATCCGATCGATCACTTTTTCAATCAGCGACTCCACTACTTTTGTGGAATCTTTTGAGAATTTGTTTTTCATCCGATTCGCGATAATCGCATTGACACTTAGCACGTCATGTCCCAGCAACCTACCCATTGCATAGTAAGCGGCTGTTTCCATTTCAAAATTGGTAAGCCAAAACTCGCCTTTGTGATAGTAGTTCAAGTCTTCCAATAATTTCGGAAATCGAATAGGAACGCGTAGCTCTCTTCCTTGTGGGGCGTAAAAGCCAGGGCAAGTCACGGTGTTGCCCACCTGCATATCAAAAGCCAGTTGCTTGCGAAGCGTTTCAGAGCCTTGAGCTACATACGGCATAAACGGAAGGCCAATCTTTTTCTGAATATCGTGGGCCACGCCCGTCTCAAAGTCATCCATGGGCAAATCATAGAAATTCATGAGATTATCAAAGCCCACGGCATAGTCCGAAACCAAATGAGAACCAACGGCAATATCTTCTTGCAAAGCCCCCGAGGTACCAATCCGAATAACCTTTAGCTTTTTCTTCTTCGCCTTGGGTTCTCGTGTTTTCAAATCGATGTTCACCAGGGCGTCCAACTCGGTAAAAAATATTTCAATGTTATCAGTTCCGATTCCTGTGCTGATTACAGTAATCTTTTTTTCATTATACTTGCCCACGTGAGTGATAAACTCTCGTTTGTTCATTTCAAACTCAACTTCATCAAATAGTTGACTTATCATATAAACCCGGCTAGGGTCTCCCACCGCAATAACAGTATCAGAAATATGCTTTGGTAAAAGATTGAGATGGTAGACGCTACCATCTTTATTCAGAATCAAATCGGTCTCTGTGTATTTGGGCATATTCAGTTTAGTTATCGGCTTACCTTTTGTGCAGGATTTCCAAAAACGGTTTCTCCTGCTTTCACTGACGCTATCACCACAGAACCAGCACCAATTCGTGCACCCTTTCCAATCGTCACTCCAGAAACGATCGTGACCCCGGAGCCGATAAATACTTCGTCTTCTATCTGCACACCAGAATTGATGTTTGAACCAGAGCCCACCTGCACCAAATCTCCCAAAGTGGCCTCAACACCTACCGACACATTAGCATGAATCAGGCAATAGCTTCCCATTTTTGCAGCCGGTGCCAGGTACGCTCCATAATCAATAAAGTTGCCATGGCCGATTTCTGCTTTGGGAGAAATAAATGACTTGGGGTGTACAGCATTCACGGGTTGTACGTGACGAACGTCTTTCAACACACTCACAATATTTTTTCTAAGCTTATTGTCATCAATGGCAATAAATGCCTCACACTTTTTACCAATCAACTTCAAAAAGCCATCGTCATCGGTATCACCTAATACCACCACTTCATCAATAATTAATTTATGTAGTTTCTTATCGTCATCTAAAAAACCATAAACAACTACGCCATTGTTTTCAAAAATATCTTTCGCAGCTCGGCCGAGCGCGTTTGCCCCAAAGATGATAACCGGATTCTCCATGGTACAAAGGTAGGGATTGATCGAACTACTTGGTAAGAAAAGAAAGGCGATTCATCAAATAGTTAAGCAATGGATTGCGGAAAGAAAAAACAAAAATCATAAACGGGAGAAATCCCACCCGATAGCGCGAGAGTGTGCCAAAATTGGGTGTCGACAACGCGAGAAATACACAAAGCACGACCGAAAAAACAAAAAGAGGAATGACAAATGGAGGGCTTTTCTTTCGGGCAGATGCCAAATAGGAAACAGCTAATACAAAAATGATCAGATTTTCCAGGGAGGCGAGTGCTGATGGAAGGCCACTGGCCTCAAAAGGCAATGGCCTGAACAGGGCAGAGAACAAAGCCCACGGAGAATTAAGCGCCATACTCACAACAGTAGGCTCAAGGTTATAATAATGAATATAGTTATTGCTTTTTGATTGCAAAACGGACAGGTCATGGTTAGAAACGATTACCTCCATTACCCGCTCAAGGTGAAAATTAGGGTGAGCAAAACTTGCCGCTGCAGCAAGCAACAGAAACACACCGAGCCAACCTAAACCTGATTTACGCTGCGAAATTTTTCTATTCTTGGTTAAAATGAAAACAAACAAAGACGAGAACCAGGCAGCAATAATAATACCCAACCAATAGTATTTGATCGACCAACCTATCCAAACAGAAAAAAACACCAACGCCCATTGTACAAGGTGCACTTTTGCACCATACAAAAGTCGAATGAGTATAGCTGTTAGATAATAAACTGCGGCCATTGCCAACGTTTCCTTCAACAAACCGGAAGACCAAAAAAGTATCGATGGAAATAAAAAAATGGCTAACGCTGCTGCTCGGGTTGAGTCCGGGGCGAATCTTCTCAGTTGAATAAACAAAAACCAGCTTGAAAAAAATGAAACCAACGAAAAATAGGAAGCGGTTACCCAATAATTGTTGCCTGAAACTAAATTCAAGAGACTGACTATTTTTACAAAAAGAAACGAGCGGTCATGCACATATAAAAAATGTGTAACCGTACTTGTGTCGTTGCTAGCCAGGAATAGATCCCAAAATTGAGAAAAGACAGACGTTGCAAGAAGAGATAACTTTTTTGCTTCCTCAAAATAAGTCCATGTGTCTCCTCCCGGATAGTAGTACGTATACACGAGCCCAAGCGATAGGGCAGCCAACCACTTGATAAAAAAAGCGAACCAATAAAATTTCTGCAGGTCGACCCCAAACGAACGCTGGAAACCGATGGCAAAGCCAATGATCGCTATACAATTTACGATTAATAGAGCACTCATTGAGGACGAAGGAGTGACGCACCAACCACACAATTGAGGCAATCTCGTTTCTGGCAAAGGGTATTGTATTGTTCGATCAATGCCTGTGAATCAAACGAAGATTGTAGTGACATGCCAAGACCCGACCATATTTTAGTGATCTTATTTACTTCTGCGGGGATGTGCTGAAGAATTTCCATGGCGCGATCAACATACCGCTGATCATCTTTGGCCTTTCCATACGCCACCCACAAAGGAACAATCGTGTTGATGATCACGTTCTCTTTCGATGCCTGCCCGAACGAGTGAATTTTTGTTTTCGATTTTCGGGCAAAATGAAAATGAGAATGCCAATAAACCGAGGGCGAACACGATAAAACAGATTGCAATTTAACAAATGAATCTGCCTCGATGAATGTCGGGAAAAGACTCTTTTCCGATGCCATCAGTGAAGCAAATTGTGCAATGCGAAGCGTGGGAAAGTTGGCAGGCCGCAAACGAAGGAACTTCCATTGAGCCGTGGAAAGACGGGAATCGTAGATCGAATATTTTTTGGAAAGAAATAGATATTCTTCAAACAATGCCGTGACATATTCATCCTTCGTTTTTGTTTCCAGCATGCCTGCCTGGCCAAACAGCAACGCCTCCAACTGTAATAAATTAGAAGAGTGCTTTGCAATAATTTTATAAGGAAGGGATTTTGCCAATTGAAAGAAAGATTCGCTGTTAATTTTAAATCCGAAGTTTCTGGCTAAAAGCTGATAGGCGGTTTCTTGCCAATCGCCTCCGTTGGATTGCAATACCTGCTGCGCCTCGTGGGCTTTATATTCCAGCCTTTTCAAAAGCGATTTTTCTACCATCGACAACTTGATCAATTCATCGGCAGACTGAAATGATTTTTCGCAGGGAATGACGGTGCCACTGGTAATCAGTTTTCGGTAGGCCTTCAACAACGATTCATCTACCCGATCCTTCAATTCAATGGTTGGAATAACCGACCCATCCATTCTTGTGATTACTTCATCTCCTTCCCAAACCACGTGAAGGATCACGTTTTCATACGCCTTGTCTTGAGTGTGTGAATGCGCTATCCAATCGGAAGCTTTCTGATGTATCTCCACATTCCCCACCCAATCAAGGTCACCGATACGAATCTTGGCACCCGAAAAATCTGGACCGGCATTCGTATTGAGCCAACCGGTTTTAAATATCGATACTTGCTCACCCTGCTGTGTTTCCAGATTGGCTTTATCGAAATATTGGAATTGCCAGATATAGTGCAGAAAAGATTCGTTCATTGCCATGTATCCATGACAAGCTACTACATAAAATAATACGAATCAATGTAGAAGCCATCTCAAAAATCAATTTCTATGGCAGCCTGAGCTTGTCGAAGGCTACTTCGATTTCACAAAGCTGGTTTCGGCATACTCAACTTGATAATCTGCTATTTTTGGGAGGGCTTGTGGATACCTATCTCACGTATTTATGGAGATAATGGCTCATTTCGTCCTGAACTTTTTTAGCCGCTGCCGTTGCCGCTTCAGCGAAATCTTCACCGGCAGATGCGTAGATAATTGAACGGGACGAATTCACCAGAAGACCGCACTGCGCATTCAACCCGGCCTTTGACACAGCCTCTAAATCTCCGCCTTGAGTGCCCACGCCCGGAACCAAAAAAAAGTAATCGGGGGCGAGTGCCCGAATGGCTCCAATTTTATCGGCATGCGTTGCCCCCACCACGTACATCATCTTGTCGGGGGTTGCCCACCGCTGCGAGGCAAAGATCACTTCCTGAAAAAGGTATTTTCCGTCTTGCGTTTCAATGAGCTGAAAGTCTGTACTACCTGGATTAGAGGTATGTACCAATAAAATCGTCCACTTGCCTTCAAATTCCAAAAATGGCCTCACCGAATCTTCGCCCATATAAGGCGCCACTGTGAGCGCGTCAAAATCCATTTGCTGGAAAAAAGCTTTTGCGTAAAGTGTAGAGGTGTTTCCAATGTCACCTCGCTTAGCATCCGCTATCGTAAAACATTCTTTGGGAATATATTCTAAAGTGCGTTGCAAACTCTCCCAGCCTTTATAGCCCGATGCTTCGTAAAACGCGATATTGGGTTTATAGGCTACGCAGTAATCTTTCGTGGCGTCAATAATTTTTTTATTGAATTCAAAGATGGGATCAGGTAACCGAAGCAAATGCTTCGGTATCTTTTCAAGGTCGGTATCTAGTCCAACACACAGGTAAGACTGCTTTTTTTTAATTTGTTCGAAAAGCTGATCGCGGGTCATACTAAAAAGTAGTCTGCATCCTATCGTACGTCAATAATTTCCACACCAGGATACTTTTTAGGATCGAAGCTAAAAAAGGTATCATCTATCTTCAAATTGGGAGTAAACTTAGTGATCACATACTTGTACCTATTGCCTGACTTGTCAAACATCGTCCAGCTCTGGATACTCTTGTCCTTCTTGGCAATCATCATTTTTATCTTGAAGTATTGGGCATTTTTCTTTTCGGGCACGAGGTCGATTTCCTCATACACCTGACCCCCTTCTGTCTTTTCTCCCAAAAAAAGATACCGGAAACCCTTTTTATAAATATCAAAAATCTTTACCGGATTTATATCATCTGAATTTGGGTCAAAGTTATCGATGTTGACTTCCTTTGCCGAAGGGAGATAAGTCCACACGGTAGTACCATTATTGACAATCTCCTGATCGTCCAACAACAATCTAAATTTCTCACCCTTGACTGTGATCTTGCCTTTCACTTCTTCTTTTACTCCTTCTGTTTCATTGGTCATCAAGGTGGCGAGACTGGCTTCAAAGTTGGCAATCGACTTGTATTTTTTGCTCATTGCTTCCAAAATCTCCAATGCCTTTGGATCATATTGAGCCATTAGTAATTTTCCAAAAACCAGAAAGGCAGCCAGTAAAACAAACTTTTTCATTGCCATAAAATTCAAGTTAACTATGTCGTTCTTTCAAATCAGTCAATAATTGTTCCAAACTCATTTCATCTTTGATTAAAACTTCACGCGCCTTTGACCCTTCAAAAGGCCCCACTATTTCTGCGGCTTCCAGCTGATCTATCAGGCGACCGGCACGGTTGTAGCCCAATTTCAATTTTCGCTGGATCAATGACGTACTTCCTTGTTGATGCATGACGATCAACCTAGCTGCCTCTTCAAATAGGGCATCCCGTTCGGATAAATCTACTGAATTTGCTCCCCCATCATCTTCGCCTTCGAATTCCGGCAACATATAAGCCGAATCGTAGCCGCGTTGTGAACCGATAAACTCACACACTTTTTCTATTTCTGGTGTATCTACAAACGGACTTTGCAAGCGTATTACGTCCGATCCATTAGAAAACAGCATATCGCCCATCCCAACGAGTTGGTCGGCACCACCCGAGTCTAAAATAGTACGCGAATCTACTTTTGAAGTAACACGAAAAGACAATCGCGCAGGGAAATTTGCTTTGATCACCCCGGTGATAACATTAACAGAAGGGCGTTGAGTAGCGACTACCAAATGAATACCGATAGCGCGTGCCAGTTGAGCTAACCTAGCGATGGGGGTTTCAACTTCTTTGCCAGCGGTCATCATTAAATCGGCCAACTCATCAATTATCAAAACGATATAAGGCAAAAAACGATGACCTTCTTTCGGGTTGAGTTTTCGGGAAATAAACTTCGCGTTATATTCTTTCAGATTTCTGGCTCCGGCATCTTTCAAAATTTCATACCGGTTCTCCATTTCGATACACAGGGAGTTAAGCGTATACACCACTTTCTTTGTGTCTGTGATAATTGCCTCTTCGCTATTGGGAAGCTTGGCCAGATAGTGTCGCTCAATTTTACTAAACAATGACATCTCCACTTTTTTTGGATCGACCAACACAAACTTCAGTTGGCTGGGGTGCATTTTGTAAAGAAGCGAGGTAAGAATAACATTAAGTCCTACTGATTTTCCCTGGCCTGTCGCCCCTGCTACCAGCAAGTGAGGCATTTTCGCCAAATCAATGACCAGCAATTCGTTTGAGATTGTCTTCCCTATTGCAATGGGCAAGTCTTTGTCCGATTTTTGAAACCGCTCTGAAGCTAACACTGATCGAATACTAACCATTTCACGGTTTTTGTTCGGCACCTCTATACCAATTGTACCCTTGCCTGGAATGGGTGCAATGATGCGGATACCGAGCGCAGATAAACTCAGCGCAATGTCATCCTCCAGGTTTTTAATTCGTGAAATTTTTATTCCCGCCTCAGGGACAATCTCATACAAAGTAACGGTAGGCCCAATGGTTGCCTTGATGCTTTGTATACCAATTTTGAAATTGGTAAGCGTTGCCAATATTTTGTCTTTATTTTGATTGAGCTCCTCTTGACTTACCTGGACTTTCCCAACTTCGTACTCGTTTAATAGATCGATGGGTGGGAACTTGTAGTTACTCAGCTCAAGTGTGGGATCATACAAACCTTGTGCCTCCACCAATTTCTCAGCTAAGGCATCCGTTTCCAAGACTGGCTCTTCAATAGTAAAAAGTGGTTCTTCTTTTTCGATTCTCGGGGGTTCTACTTCCAATAGAATATCCTGAATTGGCTTCGCAACTTCAGGCTTGCTTTCAAATAAAACAGGTTCAGGTTCTTCGTCTGCAAGCGTAGGCCAATGGTCCCGATCATCTGTATAGGTTGGCTCAACCCGATCATCATCGGTTGATGCCAGTGCTGCGTTGCCCATAGGCTTTGGATCTTTTACGTGAAAAGCGTTGATGGCTGTTACGTTGAAATAATAAATAATGAAAACAAACAAGCTTAACACCAATAGTAAAAACGTTCCCCACCCAAAAAGGCTGTCTGCTATTTTAGACAACTCATAGCCCAACCCACCACTCAAAAAACTAATTTCATTGACGCCCGCAAGACTATGTGTGAGATAGCCCAAAAGCAGGCTGAGCCACAAGCCGGAAAATGTGGAGAATACAAAAACTGAAAACACAGACACAAGTTCTCTCTTGAAAACCATTTTGAAGCCAAGAAGAAAAAGAATGGGCGGAATAAAGAAGGCAGAAATACCCATCCACTTGAAAACCAAATAATGGCTTGTCACCGCACCGTATAAACCCAACCAATTTTCAGCCTCTTTGCCAGAGTCTAGAAGAGTAGTGGACCAAAGAGCTTCAACAACACTTTGATCGGACTTTCCGGTGAATAAATAAGACAAAAATGCGGTGAACAAATAAACCGCTGATATGATCAGGAAGAAGCCAAGGGCTAACCCCAGGCGAGGATCTTGAAAAAAGGAAAAACTGAATTTACTTTTCGGCTTAGTAGCCTTAGGCTTCTTTTCCTTTTCGGGTTTCTTAAATGTATTGGACTTGTAGGTATTTTCGGCCATCTCAGAATTGCGCAAAAATAACCAAATAACAGGAAACTTTCGAACTTATTTAGCGATCACGGGCTCGCTCAAACCACTGTAAAACTTCGAAGAAAATTTCCCACCGACTAGTTTAACGCTTTTACGGCATTGCCCCACTCTTTTGAAACAGTTGTAAAAATGGAATTGCTCGACCAAAATCCAACTCCCATTTCAGCAACAATCCATTGGCAATTAACGCCAACACAATCATCAAAAGAAGATAGAAGCGAAAGTGTTTCTTATCTAGAAAAGAGAACAAAGACAAAGCAACGGGCACAATTGCAACAGCAAAAGGAAACAAGGGAAAGATGACAAGCCCAATAACTCCGATGCTAACCGAAAGTAAATGACCCATCCGAAAAAGAAGTTGTTGTTTGTCCTGGCTATTCAACAATCCGGCCACTCCAAATAGGACATACGCATCCAATGGCAGCAGTATAGCCAACCCGATAATACCAAAACCCCACGTGCCACCATTCGTGCTAATCGTTTTGATCGTCAATGGTATTGCCACCAAAATAGAAAGAAGGATTAGTGCAACACCTGCCCATTTGTTGATTGATTTTATTTGTTCCTCGATTGCAGACATTACCTTTGGCTTATACCACAAGTAGCAGAAGCAATGAGGATATGCTACTGATAACTGTCACCCCTGAATGCGACTCTTATCATAACGTATTGAATCTATAGAGCGCATCTTTAAAGAAAAAAGAAAGAAACCAAGCAAAACAAATAACACTTATGATTTCTGTAACCTCCACCACCGACAAGTATATATTGCAACCTTCCCTGATAGCCAAACATAAAAAAACACTAGATTGGTTATCGACATCGCTTTTCTGGAAAAAGGAAATGTCATTTTTTCAAAAGTTGCTGGATAACATCGCCCCTAAGCTATCGGCAATACCAGACAAACAAAGGCTTGATCATTTTCAGCACTTTATCACTTACTATAATGCGGAATTGATTGACAGTCTTCGCACTAAGTTAAGGCTACACGAAAAAAATTTGGCAGAAATGCTTGAACAAAAAAATGAACTGGTCAAAAAGTACTTTGAGGAGCACGATGAACTAATGGGCGCCTTAGAAGGTGCCAACACTCAAATTTTGCTGACAAAAGAAGATTTATTTGATTTTGTTGGAAAAGCAATGACGTAGCTTCCGCTTCGTAGAAAGTATACAATTGGAAATTATTTAATTCTTTTTTTATGGCACTCCACTTTGAAAAACATGCAGCAAAAGGAAACGAATTTGTAAACCGTCTGGCAGCACACCTGAAGGACGAAGACAATCGCGATCGGGCGGGGCGTGTGCTACGCTGCGTGCTAAGGGTCCTTCGCGACCGCATTACCCCCGAAGAGTCATTCCAACTGATGGCACAACTGCCAATGGCCATTAAGGCTATCTATGTTGATGGGTGGATGCCGCAACGGCATCATGCCAGAATAAAAACCATGCATGAATTTGCCGAACAGGTGATAAAAGAAGACGGCTTATTGGCATGGCGGGATTTCTCCACGGTAGAAGATGCGCTACTAGCCTGCGAAGCGGTTGTCAAAACGATCGCTGACTATGTTACAGCTGGAGAACTGCATCAGGTTATTGCGGTTTTACCTGAGGATATGAAAGCCTCCTTTCTTAAATGGGCTCACACCCCGTAGGTCATGATATCGATTGAAGTCTGGCTTTACTGGTGAGGATGATTCTTTTTCGGAAATTGTCGCAGAGACGCTTCAACCGCTCGGTTGACATTAGCTTCTGTAAGAGATGGATATAAATCGAAATAGGATACAGCTACTGAACGCCATACCATCTTACCCTGTTGCTTGTCAATCAAATCAATGATAAAAGTGCCTTTTAAAAGAAGTACTTCTTCTCTGCTCGTAAACGGAATAAACTGATGGACCTCATCGGGGCGGTGGTAGGCATAACCGGTATCCGTTTTCATCACCACTTGAACATCCATCAATAAATCCGGGCTGTCAGAATTAAACGCAACACCCTTTCGACCCATCTCAGATTTTATGGCTTTCTGCATATAGCTCCTAATCAGCGAATCATTCAGGTAACTGGGGCCCCGGAAGGTGAATTCACAACTTTCCAACCAACAAAAAGTTTGATATTTACTAAAATCATGATTTGGGAGTTGCAGGGTGTGAACTTTCACCGCGCAACTTGCCGCCACCAGCAATAGGGCAAGCCAAAAGGGAGCTAATCGTGTCATTTTCATTTTTCAAATTTAAGAGCCTTGACTTTCATACTAACTATCATACTACACAAGCCGCCTACTACGCAGAAAACTGCCATACAACATGAGCATAATACCCAGTACAGCAAACACAAGTTGCAATGGGTGCGTATCCGGTAACAAATAAACTTGTATCAACGTCCAGCCCGTAAGAATAGCTCCTTGAAGCAAAATAATAGTTGGATAGGCTTCTGCTTTAGCTATCGCGAAGCCTGCGGCTACCAAACTCAGCACCCCCACAAGTACAAGAAGTAGTAGTCCCGGCATTTTATAGTCCGGGAACGGAATAGTCATTTGACTCGGATCACCCAATCCCAGCGAACTTCCGGAAGGATCAGTCAATAACAAAGTGCCTCCGACACACGCACACAAGCCCGTGACTATCAACAAAACAATTGCAATTAATCGAGCCCAATACATCTTGATTTCTTTCCGACAAAGCTATAAAACCAAGATGAATTATTCCATGACAAATGTCCAAAACTAAGATGACACGTGTCATGCAAAAATCAGTCAACTATCATTGCTCCACCTTCTATCATGGTCGTACGTTTGTATCGGATTTCTCCACTAACCAAACAAGAAATCCAAGAATATATGAAAACGTTAGCCAAAAGAAACGTAGATGTATTTCCATCACTCGTTTCCGATTTTTTCAGAACCAGCCCATTTATGACTGGATTGTTTGATGTTGACATGGACTTGCTTCCTGCAAGACTTGGCGTGACAGTGCCTTCAGCTAATTTTACAGAAAACGAAAAAGAGTATACGATTGAATTAGCTGCTCCCGGCTTAAGTAAAAAAGATTTCACCATAGAGATGGAGAATGACCTGCTAACTATTAGCGCTGAAAAAGAAGAAGAGAAAAATGAAAAGGAAAATGGGTTTACAAAGAAAGAGTATTCTTTCAACACATTTAGTCGTTCATTTACTCTTCCAGAAAACGCCAAATCAGAGAAGATCGATGCGAAATATGAAAATGGTATTCTCACAATCAATGTTCCAAAAAAGGAGTTGACTCCTCAAAAACCAAGAAAAGAAATACCTGTTTCATAGTTTAAAGAAGCGCTACTACCTTCATGAAATCGGGTAAGTGCTAGGATTGGCCAGATTTTATTCATTCAAAAATGAATGATTTAAGTCTGGCCTTTTTGCGTGCGGTCAAAATAAAATAGATATTGCCATTAATCGTTTTGTGATATCTTGCAACTGCGATATAAAAGCTTACTATGGCGGTTGATCCGAAAGTCGAAAATACCCACCAACTTCTCCAAGTAACGAATAACGAATTTGAGACACTTTTTAATCATGCAACCATCGGGATACTGATGACTGATAGCAACGGGTTGGTCGTCAATTTCAACAAATATGCCGAACAACTTTTCGGTTACCAAAAGGAAGAGGTAATGGGGAAGCCTGTTGAGTTACTTATCCCACACGGAAAAAGGGTGGCACACATAGCCCATCGAACAAACTTCAACGAGCATCCAACTAATAGAGTGATGGGTGCTGCCAACGAATTGTTTGCAAAACGAAAAGACGATTCTGTTTTTCCCGTTGAAATCAGTTTGAGTCATTTTAAAAATGACAGCCAACTATTTGTAATCGCATTCATTATTGATATTGCGGTGCGTAAGCAAAATGAAGATTTACTCAAAGAGCAAAAAAATCAAGTGCTGCAGTTTGCTGAACAAACTAAACGCCTCAACGCAGAATTGGAGAAAAAAATAGAAGACCGCACAAAGATGTTGAAAGAGACGTTAGAGGCGTTAGAAAACACGCAGCAAGAAACAACCAAAGCGCTCAATTTTCAAAAGGCCATACTCAACCATGCCGGAGCATGTATTATCGCTACCGATACTCATGGAGTCGTCCAGTTGTTCAACAGCACCGCGGAAGAATACCTGGGTTACTCCAAGAGCGAAGTTATTGACCAAGTGAACGTTGTTCAATTCCATCTGGCTTCGGAGATTCAGGCAAAAGCAGCTGCCTTTTCGAGAGAGATAGGTAAAATCGTAACCCCGGACTTCAATGTTCTATCTGCTAAGTCAATGGATGATTTACCCAATGAGCATGAATGGACATATGTCCGAAAGGACGGCACTACATTTACCGTTTCGCTCAATGTAACAACCTTGCGGGATGCACAAAATAGCATTTCCGGTTTCCTCGGGGTGGCGGTTGATATTTCTGAGATAAAAAAATATCAAAATAGTCTCCAGGTTGCGTTAGAAAAGGAAAAGCAACTGGGGGATTTAAAATCTCGGTTTGTCACCATGGCTTCGCATGAATTCCGAACGCCATTAAGTACCATTCTTTCCTCTGTATCGCTCATCGACAAGTACACAAGTGTCGAAGATTTGGAAAAAAGAGAGAAGCATGTTAAGCGCATCAAAAGTGCCGTGGGGAATATGAAAGATATCCTGGAGGACTTTTTATCTCTGGGTAAAATGGAAGAGGGGAAAATACAACTCAATCCTGAACTACTAACCCCTGCCGAGCTGCGCGATGAGCTGGAGGCCGTGATACAAGAAATGCAGCGACTGACGAAACCTTCCCAACAGATCACCCACACCTTTACAGTTACTGAAGATTGTAACGTTGATCGGAAAATGCTGCGGCATATCATGACGAATTTGATTTCAAATGCGATCAAATTTTCTCCGGAAGGCAGTTCCGTTGACGTCAGTTGTGAAAACAAAAAAAACGAATTGGCCTTCACTATTCAAGATACGGGAATCGGCATATCGGAGGCAGATCAGAAGCACTTATTTGAGCGGTTTTTTAGGGCTGAAAATGCGTCAAATATACAAGGCACTGGTCTTGGCCTCCACATCATTAGTAGGTACCTGGATCTTGTTAATGGACACATTGAACTTGCCAGCAAATTGAATAAAGGCAGCACGTTCATCGTACACATTCCGCAATAGCCTTCAAAAAAAAGCAGTAGGCTAGTGCACTCGATCAATTGATTTTGTCACTATCTTTGAAAAAGCTTCATACCATGAGTAAAATATTGATCATTGAAGATAACCTGGAAGTGCGTGAAAACACGGCCGAGATTCTCGAATTGGCACAATACAAAGTGATTACAGCCGAGAATGGAAAAACGGGCGTAGAACTAGCCATAAAAGGGAAGCCAGATCTAATCATTTGCGATATTATGATGCCCGTTTTAGACGGATATGGCGTGTTGCATATGCTCAGCAAAAACCCGGAGACAGCCGCAATTCCCTTCATATTCTTGACGGCAAAGTCTGAAAAATCAGATTATCGAAAAGGGATGGAGCTAGGTGCGGATGACTATATTACCAAACCTTTTGACGACACACAGTTACTCAACGCAATCGAAATCAGGCTTAAAAAATCGGCACAGCTCAAAAAGTCGTTCTCGGCAGATGCTGAAGGCATGAACGCATTTATGGAGTCTGCACAACAGCACACAAAGCTCAAGCTTACCGACAAGGCGCGTCAGACCCAATCTTACAAAAAGAAGTTTATTCTTTACCAGGAGGGACACCGACCGCAGTATCTGTATCTTGTAGTTGCTGGCAAGATTAAGACCTATAAGACGAACGAAGACGGGAAAGAATTCATTACTAACATTCATACCCAAGGAGATTTTATAGGATACACGCCCATCCTGGAAGACTCGGCCTACAAAGACAACGCAGAAGTATTGGAAGAAGCTCAGTTAATGCTGATCCCCCGAGAAGATTTTCTTTCTCTAATTAGCCACGACAACCAATTGGCAAGGCAGTTTATCAAACTTCTAAGCCACAACATTGTCGAAAATGAAGAAAGGCTGATCAACCTCGCCTACAATTCCGTGCGCAAGCGTGTAGCAATTGGCTTATTAGAAGTACACTCAAAATTCAAGACTGCACCCAACAGCAACCCTTCGCTGGAGATTTCCCGAGAAGACCTGGCACAAGTGGTTGGCACGGCCACCGAATCATTGATCCGCACATTGAGTGAGTTTAAGGGTGATAAATTAATTGATATTAAAGAAGGGAAAATAAGAATTCTGGAAGAATCCAAACTGAGGAACCTGCTGGGGTAAAATTCTTTTTCTATTGATTCATCTGTTCGCCTTCTGAGTTTTGTTGTTCTAACGGCCAATGATCAGTGTGGGAAATTTCTACCCACACGTTTCCGGATTTTCGTAACACCTTCACAATTAAGTTAGCATATTGCAAAAAATCCTTTTTGATGCTGGCGATGGATCTGTTTTTACTTACACTAATCGTGAACGGATTTTTCTGAACCAACTGGAAGTCATCGCCCAACTTATCTTTATGAATATTCCCGTTGATAACCATAGTCTTGAAGAGCTCCATTTTCAAATAGGGATAAAACCGACTAAAGTTCTTTCGTATTTCTCCAATCCTTATTCCATTTTCAATTAAGACCTCCATTTTTCCATCCGATTCAAGCTTACTACTCGTAACCATAGATCATCAAATTCATATTCAAAATTATGTTATTCCCATATCGTACAGCACTAACATTTGTCGATGAAGAAGCTGATTGTTGTCATTGCTATGATCTTTTCAAGTATCAGTTAGCCTCTGACCCAAAAAAATATTGGTCAAACTAACTATATCAAATTTGAAGGATTGATCAACTAGACAAAATGATTTTTGTCATGTGAAGAGTTGAAATTTCTCGAAACACGGGTCTTTACAACCCTACCAGCCAATTATAGGGTTGAGCTTTTAACCCAAACCATATCTGCCTAAGTGACTGGATATTATGGCAATTATGCTGATTTTGATATTCTCCCCTTTTCGCTATCACCACTATTTGTGTTAAAGTAAATTTAAACGGCAATCTCAATCTTATCAATCTCCTTCATCAACCGATCTGTTTCTGCTAGGGCAACGATGATTTTCTGGTAATGGAGTATATCTTCAAATTCTAGTTTACGATCTTTTCTATCCTTGAGCCATTTTTGTGCGGGTTGGTAGCCTCCGATGTAGAAGTTCCATGCTACTTCGGGCACGTTGGCGAAGTATTGAGTGTCGTTGATTAACACCTTGGTGTTTTCGTATCTTATTTTTACTACGAGGTTATCGCCATCTACCGGATACTGTGTGATGTATTTTTCTACAATGGGGCTCTCCAGTAAATGGATCTTTCTGATTTCTCCTCCCAGCTTTACGAGCTTCCAAAAGGTGGTACTGTCTTTG
>Ga0209972_10000165_pt1 | contig 64696 bp, 32 predicted proteins | sample NOAtaG_7_FD_187302 | JGI IMG/M metagenome (GOLD analysis project Ga0209972, IMG submission 187302) | Freshwater lake microbial communities from Lake Erie, under a cyanobacterial bloom - NOAA_Erie_Diel1S_2200h metaG (SPAdes) (version 2) | ecosystem: Environmental > Aquatic > Freshwater > Lake ... | reverse complement strand
CTCCGTTGGCATCACGCGAAGACGCGAAGACGCGAAAAAACACAAAGATTCAACTCCACAAACTCAAACACCACTACTCACGCTGCAACTAACCAGCCAGCCACTCACCACCTCTGCAACTCCTCACTTCGCGGCTTCGCGGCTTCGCGTGAAAAAAAACACTCCCTGCTTGCCTCACGCGAAGACGCGAAGACGCGAAAAATCGCAAAGATTCAACTCCACAAACTCAAACTCCACTACTCACGCTGCAACTAACCAGCCAGCCGCTCACCACCTCTGCAGCTCCTCACTTCGCGGCTTCGCGGCTTCGCGTGAAAAAAACCACGCCCTGCCTGCCTCACGCGAAGACGCGAAGACGCGAAAAATCGCAAAGATTCAACTCCACAAACTCAAACTCCACTACTCACGCTGCGACTAACCGGCCAGCCGCTCACCACCTCTGCAGATCCTCACTTCGCGGCTTCGCGGCTTCGCGTGACACTCACACCACCGCAGGAACCTCAAACGCCCGCCGATCGCTGCACAATCAACTGATCCAGCTCCGCCTTCAGTCGCGGCAGAATCGCGTCATACGGAAACGCACCAATCGTGTCCTTGCCACGCTTGAAATTCACGTGCGTCGGTCCACACCACAGTCCCAGATCCGCATCGTCCGTCTCGCCCGGTCCATTCACTCGACAACCCATCACAGCAATCGTGATCCGATACTGCTCGGCATACCGAGTCATCTCGCGAACCTGCTCCGCCAGCTCCACAAAAGCCTCGTTCTCCACACGCGAACAACTGGGACAGCTGATGATATTCAGAGTCTTCAGGCCGTAATCCACCACACTCCGCACTCGCCCCGCCGCAATCTCCTCCAGAATCTTTCGACCCGCCGCAATCTCCTCCGCCTTGCGGTTGTTCGCCACCGTCAGCGACACACGAATCGTGTCACCAATCCCGCGGCTGATCAGCTGCTCAAAGGCAATCCGAGTCTTGATAATGCCGTCCGGTGGCATGCCAGCTTCAGTGACTCCCAGATGCAGCGGCACGTCCGGTCGCTTCTCGGCAAATCGCCGATTGACCTCAATCACCTTCTGCGGATCCGAATCCTTCAGTGAAACGCAGTAACGATCAAAACCCAGCTCGTCCAGAACCGCACAGTGCTCCCATGCACTCTCCAGCATCGGTGATATCGAATCGTCCTCTGCAAATCGCTCCTTCACCGCCGGATCCACCGATCCGCAGTTCACTCCCACTCGCATCGCACAGTCATTATCCCGCGCCACCTGCATCAGATAGCGGACCTTATCCTGCCAGGGGCGCTCAGTCTCATGATGATACAAATGCCCCGGGTTGTAACGGATCTTGTTGACATGCGGAGCAATCACTTCGGCCAGTCGATAGTTCTCCTGCAGGTCCACCGACAGATTGCACGAAACCTGCCGCCGAATCTCCATCAACGCCTCGGCATCCCGACGGCTGTCAATCGCCACACGCACCACGTCCGCACCCGCAGCCTCCAGATCATGGATCTGACGAACCGTAGCGTCAATGTCCTGAGTACGAGTCGCAGTCATGCTCTGCACCGCAATCGGATGCTGACTGCCTATGCTGATGCTGCCAATGGCCACACTGCGAGTCGGATTGCGGACAATTTCAGGCCGCTGAGGCGAATTCATCCGGGGAAACTCCGGTTAAACAACAATTCAGTGCGGTGACAGCAAACACCGCCAGACACCACAAAACTGCGAAAATCCTAGTCCGCACGCGGGCGATCGCCAACAACACAGCCGCGCAATCTCGCAGATGGCCAATCCAGACCGAAGATTTCCGGACAATTCTGTCTGATTCCTGCCGCAGCCGGTTTCAACCGGATTGACGCATCAGCTCAGGAATCGGTCGGCCCTGATCCACAATCGGCGTCGGACGTCCGTTGAAGTCCGTGATCAGAGTCTTTGCAGCGTCAATTCCCAGATGATGATAAATCGTTGACAAAAAGTCCTCCGCACTGCAGATCCGCTCGATCGAGTCCTCACCACGCCGGTCCGTCGCCCCGATAAAGCCACCCGTGCGAATACCGCCACCCGCCCAGATGTTGGAAAACGCCCGCGGCCAGTGGTCACGTCCCGGCTGCTGAGTCCCTGCTGGGGCACTGGCATTGCCCGCCCCGGTGCTGGCCGCATAATTGATCTTTGGCGTGCGCCCGAATTCTCCGGTCACCACCACCAAAACTCGCTTGTCCAGGCCCCGCTCATACAAATCCTCTATCAAAGCACTGACCGCCTGATCATAAGCCGCCGCCCGAAACTGCAGCCCCTCAAACACATGATGATTCACCGCATGGTCGTCCCAGTTCTGCACGCGACCGCACAGCGGACCGTTCAGACTGGTTGTCAGCACATCCACCCCGGCCTCCACCAGCCTGCGAGCCAGCAGCAGCTGCTGACCCCACGTGTTCCGCCCATACCGATCACGCACACCATCGTCTTCCTTCGACAAATCAAAAGCCTCTTTCGTCTTCGCATTCGTCAGCAATGTCATCGCCTGCTCTTCAAACTGATCCAGAGCCCCCAATTCACCCTGACGATCAAATGCCCGATCCAGAGTATCCAGGTTCTGACGCAGTGACGACCTGCGTCCCAGTCGCCTCACCTCGTTCTGATCCGTCAGCCCGATGTTCGGCACGGAAAACGACGGATTATTCGGATCACCATTGACGGTGAACGGTGACCACGCGTCTCCCAGATAGGCCGGTCCGTTGTATTCGAGCGGCGGATTGATACCCACGTACGCCGGCAGCGGATTGCTCCGCACGCCACCCCGCGCCCTCAGATAATTCGTCACTGACATCCAGTCCGGCAGTCGCGGTTTGGGCTTGTCACGAGTATCCGGGTCACCGGACAGCATCTGCATCGATCCGGCCGGATGACCAGCCGCGCTCTGGCGCATCGATCGCAGCACCGTAAACCGGTCAGCAATCGCAGCCTGCCGCGGCAACAGCTCGGTAAACTGCATACCCGGGATTTTTGTGTCGATCAGACCAAACGGCCCGCGATACTCCGAAGAGGCTTCCGGCTTCGGATCATAGGTATCAATGTGCGAACAGCCTCCCGGCTTCCACACCATGATCACCGCCGTTCGCTCCTGAGACTTCGCGGAATCCTCGGCCTGCACCGCCCGCGCACGCAGGTTCAGCAGCGCCGGCAACGGCAGGCTGGCAAAACCACCCAGACCAAACCTCAGAAAACCACGCCTCGACGAATGCCCGCCGGCATACGGTCCTGCACACAGTCTGCTTGCGGAAAATGGATCGCTCATTTTGCCTCCGCCGGTACAACGCGAATCGAAATTGGTTCACTGACTATAATCTCGGCTGTGTCCTTCGGCACGGCAGCATCAGCCGCTGCCTTGTGCTTCGCCTCGGCCGCCGCCACGGATGCATCAGCCGCCTTCAGGGCCGCCTGGGCCTGCAGCAATGCCTGCTCCGCCGCCGCTCGGTTCTCTGCCGCGGCACCCGCCAGATCCTGCGTCAGCTGCTCCACAGCAGCCGCTGCCGCCTGCCGGGACTGCTTCGCAGCCTCAACAGACTGCAACGCCTGCAACACCCCCTGAGGATCATAGCTGTAGCGAGCAACGGCGCTGCCGTAAAACGCAACCTGATAGTCCCCCGGAGCCACCTTCAGTGCCGCCGTGTCCAGCACTGCCTCGGACGTCTCAGCCGTCAGTGACACGTCAAACTGCGGCTGCTGCTCAAAACCGGCACCCAAAGTCCGTAACTGCAGAATGCCACCGGAAAATTCTGATCGGCGAGTCTGCACCAGCGGAATCGTCAGCTTCTGACCCGCCACCACCTCGTACACACTGCGTTCACGCGGTGCAATCGAAAGCGGAGCATACTCACTGCCAGACACCGAAATCGCCAGATCATCCAGCAGTCGCGGACTTGGTATCTCACTCCACGCATCCACCACCGGCCACGACATCGCCGCAATCCGACCCGGACGACGCACCTCCGCATCCCCGATCTTCGCCACTCCGGACAGCTGTGCAAAGGCAAACGACCGCGGCGCATTCTGATCCGCCGTGATCAGCACCATCCCACGATTCTGACCCGCCGGAATCCGCAAACCACTGGCTGAAACACCCTCCGGCAGACCCGCAATCGACAGCTCAATCTCACCCGCAAATCCATCGCGACGCAAAGCAATCACCTCCAGCGCCGTCGTTATACCGCCGCGCAGCGCCAGTGGCTTCGACAACGCATTGCGGTCGCCGTTACGCAGCTCCATATGCAACCCCCACGCACACAACGCGAAATCCGGAGCCGACTGACGAATCACCAGACGGTAAACGTTGGCAGGATCCGTCCGAGTCCCGCCGAACAGATCAGTCAGACGCAACTGATAACGGCCATCCTCAGGAGCTTCAAAGCGGCCCAGCGGATCAGCACTGCCACCATCATACGGCGGACCATCGTACGAATAGCCGTTGCTGGACGGCTTCAGCGGACTGGGAATGTCGCTGAACTCCGCCACATCCACAAACTGCTCCTGACCCGGCTCACCAGCCACCCGCTGAATCACCACCGCCGGATCGGTCGGCCGGCCCAGTCGCTCCGATGCCACTTCCACCCACCAGACCTCACCCTTCTTCGCCGTGAATTCAAACACATCCGTGTCAGCCGCTGTCGCAAACGAACCCTGAACATCACAGGGCAGGGTGATGGGCTGCACCACACCAGCACTGCTTTCCGGCTGATGCTCGGTCACAGCTGCCACCTCAGCCAAACCCGTCGGAGGCCAGGAGAATGAACGTACCGGGCGAATCGACGCCAGCACGGGAAGTGGCTGATCCGGAGCCAGTTGTCGCACGGCCAGACGATAGTAATACCCGGCACCGCCCTTATACGTCAGTTCGTGCACTTTGATGATGTGCGACCCGCTGACTTTCGCCGTAAAGTCAATCAGCCCCCGCTGACGCTCAACAATCAGGTCCTGACCGCCGGCATTCGCCAGAACCAGCACAGGATCAAGCCGCGATTCAATACTGCGCGATTCACAGACAATCACATAACGAGTGCCCGCTGCAGCCTCAAAACGAAAATGGTCGATGCTGCGTGCCGTCATCTGCGAATTGCAGACACTGTTGACGGACAAAGGCATCGCCGACGCCACCGTCGTACTGCCCGGCTGCTGCACCAGCTCAGACAGGTCGCCCACACAAAACACACGCGATGAAGAAATTCCCAGTCGCGTCAGCAGCCGCGCTTCGTACAGGCCCGGTGGACAGTCCGCCGGAATCGTGACCCGAAATTTTCCTGAGATCGGAGCACCATCGGGGGACGTCTGAGCAGCCACCGACAGTCGCTTGTCCGAAAATACCACCTGCGGCTGGTCATCCAGAAATTCTCCGCCAACCGTCACGTCGACTGTCGTTCCAGCCTGTCCACCCATCGGGTGTATCGAGAGCAGCCGTGGCAGTGGCAGACAGACCGTCTGAGCAGCCAGCGGGCATGCACAGGGCAGGGCACAAAACAGCAGCAGGAGTACAGCCAGAGCTGTCGTCGCCGATCGTGGTGACATACGGCAGTCTTCCGGAAATGCAGGGCGGGGGGGAGGCAGAACAGCGGGCAGATCAGAGGTCGATTTTCCGGGTCCCAGCATACAGCATCGGCCCGAAGCGGGGAAATCGATTCTGAAAAAAAGACGTGAATCTGCGTTTCTGCCCGTTTTCCCGCGAAATCGATCAATTCGACGCGGACTCTGAAATTGTTGGTTTTGCAGCGATCGACACTGGCGAATCGAACACTTTCCGGAAAAGATAACGCACCGGGAAACGTCCCACTGCGACGTTCCGCCCGCCTGACAGTTCCCACCGGTCCTCGGGAGACATCCACGTGACTCAGCGTTTTTCCTGCCTCCGCCAGCTGGCGTCCTCGGCCGCACTCATCGTACTTGCCATCCCCGCGCTCGCCGCGCCGCCGACCGCTGCCCCGCCACGGCCTCTCGCAGCCAGCCCCGTCGTCACCACCGAAACACCCGGCCACATCGTCCCGCTGCAGGCCGATATCCGCGGTGTCCGCAACCTCTACCTCGTCGTCTCCGATGCCGGCAATGGCTTCGGCTGTGATTGGGCAGACTGGGCTGAACCACAGCTCACCGGCCCCGCCGGCACGCTGAAACTCACCGACCTGAAATGGAAGTCAGCCCAGGCCGAATGGGGCAAACCCGGAGTCGGCGTCAATGCCGCCGGCGATCCGCTCCGCATCAACGGAAAACCCGTGGCCTTCGGCATCGGTACTCACGCCAATTCCATCATCCACTTCGAAATTCCTGAAGGCTACGAAAAATTCACCGCCCGCGTCGGCATCGACAACGGCGGTTCAGACCAGAACAATGGCAGCAGCATGCAGTTCTTCGTCTACTCGGAAGCACCCGGCCCCACAGCCACCGCCGCAACCGCGGCCGTCGACCGTTCGCCCGCAGCGGCAGTCGCCGGAATCGATCGCGCCGAAGGGCTCGATATGCAGCTGTTCGCCGCCGAACCCATGCTGCTCAGCCCCTCCAATATTGACGTCGATCACCTCGGACGTATCTGGGTTTGCGAAGTTGTGAACTACCGCAGATTTGCCAACGGCAATAATCCGGACCGGCCGGAAGGTGACCGCATTCTGGTGCTGGAAGATACCGATGCAGACGGCAAAGCCGACCGACAGACCGTCTTCCATCAGGGACGTGACATCGATTCCGCACACGGCGTCTGCGTTCTCGGTAACCGCGTCATTGTCTCCGCTGGTGACAGTGTCTTCAGCTTCTATGACGATAACGGAGACCTGCAGGCCGATCGACGGGAAGTCATGTTCACCGGAATCAAGGGAACTCAGCACGATCACGGGATCCACAGCTTTACCTTCGGACCGGACGGACGCCTGTACTTCAACTTTGGCAACAGCGGAGAAGAGCTGCATACGCCGGACGGAAAAATTGTCGTCGATCTCGCCGGAAACGAAGTGCGGGCTGCCCGCAAACCGTACCAGGAAGGCATGGCCTTCCGCTGCGAACTGGATGGCAGTCGAGTCGAAACGCTGGGCTGGAATTTTCGCAACAACTGGGAACTCTGCGTCGACAGCTTCGGCTCCGTCTGGCAGTCCGACAACGATGACGACGGCAACCGCGGTGTCCGCATCAACTTTGTCATGGAATATGGCAACTACGGATACAAGGATGAATTCACAGGCGCCGGCTGGCAGGCTCCCCGCGCCAATCTGGAAACGGAAATCCCGCAGCGACACTGGCACCTGAATGATCCAGGCGTCGTACCGAATCTGCTGCAGACCGGAGCTGGTTCACCCACCGGCATCCTGATCTACGAAGGTGATGCACTGCCCGCACGCTACCTGAATCAGCTCATTCACTGCGACGCCGGTCCCAATGTGGTCCGCAGCTACGCCGTCGCTCAGGCCGGAGCCGGTTACACGGCGGAAATCAATAATATCGTGAATGGAGCTCGAGATCAGTGGTTTCGCCCCTCAGACGTCTGCGTCGCTCCGGACGGCTCACTGATCGTGGCCGACTGGTATGACCCGGGTGTCGGTGGCCATCGCCAGGGTGACGTCGAAAAAGGGCGTCTGTTTCGAGTTTCAATGCCCGGTCGGAAATACACGGTACCCAAAGCCGATCTGACCACTGTTGCCGGCGCCGTGGAAGCACTCAAAAGCCCCAACACGGCCACCCGCTATCTGGCCTTCATGAAGCTCAAAGCTGCCGGACCGGAGGCTCAGGCGGCTCTGCAGCAGCTTTACAGCGATTCCAATCCCCGCTTCCGCGCCCGCGCCATGTGGCTGCTGGGACAGATTGCAGGACTCGGCCCGCAGACCGTCGAAAACGCTGTCACTGACTCGCTGCCCGATATCCGCGTTGCCGGACTGCGGCTGGCACGACGCCTCGGCATGGATATTGTCCCCGTCGTTTACAAACTGGCCGATGATGCCTCTCCGGCTGTTCAGCGAGAATGCCTGATCGCCCTCAGGTCGGTCCCGACTGCACAGCGGACGGCACCCCTGCTGGCGGTTATTCGCCGGATTGACCCGCATGATCGCTGGCTGCTTGAAGCTGCCGGCATCGCGGCCGAAGGTGCATGGGATGAGCTGTTTACCGCATGGTCAGCACAGGACGCCGCGCGCGGGCAGGCCACTGCCGAAAGCGAAGCACGCTGGCGACTGGCACGGCAGGAATTGAGCTGGCGCAGCCGCGGCTCAAAATCCGCCGCTGACATCACCGGTTATCTGCTCGCCAACCTGACTGCCAAACCCGTGGAACAACCGGCCGCTGACCCACAGCTCGCTCGCTGGTTCCGCGCCCTCGACTTCCAGTCCCGCGATGCCGTTGATAAAGCCGCCAGAACCCTGCTCACAGCAGCCGCAGAATCAAATCTGCCCGAGCCCGTCAGCGAATGGCTGGCCGCCGAAGCTCTGCAGCGAGTCAGCGGAAATCCCCTGCAGGATCCGGCCCTCGCTGCTCAGGTTCGACAACTGCTGGATCGCTCCGCCGGAACGCCCCGCTTCGTCCAGCTGGTCCGCCGGTTCGCTGCCACCGACCGCTATCCGGAACTGCTGACAATTGCCCAGCAAAAACCTGCCGAGCAGATCGGGGTCGAAGCCATGACGGCCCTGCTCGAACTCAAACAGTGGGACCTGCTGTCTGCGGCACTGGCTGCCGGAGATCCTGCAGCAGTGGCCACCGCTGAAGCCATGGGCAATACCGCCAATGGCGCGATTGCCGAACCGCTGCTGGCTGTGATCCGCAACCCGGAACTGACCATCGATGTGCGCAGGGCAGCCGTCCGCGCCGCCGCTCGCGTCAATAACGGTGCCCTCGAAATCGCCACGCTGGCCGAGAAAAAGTCACTCGACAGCGATCTCGAACAGGCCGCTGCAGCAGCACTCCACGCCTCGCCATCACGCCAGGCACGCGAACGGGCACAGCAGCTGTTCCCGCTGCCTCCGTCACGCGATAACACTCCCACGCCACCCATCAGCGAACTGGCAAAGATGAAAGGCGACGCCGGCAACGGACGCATCGTCTTCTTCTCCACCGGCACCTGCCACAAATGCCACGTCGTCGATGGAATGGGCCGGGAAATCGGACCCAACCTGACCGAAATCGGCAGCAAACTCAGCCGCGAAGCCATGTTCGAATCCGTCCTCTACCCCAGTGCCGGGATCAGCCACAATTATGAAATGTGGACCGCGGTACTCAGCTCCGGAACAACGGTCAACGGACTGCTCGTCAGCAGCACGGATGCCGAAGTTTCTCTCCGCGGCGATGATGCACTCGTCCGCAAATTCCCCAGAACAGACATCGAAGAACTGGTCAAACAGAAGATCAGCCTGATGCCGGCCGATCTGCAGAAGACCATGACCAGCCAGGAACTGGCAGATGTCGTGGAATACATGCAGGGGCTGAAGAAAAAGCAGGTGCCATAATGCTCTCAGGTCCGTTCCGCAGCTTCTCACGGATGTCCTGTACCACTCGCAGTACGCTGCTGCGAGTGGTACTTTTCTGCTCCGGACTCTTACTCACCACTGCCGGCAGTCCACCGCAGGTCTTCGCCCGAACAGCTGCAGCCGCCGCGGTGCAGGATCCACCCGCAGTTGCTCCGGATCAGAAAGAAACTGAGGAACGCGAACTGCTGCGGCAGGTTCAGGAAACCGAACAGTTGCTGTCCGATAAAAAGTGGCTGGAAGCGGCTGAGCAGTTCGAAGCTGCCTGGGAGCTGGCTGCAGCCAGCAGCGATCCGGTGCTGGAAAAACGCGGAGCCGACGTGCGACAGCTGGCCCCGGGACAGACAGATGTCGTTGCCGGAGGAAGAGCTCGGCTCGAACTGCTGTTCCGCAGTGCAGCGCCCGAGTTTCGCACGGAATACTCACGACAGTTCGAAGCCGCTGCCCAGCAGAAAATGCAGCCGGCCATCGTCAGCGGAAACTCCGATCTGCTCCGCCGCATGGCACTCCGCTTTCAGTTCACTCAGGCCGGACGTAATGGCCTGAAAACTCTGGCACGCCTGTTCGCCGATCGCGGGGACTTCGTCGAAGCAGCGGTACTGCTGGAACGCACCCGACTGGCTGAAGATGACTCCGCCCGACTGCTGCTGCAGACCGCATGGTGTTATGCCATGGCCGGACTCAGACAGGACGCCGCTGATCTCAGTCAGCTCGCACGCAGCGAAAACTTCGCACCCGCAGTCATCGCCGATCCTGTCGCACGCTCCCTGCAGGCCGATATCGAACGACTGCTCACATCTCCGCTGGCCTCCGGCACCTCCGCTGAAGGCTGGAGACAGCCCAACGGCAATTACCGCCGCACCGGACTCCAGAATCTGTCTGCACCCCGACTTCGCAACGCACAGACAGCCAGCCTGTTCGAGGTCACTGATGTCCTGTACGCCGAACAACTGAATCCGCCGCTGGCAGCACTCACAGAATACTTCGGCACACAGCACCTGCAGGACCTGAAACTGAACAATACTGCTGTTCCGGCCACCGGCATCCTGGTCGCCGGTGAACTGTACTACGTCCGAACTCCCATCGGAGTCCAGGCCCGCAGTCTGCAAACCGGCGAGCTTGTCTGGGAAGTCGTGCGTCCCGATCGCCCGCTGCGCACCCTGCTCAGCCCCCCGCAGCCAGCCGATGCCGCCAGCGTCGAATTGCAGCTCTCACGACAAATCATCGCCGGACTGTACTATCAACTGATCCGCACCACGACCTGCGGACAAATGGCTGTCAGTGGCAGTACTCTCTACACACTTGAAGAAAACACCTCTGCTGTCAATGGACTGGGAGCTGTTCGAGGCCTCAATGATTCCGCTGTGCCGCAGCTGCCGACAAATTATCTGCGGGCATATGATGCACAGACCGGAGTTTTCCTGTGGCAGGCCGGAGGACAAACGCAGGACGCCAACCCACTCAATCGCGGTCAGGCCAACCTGCTGGCCGGCTACTACTTCCTCGGAGCACCGCTGATCCTCGGAAATCGTATCTATGTACTCGCGGAAAACAGCGAAGGCATTCACCTGATCAGGCTTGGTGAACCACAGCCGGGACGCCCGGATGCCAACCCCACAATCCTCGCCTCACAACTGCTGACGCTGCCCGAAAACCCGCTCAGCCTGCATCCGCTCAGAAAACACGCCGGACTCACTCCGTCATTCGCTCAGGGACTGCTGATCTGCCCGCTGTGCGATGATCGCGTCGTTGCAGTCGCCGCAGAAGATCTCAGCATTCGCTGGATGTTTCGTTACAGCGGTCTCGTGCAGCGAGCGGAATTCGGAGGCCCGGATCTGGTGCTCCGCGGTTCCATGGATCTGATTTCCGCATCCGCCGTCGATCGTCAGAATCGCTGGATCGATTTCCTCCCGCGGATCGCAAAGGATCGGGTCCTGATCACGCCGCGCGATGCAGACCAGATGTTCTGCCTGAATCTCACGGATGGACGGCAGCTCTGGACCCGCCCCCGTGGCACTTTCCATGCCATCGCCGGCGTATCCGATGAACGAGTCGTGCTGATCGGCAATCGCTCGGCCGCCGCCGTCAGCCTGAAGACCGGGGAATCACTCTGGAACACCGAACTGCGACACGGTGTGACCAGCGGCACCTGCAGTTTCGATGGCACCGTCCTGCAGATCCCCACAAACGCGCCGGCCATCGTCACTCTCGACACTCGCAGCGGACGCGAACTTGTGGCCCTCGCATGGCCCGGTCCTGAACTGCCCGGAAATCTGCTCTCAACACCCGGTGGACTCCTGTCCGCCGGCCTGACCACCATCACCAGATTGCCAACCGGCGACGGCGAACCACTGCCGTCAGAACAGGCCGCCGAATTCCTGGTCCAGGGACGGCGGGATGATGCCCGCAAACTGCTCGAAGAACACCTCGCGCTGCAGCCGGATGACGGTCCCGCCAGAATCATGCTGATCGACCTGCTCCTTGAAGTACTCCGGTCCGATTACACCAGCAATCGCGCAATCGTTCAACAACTCCGAAATCTGCTTGCTCAGTCATCACGTGATCTTGAACTGGCACCCATGCTGCACTCGCTGCTGACAATGGGACCGGCCGACGCCGTCGTGCTCGGCGAACAGCTCAGAGCCTCCAGTCGCCGACAGCGACAGGAACTGAGCGAAATCATCGCCCGCGGAGAACCCTTCGCTGCATCACTGCCGTTCCCGGAATTCCTGAACCAGGTTCGTGAACGACTGCCACTGCTCGCCGCTGCCAGCACCGCTGCTTCTGCCGCCGGCAGTGTCGAACGCAGTGAAGCCGATGTGCTGGCCGGAGTCCTGCAGCGCGGACTCGAATCCAGGTCGCCTCGCGAACGCAGCCAGATTCAGCAGATGCTGACTTCCGCCGCAGCCGCAGTCGCCGCCGGACTGCCGAACACCCGCGACAGACTCGCGTTTGCTCAGCTGCTCATTCGAGGTGGACTGCCGCAGACGGCCGCCGAACTGCTCAACGATCCCTCACTGAAATGGGATGCCGCTGAAATCCGAGTGACGCTCAATATGGCTCTGCTGGAGTCCGCCCGACAGACCGGAGCAGCTGCCCGGCAGGCAACACAGCAACTGCTCGCCAACTGGCAGGCAGCAAACGCACACTGGCAGGCCTCGACATGGCTCCAGGATCTGCAGCTTTGGCAAAAAGACACTCCAAACGCCACCGGCTGGCAGCCCGCAGGACCGGACGAACAGCAGGCCATGCTGCAGCTGGCTGCCGCGGAATTCCCGGCACTGCTCCAGGCACCGGATTCCCCATGGCAGGGAACTGTCACAGCTGAACCATCGGACGACCGCACCATGCTGCCCGTCCGTGAATTCGCTTCCACCATCCCGCACCGCGCCATCCCGATCTTCGGTCACAGTGGCCTCTATCGCGGCTGGAGACTCATGTGGGTGCAGCCCGGTGACCGCGTCGCCGCCTATGACCCGCACGGAAAAATACGTTGGGTTTTCAAGCCACTGGGAGTGCAGGCCGCTGATTACCAGGGGTACCGACCAGACTCCTGGGCCTTCACCTCCGGCGACCTCATCGTGCTCTGTCTGCCTGGACTGCTGCTGGCAGTGGATGGAATCCACATCGGCCCGGATGGCGGACCTCAGGTGCTCTGGCAGAAACTGGCAGAACCGGAAAGTCAGACCGAAGACCCCGATAACCCGGACCCTCGCGACTTTATCCCCCCGGAAAACCGCGTCGAATCCTTCGCCTGGAATCCCGGTGGTCACTTCCCGGTCGGACCTGTGTCGGCGTTTGGAGTCCCCGTGATCAGCAATCGACGCCTGTCCATGCTGAACCCTCGAACGGGACAGCGACTCTGGGCCTGCGACAGCATTCCTCCCGATGCCCGACTGCTCACCGTCGGCAGCCGACTGCTCATCCTGTCCGAATCTGCCCGCACAATCGATGTACGCTCTCAGATCGATGGCGAACTGCTCGAAACAACCGGACTGCCGGACTGGTGGGCCGAAGCCAATGCCAATGTCGGCAGCTCGGTTGAGGATATCGAAGTGGAACCCGGCAGCGAGACGCTGTGGCGAGTCGATGTGCAGGATCACTGCTGCATCCTGTTTCGACTGACCGCCGGCTCCGCAGTTCTTGAATCCCGCGATCTGCTGCGGAATCAGCCGGTCTGGTCCCTGCCACTGCCCCAGCGCACCGTCTTCAGCAATCCTCAGGATGGAATCATTGCGGTGCTGTGCGAGGGCCAGCGACTGCTGCTGGTCCGCTGCGATACCGGCCGAATCCTCACCGATCTGCAGGTGCAGCCAATTCCACGACCACGACAGCTGCACCTGCAGCAGGCCCAGGGAAAACTCCTCGTCCTCCCGGAAGCCCGCTCCGAAGAAGATCCCTCCATGGACTTCTTCAATCCGCTGATCGATGCAGTCCATGTGCACGGTGCCATCTGGGCAATCGACCAGCAGTCCCTGCAGCTGGCATGGCAGCAACCCGTCACACATCGACAGGTCCGCGGACTCACCAGCACACAGGCCAGACCACTGCTGTCCACCAGCCCGCTGCTGGTTCTGCTGTCACGCAATCGCACACCAAAACCCGGCGGTGGTTTCTCCGTGCCCGTAGGCGCACAGGTGCTGGATGTACAAACCGGACGACTGCTTTACGAAGATGACAGCACCGGACTGACACAAAATGAACTCTGGCTCAGCCCCAACCCGGAAAATAACCGGATCTGCCTCAGCTTCGACCGACGCATCGTCATCTTCCAGTGGAAACAGGAGCCGCCGGCGCCCGGAACAGATCAGTGAGCAGTCGTCGTCCGGACAAACTCAGCGACAGCCAGTGCAAGCCGCCACACCCCTCAGACAGCACCACCATCTCAGACAGACAACTGACGGTCCGCACCAGGCACCGTCATATGTGCAGGCTCTCACACCCGCGGACTACCGTCCGCGACCGCCTGACCACTGTCTGTTTCCCTGCGCAGCTACGCGTCAGACCAACGGCCTGCAGGCCACCGATGCGGCCGAGCCATTACTGACCCGGCACACCGTCACCATCTCAGCCAAACAGCTGAGCAATCGGTGTCCCATGGTCCGTAATCGGAACCGGACGATCTCCGTCGTACAGCTCCTTCGCCGGATCAATACCCATCGCTGCAAAAATCGTGGCATGCAGATCCGGCACACTCACCGGCTGCTCAACCACTCGACGACTGAATTCGTCTGTCAGACCGATCACCTGACCAGTCTTCAGGCCGCCACCAAATATTGGCACACTGAACGCAGCACCCTGATGGCCGCGTCCGCCACCACCGTCAAACTCCGGAGGACGACCGAATTCCGTTGCCACAACCACCAGTGTCGAATCCAGCAGACTGCGCGATTCCAGATCGTCAATCAGCGCCGACAGCGCTTTATCCAGCTCCTGAATCAGCACATGCTGATTCAGTTGACCGTCATTATGAGTATCCCAGCCGGTGCCATTGATGAAGTTCAGATTGAAGGCCACTTCCACAAATTTCACACCGTTTTGCACCAGTCGCCGAGCCAGCAGGCAACGCTGCCCGAATTCACTGCCATAGGCCGCTCTGAGATCCGCGGATTCCTGCTGCAGATCAAACACTGACGCAAACTGCGGGCCAGCCAGCACCTCACCCTGAATGCCCGCATCAACGTAGTCTTCAACGTCCCGAAAGCCACTGTAACGAGCTCGAAAGCTGTCTCGCATGCCCTGCAGCAAACGCTGCCTGCGACTCAGTCGCGCTGCCGTCACATCCAGGGGACGACGCAATCCCGCCGGACCACTGGCCGTGTCAATCAGATAAATGTAGTTGTGCTTCGCCCCCAGAAAACCGGAACCCCTCGTGGCACTCGGATAACCCATCACAACATACGACGGAACTTTGCTTTGAGCATCGCCGAGCTCATTCGAGACGATCGAACCGATCGATGGGTAAATCGTGGTCCCCGTCGGCGGTCGGCCGATATGCATGCGATTCACCGCCGCAGCATGCTCGTCAATCACATCATGACTGACCGATCGAATGATGCAGCCGCGATCCAGACGCGCTGCCATCGCCGGCAAATGACAACACACCTGCACATCGCGGATTGCCGTCGGAATGGATGAGTAGGCCGAACCCGGCTTCCGCGCTCCCTGCGTCGGATCACCTAAACCCTTGGGATCCCACGTGTCAATCTGTGCCGCACCGCCACCCAGCCAGATAAAGATGCAGGAAGTGGCTTTCCCGCGAGGCCTCACGGCAGCCAGGCCTGCCCTGGAATACGCCGCACCTGCCGCGAATGAGGCTGATGTCAGAACCGATCGACGCGAGACACTGGCAGCCATGGCAGACACGTCCTTCACCAACAAAAACCGCAGCAGATCCCGGCAAACTGTCGCCACATGCGTGCAGGACCCTGCGAAGATGATAGAACAGCGGGCCGGCATTTGATATACGCCTCACTACTGCCGACATGCATTTTTCAGTCAAACCGGTTCGCCGGAACGGAGTTTTCGCAATGCAGTGGATCGACCGCACCCGCATGGCCTCACAGGTGCTTGCCGGAACCTTCCTCAACCTCGGATCCTCAGCCGCCGTCGAAATCGCCGCTGGTACCGGTTTCGACTGGGTTTTGCTGGACTGCGAACACGGTTCAGGATCCTGGGGCGACCTGCGGGCACAGCTGCTGGCTGTTCGAGGAACCCCGGCTGCTCCGATCGTCCGAATTCGCTCACTGAATGCCGATGACGTCAAATTTGTGCTCGACAGCGGTGCCGCAGGCATCATGTTTCCCTACGTCGCCGATGCCGGCGAAGCCGCAAAAGCCGTGAGCCTCATGAAGTATCCGCCGCAGGGAGTCCGCGGCGTGGCACAGGTCATCCGAGCCACCGACTACGGACGCAACTGGCAGTCCTACCTCCAGCAGGCAAACGAAAAAACACTTGTGATCGTGCAGATTGAAACACCTCAGGCCGCTGCACAGGCCGACGCCATCGCGGCGGTGCCCGGAGTCGACGTGCTGTTCGTCGGGCCCATGGACCTGTCCGTCAACATGGGACACCCCGGAGACTTCTCGCAGCCCGCTTTCATTCAAAACCTGCAAGCTGTCGTGCAGGCCTGCGAAAAATACGGAAAAACCGCCGGAATTCTCAGCCGGCCCGAACTTGTGGAGCAGCACAAAGCACTCGGATTTCGCTTCATCGCACTGGGGTCAGACTCCGCAGCTGTCGCCGCCGCAATGACTCAGAATCTCGCCGCACTGCGACGACAGGGACCGGTCGCAAACTCCTGAGCTCCCACAAACTCTCGCGGCTTTTCCCAAACAGCCCCGCCCGCGAGAAAATCCGAAGAAACCCCGCCAAAGATCCCGAAAATCCTGTTTTTTCCTATCAAACCGGCCGTTCTCCCACTGACTTACGCCAGCAGTCTGGCACTGTTCAGCAAACCGAGCCGAGTCTCGGATTGACTTCAGAAACTCCGACGGTATGCTACGGGATTCTCCGGGTGTGAATTCCGCAGATTTTCAGAGGTTTTGGTTTTCCATGGGACGCACTGAACGACAAAGAGAAATCGCTCGCCGCCGCAAACGCAAGACTGGTCTGGCAAAGGTTCGCGAGCGTTTTGCTGCATCCAAAAACGAAGGCGAAAAAGCACAACTGCTCGCCAAGGCTCGTCGTATGAGCCCGTTTATCGAACTCGAATAGTTCGCAGCAATAACACGGCATTGCAGGCAGGCAGCATCGTCAAAGTGATGCCTGCCTGTGCGTACCTGCAGGCGACAGCCTGAATCATACATCCTTCAGCAGACAGCAGCACCCGCGTCTTTTCGAAGCCGCGGGTGTTTTTTTGCGCTCACGCCGGCACAATCCCATTGGCTTCAGCTCCCCGATAACTGCCACTGCAAGATCATTTCGCAAAAATTTTCAGATCTCTTCCCTGCAGACTCGCCACAGCACCCGAAAACGCCATCTGTCGGCACTCCACACCAGCTGCACTCCACACGGACTGCCATCGCACCCCCCGGAAAACATGCGTTTTCTGCCTGATGAAAAGTCTGGTTTCGGCTGTTGGTGCAGTGCTGTCTGCGAGATCGGCAGCGAGTGCCGAAGCCCTCCAGGCCTGACAGATTCACCGAAAATATTCGGCCTGCCTTCGCTTCCATCGTATTGACGGTTCCGAATTGCCCCCGGTATCAACCACCCCCAATCGTCCCGTCATCGCGCAGGAATTCTGTGCGGAGGACGGGCAGGTGTATGAGGGTTGAGTCAGCAAACTTGTTGTGAAAGCGGATTTCACAGCACAAACTCAATGCAGATAACTGGGGTCATGGATCCGGACCACGGAAACGGTTCGGAGATCATGGATGATCGCAGGCGAGAGTGGAGAAGTCTCGCCGGAATTCCTGAAGGAGGATCTTAACTTGCACAAGGCCATCGGACTCATCACATGCGCTTCGGTGATGGCCGCGTCGCTGTACTTATTCAGCGGCGGCGATCCATCGCGAACGTTGTCGGCTCAGACCGAACCCGCAAAGGGCAGCGGTCGTCAGAGCACAGTGGCAAGACGTTTCCTTCAGGAAGCCCGAGCAGAGGCAGAAAAGGGCAACGTCACGGAAGCCCGTCGACGAGCTGAGACCGCAAAGTCTCTCTCGTCCGACTGGAGTGGTGTCGAAGAAACACCCGATCAGTTCCTCGCAGCCCTCGACGGTCAGGCTGCCCCAAAGTCGGCACAGACGTCCCTCGAAGACGACTGGTCCGATTCGGAAGCCCCGGCTGACTCCGACAGCAATTCGGCTGCCGAGCCGATTGCTGAAGAAGCGGACGAGGAAGCCGTCTCCAGTGCCGATATGCGTAAGCGTCGCGAAGCTCAGCGACTGGTGCGTGAAGCACGAGTCGCCATGAAGCAGGGCGATATGGCACTGGCTCGCTCGCGAGCGATGCAGGCCCGACAGCTCAAGGCCTCTTACGCTTTGTGGGATGACCGGCCTGAGCATGTGCTGGCCGACATCGATGCCCAGATGAAAACTGCGACATTCGTCGCTGATGCCGGCAAAAAGGCTCAGCAGGCGGTCAGTAAGAAGACCGATGCTGCCGCAGCCCGAGCAGAATCCATGCTGCAGAGTGCTCGCCGGGCCATGGATGCCGGCGAACTGGAAGAAGCTGAAGCCCTCGCTGCTGAAGCCGAATCGCTGAAGGTGGCCTTCGCTGCCTTCGAAGACAGCCCGGCCCTCATTCGTCGCGATATCCAGCGTCTGCAGGCCGCCGGAAAGTCTGCCGAGGAAACTTTCGCAGCGGACGCGTCAGTTGCAAAGTCCGAGGCTGACCGGGCCCGCCAGCTGCTTCGCGAATCCCGTACAGCCGCCGCTCGCGGTGACGCCGCCAGTGCAAAGGCCAAAGCTGCCGCCGCCGCAGAAATGGACGTCGCATGGAACCTGACGGATGACCGTCCGGAACTGGCCGCCGAGGAAGCCGAGTTTGTCGCCGCACGATCCGACAGCAGCAGTCGTGTTGCTGCCAACGGCACAAAAACTCGGACTCCAAAGGTGAATAACGCCGGATTCGACGAAACCGACATGAGCACAATCTCGCCGGAAGGCCGATCCGCCGGACAGGCCTACCGTCAGGGAATCGCCATGCTCCGCAGCGGCGATCGTGATGGGGCTCGCAGTGCGTTCCAGGCCGCCTGGAAAAATGCCGGTGAACTGAGCTCGACCGAACGTCGTCAGCTGCAGGAGTTCCTCCAGGACCTCGCATCACCCAAAGCCGTGCGACTGGCATCCAGCCAGGAACCTGCTGAAGATACTGATGCTCCGGCTGATGGCGACGTAACACCGCTGTTTCCTGATGAACCGGCCGCCGGCTCGCCAGGACCACCGGACGCCCTGACCTCCGCTGCTGATAAGTCAGACGTTCAATATGATCGCCTGCGAACTGAAGTCATGAACAGCGTGTTCCGCGCTGAAAAGATGAAGACCACCAATCCGGATGAAGCTCTGCAGATTCTGGACAACACGCTGGCCACCATCGAAGCGACTCCGCTCAGCAAGGAATCCCTGGAAACTCTGGCCGGCTACGTTCGACGCAGCCACGCCTCCATCAGCGCATGGCGCGATCAGCAGGCTCCAAACCTCGCTCGCGAAGACAAAAATCGCAACATCATGGAAGCCATCCAGCTTGAAACGGAAGCAAAAATCCGCATCGAACAGGAATTCGCGGATCTTGTGGAAGATTTCAATCTGAAGATGAAGGAACGCCGCTACGCTGAAGCGGAACTCATCGCCCGCAAGGCCAAGGACCTCAATCCTGACCTGCCGCAGGCGACAATCATGGTCGAAAAGGCCAAACTGCAGAAGCAGATCGCCTTCAATGAAGATGTGAAGGAACGCAAGGCCGACAGCTTCCTGCAGAGCCTGAATGATGTTGAAGAAGCCATGATCGCTCCGGGACGGGACTACAACATGCCCGACGCCCGCAGCTGGGGTGAACTGACGAAACGTCGCGAACGACTCGGACGCGTTGACAGCCGTGAACGCACCGAAAGCGAACTGAAAATCGAAAAAAGCCTCGGCGATAAAGTGTCCCTGCACTACAAGGACACGCCACTCACCGAAGTTGTTCGACAGATCGCACTCGATCACGGCATCAATATCACCATGAAGACTCGTGAGATTGAGTCCGAAGGGCTGTCAGTCACGCAGATGGTCAGCATCGACGTGGATGGTATCACCCTCCGCAGTGCCCTCAATCTGCTGCTCGATCAGGCCGGTGGACTGGTGTACTCAATCGAAAACGAAACTCTGATGATCACCAATCGTCTGGAGCAGGACACGAAGTACCTCAATGTCGCCTACAACGTGGCTGACCTCGTCGTACCGGTCGGAATTCGCAACCCAGCCAATGTCGGACAGTACGGCAACTCAGTGCCCGGAAGTGAACGAGCTCCGAGTGCCAGCGGAAATGGGTTCTATCAGGTCAACGACGATCTCGCCGTCTCCATCGGTGGCAATGGTCGACCGTCAGCCAACGGGACCGGATCCGGCAGCAACACCGTCAGCAATGCCGACTTCTCCGGACTGGTCAACCTGATCACCACCACCGTCGAACCAGGAACCTGGGACGTCGATGGCGGACAGGGAACAATCGGTCAGGAAGAAAACACACTGTCTCTGGTGATTCGCCAGACCTCCGCTGTTCACGAACAGATCGCCGATCTGCTCACACAGCTCCGCAAACTGCAGGACCTGCAGGTGACCGTCGAAGTGCGGTTCATCAGCGTCTCCGATAACTTCTTCGAACGAATCGGCGTCGACTTCGACATGAACCTGAATGATACGCTCGGCGATCCTCCGGGAGTTCCCGCCTTCGGATCACGCCAGCTGCAGTTCCCCGGCGGTGCCGGTCAGAACGGTGGTGGTGGTGGTGGTCAGCAGGGTGGTGACCTTCGAGGTAACCAGCAGGGCCAGGGTGGTGGCGGGCAGCAGGGACAGCAGAATCAGGGTGGTGGTCAGCAACTGTTCGACCCGATCAACCGAGTCAACTCGCCTCGTGATGACTTCCGTGGTACGGTTGTCGGGATGAGCGGTCCGAACCAGTTCACACAGGACTATGACATCCAGTTCCGTCAGGGTTCCTTCGAAATCGGCGTACCCGACTTCGGTGGATTCCAGCCAAATGCCGGTATCCAGGTCGGTATGGCCATCCTCAGCGACATCGAAGCCTTCTTCTTCATCCAGGCTGCTCAGGGCGACTCTCGCTCAAACATCCTGTTTGCTCCGAAGGTCACGATGTACAACGGTCAGTTCGCATCAATCACCGACCAGACACAGCGCTATCTGGTCATTGGACAGATCCCGAACCTCGCACCGGGTGCCGTCGGCTTCCAGCCAATCGTCGCTCCGTTCCCGGACGGTATCAGCCTGACCGTGTCAGGTGTGGTGTCTGCTGACCGTCGCTATGTGCGACTGTCCATGTCTCCGTTCTTCAGCCAGATCATCGACGTCCAGACCTTCACCAATGTCAACGCCGGCGGTGCCGGTGGTCTCGGCGGTGGCGGTGGTGGCTTCGGTGGCGGCGGCGGCTTCGGTGGTGGTGGCGGCGGTGCCGGTGGCGGCTTCGGCGGTATCGGCGGTATCGGCGGCGGCTTCGGCGGTGGCGGTGGTGGCGGCTTCGGAGGAGGTGGTGGTGGTGGCCAGGGTGGCCAGCAGGGTCAGCAGGGTGGTGGCCAGTCCGGCACACTCCAGCTGCCTGTGATCTCCACAATCTCTGTCAGCACCGTCGTCAGCGTTCCGGACGGAGGTACCGTTCTGCTGGGTGGTATCAAGCGTCTGCGTGAAGGCCGCAACATGGCCGGTGTTCCGATTCTCAACAAGATCCCTTACATCAGCCGTCTCTTCAAGAACAGCGGTGTGGGACGTGAAACGGAAAGCATCATGCTGATGGTGACTCCTCGCATCATCATCCAGGAAGAAGAAGAGGAGATTATCAACGGAACTGCGGCAGAATAGCATTCGCGGCAGCCAGGCCGGCCTGCAGGAAACTGCAGGCCGCCAGCCTCCGCAGGTGCGGTCTGCGAAGGAAGGTTGTGGCCTGAGCCGCTGAGGATGTGTTCTCTGCAGCGAAGCAGTTTCGGGGTCTGAGCCGTCGCGAAGTGCGGGTTTCGCGGCGGCTCTTCTCTTGCGCTCTGTGTCCGGTTAGCATACCGGATCACTCCCTGCCCACTCCTGCCAGGCCCGCCCAAATGAAACGCGTCGGCATCATCGCTCTGCTGCACGAAAGCAATACGTTCCTGCACGAGCCCACAACGCTCGCACACTTCCAGGCCAATCTGCTGGTGACCGGCGAACACGTCCTGCAGGCGTTTCGCGGCACGCCACATGAAGTCGGTGGCTTCCTCCAGGCCCTTGAAGAAGACAGCCATACGCAGCCAGTCGGCATCTTCGCCGCCCGCGCCATGCCCTACGGCACCATCACACACGACTGCTGGACACAGCTGATGCAGCTGCTCATCAGCAGCCTGCAGCAGGCCGGACCACTCGATGGACTGCTCGTCGCACCGCATGGTGCCACCGTCGCCGAAAATGCAGCCGACGCAGATGGCCACTGGCTGCAGCTGGTCCGGCAGCACGTCGGACCGGATTTGCCCATCATCGGCACACTGGACCTGCATGCCAATGTCTCGACACAGATGGCCGAAAACTGCGACGCACTCTTCGGCTATCGCACCAATCCACACCTCGATCAGCTGGACCGCGGACTGGAAGCCGGACGCTGCCTGCTGCATACCCTGAAAACCGGCATCCGACCAGCCATGAAGCTGCTGCAGCTGCCCATGTGCATCAATATTGAACGACAGGCCACCGCAGAAACGCAGGGGCAACTGCTCTGGCAGGAAGCCGACAGGCTCCAGTCGCAGCCCGGCATGCTCAGTGTCTCATGCCTCTACGGCTTCCCCTACTCCGACGTGCAGGAAATGGGAGCCTCGGTGATTGCTGTCGCACAACAGGATCACGCTCTCGCACTGCACACAGCCAGCGAAATGGCCAGCTTCTGGTGGAAGCACCGCTCCGAATTCCTCGGCAAACTTGTCAGCGTGGAATCCGGAATCACCCTCGCACAAAACGCTCGGCAACAGGATCCAACGAAACCCGTCGGACTGCTGGAAATGGGTGATAACGTCGGCGGAGGAAGTCCGGGCGATGGCACATGGATCGCCCACGGCTGGCTGCAATTCGCAAATGGACCATGCCTTGCTGTGCTCGCCGATCCCGAAGCTGTCCGACTGGCCGTCGCGGCCGGAATCGGTGCCAGACTGCAGATGAATGTCGGAGGCCGCATCGACCCCCGGCGACACGGTCCACCACTCAGAGATCACTGGACCGTCATCAACATCACCGACGGCCGATTTTCCGAATCCGAACCACGCCACGGAGGCTATTCAAAGTTCAATCAGGGCACCACTGCCGTGCTGCAGGGAGACTCCGGACTGACAGTCGTCGCCACCACACTGCGAGTCGCCCCGCTCAGCCTGCAGCAGATCCTGTCTCAAAACCTCCGGCCCGCCGACTTTTCCGCCATCATACTCAAGGGTGTTCACGCACCCGTCGCCGCCTACGCGCCCGCCTGCAGCCAGTTGATCCGAATCAATACCACCGGCGTCACCACTGCCGACCTGACTGAATTGTTATTCCAGCAGCGACGAAGGCCACTTTTTCCCTGGGAAAACCCAACCGACTGGCAGGCCTCATCATGAACTCTGCAACTCCGCCGGTTCCGCAGACCGAACAGCAGCCAACAAAAATTCGCTGGCTGATGATTCTGCTGGCCACACTCACTGCCGTATTGCTGTATCTTGACCGGGTCTGCATCAGTACCGCCGGAGAAACTGTCGCAAAAAATCTGGGGATCTCCAAAGCGGAACTGGATAATGTCCTCGGAGCCTTCTTCCTGACCTACGCACTGGGACAGTTGCCCGCTGGCTGGCTGGGTGATCGCTGGGGCGCCCGCTGGACCCTCGGAATCTACATCTTTCTTTGGTCGCTCGCCACCGCGCTGCTTGCCTTCGCCCGCACACTCTCCGCCCTGCTGATCCTGCGACTGGCCTGCGGGCTGTTCGAAGCCGGCGCGTATCCACTGGCTGCCAGCATCGTACGTCGCTGGGTCCCTGCACCCTGGCGCGGTACAGCCAGCGCAGTCATCGCCGTCGGAGGACGATTGGGCGGAGCCGTCGCGCCTGTCCTGACCATTCAACTCATGCTCGCCTGGACCCACGGCAGCCAATGGTGGTCCATTCCCAACGATGCCACAGCCGATCTCAACAGCTGGCGACCGGTCATGGGGCTGTACGGACTGGCTGGAATCGCAGGCGCCGGAATCTTCATTCTGCTGTTTCGCGACTGGCCACATCTGCACCCTGCCGTCAACACCGCTGAACTCAGACTCATCCGCGGCAGCGAACCAGTCAGTGCCGGGAGTTCTCAGGGATCCTCCGAATGGCCACCCATCCTCGCCATGATCTGCTCATTCCCGATGTGGATGAACTGCGCTGTCCAGTTCTCCGCCAATCTCGGCTGGGGCTTCCTCGTTACCAAGTTCCCCCAGTTCCTCAAAGACACATTCCAAAGCAGCCAGCAGCAGCAGGGCTGGATGCAAAGCCTGCCACTGGCCGCCGGCATCATCGGACTGTTTCTGGGAGGCCTGTTTACTGACGCTCTGACGCGATCCTGCGGACCACGCTGGGGACGCTCGCTCGCCATGTCCGGCTCACGCCTGCTCGTCTTCGTCGCGCTGGCCGCCGTCCCATTCGCCGGATCCGCATGGACAGCCACACTGCTGCTGGCTGTCGTCGGACTGGCTACAGATCTCGGTACACCCGCTGTTTGGGCCTTCGGACAGGATGTCGGAGGACGATTCGTCGGTTCAGCCGTCGGCTGGGCCAACATGTGGGGCAACTTCGGAGTCGCAGTATCACCGGCCTTTTTCGGCTGGATTGTTGGAGCCTCCACTTCAGGCACTGACTGGAGCCTCGCCTTCCAGGCCTGCGCGGCAGTCAATCTGCTCGCCGCCGTCGCAGCTCTCGGTGTCAACGCCTCCAAACCCCTGGTACCCAGTCACCAGACATACTCAGGAAATCGAGGCTCGTGAGCATTCGGAGGTGCCACGTACCATGACGGCGCGTTGTAAAGACGCGACTGCCTCGGCACCTGATATCGGCCAACAGGAGCCGCAGAGTGTGTCGCCTGCATGATCTCCGGTTGCGGACGATGTGGCCGAACCGCCGCCGCATGCGGTACAGGTGGTGGCGGTGTCATGGGACCACCAGAGCCGAAATTCCCATCAGGAATCGGTGGCGGCGGTGTCACAGGACCAACGGCCCCGGGCCCCGGCTGCAAAGGAACACCCGGAAATGCACTCGGCACACCCGGATGCTGGTGCATCGCACCAGCATCTGACCCGCCCACCGGCCGCGGCCCCGGCACAAATCTCGCTCGCGGTGCTGCATACTGCTCAGGTGAGGACAACCAGCCGTTCTGACCCGGCCATGGTGACAAAGGCCACTCCGAAATCCGCTGCCCGCGCACATGAGTAATCATTTCTCGACCACCCAGACTGTAGCGACGATATCCCTCAAACCACGGCGAATAGTACGAATCAGGACTCTGCCATCCCTCCGATGGGTACACCGGAGCCGCACCCTGCCACGTGTAATACACGGGACCCGCATAACCGACCTGAGGTTGCGGACCTGGATACTGGGCACCCGGATCAGGTGCCGGCGCGTACTGAGTCGTCTGCCACTCCCCAGCTGCTCGCAGTTCGTCTGATGGCAAAACCTCCCCGTTTCCTCCCTCAGCCTGTTCGTCCCCAGTGGCAGCTTCGGCATCGGGACCGCCACGGCCGGTACCACGAGCTGGCGGACCACTCGCAGCACCCGGACCACCCGGACCACCACCTGCACCTCGATTCCCCCGCGGAGCCTGCCCCGACGGCTGACCGCCACGTACCGGACCCTCTGACCGCGGTTCCAACGCACGCATCTGCAGCGGCCTGTCTGAAGCCTGCTCGTCAGTGTCATACCATGAGGAAGGTGCCGTCCAGGCCAGCCGGCGAGTTCGCGAAACCGCCTCGTAACCCGTAAAGCCATAAGACTGATCCAGCGCATTGAAAGCACTCGATAAGTCCAGCAGCTCACTGTTGATCGAATTCTGCACAGCCGAGAGGCCCGTAATCAGACCAATCACGACCATCGTGCCCACTACCACCAGCTCTGCCGAAACAACAGCACCAGACTGGCACCGGAAAAATGACCTGCCGCGGTCACGCATGGAAATACCTTTCATACTGGACTCTGCAAAAAAAACATCCGATGCGAGAACAGGGCACTCCAGCCCCGTCTCGCATCGGATGCAGTCGACGATCAGGATTCCCTCCCGACCGAAGGGCGGTTTCTCAGGCCGCCGTTCTCTCTCGCCGTGAACAGAGCCGGTCACAGTCGCCGATCAACCCGGACGCACGCCTTCGAATGTTCCCCTTGAACACTCATCCGACGCTGCGAAAACACAGGCATCTCAGCCACCACAACCGTTACAGTCACAACATTTGATACAGTTAGCAGATTCCGTACCACCGGCAGAATCAGTACAACCCGTACAAATTAACAACAACGCAAACGCCTTGCAGAAATAGACTTACGACGAAAAATCCAAAACTCCCCGGCAAATCCCCCCACACACCGCGCAAAGCAGCCTGAACACTGTTATTAGCGCTTTGTCAACTTTCCTGATCAAACCCCGACAGTCGCGCACCCGGGAAGTCGGATTTGTCGGTCGAGTTCCCTCGGCTGACAGTCGATTCCAGCCCCGCAAATTGCTATTTTCAACAGCTCCGGGGCGCACTCCATCCCGCCACCCGGCTCATCACTCTGGATACAGCCCCATGGCAAAATGTCTGGTTACTGGCGGATCAGGATTCATCGGCAGCCACCTCACCGAACTGCTGCTCTCGCAGGGACACTCCGTCGTCGTCCTCGATAACCTCTCCACAGGCCGAACCGAAAATCTCGATCAGGTACGAGACCACAACAGACTCGAAGTCCGTACCGCCTCCATCACAGACCCGGTCGCACTCAGCGAAGCCGTGCACGGAGTGGAAATCATCTTCCACCTCGCTGCTGCAGTCGGAGTCAAATTGGTGGCGGAAGACCCCGTTCGCACCATCGAAACCAATATCTACCCCACCGAACACCTGCTGCGACTGGCCGTCCAGGGACAGGTAAAACACTTCTTCCTCGCCTCCACCAGCGAGGTCTACGGCAAAAATCCCAGGGAACGCTGGACCGAGGAGGAAGACCTGCATTTCGGCCCCACCAGCCGACCTCGCTGGGCCTACGGATGCTCCAAAGCCATCGACGAATTCCTCGCACTCGCCTACTGTCAGAAATATGGCCTGGGAGTCACCATCGGCAGGTTCTTCAACGTCGTCGGACCACGACAGATTGGAAATTACGGCATGGTGGTTCCCCGCTTCGTCGATGCCGCTCTCCAGGGTTTACCTCTCACCGTCTACGACGATGGCTCCCAGATCCGCTGCTTTGCTCACGTCCGTGAAATCGTCAGCTGCGTACTCGACCTGACACTCAACCCCGCCGCCGCCGGACGCGTCTTTAATATTGGCAGCGACCAGCCTGTCTCCATCATTGACCTCGCTCGCAAAGTACTGCAAAAAACCCACTCCTCCTCCGAAATCGCTTTCCTGCCCTACCACCAGGCCTACAGCGAAGATTTTGAAGATGTGCAGCGGCGAGTCCCCTGTGTCGATCTGCTGCAGCACACCATTGGCCGCAAACCCGTCATGACCCTCGACCAGATCCTCGAAGACATCATCGCCTCGAAAACAAAAACACGCGATTGCGGGAATTGACAATCACTCATAACGCCCGGCCCTGCACACTTGATTCCACAATACCTTTCCTGGTATCCTTTTCCGCTTGCCTGACGCTGACAGTCTCTGCAGTTCAGGCCCACTGCGGTAGTGGCGAAACTGGCAGACGCGCACGCTTGAGGGGCGTGTGGAGCAATCCGTGCAGGTTCAAGTCCTGTCTACCGCATTCCACATTCCACCATGTCTCAGCCACCCGCCACTGCAATTCCGCCGCAATCCGCCGGACCCCCGCAGGCGCCGTTCAACCTGCAGACATTCTGCCAGCAGGTGGCCGCCGCTCTCAGCATCAGCCCCAGCCGGGCTGACGGCGCCGCCAGACTCCTCGAAGACGGCAACACCATCCCCTTCATCGCTCGCTACCGCAAAGAAGCCACCGGTGGCCTCGATGAACGACAGCTCCGCCACATCGAAGACGCCCTGGCAACCGCCCGCGAACTGGCCGCACGCCGAAACACCGTCCTCAAATCCATCTTCGAACAAGGCAAACTGACCCCGGAACTCCAGAATCAAATCCTGTCCTGCCCCGACCAGCGCAGCCTCGAAGAACTCTACCTCCCCTTCAAACCCAAAAAACGCACCCGCGCCGCCATGGCTCGCGAACGTGGCCTGCAACCACTCGCCGACCTGCTCCTCGCTCAGCAGCCACTGCAGCAAAAACCACTCGATGTACTCGCTCGCTTCAAAAACCCCGCACTCGATGTCCCCGATGAACACGCGGCACTTCAGGGAGCCTGCGATATCGTCGCCGAAACATGGGCCGAAAATCCCCAGCATCGCCGTATCGCCCTCGAACTCGCCGCTCGCGGGGAACTCACTTCGGCCCTCAAAAAAGGTCGCGAAGAAGCAGGCGCCCGCTTCTCAAACTACTTCAGCTTCCGCGAACGCATCGCCTCCATGCCCTCCCACAGATTCCTCGCACTCCAGCGCGGTGAATCCGAAGGCATCCTCAAACTGCACCTCGAACTCGATGACGAACTGGGCTGCCGAAGACTTGCCGAAAAAGTTCTCAAAAATCCACGCTTCGAATTCCACTCCGAACTGCAGTCCACCGTCACCGACTGCTTCCATCGCCTGCTCCGCCCAGCCGCCGAATCCTCCGTCCTGCAACTGCAACGCGAAAAAGCAGATGCAGAAGCCGTTGAAGTCTTCGCCAAAAATCTCCGCGATCTGCTCATGGCAGCACCCGCCGGACAGCAGGTCACGATCGGAATCGACCCCGGATTTCGCACAGGATGCAAACTGGCAGTCGTCGACAGCACCGGACAGTTTCTCGCCAGCGAAACCATCTTCCCCACTCCGCCACGCGAAGACCTCCAGCACGCTGAAAATGTCCTCCTGAAACTCATCCGCCAGCACAATGTCCGCCTCATTGCCGTCGGCAACGGCACTGCCTCCCGCGAAACTGACCGCTTCGTCGCCGATGTCCTCAAACGACACAACCTCAGCATCACACAGGTCTCCGTCAGCGAAGCAGGTGCCTCCGTCTACTCGGCCAGTGAAATCGCCATCACCGAATATCCCGAACTCGATGTCACCGTTCGCGGCGCCATCAGCATCGCTCACAGACTCCAGGATCCACTCGCAGAACTCGTCAAAATCGACCCCCGCTCCATCGGAGTCGGCCAGTACCAGCACGATGTCGATCAGACACTCCTCCGAAAAGCACTCGATCGCGAAGTGGAATCGTGCGTGAATGCCGTCGGAGTCGATCTGAACACGGCCAGCGCCCCGCTCCTCACACACGTCGCCGGTATCGGCACAGTCCTCGCCGGTAAAATCGTCGCCTGGCGCAACGAAAACGGCGCCTTCAACTCCCGTCGCGATCTCCTCAAAGTCCCACGACTCGGACAAAAAGCTTTCCAGCAGGCCGCCGGATTCCTCCGCATCCGCGGAGGATCGGAACCGCTCGACGACTCCGCCGTGCACCCCGAACAATACCCGCTCGTCCAAAAAATGGCCCGCAGACTTCAACTGGAACCCACAAAACTGATCGGCAGTCAGCAACTCATTTCACAACTGACACCCGCTGAGTTCATCAGCAGCGATGCCGGTGAATTCACAGTCCGCGATGTCCTCACAGAACTCGCTCGACCAGGACGTGACCCACGCAGCGAATTCCGCACCGCCCGCTTTGCTGATGGCATCAGCGAAATCGAACATCTCCAGCCCGGCATGGAACTGGAAGGAATCGTCACCAACGTCACAAAATTCGGCGCCTTCGTCGATATCGGAGTCCATCAGGATGGACTCATCCATATCTCACAACTGGCCGATCACTTCATCAAAGATCCCGCAGAAGTCGTCTCCGCAGGCCAAATCGTCCACGTCACAGTCCTCGAAGTCGATCTCGCACGCCGCCGCATCTCACTCCGCCGACGACGCTGATCCCTCACTGAATACAGCCGCTCGGAATCACCGCAGACACCACCGCGGCTCCGGTACAGCCTCCAAAACGACAGGCCGTAATCAAACTCCGACCCGCTTCCCCCTCCCACTCAATCGCATGCTGCTGCAAAGGCTGCTCACGACGATCCTCAATCGACAACCCCATCAGAATCATGTCCCGGCAGTCGCTCAGATGGATCCCCACAGGCGCAGAATCCAGAATCTGCGAATGACTCAGCGTTACATTGCGACAACCCTCCAGCTCCAGCAGTGCCCGCCGCTGCAGCTCCGGTGCCTCAGGAAACTGATGACGCCCCGTCTGACAGTCCTGCACAATATTGCCGCTGAACACACTGTCGCGACAGTTCCTCAATGTCACACCCGTACACAACTCACGCTCCACACCATAGTCCGCGTTATGACCCAGACTGTTGTCACCCACCGTCACCTGCGAACAGTCCTCCAACAGCACATTCCGGTAATGTCCCGAATAAATACAGTTGCCACTCAGCGACACACCCTGCACCGCTGACAAATGCACATTCACCCACTGACTGCCAATCAGATTACCCGTTATCGCAATCATCCCGACCTTCGCGTTTTTCGCCGCCGGCTGACCAATCATCCGTATATTCGCACCATTCGGACTGTACGTCGCCTGAATCGTGTTGCTGCAAATCGTCCCCTCACGAATACTGCCCTCGCTGGCGTCCAGCCAGATTTCCGCCGTCGGCACTCCATCCGCCCCCGGAATCCCATGCCCGCCATTGTTGTTGTACTCAATGTCATTGCCCGTAATCTGCAAATTCCGGATCTCACTTCGCTCAACCCGAATTCCACCCAGACGACAGTAGCTGATGTGACTGCCGGTAATGATCGTCTGGTGCAGATTCACCGCCTCCATCCACACTCCCACTCCGGTATTGTGATAAATGTGGCAGTGACTGATCAGGACATTTCGAGCACGCCCGGTAATGTGAACGCCATGCCGCAGATGCCGCAGCAGAACCCCCGTTAACGTGGGCTGCATCACACCCTCCAGACGGATCCCGTCCGCCTCCGCATGCAGCCCCGTAATCTCCAGATCTGCCACCATCGGCAGACGCTCATGAGTCCAGATCGTTTCGCGGAAATCCTGCGGAGCTGCCGTACCGGTGTGCGATCCACGAAAAATAATCGCCGGACCCGCACCGTCCATCAGAATTCGAGCCGTCCCGCTTTCACCCCGTATCGACGTACGCCCCACAGTCGGCAGCAAAACCAGCAACGGACGAGTAATCCGGTAGTCACCACGAGGCAGACAGACCTCACCCACAGCCTCATCAATCGCATGCTGCAACGCGTCCGTGTCGTCCGTCACGCCATCGCCCGCCGCACCGAAATCCGCCGCCTGAGCCATCGCTCGCACTCCAGCTCTGTCAGCAGACAGCTGCCACTGTCAGCGTGGCACCACCACCTGCAACTGATTGTCTATCGTATGACCCGGATACATCCGCTCCGCCGCCGTCGTCGCCAGCTGACGAGCCAGCCACGAACCCGCTCGACCAGACAAACTCACCGTCTGAAACCCCACCTCAACTCGGAAATCCACGATCTCTACCGAACCCAGTTCGTAAATCAGATCCAGACAACGGTCCGTCTCAGGACTGGTTTTGGGAGCCTGACGCATATATGCCTCCATTCAGCTGGCAAATTCTCGATGACACATTATCAAAAAACCATCGCGTGTTTCAAAGCCAGCAACAGGATTCTCTCTGCAACATTCACACTCCGCCCTCACACTCCCTCTGCAATTGCTCGCCCGCTGACCGCAACGCCCAGAACCGAAGCCCATACACCAGCAGACCGTAAAAAAACAAACTCAGCAAGATACACGCAAACTGCAACTCCACATCCTGACCCGGTAAATCCCGAGACTCACAACAAATCCACATCCCCACCGGGTACACCGTCAACAGCAACAGCACGTCATTGTCAGAAAGCCAGAACATCCCCAAAAAACCATACACAAACACCGGGCCCAGCGCAAAAATCAAAATCACAAACAGTGACCAGACTGCAGCCTTCATCTGCGAACTCGCTCGCAAACTGCATAACACCCCCACCCACAGACAAAACAACATATGCAGGCTCGTATAAGCCATCGACCTTACCCAAAATGCCAACGCACTGTCGCTGCCAGGCGTCCATGGCTGCAAACGGTCATCCAGCATGACACGACACGCCTGCAAAACTCCACATACCACCAGCATAAACACACATATCCGCAACGCCCCGGCTGACTTCTCCAGCAGAAAATTACGATTCGAAATCGGAGTCGTCAGCAGAATCTCAAGTGTCTGCTTCTCACGCTCCGACACCACACATCGAGCCGCCGTCGACAGAACTGACACCGCGCCAATCAGAACCAGCAGAAAATAGGCAACCATCACAGGTCCCGGCTGCCGTATCTGCATCCCCTCAGACGACAGCCACAGGATCAACCCCAGCATCAGCAGCACCACCAGAATCTGACCCGGAAGCCGCGCCAGAACCGACAGAGACATCTCCCGCCACGCTATCGCTCCTTCCCCCGGCACAACCCGCGATTCACCCGCTGCCGCCGTCCCCGCCACCGCAGCCGCCACCATCTGCGAACTCTGAACGGTTCCAGCCTCTGCCGCGCGCGATGCACAAGCCACAAACGCCCCGCCTGCGCTCCTCCTCAGAACTGTTCGCCGCAACAACCACTCAGGACGCGTCAACAGCCACGCCAGCACCCATGCCACCCCCCGCACCACACGCCGCCCAGTAATCGGTGCCTCCTCACGATAACGAGAAACCGCCACGCCACTCACCAGAATCATCAGCCCCGACGACACGATCACCGGAACACCAGCCACCAACAAGTGCCAAACCGAATCACCAAAATGAAACCCCAAAGCACTCCACAGATACGACGTAAACAGGCCTGCAAAATACACCGCGCCCTCAGGAAACATGTCGCGCAACCCAAACACAGACACCAACAGCGGCGGCCCCGCAGCCATCGCAATCAAACTCACATACGTCATCCAAAACGCACTCTGCGAACTCCCCAGCAAACACGACCAAAACATCGACACACTGCTGATTTGCAGCGCCGCCAGCAGCAGCACCAACAACGCCACAGAGATCGCACCCCGAGAAAATCCGCCCATCGAATACGTAATTCCCAGCAGCGGACCCGTCAGCATCAGCAGCCACGCCATGGGCAGCAGCCTCGCCAGAAATTTCTCCAGCACGATCCCCGCAGGTGTCATCCTCGATACCAGCACCAGACCCAGTGTCTGCCGCTCACGCTCACCCGCGATCGCCGAACACGTCAGCGCCGGCAGCAACAGCAGCATCGCCCACAGATCAAACATCACAAGGCCCGCCAGCAACTGGGATCCAGTACCCAGAAAACTTAACGAACCACGACCCATGGACAACGCACCCTGCACCAAACTGCTGTACCAGCTCAGCATCACAAAAATCAACAGCACCAGCACCACCACCCGCAGTACCCACGTGCGACGCCGACCAGCACTCTGAGTCAGCTCGCGACGCAAAAGCGGAAACTCCGCATTCATCAGCAGTTGCTTCCACATCACCCATTACCCCCGTCGTCCCCACGCCCCCCGCTGCTGCCAAACAACCTCAAACAATACCGCCTCAGCCACAGCAGTACCAGCAGCCACAACACCAGCCCTGTCACGGCCATCACCAGCAACACACCGCCGCCACCACGCCAGCGCAGCAGCCGCGACGCATGCGCCAGCCAGACCAGCAGCGGCGAACAACAGCAAAGAAACCACCGACGCTCCAGCACTTCCGAATCACCACCCAGCCGCAGGACCTCCACAACCAGCGGCAACGCCGGCACCACAAAAATTGATGTCACCACAAGCATCGATCGGCTCAATGCCCGCAACAGACCCTCACACCGCAGCGACTGCCACACCGCCAGCCACTTCACCAAATGCAGTACCATCAACAGCAACAGCAATCCGGACACCAAATACAACACACCCTGCACACTCAAACCGATCCGCGACATCGGATCCAGCAACAGTCGCGACATCGCCAGCGTCATATTCGACAGCATCAGCAGCCACAGCACTCGGTCGGCACCTGCCAGCTTCTGCCGCAACAGCTCCACATTGCTGATCGGCATCAGCCACAGCAGATCCCGAGTTCCCTGCTGACGCTCAAACGCCAGTGCCTCACAAACACAAACCACCACCATCAGCATCGAAAGCAGACCATACGCCACCTGCAGCACAGGCAAACTGACCGCAAACTCCAGCGGTGACAACTGCCGACGCAACCACAGCAAACCCAGCAGCACCGTCACACAGTAAAGCACATGCGCATGCCAGCGAGTCTGCGGATTCCTCGCCAGCTCCCGCCACCGCACCGGATCCCGCTCAGGCAACTGTCGTGACTCACGCACCTCTGAGTCCACCGCCGCACGACTGTCGCTCCGACCCCTCACCCGCGAAATCCAACCCGCAATCCGCCGCTCCAGCCACCGCCGCGGCACCTGCACCGACTGAGGATTCAAAAACGCCCGACCCGGCCAGCGGCGAATACCCTCCACCGCCACCAGCAGCATCAATACAGACAGCACCAAAGGTGGCACACAGCTCAGCAAAAATTCAGGTACACCACCACCCGTCACCACGACACTGAATCCAACAGGAAAATGCACAAATGGCAGTATCCCCAGCACCGCACCCGCACCACGAAACCAATACCACTGCGGCAGGATCCCCACATCCTCCAGCAAACCCGGAATCGCCAGCAGACACATCCAGAAAAACCAGATCACTCCCAACGAAATCGCCGGCGAACTGATCAGCGCTGAACACATCACAGCCGATGCTGCCAGCTGCACACCCACCACAAACAGCAGCAGCCACACCACCAGCAGTCCCGCCAGCGAACTGCCACCACCAGCATACGCCAGCGAAGTCAGCAAAAAACACGGAACCACCAGCAACAGTGACTGCAGCAGCACTGCTGCAAATTTCTGCCACACCACCTGAAACACCGACATCCGCGTCAGCAACAGCAATTCCAGTGACTGTCGCTCTCGCTCCTGCGAAATCGATGCCGCACCCGCCGTCGTGGCATACCCCGCCAGCACCACACAACCCGCCAGAAACTGCCCCAGCAGAGTCCACTGACTGCGAAATCGTGACCCTGATGCCTGACGCAGCACCCCTCCTGTCTCACCCAGCCACAACAACAAAAACACCACAGTCAACAGAACCGTCACCAGCCACAAACCCAGCCGGAAACCACTGCCAAACAACCCCCGCAGCTCCCGCAAAAATAAAGGGAACTCGCAGCGATCCGCCAGCCACCGCCGCAGCATGCACTCGCCCTCCCGCGCACACCCCAGGGCACAAAGCAGCGATCATCAAAAATGGCAGAGACCGCCAGTCAGCAACCAGCAGCCCCCACACACCTTCCGCCCGGCCTCAGTTACGCTCCACCGTCACTGCCATGATGATCGGTGCCGTACTGTCCGGACCCTTCACCAGCTCCAGCTTCTCAATCACCTCACGACGACTCGGATTCACCGTCACTCGCCGAATCTGCTGACCACCCAGCATGTACGCAAACTCCGATCCCGGAACATCCACACGCCGTATGTAGTCCGCAAAATGCACACCATTCAACAGCTTGATGTCCTCCTGCTCTCCACCCTTGTAGTGCAGCCGCACAATCACCGATACGCTCTTCTCCTGCGAATATGGAAAACTCCAGCCACCCACACCACTCAGCATGTGGATCGCCTTCGCATCCGAATTCAACGGCAGAGTCACAGACTTTGGCATCGTCGGTGGCAGCGGCCCAAAAGGACCATTCAGCAAAATAATATTCGGTACCGATTTGCCACGCGGATCCGTCAGCAAAAATGGCACGTCCTTGAAAATCTTCGGAGCCCAGTCGCCAAACACCATCCGGTCCGGCCCATTGTCGTCGTTGCTGAACAATCCCTTCGTACTCACCGCTGTCGCATAACGATCCAGACTCACCGGCAGAAACTTCCCCTTGTCCGTCAGAAACTCCAGCAGATTCGTCAGCTCCTCCGCATTCATCTGCTTTTCAAATCCCTCAGGCATCAGCGACTTCCGCGAACGCACCAGTTCCTCTATGTCCTCTCGGGCAATCTGGTTCTCACGCCCCTCAGCGTCAATCAGAGTAATCGCGGTTCGCGATTCCCCCGACATCATCCCGTTCAGCACCACTCCGTCCGTCTTCACAACCGTGTAGATCCGGAAGTTCCCTTCCACACTCCGACTGGGATCAATGATGTGAGTCAGCAGCTCATGCTTCGGATGCACAGCCATACCCGTCAGATTCGGACCAATCGCCTTGCCCTCCGAACCATGCATATGACACTTCGAACAGTGCTTCACATACATCGCTCGACCTGCCTTCACATCACCCTGCTGCTCACACAGCGACAGCAGTGATTTCAGGACCCGATCACGATCCGCATCCGGGAGCCCTCCGCCTGCCGCCATCAGCTTCTCTGCAGCCGCTCGGATCCCGCGATCCGGATGAGCCCTCAGGGCCTGCTTCTGATCCAGCGTCAGCTCGCCCAGATCCATTGCACCCGACTCAAACGCACCCAGCATCGCCGTCGTCGTCGCCGGTCGCGACAACAGCACTCGCACCACCGCAGACTTGGCCTGCGGAGTCAGTACGCTGCCACGCTCAATCAACGCAGCTCCCAGACCCTCAGATGTGCTCAATGCAGCCGCATCAATCAAACCAACCGACAGCTCAGGAGCCGCCGTCGGAGTAATCGCGGACAGCACCGCAGTCAGAATCTCCACATTGTCCGACTGAAAACTCACGGCCTCGCGAGCAGCATTCACTCGCTCTTCCGTGCCCACCGCACCATCCGCCACCACCTTCAGCAGCGAATCAATAATCTCTTTTGCATAAGACTCCAATGCCCTCGAACCACACAGACTCGCCAGCTGCAGCAGCTTGCCCCGACCACCCGCCGGAACACGCTCCAGCAGTGCCGTCAGACCGGACTCCAGCTCCTTCGTCGCCACAATCCGATGATCCTTCGGCCAGCCCTCCGCCAGACCACGGACCACCACCTCAGCCAGCTGCGGTGGCGCAGACTTCAGACCGCTCAGCAGCTCCTGCATCTGCTCCACGGAAGGACGCCCCCTCGCAATATGCTCGGACACAATCGCCGCCGTCCGCACCGCCGCAGCCGACAGCGGAGCCCCGGCAGCAGACTCATCCGCAGACAGCGCCTTCAGAAATGGCAACGCCTGCACGGCCGCCGCACACGTCACCGCATCACTCTCCCACAGATCCACATTCGGTCGCAGCACAGCAGCCGCCACCAGCCGACCCGCCTCGACAGCAGCCGGCATCTCAGCCAGCGACAGCAATCCCTGCAGACGCACCTGAGCATCAGCGTCCTTCGTCAATGCTCCGGCTCGCAGCAACTGCTCCTGACCAGCCGGAAATTGCGACAGCACCGCCAACGCATTCCTGCGGACACCCGCCGAAGAATGCCCCAGCGCACCCACCGCAGCCTGCAGCCAGCCCTCGCCGTCCGGCTGCAACGACTGCAGCACCCACAGCGCATGTATCGCCCCGACATTCAGTCCAACCTCATCCACTCCCGCATCAGATACCAGCTGCACCAGGTGCGGTACCGCCGACACATCGGCACGCTCCACCAGCAATCGCTGAGCCTGCAGACGCCACATCATCGAAGGATGACGCAGCACATCCACCAGTTGCAGCACATTCAGACCCGCCAGCGACTGCCAGCCATGAAGCACGTCAGTCGCTCCACCGCCGGCAACCACGCCAGTCGGTACCACACGGTAAATCCGACCACGCTTCTGGTCCCGCAAATCACTTTCATAAGCATTCCCGCGACCCGTTTTGAAACCCTGCGGAGTCGGATTGTGCTGGATGATGTAGTTGTACCAGTCAATAACCCACACAGCACCGTCCGGACCAACCTCCGCCATAATCGGTGACGCCCACTCATCGTCACTCGCTATCAGATTGTTCGGACTGGTGGACTTGTACCCCGTGCCGTCCCGACGCAGCACAAACGTGCCCACCAAATGCCCGGTCGGCTCACACACAAATGCTGTCCGATTCCACCACTGCTGCGGAAACGTCCGAGCCGTATACAGCGCATGACCCGCTCCCGCGGTATACCCGCCAAACTGATCCACCTGACGCACGTTTTCAGTGACCGGTTTGAACAAATGAGTATCAGCGATGGTGCCAATGTCACTGGCCGCCCAGCCACGCACCTTCTCGTAGTATCGGTTGGCTATCGGCATGAACGTACTGGGATTGTGATTCGCCGTTGATCCAAAAATCAAACCCTCTTCACTGATGCCCAGACCCCAGGTGTTGTTGTTGGTCGATCGCACAAACTCCAGATCCGTCACTTCCGGAGGATCCGTATTCGACAGGCGAAAACGCCAGAAACCCTGACGGAACGAATCAGCCGCCTTCTTTGCCCCCTCAGGACCATACTGCGGACTGCTGTCGTTGTACCCCTGCATCGACCAGATCCAGTTGTCCAGACCGTAACGGAAATTGCTCACGCCCCCATGAGTATCCCCGGCTCCCCAGCCCGTGATCAGAACTTTCTTCAGATCGGCCTTGTCATCGCCGTCCGTATCCTTCAGATAAATCGTCTCCGTTGCGTTCTGAACCACGGCACCGCCACGGTAAATCATGATCGCCGTCGGAATCGATAACCCCTCAGCAAACACCGTAAAACGGTCCGCCACATGGTCGCCGTCAGTATCCTCGCAGATCCGAATGCGGTCCCGATTCTGCCCCAGCTCGTTCGGATAATCCACAGTCTCACAAATCCACAGCCGACCACGCTCGTCCCAGTTCATCGAAATCGGCTTGGCCACAAAACTGCCCTCGTCAGCGTACAGTCGCAGCGACATGCCCTGCGGAGTCACATAGTGCTTCATCGACTCTTCAACTGACAACGGCTGCTGCATCGTTGTCCTTGGAGCCCCCTGGACACCCCACTGACGCCCCGGAGTATAATTCGGGATCTTCGGCCCGACGTCCACGTATTCAAATGGAGCCACATCTTTTCGCAGCTCCGTCATCGCCGGAATCGACCACGCGTCCCGATCCGTAAACGCCGGCACAACACTGACGTCACCACCGCAGGCCCAGCGAATTCCGCGCTCCACAAGATTCGAAAAACCCGCATTCGTCCACGTACGCTGATCATGCCCCCACGCAGTGTAGAACACCCGGCCTTTCCCATGAGTCCGCGTCCACGTCCACGGCTCACGATCCTGACCCTCAGCCTGCTCACCCTCCAGACGATACTCCAGAACTTCACGGTTCTGCTCGTTGTGCAGATGATGTATGTACGTCTCGTCCCAGCTTGTGAAACCACCAAATCCCTGCATGATCGGATGCTGCGGAGCCGCAATCTGAGTCCCAAAGACCTGACCACCATGCCGCTGAAACTGCGCACCCATCAACTGCACCATCTGCGGATTGTTCCGCCAGCAAAACGTGGCGCAGTGCAATGGCACAAACCCTTTACCGCCCGAGACAAAATCCAGCACGGCCTGCGCCTGCGCATCCTCAATCCGATCGATGTTCGCATACAGCACCAGACCGTCAAACTGACGCAGGACCTCAGGCGTCAGATCCTCCATGCGGTCCGTGTACTTCATGCGGATGCCACGAGACTCCAGTACAGGAGCCAGCTCGTGAAAACGCTCCGCCGGACGATGATGACCGTTGTCCCCCATAAACAACAGCTGCAGATCAGCAGCAGCAGCCGGAGCCGTCAGGAACAAACAGCAAACCAGCGCCCGCAGCACTTGAAAACCTTTGGAATTCACGTCTGAGTCCATCATTGAATACTGTGGGAATTAAACCGTGTGAAAAAGAAATTCGGCCAGGCACGGCATCGGCAGGAATCTTCGCAGACAGCCATCGCGGACTGCTGCAGTCAGAATATCGGGTCACGGGCAAAAATCCCATATCCGCGGCCTTCACAGTGCGAAACTGTGTCGGTTTTTGCGGACAATCGGGAAAAAACCGTCCATCCGGACGCCGGGCACAAAACTCCCGCAACAGGCATTCCTGCCCGAAATCGCCGAAAAATTCACTACTGAGCACTCTTCAGATCCGGACGCAGCCGCTGCGCGTCCCGCAGGTACACATGCTCAATGTCCCGCGGAGACAACTCCGTATTCACGTGCAGCAAAATTCGCAGACAGCGAGCCATCGAGCCGGGAACTGGAATCTCCTGAGCACACAACAGCGGAACAAAATTCATCCCCAGCGCACGCGCTGCCTCCGCCGGAAACGCCGAGACCAGATCCTGCGTTGTCGTAAACACCGCCGAAATCACGTCATCAAAATTCGTGATCCCGTTCCGCTTCAGAATCTCCTCCATCAGCTCCTTCGCTGCACCTCGGATCTGATCCGGAGTATCCTCCGATACAGTAATCGCCCCTCGAATCCCGCGCACACCCATCTGCTGCTCCACATACTGACAACTGACCCGCTCGCCCCGAATTCTGATGAATCCGCGCTCCACCGCAAGTGCGAATCCCGCTCTCACGGCCAACTCCCCAAAAACCCCGATTTCCTGCAAATCCCGCCACTCCCCCTCAGCACCGCTTGCCAGCCACTTCTCAGACATGGAAAATCACACCCAACACACGCACTCGGAATCCCGCAGACCGAACCATGAACCAGCCAGAACGGCCTCCCCAACACCCCCCGCTGCAGCAACCCGGCTCCAAAACCCCGCTGCAGCAGCGCAGCGATGGCTCCGCTCTCATCAACACCAACGGCACAGTCGTCGCCCCCGTCGTCAACGGCATACCACGCTTCGTCTCCGATCTGCACCTCGAATCCTTCGGCTTTCAATGGACCCGCTTTGACGTCGCACACGAATCCGAAGATCACGCCACATTCCAGGCAAAAACCGGCGTCGCCCCGGAATCCCTCCACGGCCTCACAGTCCTCGACGCCGGTTGCGGCGGCGGACGCTACGCTCTGCTCTGCGGCAACGCCGGCGCACTCGTCACCGCCGCCGACCACTCCCGCGCTGTCGATAAAGCCGCCTCACTCTGCCAGCACCTCCCCAACGTCCGCTTCCTCCAGGCCGACCTCAAACAACTCCCCCTGCCCCCAGCCTCCTTCGATTTCGTGTTCTCCATCGGAGTCATGCATCATGACGCCCATACCCAAACCGTTTTCAACTCCGTCGCAAAACTCGTACGCCCCGGCGGACGAATGTCCGTCTGGCTCTACCGCCGGAATCAATGGTGGCAGGAAATCATCAACTCCTCCCTCCGCTCTGTCACCACACGACTCCCCAGACACATCCTCCTCCCGCTCTGCCACCTCGGCGCTGTCCTCGGTGGCATTCCGCTCATCAATCGCACACTCAACAAAATCATCTGCTTCAGTGCCCACCCCTGCTACCAGAATCGCGTCTGCGACACCTGGGACTGGTGGGCACCACGCTACCAGCACCACCACACCGCCAAAGAACTCACAGACTGGTTCCACGCCGCCGGCTTCACGGACATCACGGAACTGCCCCCCGAAAAAACCAATTCGTGGTACCGCCAGCTCTGGCTCTGGAACCTCCTGCCCGGAAGCGGAGTCAACGTGACCGGCATCCGCTCAGTCCAAAACCTGCCCAACCCATGATACACTGCACACATCTGCTCCGCCAAAACTGAATCCACAGCGAGCCCACATATGCTGACGCGACATCGCCTCCTGCTCCCGTTGCTGCTGCTCATCACGGCCTTCACCAGCCCCCGCGTCGCACACGCACAAACCCGCTCCGCCGGACTGCTGAACTTCAACGCCGATGGATCGCTCTTCGCCTGCTCCAATCGCGACAGCGGCACCGTCTCCATCGTCACATGGCCCGACCTGAAACTGCTGCACGAAATCCCCGTCGGACTGCACCCCGAAGGCGTCGCCTGGATCGGCAAATCCGGCAGCCTCGCCTGCTGCGTTTACGGCACCGACGAAATCGTCATTCTCGATGCCACCGCCGGCAACATCACCCGCCGCGTCCCCGTCTTCGACGAACCCTACGGAATCGTCAGCTCCAGCGACGGCACCCGGCTGTTCGCCACCCTCGAATACCCCGGGCAGATTCTCGACATCAATCCCGCCGATGGAGCCATCCGCAAGACCTGGCAGGTCGGCTCCATGCTCCGCGGACTCGCACTCTCACCCGATCAGAAATTCCTTCTCACCACCGAATATCTCACCTCAAAAGTGCTCCGCATCAGCACCACCGACGGCACCGTCCAGCAAACCTTCGAACCAGCCTCCACCGACAACCTCGCCCGACAGATCGTTATCGCCCCCTCCGCTGACCGCGCCTGGTTCACCCACATCCGCTCGCGAGTCACCGCAGCACACGGCAATGGCTCCATCTTCCCCTACGTCTCCGTCGCCAGACTCACCGGACCCGCAGCAGGAACTCGCATCCGAGTCCCCCTGGACACAATCCGCGGTACTCGAGTCACCGCCAACCCGTGGGACTGCGACGTCACACCCGACGGACGCACACTCTGCGTCGCCTTCGCCGGCACAAACGACATGTACCTGCTCAATATCACCGACAACCACGGCGAACTCGACTTCAAAGCCGCACTGCAGCTCGGAAATAACCCCCGCGCTGTCCGCTGCTCGCCCGATGGCTCCGCTGTCCTCGTCTGCAATGCCCTCGACTTCAATGTCGTCGCCTTCAGCCTGCAGGACGGACGCGAACTCGGACGAGTCGCCGTCACAAAATGCCCCCTCGACGAATCACTGCTGCTCGGGAAAAAACTGTTCTACACCGCTCTGCCACCCATGACCTCACGCGGCTGGATCTCCTGCTCCAGCTGCCACCCCGACGGAGATGCCGATGGACGCACCTGGCAACAACCCGAAGGACTGCGAAATACCCAGCCCATGAACGGACTCGCCTCGACTCACCCACTCCACTGGTCCGCCGACCGCGACGAAGTCCACGACTTCGAACATACCATCCGCGGCAAACTCATGCAGGGCAGGGGACTCCTCCAGGGGACTCTGCCCGAGGCCCTGGCGGAACCCATCGCCGGACGCAGCACTGCACTCGATGCACTTGCCGCCTATACCAACTCACACTCCTTCACCCTCAGCCCCTACGCCAAACAGGGCCTTACTGAAGCGGCCAAACGCGGACAGCTCATCTTCCGCTCCGAAAAAACCGGCTGCGCCACCTGCCACACAGGCCCACTCTACTCCGACTCACAGCCCGCCCCCCCGGATCAGCTCAGACTCCACAATGTCGGTACCGGCAACGACGACCCCTCAGAACTCATGGGGCCTCGCTATGACACACCCACGCTCCTCGGAATCTATCGCAGCGCCCCCTACCTGCACCACGGACGCGCCGCTACTCTCCACGACGTCCTCACCACCGCCAACCCCAAAGATCAGCACGGGAAAACCAGCCAGCTCACACCCTCCGAAATCAACGACCTCGTCGAATTCCTCAAAGCACTCCCCTTCGAACAACCGGAACCGGCACCAGCCGACGGCCAGCCTGATCTCGTCACACCTCCCTGATGCAATCAACACCCCCAACTTAAGTGTACAATAGAACACTAACAAAACCGTCAGCCACCATCCTGCGGCCCGTCACACCGCCGAAATCTCATTCCCCGCAAGTCTGGCACCAGCGGTTTCGTCTGCGGAATTCAGGTAAACTGCACCGAGTTTTCTTCAAACACGGTTGACTGCCACCCACCACTCTGAGGATTCTGAGGGGGTCTCCGACCTGCCTGCCTGCGAACCGATCGCCGTCACAGCCCGAAAAATCCGGGAAATACTGATTGCCTGTGTCCGCAAGGTCGAAGCACTCCGTGTCAGGAAGAAGGTGCGCTCCGACTAAGCCCGTTTGGTTTCTCAGACTGGTTCGTCTGGATGCAATCGCGGGCGAATGTTTTCTCAAAGCCGCTTCAGGGACTTTCCAGTTATGCGTTCAAGAAACAACCGAATTTTCAGCAAGCTGCAGAACCTGTTTCGAACGGAATCCACTGCTGGAAGCAAACGCCGGACGCGGTCCTCTCAGCCTGCCGGAGCTGGCCTTGAGTCGCTCGAAGCACGCCTTGTCCTCTCCGCACAGTACGTACCCGACCAGGTACTCGTCGGGGTTGATCGCCTCAGTCTCAATCAATCTTCAGGCCCGCAGCTCGCCACCGCATTCGAAGGCTCAGAAGTACGACCGCTGGGTAACTATGGCGTCTTCCTCGTGAATCTGCCTGCCGGAGTCACCGTACCGCAGGCTATCGAAAGACTGAAGGGCCAGCCCGGCGTTCGCTATGCCGAACCCAACTGGATCGGTGAATGGGCCAACACCCCCAATGACCCTGATTACTCCCGTATGTGGGCCATGGAAAACACCGGACAGTCTGTCAACGGGGTTGCCGGACGGCCCGACGCCGACACGGACGCCGATTCCGCATGGGATCAGACAACCGGAAGCCCAGCCGTACTGGTCGCAATCGTCGACAGCGGCACCGACTACCGCCATCCTGACCTCGCCGCCAACATCTACACCAACAGCAACGAAATCGCCGGAAATGGCATCGATGACGATGCCAACGGTTACATTGACGATGTCAACGGCTACGACTTCGCGGACGGCGATGCCGATCCCATGGACTTTATCGGCCACGGCACGCACGTTTCCGGAACCGTTGGTGCTGTCGGTGATAACGGAATTGGCACGGTTGGCGTTAACTGGAATGTCTCCATCCTCCCCAGCAAAATCGGCTTTGACTTTGGCGGACCAATCACCTCGGCTGCCATCGACGCTCTGAATTACGCAGTCTCGATGGGCGCTGCAGTTTCCAATCACAGCTACACCGTGTTCCCGACACAGGCTCTCGAAGACGCCATTATCAACGCTCGAGCCAACAATCACATCGTTGTCGTCGCCGCCGGCAATAGCTCTTCCAACAACGACTTCAACCCCGTTTACCCTGCCAGCTACCCGCAGGACAACATCGTTGTCGCCGCTGCGACAGATCAAAATGATGGACTGGCCGGCTTCTCCAATCGAGGCTTGAACAGCGTTGATATTGGTGCTCCCGGAGTAAACATCTGGAGCACCACACCAACTGCCGGGTCCCTCTTCTACGGCCCTGACTACGATTTCAGCGATGGTACCTCCATGGCGTCACCCATGGTTGCCGGAGCCGTCGCGATGCTCCGCAGTGTTTCCCCCTCTGCCTCCTACCAAACCATCATTCAGGCACTCTACGACGGTGCTGATCAACTGCCCTCACTCTTTGGGCGAGTCTCCTCCGGATCGCGCCTCAACATCGATGGAGCACTGCAGCAGCTCAAGTCCGTCTCCATGTCCATCTCACAGTCGCAAATCTCAGAAAACGACGGAGCAGCCGCTGCCACGGTGACCATTCGGAAAGTGACAGCCCCATTCAACCAGGCCGTCACTGTCACCCTCGTGATCAGCGATGGAACGGAAGCCGCTTCCGGGGGACTGATCTCACGACCCGTGACAATTCCGGCCTTCCAGCGACAGGTCACTGTTCCAATCGATGCTGTCGATGACACACTCCTCGATGGCACTCAGCAGGTCATCATCTCCATCGATTACCTCGGCAGTGAGCAGGACCGCGTCACGCTCGATGTACTCGACCACGAAACAATCTCCGTGCTCGCCACTCCGGACATCGTTTTTGAAGACGCCGGACCCAACGCCGGAACTTTGACCATCACCCGCAGCAATACAGATATCTTCTCACCGGACCGCATTGTTGCCGTAAATAATTCACTCAGATTCTTTGATCGTGCCGGACAGCTGCAGTCCAGTGTCGCCATCCCGTGGCCCCAGGGACCACGGCCCGCTGGCCAGACCGTTCGTGACGTCGCCGCAATGGAAGACGGAAAAATCGCCGTCTTCAACGGCACCTCCACAGTCTACATTTCAATCTACAACCCTGGTGACGGCAGCTGGGCCCACCAGATTGTCAGCAATGCCTCCGCGTCGGTCTCTGATACCGCTACCGGTGGTCTGACAGTCACCGGCTCATACGTCTTTATCTCCGACCTCGAAACCAGCGCGGGAGACACCTACGGACTCGTACGTTACGATGTCTCAAGTGGCCAGATCGACCGCTTCGGCACAAAGACCTTCGGACCACGACTTTTCGGCAGCACATGGCCGGAATCCGATGTCTACGAACTCGACCCTGTCAGCGGATCAGTTCTCAGACAATTCAAAACCCCTGCGGCAGGTGGTGGTTCCGCCGGACTCGCCTTCGACGGACAGTACATCTGGTACATCGTCGACAGCTCTGTCAATAACCTCTACAAAATCGACTCCGTTACCGGTAATGTCGTCGACTCGTTCTTCGTCGGCTCCACCTCGAACTCCGGATTCGAAGGTCTCGCTGTGATGAACGGCCTGATCTACCTCATGGACGGCTTCCTGACAGATGATATCGTCGTCTACGACCCGGTTTTAAGAACCATCGTCAACGTTCTGAACGTTGATGGCATCAACGGCGGGTTTGGCCTCGACCTCAGTGGGGGACTCGCTCCCAACCCCGCGCGAAACTCCCTTTACGTCAGTTCCACGTTCTCCGATACAATCTACGAAATTAGTGCGAAATCCGGACTGATCCTGCCTAAGCCTGATGGCTCATATCGCATGTGGTCCTCCGGTGAATACTGGGAGGGCGGTATTGCGGTACTGCGTGACGAAGTCTATGTCGGCGCAACCGCTGGCGCTAACAAAATTCGCGTCTTCGACCTCGATGGAAACTATAAACGCACCATTGATCAGCCATTCTTCTTTGGCCTTGAGGCATTGGGTGGCGACGGAATCGATGGCCTCGTCGACAGTACGCTCCGATTCCGGGATGTTGTCGCCGGCTTCGATGGTTACATCTACGCACTCGACGTCAGTGGCACGGAAGTCGGACAATTCGATCCGCTCACACTTCAGCCCATCAGCTTCTTCTCTCTCTCGACACCAGTGCTGACGCTGGCAACTGCCACCGGCGGGGACTTCTTCGGCGGCACTGCCACCGGTGAAATCATCAAATTTGGACGCGGCGGAAACGAACTCGCACGCATTGCTGCCAACCTCGGAGCTATCGCTGACATTGAAGTCAATGTCTCCGGTGCAGTCATCGTTGCCGAAGAAAATGGTCAGTTCGCCTACAGTGACACAACACTCACTGCCGTTTCCGAATACGCCTCAGGCTCCAATCGGCCCGCCTTCGCCTCCTTCGGTGAACACTTCACTCGGAATCGCGGTGATCTCAAGGTTCTGCTGCAAAATTCTGACACCTCCGAAATCAGTTTCGCACTCGAGGTCACCATCCCGGAAGGTCAGCAGACTGTCGTCATTCCATTTGATGCAATAGACGACAGCGAACGCGATGGAGTTCAGATTGTCAGTATCACCGCTGACATCGATTCCCCAACGGTCTTCAATCCGCCACTTTATGTGCCCGGTGCAGAAACCATCACTGTTCTCGACCGCGAACAGATTCTGGTCAGCGTCGCCGCCGACGCTGTCTCAGAAAGTGCCGGCCCCAACGCCTCCGTTGTCACCGTCAGCCGCAGTGACATCAACGGCCCCTTCGACTACGTCACCGAACAGACATTCAGCAATCCAGCCACGTATCAGCTGCTCGACCGCGCTACGACATGGTCTCCGATCACGGTCTCCAGCCAGATCTCCCGAATCGTCGACCTCAACGTCACTGTGAACTTCCGCCACGACTGGATCGGGGACCTCGACGTGTTCCTGATCAGCCCCTCAGGACGACGTGTCGAACTGTTCTCCGATCTGACAACCAATGAACGCAATATGGTCTCCACAGTCCTCGATGACGAAGCCTCATTGAGCATTGTTGAAGGAAACGCGCCCTACACCGGACGCTTCATGCCCGAAGGTCGACTCTCGGACTACATCGGCGAAGAAGCCCAGGGAATATGGTACCTCGAAGTCATCGATGACAATGTCAATGACTTCGGTCGCCTCAACGGCTGGTCACTCAACTTCAAAACCGTGGGATTGTCGCCCGCCACAGTGGTACTCAGGTCCAGCGACAACTCCGAAGCAGCCTTCGGAAACTCTGACTCCCGCACCATCACCATCCCGGCCAATCAAAGTACCGTCTCCCTCAGCCTTGATGCAGTGGATGACTCCCTCCTCGACGGCGTTCAGAGCGTTACCATCGCCGCAACCTCCGTCAATGTCATCGGCCTGGACCTCGCAGCAGACACCATACTCATCAACGATGATGAGCAACTCAGCTTCTCACTGTCTGGCTCCAGCATCCTCGAAAATGCCGCCTCAGGCGCGGTGCAGGGCACCCTCACACGCTTCAATTCAGACCTGTCCGCCTACACCGTTCAAGTACTCAGCAGCAATACAGCACGACTCAGTTTCCCCGGCGCACAGCCTGACGGATCACTGATTGTCACATTCCCCGCCGGACAGCAGTCCGTATCCTTCAATCTGCTGCCTGTTGATAACTCCACCATCGACGGGAATCAGACAGTCAGCATCACTGTAGTCGCACCGGAGTACGGCCCCAGTCAGTCTCTCAACATCACAGTCATCGACGTTGAACCGCAAATCGTCCTCACACAACCCAGCCAGTCAGCACTGTTCGAAAATGATGGCTCGTTCGTTATGAATGTCCGCCGCGCGAACACCACGGATTTTTCATCCGATCTCACCGTAGACCTCTCCGTATCCGGTGACCCAACTGCAGTCTCACTGCCGCTGCAGGTCGTTATCCCCGCCGGCTTCGCCGCCACGGATGTCATCGTCATCCTCAACGACGACACTCTGCTCGGTGACCGCTCCATCGTCATCAATGGCATCAGTGCCGGCACCATCTCGGGCGCCCTGCCTCTCACGATCCTCGACCACGAAACCGTGCAACTTTCCCTTAGCCGCACGTCATTCCTCGAAAATGCAGGAATCAACGGCGCTGCAGGAACAGTCACTCGGACTAATACCGACAACGGACTGCCCCTCGTTGTGAATCTGTTCTCCTCAGATATCACCGAACTTTCCGTTCCAGTGACGGTCACAATCCCGGCCGGATTGGCCTCCGTTTCCTTCGCTGTTACTGCCGTCAACGATCCGGATCTCGACGGTCCTCAACAGGTTGTAGTCTCCGCATCAGCCACCGGCTACCAGTCCTCAGCCGTGAATGTGACTGTCCTCGACCACGAACCACCCGTCATCAGCGCTCCGGCTGCCACGACCACTGCACCGCGACCGACAATTACCTGGAACCTGATCCCTGGAGCCACCAGCTACGATCTGCAGATCGCTGCGGTCAGCGCAGGGATCAATACATTCATCGTGAAAAGCGGTCTGACAGTCAACAGCTTTACTCCATCAGAAAACCTTGGCATCGGTCTCTACCGAGTCTGGGTCAAAGCCTACGATCAATTCGAAATCCCCGGTTTCTGGAGCACTCCACGGGAATTCTTTGTCCAGACAGCACCCGCCATCACGGCACCAGTGCAGACCGGAAATATCGCCGCTGCGGCCTTCCCGGAAATCTCATGGACAGCTGTGGCTGATGCCGCCCGATACCACCTCTGGGTCAATAATCTCACCACCGGCAAGGCCCAGGTGATCAATGTCACAGATCTCGTGACAACCAGCTTCAAATCCGACGTGAATCTCGGTCCAGGATCCTATCGCGCCTTTGTAAAAGCCTTCAATGCGAAAAATGAAGGCGGCGCGTGGAGCCTCGCAAAAGACTTCACCGTACTCGCACCCCCCGTCATTTCGCTGCCAACCGCCGGCAGCTCCTTTGACCGTACTCCCACCTTCTCATGGATCGCCACTCTCGGAGCAAAATACTACGACCTGTACGTCAGTGACGCCGCCACAAAAGCCGTTGTCCTCAGAAACCAGGCCATCTCCGGCACATCCTTCACTTCCACAAGGGACTTCGCCTTCGGCAACTACGAAATGTGGATGCGAACCGTCGGAACGACGCATGTCAGTCCCTGGTCTGCCGTGCGCCGGTTCTCCATCGGTGCTCCTCCCACCATCACGTCCCCTGTCGCCAGCAGCCGCGTCGCCGGAAGGACCAACTTCACATGGACCGCTGTCGGCGATGCTGAAAGATATGAACTGTGGGTCGCTCCGGCTTCGTCACCTCAGCAGGCTGTCATCAGACTCACAAACCTCACCACCACCTCCTTTACTCCGGCGTCCTCCATCCCTGCTGGCATCTACCGCGTGTGGGTGAAGGCTGTCAGTATCATGGGTGAATCCACAGCGTGGAGCGCCGGTGTCACCTTCACTGTGGCAGCCACCGAAATTGAACGGCCCGCCACTCCACTGCCAGCTGCACCGCTCCGCACAAACCTCGCCCTCCTCGAAACGCCCGCTCAGAATCGCCGACAGCAGACGGTTGCCACCAAACAGGTGCCGTCGCAGGATGAATTCAACACGGTTGCCGTGACTGAAGCCACAACCAAACCAGCAGCCGCAATCATTCCGCGTGCCGCAGACACCGTGGATCACTCATCCGTTGATTCCATCATGGAACAGTGGGACGCTGCCGACTGGTGGCTGGCTGCAGATCTGACAGCTTCTGCCGATCCGTCTGCAACTGCAGATCGATCACGACGAAGAATCTGATTTGTCTTAACAAATTCCCCAAAGGACTCCTGACGGCAGCGTCAGGGGTCCTTTTTTTTGGCCGCAGGAACTGCTGATGCACTGGGCATGGACCGAACAACTGACAACCGGCGAACTGGTCATCTCCGGCCCCGAGGCTCATCACCTGCTGCACGTCCTCCGCATGAAAACAGGCAGTTCGCTGATCCTGTTTGATGGCAACGGCAGCATTGCCGACGCTGTCATCCAGCACACGGGCAGACGAGACCTCACAGTTCTCTCACAACACATCCGCAGACCACCCGCAGCACTCTCCACAGAGCTCACAGTCGCCGCAGCACCACCCAAAGGTGATCGCCTCCGTACCATGGTCGAAAAACTGACCGAAATGGGCGTACACAGGCTGGTGCTGCTGGAAACCGAACGATCCGTCACGGCCCCCGGAGAAACACGCGTCGAGAAACTCAGAGCCAGCGTCGTGGCCGCCTGCAAACAGGCCCGCCGACCAGTCCTGATGGAACTGCAGCCGCTGATCAGCCTCCCCGAACTGCTCAGGCAGGCTTCGGCCGACAAACGCACTGTTTACGCTGCTCATCCCGCCGAAACAACAGATCCACTCCCTCCGCTTCCCGTCCCCTCCCACAACCTGATCGCTCCGTTGCTGCTCATCGGCCCCGAGGGTGGCTTCACCGATCACGAAATCACGCTGATGAAGTCCGTTCAGGCCCGGTTCATGGCATGGCCAGGCACCATCCTCAGAACAGAAACTGCAGCCCTCGTATTCGCAACTATCCTGCTCACCAGCCGCTGAACTTCAACCGGCATCTGACAGGAGTGCACGCAGCTGCAGCGCGCTCTGTTCCGGCGAAAACGGGATGACGTCGATGTCAGACAACAGCTCCCAGCCCGCCTGCCGCGTCAGCCGCGGCATCAGATCCACAAACCACGGAAACGCACACTGCTCATCCAGACGAGGCTGAACAACAGTCAGATTGAACGGATAACCCGCCCCGATCAGACTCTCCAAAACTCCCGCCAGACGCCGCACCGCTCCCGACAGCACACGCAGCAGTTCATCACTCGCCAGTGAAAAACTGCCGCCGCACAGTGGCAAAAATCGGATATGCCACGCCGTTCGAGCCGCAAATGGACACCAGATGGCAATCTCATCATCCAGCCGAATAATCCGCCGTCCGTCCCGCTGCTCCGCACTCAGCAGATCGCGCACCAGACATCCACCGGTCAGCTCAAAATGACGCCTGCTGCGAATGTGCCGCTCCTGCAATAACGCCGACACATGATCCGTCGCCAGAATCTGCGAGTGACAGTGTGCCAGCGATGCACCCGCACTGAATCCCTCGTTACGAAAAACTGCCACGCTGCGGTAATGCCCCGAATCACTCAGAAACCGCACTCGATCTCGCCACGCCCCAAAAACATCTGCCAGCTCCGAAGCCGTCAGCTCCACAAGCCTTGTACGCAGATCCGCACACTCAATGACCACCTCGTGACTGCCACTGAACGAAACCCACGGAAAAAACTCAGACGCAGCGTCAGCAGCCGGTAACAAATCCGCACTGCCTGCAGCGGTGCCCGGGATCGGATAACGATTGGGTACAACACGCAGACGCCAGCCCGGAGTATTCGGCTGGGTGCCCGGTTCGCGAATCGACCAAACTTCTCCCGGAGTTTCCGATTCGCAGCCCTCCGCAAATGGATCGCCCACAGCGGCCATTGGCACGTCAGGTCGCACCGCTCCCTGACGACCGCTTCGCTGTACAGCGATAATCGACTGACGGCCACTCAGGACGTCTGTACGCAGTTCCGAACAGACCATCGCCAGCCCCGTACGCTCTCAACGCTATGCCATCCGCAGCGCACGCAGCGGAGGAGCCTCCGTCGCTGTCGAAGTAAAAGCCTCAGCAGCAATCATCCGCACAGTGTCCGCAGAAAACTCACCGCCCGGCCACGCTTCACTCCACGCCTGCAGCAATTCACAAAGCTGCTGCAGTCGCAACGGCAGGCCACGAGTCACCTCGTGGATGGCCCGCAGCGTGTTCGCATCCATCAGTTCCGTTTCCACACCCAAACGCTGCAGCAACTCCGCCGCAAACCCCGCCGATTCCGCCGCCGTAAATCGCTCCAGACGCACCGGCAGGTAAACGTGCGCCCCCAGTTCCTCAGGAATCTCTGACTCAACCGCCGCTGCCAGACTCACGGAACACGAACCGGAAGCTGCCAATGACACCAGAAAACGCAGCAGAACTCCGGCATCCGCGTCGGCTCGATGTACATCATCCAGCAGCAGAGTTGTGTGAGTACCACACTGACTCAGACCCGCCAGCTCATCACGCAGCAAATTCAATTGCTCATGCCGACGCATTGAACGGCTGTTGCCGGCACTCGCCGACAAACGACTCACCAACTGCCACAAGGCTCCCTCGGAGTCCAGACCCGCCAGGCTGATCATCAGCACCCGATCGCCGGCACGCTTCAGCTCGCGACCAACACGCTCCAAAACACGACTCCGACCGCTGCCGTCCGGACCACTCAATACAGCCACCGGCTCACGGCATTCCACCAGATAAACCAGACGGTTTACTGCCTCTGCGTGCTTCGCACTGCCGAAAAACCAGCTCGGCTGGGTCTTCTGCCCAAACATTGTATGTTCCCGATCTTTCAATCTGATCGCCCAGGGGTGTCGCTTCCGCTGCACAGCAGGCCAAAACCCGCAGAGTGAGTCTGCCTGCCGCGCGCTGTCGACACATTCGGCAGAATCAGCACCTTCTGTTCAGAAAAAACAGAAGATTCCTCACAATTCCAACCTTCGCGACAGCTCGCATTCGTGCAATAATCCAGCCCACGGCTCCGCCTCTCCAACTCTTCAACCGAACCCCCAAATGTCAGATCTGACCTATCGCTCGGCCGGCGTCGACCTCGAACTCTACGAACAGGCGATGCAGAAACTGCCGGCGCTGATGAAACGTACGTTCACCCCTGGCGTCATGGACCTGCCAGGCGGCTTCGCCGGACTCTTCAGACTCAACGCTCTGCGACAATGGCAGGATCCCGTGCTGGTCTCCGGTACCGATGGAGTCGGAACCAAAATCAAAGTCGCTGTTCATGCCGGTATCTTTGACACCATCGGCATCGACCTCGTCGCCATGTGCGTCAACGACTGTCTCTGCCTCGGTGCGGAACCGCTCTTCTTCCTCGACTACATCGCCCTCGGAAAAGACAACCCGCTGCTGCTCGAACAACTCGTCTCAGGTGTCAGTAACGGCTGCCAGCAGGCAGGTGCCGCACTGCTCGGCGGTGAAACTGCCATCATGCCCGATCTCTACGCAGCAGGCGATTTCGACATGGCTGGCTTCTGTGTCGGTGTCGCCGAACGCAGTGACCTCGTCGATGGTCGATATCGCGTCCACATCGGCGATGTACTCATCGGAGTCCCCTCGTCAGGGTTTCACTCCAATGGCTACAGCCTCGTCCGCAAAGCCGTCTTTTCTCACGCCGGACTGCAGGTCTCCGACTTCATACCCGAACTGAATGCGACGGTCGGCCAGGCCCTGCTGACACCCACTCGCATCTACGCCTCAACTGTCACTGCAGCCCGCAATGCCGCCACTCCCGGTGGCCTCCACGCCATCGCACACATCACCGGCGGGGGAATCGCCGATAACCTTGTTCGAGTCCTCCCTGAATACTGCCAGGCGGTCATCGATCGCAAATCGTGGACACCTGCCCCAGTCTTCCCATGGCTCCAAAAACTGGGCGGTATTTCAGATTCCGAAATGTTCAGCGTCTTCAATATGGGCATCGGCATGATCTTCGCCGTGCCAGCAGAATGCGCACAGGCCGTGCTTACAGCCGTGTCCACGGCCGAACACCCGGCGGTGATCCTGGGAAGTATCCGGAAACAGCAGCAACAGGAAGCATCTGTGGAACTGGTCGGCTGAGATCTGAATAGCTGAGATCTGAATAGCTGAGATCTGAAAATCAGCCACCCCGGTACTGCTGAATCAAAGCCTTCGCCTCGCTGACGGCCTGCTTCTGCTTGTCAGCCTCCTTCGGATCCATCTTCGCAAACTCCAGCATCTTGTCCAAAGCATCCAGCAAATGCTTTGTCTTGCCGCTGGGCGTTCCTGACGACTTGATCGCCGTCGCATAGGCCCCCAGCTCCTTCTCAACGGACATCATCTGCCCTTTGTATGCCACCAGCTGAGTCTTCGGGTTTAATGCCTCAATCGTCTGAATCGCCAGCTCTGTTCTCTTCGCGTATCGGTCGTAATCTGACTTGAACACCTTCATGAGTGGCCCGGAAAACCAGAACAACACCCCGGCAATCACGACTCCCAGAACGGCCCTGGCCGGAGTTCCAAACTCCAGACTCATCCCGCCACCCGAGGATTTCCGGGGTTTCGGCGGAGCTTTGTAGCTCTTCGCGGCAGCCGCGGCCGTCGTGCTCATGGCAGTCACCGGTGCCGCAACCGGGGGAGTCGGGGGAGCAGCTGACGCCACCACCGGTGCTGGAGCACTGGCGGTTTCCGCTGCCCCCGATCCCATGCCGGACAACCCACCACGCCGCGGCGGCTGTGGTTCCTCTTCCGCAAACACTTCATTCAGAATGTCATCGACCGCTGCCGTGTCATCGGGAACCGGCCCACGCCCGGACTTCCGCCGCCCCTTGCCCGCGGACCCGGCAGATTTTCCAGCCGGCTTTTTCTGCTCCGAATCAGCCACGGTCTTCTTTGCCGGTACCTCAGGTACGGCCGCCGCACTCTGTACCTGCGCTGCAAAAATCACCGCCAGTTCACTGTACTCCACCGCCGTTCGCCACGCCCTGTCTCCCTCCGCCTGCACCAGATCAGATGCCAGCAGGCGACCCCCGGCCGCCAGCTGCACCAGTGACTGCAGCGGAATTGGACCCACAGAAACTCCCTGCACCTGGTAACAGTAACCAGCCGGCTTTTTTACTTCCAATACAGCTTCCGGCTCAGTCGCTGCCTCCGGAACTTCCGTTCCGTATGCTGTACGCCTGGCCGTGGGACCACTCTCCTCAAACTCAAACGACAGCTCCGAAAGATCACTGATCACATCGTCATCAGTCCCCTGCAGCTCTTCACAGGACGATGCCGGCCGCCAGTCCGCAGAATCCACCGGACGCACAGGATCAGACTCCGAAATCGTCCCCTCCTGAATCAGCTCTCGCAATGCCTCGGCCGTGACAGGCCCGAATTCCTCACCCAGCAATTGATAGTACCACTGAGACATGGCTGATTCCCGGAGTCACATAGCTGATGGACGTTCAAACCACATTCTGCCCCACGAAATCTTCATATTGCCAGGCATCCGCCGTTCTGCACGACGATTTTTCGAGGAAAAAAATCGAAAATCCGCAGGATCCCGGAATCTCACCTCACTACCTGACACCCTGCACGTGACTCAGACACCCTGAAAATCCATAATCCTCGTGCTCCGTCTATCCCCGGCCCGCAGACCGTATCCCCGCCTGAGCTCGCTCTGACATGAAAACTTCCGCCATCAGACAACCCTCCACACCCACGCAACTCGGCATCAGGCTCCTGCTCTCCGTCTTCCTGTTGCAAACCGCTTCCGCACAGAACAGCCCCGAACCACCACCATCCGACACCGACCGAACAGCCCGCACTGAACTGTTCGATAAACAGGTTCAGCCTCTGCTCGTCAGACATTGCACCCGCTGCCATAACGCAGACAAAATGACATCCGGTATCCGCGTCGATCAGCTCGCCGGCGTTCCTGAAGATCGCCACCTTGCGCTCCTCGCCGATATCCGCCGTCAGATCGACTCAGCAACCATGCCGCCGGAAGACGAACCACCACTCTCCGCAGCAGAACGAACTCAGATCATCAACTGGATCGATCTCAGCCTCCGCGCTGCACGAGACGAGGGAGCTCAGAAAAATGGCGCTATGCGCCGTCTCACCATCGCTCAGTATCGCAACAGCCTCCAGGATCTGCTCGGCATCCAGGAAGACCTCACGGATTCACTCCCGGCAGATGCTGTTTCAAAGGATGGCTTCACCAACAATGCAGCACTGATGACCCTCTCGCCGCTGCAATCAGAAGCATGGTTCGAAATTGCTCAGCGAGCCCTCGATCAGTGCATCGTCGATGAATCCGCCGTACCAGTCATTCAGACCTTCCGCATGGACCTCGGACGAAATATCAACCCCGATCCCTGCCCCGATAACCTGATTCTTGGCGCCAACAGCGAACTGATCCCCTCCAGCGACTTCCTCGTTACAGAACTCGCTCCTCACAAACCATTCCGCTTCCAGCCGTGGCAGATGCAGCGCAGCTTTGACTTCATTGAAGGCTACGTCGGCAACGACACCATTCGCCAGTGGCGTCATTTCGATGGACTCGCTCATTCCGTGTTCGCCTGCGTTCGCGGTAATCCCGGTTACCCCCGCGGCGCTGCATGGGAAACCACTCCCGCCGGACTCCTGCTGCGACCAGCAATCCCCGGATCAGAAATCTTCGGCGAATCCACCACCTACGGCCCCCGCGCCAACTTCAAAATCTCACTACGGGAACTCCCGCAACAGGGCAACTTCCGCATCACCGTCAGTGCCGCCGCTGTCGATGACGGACTGCTCCTGCCACCCGATACACCAATCAGCAGCAGACCAAACTCCCTCAGAATTCCGCTGCAATCCGGAACACCGACAACACTCAGCCTCAACCAATCCGAAATCTGCCAGATCAGCATCATCAGCCCCGCTGCTGCCTCAGGAAACAACCTGCAGCTGCAACTCGGCACACGCGGCTTCTCCACAAAAATCGAAGGCCGCAGAACACTGCCCGAACTGAATGTCATCGGCGATCTGCAGATCAGCCCAATCCTCACCATCCGACTGCCCGCCGGACAAACACCCATCCTCGCCACTCTCGCCCAGCCACAGCACGCCTGCGAACTGCTCGTAACTCCGCTGCCACCGGAAGTCCCCGAAGCTGCCAGCTTCCTGAAATTCGAAGCGCGCAGACCATGGCTGGGTATCCATCTCGGACTGCGCCGGGATTGCGGCAGCACCCTCACCCCCGTCGGACTGCCGGTCGAAGTCCGCAGTCACCAGATTCAACAGTACGTTTTCAATGCCGCCATCACCGATTTCCCCGCCCCTTTAGTTGAAAAAAACAATGTGAATTACCTCGCCGGAGTCCGCGAAATCGGCATCCGCAGCGAATTCACAGACGGACGTGAACTGCCCCGACTCAACATTCAGTCCGTTCAGTTCGAAGGCCCGTTCTTTGAAACCTGGCCACCCCCGACACACCGCAGCATCTTCTTCGATTCTCCACTGAAACCCGCCCCCGAAATTCTCGCTGCTCCATTCAGCGAAGCCACGCACGCTCTCGAAATACCCTGGGCAAAACAAATCCTCGCCCGGTTCGCCTCTCAGGCCTGGCGCAGAACTGCCACAGATCAGGAACTGCAGCTGCTGCTGAACGTCTGGGCCTCCGCACGCAAAAACAATACAGACTTCTTCCACAGCATCAGAGACTCACTCCTCGTCGTTCTCACCTCTCCCGCATTCCTCTTCATCATCGAAGACAGCCGTGGCCCTGAACCCGAACCACTCTCCGAACACGAACTCGCAGCCAAACTCGCCTTCTTCCTCTGGAATTCTCCACCCGATCAGCAGCTCACTGCACTCGCCGAAAACGGTGCCCTCCGCCAGCACCTGCACGCCGAAATCGATCGACTGATCGATCACCCGCATTTCTTCAGATTCATCAGTGAATTTACCCCTCAATGGCTCAACCTTGACCGCTTCGATGTGCTCTCCGTCGATGAACGTCGCTTCCCCCACCTCAATCGCACCATCCGCAGCAGACTGCGACTGGAACCCTCCGAAACTGTCGCTTATCTCATCCGTCAGGATCGTCCCGTCACCGAACTGGTACAAGCCGATTACATCCTCGCAGATGATGCCGTGGCCAGTTACTACGGACTGACGGACCTCAGCGAATCCGGATTCGCCTTCACCCCGGTCCCGCACAAAGGCGGCATCGGTGGACTCCTCACCCAGGCCGCTGTACTCGCCGGACTCTCCAACGGACGAGAACCCAACCCGGTCAAACGCGGAGCATGGCTGGCTCGCAGAATCATCGCGGAACCACCAGCTGATCCGCCACCCAATGTCCCCCAGCTGCCGGAATCCGAAAACAGCTCCCTCACACTTCGCCAGAAGCTGGAAGCACACCGCAATCAGCCAGGATGCGTTAAATGCCACTCCGGTATCGACCCGTGGGGACTGCCCTTCGAACAATACGACGCCTCCGGACGCAGACGGACAGATCCCGTAGATGCCGCATCAGCTCTGCCCGACGGAACTGCTGTCGACGGAGTCGACAGCCTGAAACAATACCTCGCCACAGATCGCGCCGATCAGATCACATACAACCTGATCAAACATCTCGCCACCTGGGCCAGCGGACGAACGCTCGCATGGACTGAACTCGAACAACTGCAGGCCTGGTCCCGCCAACTCACTCCCGAACACAGAACCTGCCGCCGCATACTGCATGACCTGATTGACAGCCCACTGTTTCTCACCAAATAATCCGCCCGGTCCAATCGCCCACAGGTCTGCAACCGCACGACAGCGATCACACGTCGCACACTGCGCACCGCACACCACGATTCGCCAGCCATCAGTCCAGCTGAAATTCCACCACAACCGAACGATGATCCGATCCGTTCCCCGGCAAAATCCGCCTGCGCAGATGCCTCAACCCATCCGTATGCAGCACATGATCCAGCACAAGGCCATACAGAAAACCAGGCCGCTGATACCACGTCGGCTCAAGACCACCACCCGCTGTCACACTCCACAGTCCACCGCGATCCTGCAGCCGCCCAAACGTCGGTGACCACGGAGTCACATTCAGGTCGCCCATCACTATCACCGGAAAGCCGCCGGATCCCCGCAGCTCAGACACCCGATCCGCCAGCACATCCAGATGCTCGTTCCGCATACGATGCTGCCACGCATCCATCGGCGGACGAGGATGAGTCGCAATCAACTGCACCCCGCCACCACCCGGCAACTCCAGCACAGCTTCAATCGATGGCACTGACGGCAGTCGATAATTCACAATCGCCGAACTCCGAATCGGCAGCCTCGACAACAGTCCGATTCCGAAATGCCCGGGCTCCCGCTCCTCCCACAGAAAATACGGATACTCCTCGGCAAACTCACCGGACAGGCGAATCCGCAATGCCCTCGTCAGCTCCAGCACAGCGATCACATCTGCATCACAGTCTCGCAGCGACCCCAACACAGACTCCACGTCCGGATTGTCCGCCTGCACATTCGACACACAAACCGTCAGCTCAACTGCAGACGATACCACATCCCCCGAGGGCCCCTCCGCCAACCACGCCGTTCGCAGCCACCACAGATGCCAGCACAGCAGCAGCACGGCACTCAGTCGCCACCGCCCCGAAACCCTCGCAACGCACAACACCAGTACAAAGGGCACCAGCACACACATCTGCTGCACTCGCAGACTCACCAGCAGCTCGGCCACCCACCAGCGTTCGGCAGCCAATCCCGCAAGGGCCACCATCCACATGAACAGCAGCACCACTCGCAGAGCAACAGCGGCTGCACTCATCCGTCTCACTCGTCCCGGTCAGCACCGAAACGCTTCACCTCACGAGAACGACGCTCGCGACGACGAAATGCCTCAAATCCCTCCAGCTCATACTCCGGAAGCACTGTGTTGATCCGCTTCTCGATGTTTGTCAGCTCGCCACCCTGGGCCAGCGTCACAAAAGTCACCGCCCGGCCATTCTGGTCCGAAGACAGTCGCCCCGTACGCCCCACACGGTGCACATAGTCGTCACAGTATTCAGGAATGTCGTAGTTGATAATGTGCGAAATTCCGCTCACGTCAATCCCACGACCCACCACGTCCGTTGCAATCAGCAGCCGCAACTCACCGGCTCGCAGCGCCTTGATCACTCGGTCACGCTTGCTCTGCGGCATATCACCGTGAATACAGGCAATTCGGCTGGACTTCAGTCGACGCGAAAACACATCGTACAGCTTGTCAGCACCACGTTTTGTCCGAGTAAACACAATCACCTGAGATGGTTTTTCGTGAGCCAGAATGCGCAGCAGCAGCGGCAGCTTCCGATCCTCATCCACCGTCGCGTAGAACTGCTCAATCGTGTCCACCACAACACGGTCTTCAGACAGATCCACAGACTCTGGGTCCACCATATACCGCTGAGCCAGCTTCATCACGTCAGGTGGCATCGTCGCCGACAGCAGCAGCGTCTGACGGACTTTCGGGCAGGCCCGCAGGATTCGCTCAATGTCCGGACGAAATCCTATGTCCAGCATTCGATCCGCTTCATCCAGTACCGCGATGAACAACTCCTCCAGACGCAGATGACCACGCTTCATCAGGTCCTGCACACGCCCCGGAGTCCCAATGACAATCTGAGCCCCGCCGCGGAGATCGTCAATCTGACGACCCATTGGACGACCGCCGACGGCCAACGCAAAATGGAGCGGCATGTTGCCCGCCAGCTTGCGGGATTCCAGATACACCTGCTCACTCAGTTCTCGAGTCGGAGCGAGCACCAGAACCTGCACGACACCCCGCTCGCTGTCCACCTGCTCAAGTGTCGGCAGCATGAATGCCGCCGTTTTACCAGTGCCCGTTCGAGCCTGACCGATGCAGTCACGACCCGTCAGGGCAATCGGAATCAAGGCCACCTGAATCGGGCTGGGATGATCATAACCGATCTTCGCCAGCAGCCTTAAAGTCGGGGCACTCAGCCCAAGCTGGTCAAAAGTTACCGTGTTTTCCGAAGAATCGTCCAAGGTTTTTTCCGAGTCTATGCAGCGTCGGCTTTGCAGGTTTTACTCAGGCTCTGTGCTTACCCCCCCTGAATTTATGCCGAAAACTGCCCCCGGTCAACCTGCACGCCCTCTGCAAACAAACTTGGTACCGTGCGGGAATCCCGCTCAGGCCCCCGTCGGATGCACTCAGCACCACTTCCTGCTCTAATTCCCGCACAACTCACTGCGTCCACCCCGCCGCCGCTCCGACACCCCTGAAACATGAAATTCACCGCAAAAAAAAGCCTGCTGCTGCTCGCCTCCGTCGCCGGTATCGGCCTCCTCACCACATTCCTGCTGCCCGCACAGGCACCAGCCGAGCTGTACAGGTCCGGTCGAGCTGCCGTATTGAAAAAAGACTGGAAATCTGCCACCTCCGCCGCTGACCGGCTGCAACACCTCCCCACATGGAAAGCTCACGCCGCACTCCTCCGCGGATACGTGGCCCGCGGTCGAGGACAACTCAATGAAGCGATCCTGCTGTTCAGCTCCGCCAATCACAACCCCGCCACACGCACCGAAGCCTACTTCCAGGCAGGCTCCATCTGCTACCAGCAGCAGCAATACTCCCAGGCCACGCTCCTCCTCCGACAGGTCCTCGAATGGCAGCCGGATCACACCGATGCACTCCGACTGCTCGCCGCATCATGGTATGACATCGGAGCCATGGAAAAGGCCATCCAGACCCTCCGCGAAGTCTCTCGCCTCGCGCCCGCGGACTACCGCCCCGTCTACATGCAGGCCACCATTCTCCGCGATTTCGAACGCTTCGAAGATGCCGCACTCGCTTTCGCGGAAGCCGCCGAAAAAGCCCCCAACAACTCCACCGTCGCCCTCGAAATCCACGCCGAATGGGGCGATTGCCTCATCCAGCTCAGACGCTGGGAACAGGCACTCGCTGTACTCCAAAAAGCCGGCAACTGGCCCGATGTACTCGCACTCAAGGCTCAGGCCATGTACAGCCTCCGCCGCTTCGATGAAGCCAGCGCACTCGCCAATCAGGCCCTCACCCTCGATCCCACACAACCCGATGCAGCACTCGTCGCCGCAGCCACCAGCGAACGCCGAAATCAGATCGATGCCGGACTGCGGCTCCTCACCAATTGTCTGCAAAAACATCCCTTCGACCTGCGACTGCACAATCGCATGGCAGAATTGCTCGCCACACTCAACCGAACCGCAGAAGCTGAACAGTTCCGCAAACAAGCCGCAGAAATCGCCGCACTGCGAGCACGACTGTCGGCCGCACAGCAGGAACTTGTTCGTGATACCGCCTCCGTCGAAAAACGACTCGAAATCGCCGCCGTCGCCGAACAGCTGGGCGAACTTAAAACCGCGGAACAATGGCTCCGCGCTGCCGCCGGCATGGCCCCCGATCAACAGGCTCCAGCCACCGCACTGCAGCAGTTCCTGCAACGACACCCAACCGCACAAAACACCAGTAACCCCGCTCCAGCCCAAAACTCCGCTGCCACGAACGCCGGCTCAGCTGACTTCTGAACCCCGGAAAACTGCTCCAAACTCTCACACACGCGGAAAACGCACTGTAAACTCGCTGCCCTCGCCCAGTCGACTCCGCACCGTCAGACTCGCCTGCAACGCCTGACACAGATGCTTCACAATCGCCAGACCCAAACCGGATCCCCCGCGCTCCCGCGAACGATCCTTCTCCACTCGATAAAAACGCTCAAAAATCCGACCCAGCAGCTCCTCGGGTATGCCACTGCCAGTGTCCCGCACCACCAGAGTCGGACCGTCCGCACTCGACCGCAGCTCCACAACCACCTCGCCTCCCGCAGGAGTATGCTTGATGGCGTTGTCCACCAAATTGCTCAAAATCGTTCGCACAGCCTGCTCGTCAGCACGCGCCGCCAAAGTCGCTGCACCCTGCTGCATCAACTGCACACCACGATTCTCTGCCACTGCCCGAAACGCATCCACCACGTCGCCAGCCAGATCCCCCAGCTCCAGCTCCTCCACATGCAGGATCTCACTGCCGGATTCCACCCGCGCCAACTGCAGCATCGCCAGGATCAACTGCAGCAGGCGCTCCGCCTGCTCCTCAATCTGACACAGAAAACGACGAGCAACCTCGCCGTCCTCCAATGCACCACTCAACAGCGTCTCAGTACACGCCTGAATCACCGTCAACGGCGTCTTCAGCTCGTGCGATACACCACTCACAAAATCACGCCGCATCGCCTCCAGTTGACGCACCTCAGATACGTCCCGCACCACAATCACCGCACCCGCATGCGGCCCGCGCAGAATCGGAATCACCGTCAGCAAATGATGCGAACTCTCTCGCGAAGCCCGGTACTCCAGAGTCCTCATGCGACCGACCGAAAGCGACTCCTCCACCGTCTCCAGAAATGCCGGAATCCGCACTGCCTCGTACAGCCGATGACCCGCCTGGATTGCCGCTCCAATCGACAGCAGACGACGCGCTCCCGGATTGACAAACACCAGCTTCTGCTCACGATCAATCGCTATCACACCCTCAATCATCGACTCCAGTACCGCCGTCAGCAGATCAACACTCGCACCCGCCTCCCGGCCAGCTCGCTCCAGACTGACAATCCGGTCCTGCAGCTCGTCCTCCAGCTGATACAGCGCCGATGCCACATCACCAACCTCGTCACCACGGTCCGATACGTTCAGCAGCATGTCACCGCGATCGTCACGACGCACGTCCGCATGCAGCTTCCGGGACATCACCTGCAGCGGACTCACAATAGTCCCCGC